>Ga0179593_1708096_pt1 | contig 12160 bp, 15 predicted proteins | sample CZODoug2_1_08_16_FD_185931 | JGI IMG/M metagenome (GOLD analysis project Ga0179593, IMG submission 185931) | Vadose zone soil fungal communities from Angelo Coast Range Reserve, California, USA - CZODoug2_1_08_16fungal (PacBio error correction) | ecosystem: Environmental > Terrestrial > Soil >... | reverse complement strand
TCTACACCGGCGCCTGTGTTTTTTTCTCGTTGCGGATCTTTGAGAGCCAACCTCCCGTTCATCTTGTACTCTGCTCTCTCCCTGGATCCTTGGGTACTGTTCACCCTCTTTCACCATACCTTTCTAGTGCTGAGCGGTTGTTTTCGTGAGTGGCCGATCAAACAGAAGGGTAGGTTTCTGGCAATCTAAACCAGTATCCTTTCTTCTAGAATTGAAATGGTAATCCCTATGAGCTCTCTCTATTTCGATTCCTTCCAATTTCCCTCAACTGATAGGTACCCACCTCCAGGATGGGCAGGGTATGTTCCTCCGCTAGAGGAGTGATAAGTCGAGAATATTGTAATTTGAGGGAACCTTCATTCCTAAGCTTATACCCCCTTTTACCCAGGAAAAACGTTCTCCCTTAATACCGACTGGCGTTATGTCCACGAAATGTTGTCTATGTTTCCCTGCAAGACGGCCTCTCGTATTAACGCGAAAAAGCGCGTGTCTGTTCAACCCCTTTGGATCGCACATACCATCTTTTTTTTGCACCTTTATCGAGTCGAATGCTGACCATCCACCGAACCAGACGCACAATGTCCCCCCAGCTTTTTTTTCCACTCTTGAAAAACCTGGGAGATTCATCTTTAACAATCGACATTGACCCGCACAATCTACTCTTCCCAATAGTTATACTAATGCTTTATCTCAGTTTCTTACTTTCCGTTTTCCGAAAAAAAACCTATTACATTGGTTTGGTGATCATCCCATTCCTTTGGGATAGTGTTTTGCTTTCTCCGCTGTGCAGGTGTATATGTTTCCGTCCATGAAAAGTGGGTATTCGGACGCATACGCAGGCGTGTGCCTCGGGATTCGGATGTTCACGCCGCTGGTCCTTTGCTTCACAAGCCGCTCCACCAGCCACTTGCAGTCTCCATGACGTTTTATTCAGTTCGAAGATCCTTCCCATTTACATAGGTCGTGACGATTGGTTTTTTCCTCTTTTCCCCCCGTTTTTAATCCTCCACCGAAGAGTCAAACTCTTCCTCCGTACGTTCTTCCAATGAGCGTTTCCATCATTGGTCGATGGGCGATTCTTTCTCCCGAGCTTCCCTCCCCCCGGAAGGTTCTCAAAACACATCTTTTGGAAACGCAACTTCCTGAATCCGTGAGGCTTCCCCCCTCTTTTTCTCCTGACTCTCTGTTTCGCATAGTCGTTTTTCCGCTGTCTTTCGGAAAATCCACCCATCTTTCTGGCAGGACGGAGCGGTCGGTCCTTCCAATCACCACCTTCTTCCCCTCCATACTTAAGACGCTGTGTTATAATGTGACACATTCGTCCTTGTTTTTACTGTTCGAGGACAACGACTCTTTGCTCATGATTGCTCGTTTCTTTTGCATTATTAAGGGTTGTTGGTTAGACCATGGTTTCCTGCCCTCCACTTTTCCTCCCATATTAGGATTTATTGTCTTAGATCCCGACAGAAGTTGTTTACAGCCCCCTTTGGGATGTAGTCATAGAGGTTCTGAGTCTCGTCCTAGTATGTCGAGAAGTTTACTCCCCTTGCTGGCACCCTACCTGGAGCAGTCAACATCTTCCTGTGACTCCTACGGAGTTTGAAATAGAACCCCGTTCCCGGTTCTGTTCTCGAAAACAAAAAGACTTTTTATCACGTCTGCTCGTGTGTTCCCTCGCTGCTCCGATAAGGCAACCAACCTTCCACCTTGGACCCCAAAGTCTCGAGGTTTCTCTTCTTCAGCAACACAGTTTCTCTCAGGTTCATAGATTTCTATATCCCGTGGAAGACGTACAGAAGCAATGTTCATTCCTCTTGTCCTGCCGCGTTAGACTATGAGTTCTTTGTTACCCCTTTTGTTCAGACTGGGCATATACTCTTTTTTTCCTCATTAGGCTCTATTCTGTATTTCATGGACCGTCCTTACGTCTTCTTCCAGTCATTCGTTCTTTTTCTTGGATAATCGTCCTCCCGCTGTGAGATGCTGGTTCTCTCACTTTTTTCCCTTTCTTTCATTTTAATGGTTCTCGATGGAATAAAAACTAACTACAGAAGTCCATCTCCTTGCATACTCGTGAAACATCTGTTTTTTTAGACAATAAAAACGGACATCTTTCCTCCTCCTCCGTTGTGTTTTCTACTCGTGTCGGTTGAGTGGTCTCCTCCCTCTTTTTCGTTTCCCATTGCCTCCCTTCGTTAATGTGCTGGGCTTTTTTCGTGGCGCAACGAAAGCGCTTCTGGTAAAAATGACCGTGGAGAACGCCCCCCCTTTCGCCTCCACGCCATTCTTTCCTCTGGTTTACTTAGGCCCAGACCGGCCCTGACTCGTCTCTCTCCCTCCATCCTTCCATAGAAATAAAGGAATCGTCTCCGAATGAGGACCTGCCACCTTTTCGGATCTGCAGTCTTCGTCAACACCTCTCTACTTCTTTGCGTACGGCTCCACAGACCGATCAGCAAATTTCTACCTTTTATTTATTCAACTTGTGGAGAATGTATCGAACCGAGAAAAGATCTCCTTGGTGGAGATCATATCTTTTCATAAACCTGGAAGCATTTTAATAGTTGCGCTGGCAATTTTTTCTACTCAATTCAAGTTTGACGAAGGTGAGCCCAGTGCATTTGGAGACTATAGGAAACGGGGCACATTTGAATTTTCATCCATTTCGTCCGTTGGAGACATTGTATGCATACCCCTTTTTTCATTCGCCGTTTCCAAGCAACGCCTCGTCTCTTGCGTAAATCCGACGCTAGGCCGTAGGTAAAGCCCCCTCACCGTCCTAGGCCCCCCTTTTAATTAAACTGCCCTAACAAAACTAACGTGGTTCGTACATGGTATTCCCCGAGGGTCTAAACACACCTTCTCTCCGCAAGCAATCCCCAAGCACTCCGCACATACGTTGCCTGAAAACCTCCTTCCATTTTAAGATGTAGTACCACGTCGGATATAAATGCAGCTCTCACGCCAGTCGTATCTTCCGTCTGTTTCTTGCTTCAGTGTATGGGCCCGTTTAGACTCTCTTTTTCGAACATCTCCCCTTTTGGATTTACCGAACAGCGAAAGAGCGTCCCTCGGCGTCAACAGACGAGCTTGCAGGTATGTAACCTTCCCCCTCAAATATTATTTGATCCCACCGTCCTTCTAAAAATCCAACCCTTCATTGCGGAAGCTCTGGCGTTTCGCGCATTTCATCCCCTACAACACTCCTTTCTCGGTAGCAAGGCTTTGTAGAAGATTTTATTCTTATGTTTTGACTGAGTGAGAGGATGACAATCTGAACTTGGAGATGTCACTACGATAATGACCTTTTCCCGTCAGGAAAATCATATTTCCCTACGGCAACTTCTCTCGAGAGGTGTTGGTCAGCCGACAGCGCAAAAGGTCACAATAAATTGTTCCATAAAGCTGCCCTATCCCTCTTATTCGTTACTCTTAACAATGTCCCATGGAACCTCCCAAAAGAAACCACCTCTTCGGATCCCTCCCCACGATCCTAACAAAATGAGTTTTCGCCATTCTCCGCCCACCCTTTGTAAATCATTCTTTGTTTCCAAAAGAATTCCACGTATGCCGGAACAGACTATACCTCTATACCACCTCATATTATACTTCTTTTTTCCGTCGTCTGATGTGAGGGCCAGACCTCCTCTTTCTTCACGTCCGGATGTTTTTAGTTGGGGGGGTCGTGGTCTTAGGACTCTGTCTCGTGCCCACAATTTTGGGAGAATTGGTTTTTTTTTCCATTTGGTGAGATCGACTCTTCCTCCCTCCATCTATGTTAATGTGAAGAGCCCTGAACTACTCTATCCTTTTTTTTGATTTATCCTCTCTTCCCGTCTTGAGAGAATTCCGTCACATTTTCGGACATACCGCCCTTCCTTCATTTAGCCAGAAATGCGTGCCTTTTCTTTTTTTAAACTCTCCGTCTGTGGCGAAAATATTTCGATAATGCTCCATCATCTTAGGAACAGTGTTCCTCATAGAGTGAGATCCAGGACTTGCCATCCTGGGGGGTCAGGCTCTGAGTACTTGAATTGCCTGGACTTTCTCCTGCTAAGTGGGAGTTACATCGTAGTGACCTTCTAACGTGGCGTTGTAATCTTTTCCCTTCTGTGGTCGTACTGTGATCTCCCACCGCTCACACCTTCTGTTAATTGTGAGATTTTGTCAGGCCGCTTATCCCCCTGCGCTTACTCCCCTCCGTTCATTGACCTTAATTGCTCGAGACCTTCCCCCGGCGCGGTAAGCGTTCCTATGAGCGGCAAACGGCTCGCAACATAAAACCCAACCCCCAGCTTTCCTTCGACCATCGATGTATAGACAGTCCCTTCTCCCCCAGTTCGGATATTCCCGAACAATCCAGTTCCCATCGCAGTTAGACTCTCTGGCTAATTTCCCTTGTAGTCACTTAAAGTTGAAACTTTTCTCTGACGAAGAGTGTCGGACGTTGGGAACGGCTTGGGGCCAAGATTTTCACAACCCTTAAGCCAAACCTGTACATTTTCCTTACTGGTCGCAAGCTAACATCATTGCGTCAAATACACTCTCCCCCACTGCTCTCTTCCTCCTCTCTTGTTTGTGTCTCTAAGGCGTGTCGATTTTTTTGTCAAGTGTTCTCGAGTTTGGCCCCTCTGGCTTCGTCGATTTATTTGCCGGGCTCTCGTTGTGTATACGCGCTTCCCCGGTTTTCCTCTCCCCGGCTGAGGACACAATCGTTGTCACCTCCTTCCTTCTTTCCTGTTGCCTACCTTTCGAAATGATTCATCCCCTATTTCTGAAAAATGCGCTGTTCCACTGGTCGCGTTGGTTTTTGATTATAAGACATTATCTCTTCTTTCCTCCATTATGTGTAATCAAAAATAGGCCTCGGGTTAGACTGCCCCTTCTGTTGCTTCTTTTCGGCCTTGATTCATCAACTTGTCCTCCCCCCCTTGTCCATTTTTCTTCTGTTGGTGAGGTTATGCCTCAACCTTGGCCCCTCCTCCCTCTGTATATTCCTCTACTTCTATTTTTTCAGATCCCTGTCGGTTACACACCTTTTCACAATGAAGATCTGCTGAAGCCGGGTGGTCTGAGCCGATTGCCGTAACTTCTCTTGTCGGTGTTCCCGATTCCCCCACGTCGCGAGATGATTCCCATACATATATATGTCACTTAAAAAGCCTACCCCGTCGCGTTCGCTCGTTCTATTGTGATTCCCCCAGTTCAAGGTAACTTCCTACCAACCCGCTCCACGACCTTGCAGTTGAAGTTAATCGCTCTTTGAATGGATCGATGATGCTTTTCTGCCACTAGAGATAAAAGTGAGTTCTACAAAGGTAACACCCCCGACGGATGGTTATACAGATGGTCTTTCACTCCTGAAACCGTAGTATATGGACCTCCGCAACTTTTCCGGGATAAACTTCAACCCTGGGGTGATATTACTTTCGTCAAAACCCATTCATCACCATGGTCACACTTTATCGAGTCGAGCCCCAAACCCTCCAATACCTCTACCCCCAGCTTGGTTGCTGACCCTAAAGTTCTTGAAAGACATCTTGTCATCGAGTCCTCAAAGTCGACTGATAGTAACTCGTTCGACTCATACCTCCCCTGTTTCTTTATATAAGTGCAGTGTATAGGAGTCGCTTTCTTTTTATCCCGCCCAAACTTATTTTACCTTGTTGGATACGGATCGGGGATATATCTGGTGTCCCCTTGCTGTTTCGTGTTTTCCATTTGAACCGTGGGTCACGCAGAATACGTACGTCGGCTGTCTCGGGTATTTCCCACGTAAGATCTTGGAAAGATGTGGGTTGCTCGGTTCTTTTCTCAGCCTCTCCCCAAATTGGGCGGTGGCTTTTTAAGGCACTCCTCCAAAGTATTGGCGACTCCTACATGGGTATCCGTCGGAATGCCCTCCCCCCCCAAAGTCCCCTCCCTTACCGTCCGCTAGACCAGCGTATCTGCGGCCATGACTTTTTCCGCCCGCTCACATAATGTGGTCTTCCCCTTCCCGGTGAGAAGCTTCCCTGGGGTTTGAAGGTATCCACCATCCGTTTTCCTTCATCTTTCTTCGTTACAGACGTGTTAGATGAGGCTCGTCTGTTCTCGGTTTAACGCTCGTCGTTTTTTAAAATCCCCCTTGAGGTATTTCAAGGTAGTCCCCTCCCCCTCCCATCCACCCCTTTTCCGGACCCAGTACGTCAGTCCTCTTTGAATTATATCCGAAATCGTTTAAAGCGTGTCTGTCCCTGACGAGGCTGTTTTATTTCTTTCTTTCGGAACCCCCTGTTTTGTGGGTATGGCTTGACGCCCATGTATTTTCTTTGGTGGTTATACCACTGTTTTTCATAACATGTCGAACGGATGTCGGGTTCTCCGAGCGGACGCCGAAAGTTTTACCTTTTTACAAAAATTGATCTAGGACTTAGTGATTTAATTTACTCGCCCTTCGGGGTTTAAGCACACAGTGACGGATCTTCACGAGGCTCTTTTCTTTCTCCTTGAAGATGTCTAGTAATCCTGGGCTTAAAGACCAAGGGCACAGGGGTTGAACTTAGTCCGCCAACTTTCTGATAACCTTTTCTTTTTTCACTTTATTTTTTTGAGTCAGACTCCCGTACACTAACAACTATGTCCCCTTTCAAACTTAAAAGTATTACCAGATACGACACCTTGTCCTTTTCCGGTCTCTGTGCTGTGATTCAATTATCACCTGAATACTTCATCATAAAACCGTCTCCCTAGTTTTTCTCCCGTTAGTCTTCCGCTTTAGAACAGATTTCCCCACTTATTTTTCAATAAGTGTTTTTTATACTTCCTGATCTCGTTTTGTGTCTAAGCCTGCTATTTTATTGGACTACCCTTACACACTTCTCTGTGTCATCTGTTTTACGCCCCGGCTTATTAAGATTTTGATGTTCGATGGTAGGACCCTTGGGTTTTCTTTTTTTCTTTTGCGAGATTCTCTCAACTGCACGTCGCATTTCTTCAAACGGCGTTTTTCGGACGACCCCCCCACACGACATCCTCTTTGGTTGTTTGAAGAGAATCCTTTTCCCGCTTGGTCCAAAGGTCTTCGTTTAAGTGCTGGGCTCGTTTTTTCTCGCGCCAAAGAAAGCGCGCTTCCCATTTTCCCCTACTTCGGAAGCAACCCTTCCCCCCATCGCCATCTCAAAGCTTAGAAGCTGGCTCTTCTCTGACACTTCTTCGACTTTAGGTGTACAGTTTCCTTCCGGATAGCAATTCCCTTCCAATAGAAAGAAGGAATCGCATTTACCCCCTCCCGAATGCGGCCTGTTGCGATTTCTGCAAAGTCTTCGACCACCCCACACCACTTCCCCCTCCCGTCGAACGCGGACGTCTCGACAAGAGATGAAATGGGTGCGTCTGTCCTATGGAGTCGTAACTTGTCAAATCCCTCTCTTCACCGACAGGTTCGATAGAGAACCTCTTGCCAAACAAAGCGTGTCATGGAATCGTGTCGACTTTCCCTTATGGGCGCTTAAAGTGAACATAGGCGCTCCTTCCCCAGCTGTGTGTTTAATCTACACCTTTTTCCGGGAACGTTGAGTTTTCTTTCCTTTTCACTTCTCAATAGATAGAATGGACTTTTCCCTTTCCTCTCTTGCCATGCAAGGCCGTTTAACTTTCTTGCGTACCCACTTCTTCCGAATTTGTAGGCGATTCCCTTCATTACGCTACAGTCTAGCGGACATCCCATTTTTCAACTCCCAACCCCTCCATCCTCTTTTAGGGGTTGCAGTTCCCCCGTTCTGCCACACACCCGTCCCCGAGCTGCAAGAGAACTTCTTCCTCCCGTTTTTACCCAGTAAACAGCTCGCTGTTCCCGATGCTTGATTCGTCATGAATATACCCCTCGTACTTCCGTCTTACGACTGGCCTCAGGACGGTGGTTCTTTCCTTTCTTTCCGAAGTTTAGTCAGAAAGAGACAGACTCGGTTCATTTCCTCCTCCCTCTGCGTAAACCTCTTTTCAGTAAAAGCGTATGAGAAAAAGCGTCCCCTGCAGCAAGCTCCTCGTTCCTTTTTCCTGAGCATCTCCTTAAACCATAGAATTGGCTTTTCTATTTTGGCGTCTTTTGCTCCGTCATCGCCCCAGCGGAGCGTCTCTTCAGGATCTGCAGAGAGACTTGGTTTAGGATCAGCTTTTCTCTTCCTAGAGGCATTTGAATTTTTTGCTTTCATGAATCTCGCGATAGAAACAACTTTTTTAACCGTCCTATGGCCGTAAAACTCTTTAATAGGGAGGCTTTTCGAAAGAGAAACATGTGTCGTACTTGGGAATACTTGCCAGCCCGACTGAAGTTCTCCCACACGTTACCTGTGTCCAAAAGCCACGGAACCTCGTTTCTCTCCCCCTCCGCCCCCTACTTAGTCTCACTCCCACCAAGTGTACCCGGGGCGGATCACAAGACCCACTCCCTTCCTCCCCTCTTACCAGTACCCTTCCCCTTGCGTATAACGAGAGACCTTCCCTTCTGTTTTTACATTCCCTCTATTGAAAGCTCCTGTATTTTAATTCTATAGACTCTGTTCGTTCCCCCCGAGTTCTCTCGTCGTTACGTTTTGTCTGCCTATTGCCGACTCCCTTAAATCGATGTTTATTTCCCAAATTGGGTTTTGACTCCACTAGTAGATACCGGCGCGTTTCTTCTTCTGCTAGCCATAGTAATAGACGCTTTATTGAAACTCCTTCTCTCCGTTTTTTTTCTTACTAAACCGGTTTAAATCCCTTCAGGTCTAAACCGAATCGATCATGTTACTCCCCCTCTTCCCATCATGGATAACTTGCTTTACATCTCTTGCCATTCGGGGTTGTGGTCCTTTTTTTCCTTTGAATCCCTCTGACCTCTCCCCAGCTCACGTGTAGTGTCTCGTTAGTATAGAAAGCTTCTGCTAGAATGTTTATATAATACTTTCTGCTTTTCTGTGCCCGACACGCCCTTTCTGTCCTCTCCACTCTTCTCCCCCCGGTCTGCACTCCCTTTAAGATTTGCCCTTGCATGCGATAGTCCAGGGGCTGCGTTAATCTACAGAGTCACCCCAGGGCAAGGTGTAGCCTTTTAACAACCAATTCGTAATTGCCGGCCCCTTCTTCATCCAAGAGTTACTCTCTCACCCCGATCCTTTCTTAAGAATCGAGTCCTAGAAGCGCCCTTTCTCATGACCCCCATCCCCACTGAGGCTTCTCTTTTGAAGGCTCTTCCCCCGGGATGAATTCTTTGTGCACTCAACACCAACCGCGGTAGTCGAGGGGAAAACTCCTTCTTTCGATTATTTCTTGTCCTCGCCAGACCTGGACGTGTGAACCCCTTTCCCTTTCGAAATTGCTTCCTGCAAAACGATTACGCCTCCCACACCGCTGACTAACCTTACTCGTAGAGCAATTGTTTTTCTCCCCTTCGTAGAAATTCCTTTTTCAGCCGGCCAGCCCTTATCTCTCTCTTGTCTTTGTTGTGAGAGAGATATAGGGGGTAGTGGATGCTCATGCTGTTTTTCTGGAGACTTTTCGAGGAACAATGTGATTTTCCCTTTGTCTCCCTTCTTTTCGCGTCCAGGGGTCGCAAATGTTTCCCCCAGTCAAGGTCCCCCTTTCGAGGACACATCCGCTAGAGAGAGCGTTCTGTCTTGCTCTATGATTTCATCCAGCCCTTTTTTAAAAACTGCGAGGGTCGTTGGCGTGGGGATATTCCTCTGATCATGGAGATGAGCTGCGATCTCGAAGAAAGAATGCTGGTCTTCTTTTTTCCTGATTAATCTTTGATGTTGCTACTCCCTGGCCGGCATACATCCTACGCTACCCCCGGCTCTGGTTTTCAAGTGCGGATCTGCTCCCCCCCCCTTGTCCAGCTTTTATGACCGTAGATTACCTCGCTTGTCCCTCTAACCCTTTCCCCCCCCCAATGAAGATGAAGGAGTCTTCTTGTGTGGGAGTGCGGTCTTCTTCGTCCCCCCTTTTTTGTCGGTTTATGCACTCCTCAGACCATTTCTCCTCCGGCTATATAACGAAATGTAAATCCCTACCGTGGAGAGTTCGCTCGGAGGTTCCCCTCTTTTCAGGCAGTTTCATCTCCCTCGCGGACCGCCCACCCATATTTCTTGTCTATCACTCTACATTCCAGTGAATCACGACCTTGTTCCGATGAAGAGTTTTCTTAAGCATGCTTTATCTTGTTCTACCTGCCCCTTATTACCCGGTTGGAGTCGTCACGACCTCTTTTTTCCGAATGGAGTTATTTCGAAATGTTCGTCTATGACTCTCGCAAGACTGGACTTTCTGTCCTCTTATCCTCCGCGCCTGGTTATTCCCTCGCCCGCCAACTTTTTACTTAAGCAGCGATGGTGCACTCTCGGAGCGGCAAGCGCCTTTCTGGCCGAAATAACCTCCTTTCCCTGCTCCACCCGGTCTTTGACAGAGGTTAGAAGTTCTTTAAGAAATACGGAGCCCCCCTGCGGGCAGGTAGATGATTTGTTCTGTCCCCAACTCGACGTATATTCTTTCCTTGTCTAGGTCTTTTGTATATTGTTCGTTGGGATCTCCCCCCATGATTTTTTGGTCTTGAACGCTTCTCCTCTCAGGGTTCTCCCGTTGGTGCTTTTTTCACTCGAAGTCACTTTTCCAGGGTGTTTATTTTGGACTTTTCTTTAACATTTCCCTTCGACATTACTCTCTTTCTTTTGTCCCACCGAACCGTCTGTGCACGATGTGGCGTCCGTATGGGTGGGGGAGCTTCCTCCCCCTCCTGAGAAGCCCTTGCGAAAGCGTCATTGTTACTGCCTACTAAGTATCTCGTTCCCCCGGGTAAACGAATACGGCTTTCTTTTCTGATCAAGCAATCCCAAAGGTTCAAGTTTCTCCTGTCAAGTCTCGCGTTACAAACGAGACTTTTTTGATATGCCACCGTTCCGCTATTTGGCGATCCGCGAGGGGAAGCTTCGCCAGATCCCTCCCCCCCCCTTTTCGGCTTCTTTTCTAAAAACCCAGTCGTTTGGACAGCCTTATGCTGCGTTCTCCTTTTGTTCTCAAAGATGATGCTCGTTGTTGTCCTAGCGGTTTAAACGCTATTGTCGCTTTTTTCCTTCAAATCCTTTCTCTGTCGTCAGGTCTTCCATTCGCTTTCGGGTTCCAAGGCAACTAAACAACCGCCTGTAGAAATCCCTCCCTTTGAAGTCGCTGCTTCTCCGCAATCTTGTACTACCCGTCCGTCCCTTTTATGTACTGGCTTCTTTTTGACAAAGGACTCTTGTGCTCAGTTTTGTCTGGTTTGCAGCTCGGTATATGGGCTTTTTTTTTTCTGAGGTAACTGCCATCCTTTTGAACCCATTCGGTTTTTTTGTTAGAGCGGTCACACAGTTGATTACAACAAAGTGGGGGATTCTCATGATCTATTCCCTTTTATCCATTAGATTACATTTCCTCATAATTATGTCCCCGCGGGTTTTTTTTACTCAATATATCCCTTCACCTTTGAGGCCCAATACGAGCGTCATGTCCACTCTTACGACTTTCGTCTATGAAGCTCTCCCACATTACGGGCCCGCCTTTGTTGTACCTAAAACTTTACAGTCCAGGTTTCTTTCCAAAAACCCCGTAGTATCCCCTCTCCGCTATGGTTTTCCGTATTTTATTCATCCCGAGCCCCTCCCACTAAAACACTACCTCTTTCAACCGGATACTGAGTTTAGATTCCCCCCTAAATTTTTTTCCACCCCTTTCTTCTCTTCTCCTTTGGTTCTCTCTATTTATTCATTCCTTCACTGTTGAGTTTCCACCCACTTTGTTTCTTCCATACACCACTGCCGCCTCTCATTTGTCTTGACCTCTGCCGTTTCCTCATTCTTAACAGAGTATACCCCCAAATTTTTTTTTTGCCTTTCGATGATGGACTGGACTAACTCCCGTGATTATAGCCTGCTCTCATTTCGACGCACTATACGTGGGTAAGGAAAGTTCCACTTACACCTACTTTTCTTTTTCATTTCCTTAATAATGAACAGTTGCTACTCTGTTATCGTCGCTCAAATTGTGGGTTCCTTTTGTCATTTTTACAGGATTCTCTCTTTTCTTCTTTTTGAGCATGCTCCACCCCCCCGAATGCGACGGCCCCTTCCAGATAAAGGAAATCTTATTCCCCCTCTGACTACCACCCACC
>Ga0179593_1396892_pt1 | contig 12160 bp, 15 predicted proteins | sample CZODoug2_1_08_16_FD_185931 | JGI IMG/M metagenome (GOLD analysis project Ga0179593, IMG submission 185931) | Vadose zone soil fungal communities from Angelo Coast Range Reserve, California, USA - CZODoug2_1_08_16fungal (PacBio error correction) | ecosystem: Environmental > Terrestrial > Soil >... | reverse complement strand
TTTCTGATCGGGCCCCCACCCGTGTCTTTATCCAAATTTCCGGCCATGAAAAGGTCTCTCGCCCCCCGCGAACTAGTGGGTCCCTCCGGGACCTCTTTGGTTAACCTCTTTTTTTGGACCATCTCGCCCATTGATTCTTTGTTACGTTTCCTCTTCCTTTGACATTAATCATGGAACGACTTCACCTCCAAGTTTTCGCGTTTTCCCTCCTAAACATAAGAAATACACCTGGATTGTTTAGGGTCTGCCCCTAGCCTGGTGGCACCCCCTTTTCTTGGAAAACCCCTGCCGGTCCGCTCCCACTTCCCTTTCGTGAGTAACCGCCCCTTCTCCTGCTTGCCAATAATAACTCCCAGCATTTCCTTCTTCAGGTTGAACCTTTTTTTTCCACGGTCCTTGAAGTTTTAGTTTTAATTCCCCTGAAGCCTCGACACTTTTCGCATTGACCTTCCCAAAATGAAACATTCTTCCCCCCTTACCCAGGTCTCCGCCCCCCCCCTGCAATGGAGATAGTTTTGATCTTTCTCCGGCCATACCCCCCTTCCTCTTTTTCACGAGCACGTGGAATTTTCATTCCTGTTTGAAAAAAAGCGCGTGGCCCCCCCCAACTCTGGGACCAGGGTCCTATTTTATTATTACGCCGAAGGCAGCCCCTCTCCCTTCTGGACCGTTTTCCCTTATTTTCGTTTTGTGGAGCGCCATCGCCGTTAATCCCCCTTAAAACCCTTCCGTCCTGTACCGCCCCCCGAGGTTTCTTTAGTCGAAGAAGTAGGACGTTCAGTTCCCTTTTGGGCCGCTGGCCCGTGCCCTTTTTTCCCTTCCAAAGCCTATCAGACCGACCATATTTTCCGTTTCGTACTTATTTGCTATTATGATCCACCGTTCTACATTTACCAAAATAACATTTCCTTTTTCCCCTTTGACCCTTATAGGTATATAAGCGTTTCTGGCGGACGGCGCCGTAGTTATCCTTCCACTGGCCCCTTTCGAGGAAGTCCTTACGGTTTCCTTTCGAGAGGGTTAGGGTTGTTTTCTCCTTTAGACATGCCCGGTTTTCGGAGTCAGCGATCCCAGTCGGACACGTTTTCCTCTTTCTTCCGCGTTTTCTTACGAACTCGGCCTTCTTTTGGACCATCTTTGCATAGCCTGGGCATTCCCTTCGGGTAATTGGCTTCTTTTCCTTCTACAACCCCCTTTTTTTTTTTCCCCCCGCCTCTGCAGGCTTTTTCTTGTGCCGTGACTCCCCCCGGTTAATGTAGTTTAGCCCGTAGGCAACACCCTCATATCTTCCCTTCTCTTTTCCGGCGCGCGCAGCGCTTCCTTCTTTCGTCGTGGCGACATTCTTTTTGTCTTTCCCTTTTTCCGCTCTTTCTTTTTCCGGCGGCCTCTGCTTTGGTTGCACGAGAAGAAGCACCCTAGCCGTGACACTTTCCCATTCTTTGCAATCTGGCTTTTGGCCATGGTCTTACCTGGGACACCCTTTGTTTTTTGGGCTTGCTGAATTCACGGTAAGCTGAAAAAAATTTCCTGTTTTTTCACTATCGGCTCTCCCCCCGGCGAGAACCCAATATCCCTTCCCTCTTATCACTCGGCGTCGGTCTCCGTAATCGTGTAGATCTGAACAATGGAGTTATTCCTCAGCTGAGTCGGGAGATCTGGGAGAGAAATTGAGCTTTTTCTTCCCAGAGGAGTCCAACTATTTTTTTTTTTCTTTCGAAGAACCCTTTTCTTTTAGCTCTTTTTTTTACCGCTTTTTTTAGAATAGTTCACCCCCTCTCAGAAGAGAACTTTCCTCTTGGGAAAACTCTTTTCTTTATACGCCCCCTCTCTCTATCCTCAGCTAGATTTTTATTGACGTAACTTCCTCCCAGGTGTCCCCCGCGGTTTTTTGCCTTTTTCTTTAGGGAGACGTTTTCTTCTAAACGGTCTTCATAACTTGTTCTTTGGCATTAGGAAACCTAAAGAAACTCCTTCTTCCCCCGTCTTATAAACAGGCCCTTTTTCCGAGTGAAGGATTGACCCCGCTTTCAAAGCAGAGATTGGCTGGGCTATATTTCTCTTTTCCCTCGACCCTTCCTTGACTTTTTCCTATTCTCTATTACTGTTCAACTCTTGACAGTAGGAACTATTTCGCCCCCCTGACCTCCCGTAAAGCGGCGGCGAGCGCGACCAGACCTTAACATCTCTTAGGCGCTCTTGCCAACGATTTCCTTTCCCATTCCGCGGCTTCTTCATGAACCCTGGTCCGAACCCCTCCTTTTTCGGTGGAGCGCTGGGCTTTCCCTCGTTGCAGCCAATGCCGACGTCATTCTCCTCCCAGTCCCCTTTGTGCTGTCCTCAGGCCGAGTGTTCCAGCGTCCCTTCGAGTTTCACCCTTTCTGTGAACGATTAATTATCTTCTCTACTTCTCCTTTGCCTGGAAGGCTTTCTCCCTCTCACAAGATCCCTGCCTTTCCCCCCACTTCACTTCCTTTAACTTTCCCCCCCCCTGTTCCATTGATCATGACTCGAGGTTTCTTTTCGACACATTCTTTGACCTTCTGCTTCCCCAAAAGCTATTTTTCACTTTCGTCATGTCTTTTTTTTTAACCCCCTGGGGATTTTTTCCTGGGGTCCCAGGTCACTTTCCTTTTTTTAACTCCTATTCCAGTTCTCTCTGATTCTTCCTTTTCCCTTGCCAGTATGAGTTAGTCTTGACAATCTCCTCCACCCTTTTAGCAACCCTTCAACTCCCCCCTACCTCACGTATTTCGTCTCCTGGCCTACGCTCTGGGTTTTTCCCTGACTGCTGCCTTTTATTCGCGTATTTCCCAGATAGCCTCTTTTCTATAAAAGAAGAAGCATTCCTTTACTAGGATATTGGCGATGCTTTTTTGCCTCTCCTCGGAGAGATCTCCCCATTTTTTCCAAGTCGCCATTTGGGTTTTCGGTTTTTTTTTGTTTTTCTTTTGGTGGTTTTGTTTGTTCCCGTGCTCCCCGCTGCCTCTTCTTCTTTTGATGACGTCCCCCATTTTCCCTAGAGAAATCTTCCGTTGGCGCTACCGAAGCTGGATTGTTTACATCCCTCCCTTCATGTAACTATGTAGAGTACTTTAGCGCCTTTCCCACTACCCCGTCTAAGGGACCGATTTTTCCCCGGTCCACTCTCCCGTTTTTTTCCTTATAAACTTTTCAAGCCCTGGATGACTCTCCTCGCGTGATTCGTGGTCAGCGGCCTCTTTTGTATTTCCACCCACGGTTGCCCCCCTTCTTCTTTGACCTTGGCCCCCTGCCGGACACCGGGAAGAAGTTAGTGTGTTCGACACTCAGGCACGAAACGGTTCTTTCCCTGGAATTTTATGTTAATCACGGATTCCATCCCCCCCCCCCTCAACCCGAATCACGGTGCGCTTTTTTCCCTCTTCCCGTCTGGTCCCGCGTTCCCCGGTTCACTTCGCCGAAACACCCCCCCAAAAAACTTTTTTGAAGGCATCCTCCGTCAGTTTACGTATATTGGTTCCCTTTCCTTTCCTTCCTTTCCTCCTCCCCTGTTGATTTTAGCCCCCCCAGGATATTCCCTTCCCCCAATCCCTTCTGATTCTGCAAACTTGCCTGCAACTAGTGCTCCTCCCGGACTAGAATTTGGATTTTCCCATCTTCTTCTTTTCTTCTTTTGTTTTTAAAACTTGCATTAAGGAAATAACCATGTTTTTTTCCCCCTCCTACCGCCCAGTTTTTCTTTTTTTTCTGTCCCCTTTCCCAACTTCGACAAACACTTCCGTTTTTCCTGTTAGGGGCCCTTTTTCAACGACCTTTTTTTTTCCCCCACAGCTGTGGTTTTTCCCCCCGACCAGGCCCGCTCCCCCCCCCTTCTTGACCCCCGCCCCCCGTGTGCTTGACTCTTGAGTCACCCTTTTTTCATGTATTTGAAGACGATTGCCCCCCTCCTTTTTGTTTTTGACTAAGCGCCCTGACTCTCCAACCTTTCCCGCCATGGACTTCCTCTTTTAGAAACCCCCCCTGCCACCTGAATCCCCCCCCCTTTCTTTATCCGCCCAATTCCATTTCCTATTTATTGTGTCTCGTCTCCCCCTCCGCAGCACAGTGGCTCCCCCTCCACGTGGAAATCCTTCGTCCTTTTCCCAGTTCTCTCGTGGACCCCCCCCAAAATTGGGTTTAGGTCTTGGCACTTTACTCAGATGAAGCGACCCCTTTTTGCCAGATTTCATAGTCTGGACTTCCATGGCGGCGGCGTGGAGATCGACCTCTCTATGACACTTCCCAAAAAAGTGACCTTCATGGTCCAAGACACCCATGTTTTCTATTAGATCTACTTTGTCATACTACAATTTTTCTTTCGAGCTTCCCGTTTCTCCCTAATCGGGATCCCCAGTATCATCAACGCACTTTATTTAATTACTTTCTTTTCTTTCTCTCTGGACTCGTTACCTCCTTTTTCCAAAGAAATTTGCGTTGCTTTGCCAGATGGGAGGAAGGCCCCTTTTTTCCTCATCTTCCCTTTCAACAGATCTCTTTAAGTTCTCTCGTGACGCCCCCGCTTCATGCACGGGATTTTTTGGTTTTCCAGTTTTTCTGATCCGATAATGGACCCTCGGTCTTTGGATATTCACAGCGTTCTCCCTCCTATGGCCCTTCCTGATGTTGCCCTACTCCCTCTTTCTGGCCGCTACGGCGGGCACTTGGCGTTCCCACCTACACCCCGACGTGGCCGAATACGCGGAGCCTCTCAGTTAGTGCACGTCCCCTTTTTCTTTAACTACAGCTTTTTCCTTCCTCTCCTAAATCTGCTCGGCACCACCTCGCTCGGCGCGTGTTTTTTTCCTAGATCCCGGCGTTTCCGTGCGAAATGTTCTTCCGTCTTTTAAGACGCAGTTCGTCTGATGGTTGTGCGGAGACCCCCTCCCAGTGCCCAATGTCTTCTCTGATCTTTCTCCCCTTCCAAGTGGTTCCCCCTTGTCACTCCCCGGGCGGCAGAGGTGTTTTCGGTCAGCGCAACCTCCATAGTGGTATTCCTCTTTTCCTGTCTCGAACCGTCCCCTCCCAAGCCAACGTCTTTTTCCCCCCACGGCGAGTAGTCACTTTGTGTTCTAAAGCGCGCTCCCCCTCGCCTTTAGTCTCTAGCTTGCTTCGGAGAGGTTTTTCGAAATTGTCCCTTTTTACAAGAATCTTGCGCTTTTTTCTAAGAGGGGATCCGATGCGCACCCCCTCTTTCCTTTTCCTTCCCCGTCTTTTCGCATCTGCCCCCACTTCGGAGTTTTTCACAACTTTCCCCCTGTCTCAATTTCTAGACAACTCCTCCTCCAGACGTTCCCCTTTTTTTTTCAAAGTTCTTTTTCCCGCTGCGAACCGCCCACCTCTTTCTCCGTTTGCGAGCCTGGTTTTCCTTTTTATTTCTCCGAGATTACCTTCTTTTAAATTTTCTTTCTCCTGGCATGCCCCCTGCGATTCCCGTGTGTCCCGTCCCCCAGGCCCTGGCCTATGAAGCCCTTCCCCCCTTCTTAAAGCTTCTGGAATTGGCTCTTTCTCTGTTCCAAAGAAGGGGAGAAGTTTGGGCTTTCCGAGAAGCCCTGCGTCTCCTGGACAATGTTTCACTCTTCGTTCCACGGTCACTTCCCCCTGCTACGCGGGCCGCCGCGAGACTTCTTTGTTAGCATTTCTCCCTTCCGCTGTGTAGAGTTGTCTCTTTCCTTCTGCGCCGTGAGGCGGGCCGTTCGGTGCTCTCTTTAAGTTAAAACGGCCCGCCGTCTCTTCCTCCAGGGACAATGCTTTGCTCCCATCATTTTTTTAGTGTCTCCTCTCTGTTCAAATCCTTTTTTTTTCTTTCCGCTGCCGCCTTGTCCTTCCTGACTCGGTGCGGGAATTCTCCCCTCCCCCACCCCCGCTGCGGACCCTCCTCATCATTCCCTTCACCTTACATTCTTAAATTGTCGAATGACCTCTTTAGTCCGGACAAATCCTTTTCTTTATACCAGATTTCTTTGCATTTCCCTTCGATTACGATTTCTGACTGATTTCCCCCCTCACTTCTTCCTCCCCCCCGCTATTTATTTTTGATAGGTCCCTTTTCTTTCAATGAGTTACCTGCTTTGAAGCTCTCCCCAGTGCTTCCTTCCTGCCAAGAATTAGTTTCTTCTTTTCTCTTTGTCCTTTGGCCCGATTCTTCAATTTTTCTTCAAGACTTCGATGGCGTCACCCCTTCCTTCCCCAGTCGTAACCCGTCCTGACCTGAATATTGGAGAGCTTCTATTGAATTTCTTTTCTAAAATCTTTTTCAATTTTTGAACCTTCCGTTTTGTTCCCCTTCCTGCTTTCTTACCCATGGATATCTGTCTCTCCCCCATTTTTTCCCGATGAAGAGATCCCCCACAACTAGACGCCCGTTTTCCTTCTTACGAAGCGCGTATCCTTTTTCCATGCCTTCCCCTTCCCCCCCATGTGCGATGTGTGTCGGACCTTCCCCCAACTACCCGGCGCGGTTTTCTCAAAATCCCTCCTTCACTCATGACATTTCTTTCGTGGCCCTCCAAAAAGCTTTTTTTTTTTCCGGCCCACCGGTCGATCTCCCGCTCCCCCCCGGTACTTCCTTTCTCTGGTAGTGGTATTTCAACCCCCCCCCCACAGGTGGTGTTCCCATTAGTGAAGCCGGTCTGACAGGCCCTCTTTCTTTCTAAGTATGTTTTAATTGCCCCCCTGCACCCCCCGGCTGATTTTCCCCCATGAATTTTATTTTCTTACCCTTATATTTTAACCAGAATTCACTTCCTCCTCTTAAGTTACAGAGCCAGTTGTCCCCCGTTCCTGTGCTGAACCTCCTCTCCTCTGCATCAGTTCCTCCTCCCTATGGGGGCCTGGACCCTCCCCCCCCTTTTCCTCCTACCTAACTTTTGTAACCATTTTCCTACCACCTCATTTAAACCGCCTCCCTTTTCTTTTTTCCTTACCTTGGTTCAGCTCCTTCCCCCTATTCCAAGCTGGGCCTTCCCCCATGATGGGGTTTTACCCCTTTGAGGTCTCTATTGGTTCCCCCCCTTATTTTTTTCACTCCCCTGAACAGTTTGAGGATGGTTTTCAATGTTCCCAAAATCCGAACTTTTTCACAATCCCCGAGGTAGGCATGTCTGGCTTCAACTATCTGTTTGAAAAAACCCCTTGTATGTGTTTGCCATCCTTGAATGTCCGCTCTCTTCCGGAGGCGGAAAACCGTCCTAGTTGGCCTTGCACTTCATTTTGTAGTCGAAAGCACTTTCCCTTGTTTCGTCCTCTTTTGCATCGGTTCGCTTTTTCGTTGCCCTTAATGACTCCCTCCACACTTTTTTTCAACGGTCCCAAAAACACCCTCACTTTTTTCCCTTTTGCCTGTCTTTTTCCGCAAAAAGAATTTTTCCGCTCGTTTTCCGTCGAGGACATTTTTTCTCCTCTCTCAGATGGACCAATCCTCTGGTGAACCCAGGCAGGAAACCCCCCTTCGGCCTTTGACAACCCTGTCCCAGTTCGGTCCTCCAGTCACACTATGTCCCCGCGACCTGCTAGACACTCCCCCCCTTCTGGACCGTTGTTTTTCCATTTTCCCCGGTTTTGAGCGCAATCTTTGGACGGTCTGTTTCCCCCCACCTCTCCTCCCACAAAAGTACGCCCTACCTTTTAAGACACCATCTCTTCCTCTAGTCACTGACTACCTGGGTTTTCTACTCACTGTGGCGCGCTTCCCGTTGCCGAACTCATCTTCCCTTCCCCCCCCCTATCCAAGAAATTACCATCGTCTTTTGCGGAATGGGAGATTCAGGTTATACGCCCCATTCTTGACATAGTAAACCCTTTGGCAAAAGAACTCTTGCTCAGATGCCCATTATTTTTTCCCTTGGACCGTCGTCTTCATGATCCGAACGATTCTCGCATTTTCTTTACCGGATTTCCTCATGTTTCCCTCCGGATCTGTGGCCTGTTTCTCCTTAGGTGAGAGTTCTCCCTTCCTCAGGGGACAACTGGTCCTTTTTTTTGATATTTCCTGTTTCTGGACTCAGTTCTTTTGGAAACGCCCGCTCCTTAGCCTGTGGGTTCCTGTGCTGGCGACCTCTCCAAAGTTTGCCCTCCCGCCTTTCCCTTGAGGGAGGTTTTGGTACTACTACCCCCTGGAGAAAATCTCTCCTTCCCCCCGTGAATAGTTCGATATATTCGCGTTTGGGCGCCCCATTTACGGCGTGATTCGTTTTTCAGCCCCCTTTTTTTGCTACTTGCCAGAGTTTGTCCCTGCTTTATGAAGGTGTTTCTTTCTTCCGGCACTGAGTCCCTTCTTTCTTAAAGAAGACCGTCTTCAACCCTTTTAGCACGTGCCCCTCTCCTCACTCTTTTTGCAATCGGGCGGCTTCCCCCGTTTTTACTGGGTAAATCGATGGGGAAAAATTTTTCCTAGGGATTTTCCCTCCTTAATTCTCCTTCGTAAACCATATCCATCTTGGTTTTATTTTCACGCTCGGCCTCCCCGGCGACCGTTCTCCCCGTCCCGGCGAGTCGTATTTATGGTTGGTTCGCGCACTTATCTCCCCCCAATTAGTTCCTTCCCGGTCGTTGGCCTCTTATTGCTCCGGTGGGCCCCGTCTTCTTGCCGCATTATACACTAATCTTTTTTCCCTGGCGGCCTTCGAAGATTTTTCTTCCTTTTTTTTCTCCCATATCGGGGTTCCTCTCTTTCCGCATCGTTATTGCCCCAATCCTCGTCTAATCTTCTTTTACTGGCCCCCTGTCTGCCCCTTTCGCCACTCCGACGTCTCTACGTTTTCCCAAGTCATTTTTTCTGCGTCTCTGCGAACGACCCCATCAGAATTTCATAATATTCGGTTTTCTATTCCTTTTTTTCGGGCGTTTTACTTTCGCTCTCCCCACGCCTTTTTGTGATTCTGGAATTCCCCAATGCCAACTCCCTTTTTCCCAACCGGTCTCCCCATTCCCCATTTGAAGAGCTCCACGATCAAACAGCATGTAATCTCATGTCTCTCTCCTCTACGTTCCGTTTCAAACCAGCTCCCTTTCAAGGGGCCGTCTTAGAAGCGTCTATTAAGGGAAACACTCAGGTTCCTCATCATTATACGGCCTTTTTTCCCCCTCTAAATAGAGGCGCCTTCTTGCCGAATAGATCGAACTGATCTTTTGAGCGCTCCCTTATTGATTTGTAGTTAGTACCTGCAAACTGTCCTCTGAACTGACTGTCAAGCGGATCCCTTTGTGTAGAGATGTTCCCTTCATCCAGCGATAGTAGCCAAACAAGGATACCCTAGTCTTCGTCACCCGGTCTCGTGGAACAGTCCTTCAGTATCCTCTTTTCCATATTCCGAGCCCCCTTCCTTTTCGCCTTGATTGGCGACTTCACCCCTGGTCGGGCATGTCCTCTCCCCCCCCGCATCCGCCTCTGACCCCCCTTCTTATTTAACGTCCTTGAACCGTATACTAGCTTTCCCTCGTTCCCTGATAATGATCCCGGCGCAGGCAGCACCCCTTTCCCCTTCTATACCCGAGAATTTTCTTGCCCTCTGAATGTTTTTACTTCGACTGGCTTCCCCCCCGCCTATCCATCCGAACTGACTACCATCTTTATGTATTCTTTTCTTGCAAGGTTTCGCAGGATCCATGACCACATTTCTCCAAGGAACGCCCAGACGTCTTTGTCTTTCCGCGATTTTGTCTTCTTCCCTATTTCTTTGAGCCCTTATGTACTCAAGGCAGTATTATTTTCGTCCTCAGACGAAAATTCTTTCATTATTGGAGGATTAGCTTGCCCTCCTTAATTGAGCCGTGAACCTGGGCCCACGTTTTTGTCCAAATGTGTTCCCCCTTTTTTTTCTTTGTTTTTTTTGCACCCGGTTCTTCAAAGTGAGAGTTTTTGCTCATATGCCTTTCGTCTGCTGGTAGCGTGTTCTACAACCTTTATGATTGCAGTTTGCTATCTCCTTGGATCTCCTTGGTACTTTGTGTTTTTTCCCTTAATGCTTCCCCCGAACGCTTCTTGACTCTTCTACCTTCTCCATCCCAACTTCGATCTTCAAAAAATCTTCCCCTCCCCCATGACCTGATTCTTATTCCACATGAGTTTCCCCCCCCTTTCCCACACTGCTTTCTCTGGTTTTGCTAACACCTTTCGTCCTTTATTGGGGCCAGGCGGTGCTTGTCCACCCACATCCAAAGGTGGTTGTGCCCCCTCGTTTTTGCTGCACGCCGTACCCCGTACGACCCGTTCGGATTTTTTTGCAAACATTGAAAAAAATAGGCACCCCTTTTCCTTTTTTGTGAGTTTCTTTCCCTACTTTTATTAATTCCTTTCCCTCCCCCATCGGAAGATGTTATCCACTCGTTAACGTCGCTTTCTCAACTCTTTTTCTCTCGAATCTTTTGATAGTTCCGATTTTAAGGTCGTGAAGTACCTTTATGACTCCTCTCCTCTAATCACTCGTTTCTTTTTGAGAGATTCAAGGCCCCCAGGCCGTACCTTTCCACCCTTCTTTTCTGTGAGATTCCCATTTTGACTTTCATTTTCTCCCCCCAGACGGGCCATCCTCTGGGAACATCTTCCGTGATTAGGTTTCTTCCCTTGGGGTCTCGGATTAAGGACATACCCTCAGGATCTTAACCTCCTCTGTGTCTCGTTTTTTCAATGTTCCTCACTACCTTCTACATCAGGCTTTTTTCCCCGGCAGGTTCCCCCTTTCCATTCAAACTTCCTTTTGTGGAACCACCATTTTCTTTTTGCAAATACACTCCCCCCATCCCCCTCCCGTCCTCGGGACCGTCTCTCCTCCCCTGCCCCCGATCAGTTTTTTTCTTTCTAAACCCTAATTTGGTCAGTCTCCATCTTAGTTAAGACCTTTTTTAACCTTCGCCGTTCCCTTTCCTTCCAATGAGTCTCTCACAGTTCCCTTGTTGAAAACACAATGTCCCCCCTGCATCGCCGTTTTCGTATCCGCCAAAATGCATGTCGCTTTGATTTTTGTGCTCATTTCCTGACGCTGCCACAGATTTGTCCCCCAACGTCCCCTTTTTTGCAGAATCGGTCATCGCTGGTCCACCCCCCGGTTTTTGGCGTTCCTCAAGATATGCTGAACCTAGCGCTCCCCCTCATAGTTCCCCCTTCTCTTCGGCTTTTTGATCCCTCTTATTTCAACTCGCAAAAAGTGAATTGACTTTTTTTCACGACCACCAGCGCGGTCGCGGGATCACTTCTTTTCAATACCCTGTGGCGCGCTTCCCCTAATAACTCTAGGGAAATTTTTACCCCCTATTCACTTTCCTTTTAATAGAGTTCTTTCCTTTCCTTTCTATAATGAGCCAGTCTCATTCTACTTTCGAGGCAAAGAAATTCTAGGTCCATCAGACGACGAGTCTTCCCCACCAACCCCCCCCCCCACCCCCCCTTTTCAAATGGCTCTTTCTTAGGATGACTCCTTCTGGGACGTTCCCTCTCTGTTCAGAAGGCGTTTTACCTTTGGTAGAAATTGCCCGGCCACCGGTCTTTCGCTCCAAAGGCTTTGATGTTCATAGGGCTTGATATTTTCGTTGTCGTCCTCTCTTTTCCACCGGCTTCTTTGTCCTGCATCCCTGTAGCCTGGGGCTCCCCTAATGCGGGCTTGTTTCTCCGAACTGGCCGCCCCTCCTCTTCCTGCAGTCCTTGCCTGCTGAAAGTCATGGAATACTACCCATCGGTGGACTTTAGAAATCCCTTCCAGCAAACTACCCTGATCACCCCCCGCTATTTACTTTTCTTAAGTTTTTTCCAGGTGGCCTACGGCCTTTTTCCTGTCGAAGAAGGGCTTCTCCCCCGGCCCCTTCCATCTGTGAACGGCGAACCCCTGATGTGCCACTCCGATTCCCATGTGTGAATCGGTCTTTCTGCCTGGATTTTCCCCGACGGGGGACCCCCCTGGGCGTCTTTCGAAGGGCTTTCCCTCCTTCGGGGTATCATCTCCCAGTTATCCCTCTTGTATTTAAAGTCTTTCGAACTTCCTCCTCACGCACCATCCTCTATTTTTGTAGTCCTTGTTTATCGGTTCTTCCGCAATCCTATCGAACACTGGAACTCGCTAGCTTTCATCGGAGAGTTGCTATGACCCTTGCTTTCCAAGTTGAAATTTCTCCGTCCGCTTCTAACTAGATGGAGGAACCTTCTCCACTTTAT
>Ga0179593_1330407_pt1 | contig 12160 bp, 13 predicted proteins | sample CZODoug2_1_08_16_FD_185931 | JGI IMG/M metagenome (GOLD analysis project Ga0179593, IMG submission 185931) | Vadose zone soil fungal communities from Angelo Coast Range Reserve, California, USA - CZODoug2_1_08_16fungal (PacBio error correction) | ecosystem: Environmental > Terrestrial > Soil >... | reverse complement strand
TTCATGGAAGGGAGAATTGTCATCCTAGACTTCAACATTTTTCAGTTCTTTCCTGGAAGCTAGGCGCTCCAAGTAAATGCGAGCCTTTCTTAATCTCATCTGACTCGATGAACGCTGAGCTATACGATGCGGAGGTCCGAACGGTCGTGGTTTTCTTAACCCTCTCTATGCTTCGGGACTGGTTGCGATCTTCCAGTTGACGTCGGCGGTTATCGTATGTTTTATCTCCCAACCCGTCCCGTAGTCCTGATCTCTCTGATATCTGCTACAGAGACCATGATCAGGCGTCTTTCCTCTTTTTTGCCTCGTTGCTTTTTGAAGTTTTTTTCACGTATAGAATCACCCTCGTATATGCAGGAGTCCGACATGATCTCCCCTGATCCCGCTGAAGAGTGTGTTTTTCCTCGCTTTTTTTCGTTCCGCGGTGGAAGAGCCTCTCTATAGAAGGTACCCTTCACAGTAAGTAACCGGCTTAGTTCCGCTGCTCAAGAGGTGACAGTAGGGCTGGTCAGTGCGGTCTTTCGTCCGTTCCCCACCGTTCTCATATTATCCTTCCGAATTTAGGTTGCGATCCATGAGTATCGTCTCTATTTCATAAGAGACCCCCCCTTCCAGACTAGCCTCCCTTTTCTCGTGCTTCTCTGGACCATTTCCCTTATTTGTACATTGTCAGGGATTTTCTCGCCACACCCTCAAATATTCTATCTTGTAAATCTCCCTTTGTTGTTGAGAAAACATTTTTTCGGAATATTTCCCTCCCAACTCCCTAACCCAATGGACGCCCCGGGGGCAAGAGCCCTTTTTTAATTGCCTGTCCTTCGGCCCCTCTTGAGGAGAGATTATTCATTTTAGACAATCGACCATCTTTCATGAGAATCACCCGTAGATGCAGTCGATCTCCTAAGTAGGTTTAATCCGCCCTAGAAAATTCTTTAAGATTTGTCCCTCTTAAAGATTTTAGCTTGCCCTCCTTTGAAGGAAGCTGGTCTCCCAGGCTCCTCTTCCCGGAGCGCCCCCAAACATAATGCCCTCTGTATCCCTAATGAACCTACTTCATAGTCCTCTCTGATTGTCTATCTGGAATAGAAGAGGGTGTTTGCTCTCCCCCGCACTTTCCCACCTCTATCAACCTCTCTCGTAACCGGCGAGCCCCTTCCGGCCCTACATTCTTTCTTATCCTCCTTTATCATTTTTCTCCTAGAGCTCCCTGACTTTGTCCTTTAGTGGACCTTTACTCTCCTAACGCAAGAGACTTCCATTTAAGTCTCTCGCCCTGCTATTTCGCAGTGATTAGTGGTCTACAGAACCCTTTACCCCCTGGTACTAAAGTCCTTTTATACCTTCTTCTTAGGCTTCCCTGATTCTGCCAATCTTAAGGCGTTCGGCTCCTCTCTCCCTTTCTCCCAACATATGATGAGATGCTTCAGGTCGGACAATGCCTTCCACTTACTTTCGTTTCCCCCACGTTGCGTCTCTTTCCCCCTTTACGGAGTTCGGCTTTCGCACTTGACCTTGAATCCTATTTTTTTCGGTGCTTTCTTCTTCCACACCTTGGGATTTTTGTGTTGTTTTATCAACCCCCCGACTGGTGAACTAGGCAGTCTCTTGCAGTTGCCGCCCTGACGTCCCAGGATATAGAGCATTCCTCCTCTCTCCTCAGAACCAGGTCATGAGGTGAACCCTTTCCCTTTTCACTACCAGCGCGCGCTCCTCCGAGTCTCCACCGTAGTTGTGGATCCCCTTTTCCTTCAAACCCAAGTCAACCTTTCCCCCCCGGAGGGCAAGCACGTCTTAGCCCCTTTTCTTAGCCCCTACAATTTTCCCAGTAACCAAGATCTTAGAAGAGAGTATTTGTTTCGCTTCTCTCTCCTCAGGCGTCCTCCCTCTAACTCGGTTTTTGGAGATCCTTTCGTCCTCGTACGTCCTTCCTATTCTATTTTCCAGGGAGAGTCCTTCCATGCAGTCAAGAATTCTCTTCGCCACGTTCTATGGTCCCTCTAGTGGCGAAGATGTATCTCGATCCCGCTATTTTGGTATTACATGTTTTAGCGACCCCAATTCCTCTCCCCAATGTTCCACTTCTCAGATCCCCCCGCCAGATAACCCCCTTTCCCTCCCCCCCTGCTTAGATCTCCAGAAGTGATAAACCTTTTAACAAGACTGGCATTCGCGTCCTCCGGACCGTTTCTTTCTACGGGCCCGTAACACGGCTACGACTGCTTCCTAAGCTATAACCGGTATCGTCCCCCGCCTTTCACACCCCCCTCTAATATCCACTTCGGGCCTTACAGTCTTCTCTGGAGCAGTTTCTTCCTTTTCTACCGATATTTTGCTCCCTGCGTTCTTCACCCCTAGGAACAAGTTTTCTTAGAGGGAGTTCTAGTGAATCCTCGTAGATCTTCTGGACTTTCTAGGCCCTTTCTCCCGCTATCACCGACCTCATACTAAAGAGTTAATTTACCTACTTGTCACCGCTAAAGAATTTTTCAAGTTTTTTCCTCCCCTCGACCTGATTATACGGAGCCTAAGAGTAATATGTTCCCCCTATTTTTATGACAGTTTACTCGTCAGACCCATCCCTTTCGGATACGAAAGGGTAAGCCTCTCGCTTTCCAGAGTCCGACAACATGCTGGAGTCTTTCCAAGAAAGGCCAAGTTTCGTTGGTCTTGTACGTACTGTCCCTTTCCTCAATTCGACCCGCAGAGCCCCTAATAAATCGCTCCTCTCTTCGCACACTATACAGTTATTAATACGGTCAGTTTTCTCAGCGCGTTTATCCTCGTAGAATCTCCTCGTCTCACAGGCTAAGAAGTTCAGCTTTAGCCTCTCTTACCGGTTTTCAAGAATTCGACGTACTGTGCCTCCGAGAGACACTTTATCAACAGTTTATCCCTACTTTCCATCTATTCTCTGTAATCAATAATTTTTGTTTTCTAGATCTCCCAGTATTTCTCCTCGTACTTCGTGCTAGTTTATGATCTTTTCTGTTCCCGTTGAGGCCCCTTATTTACTCCCATCGAGAGGCGGCCTCATTCGTTCCCCCCACTTTATCGAGTTTACCGAGAGTCCCTCTAGGCCTGCCAGGACGGACGATCCTTTTCCTTTGTTTAGAAAAGCGTCCTATTTTTTAAACGAGGTCTTTCTGATTGGTGAGTCGTAGGGTAATTCTTACTCCTCATCCCCCTCCTCCCCACTCCTTTCCTCTGAAGCGCTCCTCCCTTTGTGCCGCTAGATAGGACGTTTTCCCGATCTCGAGCGGAACAAGTGCTCCGTTCGAGTTTTAGTCTTTTTTTCCTAGGTCCCAAGGCGACCCCTGATCCCTAGGACATAGGACTTCCTGGCCGTCACAAATCCTCTCTTTAGCGGACCCCCCTTTAATTTGAAGCTCTTCGTACAGTTTCATTTTTTTTGATCTATTTTTTGCTTCCCCTCGACCATTTACTCTCATTTCTTGAAACATAGTAAGTCTTGATACTTTTCAGGAAGCGATTACTAAGAAGTAGAATGTTCCGCTTTCTCCTGCATAAAGCCTGTAGTTGCGAGAGGACCAGAAGTGGGAAGAGATTATCTCGTATTGTTTTGTACGTCTTACGATTACCTGCTTCCTATTCTCGGAGGAGACTAGCACGGTTCCTGGGCCGTCAATTTCATGCATTGATCCTCTACTTCGTTTTACTGGTAGGCACTTAAGGAGTACTTTCCTATCCCTTTTAAGTTTGAGGAGTCTCCTTTCCCTTTTTGTGCTGCAGACGTTGTTCGCTCCCTTGTAGTTCCCCTATATGGGAGGAACGCCAAGCACCCGCCGGAGTCCCGTCCCAAGATTCCATAGACTTCGACGATCTTGTAGAAGTCACATTTACCTCCTGCGCGCTTCGTCCGTTTCCTTTTAAGGAAGAGATCACCACAAAACCTGGGATAGGTTCTGCCCCCTTCGTACTCATGCGACTCGTAGATCAGTTTTTTCCCTATGATGCTTCTTCATAATGTCCGGTCTCTAGACGGCGTTAACTGCTGGTCCCTCCTTGTTGAGGTTCCTTTTTTTTAATCTGGCTTCGCAACTCTTGTGCTCTCTCTCGGGCATTTAGTCCGTGTTTATTTGTATTGGCTTTCCTAGGTCCTTTTTCTATATTTCAGAGAGGATTTTTGAAACCCTTCCTCTCGGGGGTTAAGGAGCCTCCCTCCCTCCTCCCTTTCGACATCGGGGGGTAACCTCCCCCCCCGCCCCCCGGGTCTCTAATTGGAACTCGGGGCAGAAGGAAATTACAGTCCCTTTCTTTTGCTTATTCTCCCCTGGTTAGTTTAAGAGTACATTTCGTTCTCATTTTCTTTCTCCGTCCCCTCCCTAAAGTTATTTTCGTTTTCATGAGCGGTGTCTTTCCCCCTTTTTCCCCCTCCCCGATTCTTGGAGCATCTCATCCGGACCTCTTAAGCGGAGATAGAATCTTCCTGTTAGACTGTATTGCCGCTGAAGACCCACTGACGCATTCAGTCTGGGAACTAGGATGGGCTATCCCCCCAGTGCCTTCTCTCGCTTTAGGATCTTCCGGCTGAAACGTTTCAGCCCTTTCAACTTAGGCTAGCCTTCTAGTAGGACCTAAGCACTTCTTAGTAGGCAGATTCTATCAGGGATATCTCTTGGTTCCTCATCGTGGTGGCAGTTCGCCCTTTTCAAACCTCTTCGAGGCATGCTTGACCATTATCCGCGTCTTCTCCTTCTCTGAGTCAGTTTGAGTAGTCTTTTCAACCCGTTTTTTTCGACCCTGAGATGAAGGTAGCAATACTTTGAACGAGGAGTTCGTCCCTCGAACCCCCCTTCTCTTTTGATGTCCCCTAGATCGCTTGCCGATTTCGATCCAGTAAATAGATGGAATTTAATTATCCCCTGTAGCGCTCTCGGGAATACTTTCCCTCCCTTCTCCTGGCTGTAGGTTGATAGAATTTAAAAGGATTCTTGTCCTTTCCACTTTGACTTCTTTGAACTCTCTCCCCCCTATAGATCTTCCTTTCCTTTTTTTTGTTGATAGCGATATTTTTTTCGTCAATCTGGAAACCACTTAAAGTCAATTACAAGACGCATTTTCCAGCGCTCCAACAATTCTGGACCTCATGTAGTACTGAGGTTCTTCCCATTAATCTGAGTTTGTTTTTTGAAATGATGATTGTATTTCTCTACCCCACTCTATGCCTCATCAGGCCCCTCACGATGTTGTGCAAAGCTATACTCGAAACTCATCCCGCTGCCGTTTCCAGTCTTAGATTCTCATACTCATAAGAGTTGTTCCCCTTCTTCGCGTTAGTAGTCAACCTTTCCTTCCGAGCTCGCGAACGACGACCTCCTTTGAAGAACTACTTGCCCCCCGTAGTAAGCGCATTCTCAACTTTTTTGGAGAGACACCGACTTCCAACCACGACATAAACGATCTCGTTTCCCGGAGTATACCCTTTTTTACCACTTCTCTTATTCGGGCCTCGTCGCATCAGCGCGCGCTCCTTTAATCTGGAAACCCCGTGACGTTCTTGGGCCTTCACTCCGACAAAGAAATGACCGTCCCTGTATCTAAAAGAGGTACCCAACGCCGTCTCTCGTTGTTTTTCTAGAGAATCCTCCAAATAAAAGTCGTCCCCAACCGGCGATTCTCTGGATCTGCCTCGTCCTCTAGTTTTCCCCCCGAGTTCACCTTGTCCGGCGGCTTGGCTTTCTCCTCGTACGCCTTAACCTCCCCCTTTCATTCATGGCTCGGCGTCAGAGAGAGGCCCCCCCCCCCCTTTTACTTTAGTAAACACGTCTATCTTTAAGTTCCTGAGTAAGTCACCATTCTGAGCTCCTGATTCTAGGCGTTTTTTCTTCCGAACGGTTTCTCGGGGGTATGGGTTTATCCAACAGATCGTCGAGCTTCTGCTCTGTTCAGGACCTCCCTGACCCCCTGGTCCTGATCCTCTTCTCTCTCTCATCTCGTAAAGGACATCCCCCGCCCGCCCCACCTCTACCTCACGCTTCCCCCTCGATGTGCCAGCCTTCTGTCCCAAAAAGGTCCCCCCCCCCATAGGGTCACTCTGTCCTTCTCTTCCTTATGACCGCAAGACCAGTTTCAGTAATAATCAGGCGAGCACGCTTGACCCTCTTTAGAGTAAGAAGTCCGTCCGGCTCTTCAATAACTCCCCCCGATTTCAGCTTTGGCTGTATTCGCTTCCAAGACCTTCCGGCAGCTCTCCCCCGCTTCTGTCCTTTTTCAGAGGTTTCCCCCGCCTCTAATCTAAATTCTGCATCTCTTCGCCCTTTAGACCCCTTTCTTCGTTCGTCACCCCTCTCTCGGAGTAGGCATGGATCTCACCTTTCTGATTCCCCGTCACTTATACCAGCTCCAGATTGCGAACGTTTCTATGACCTCCGCTCTCCCTTGTTTGGGATCCCGTACCAACGCCTGTCAAAGCACGGTTGGCGTCCTCCGTTCCTGAATTCCCCGTTACCCCCCTTTTTGAACACTCCTACTCGTCTCCAGAATGAGATAACTTCTTCAGTATCTTCCCCACCGAGAAATTATTAAAATGCTGTCACTCCGACTACGATTTTATTTAGGATAAGTTTCTCACCTTCCTCTTGTACTCCCCCCCCTTCCCGTCCTCTCTTTCGCACTTTTTCTTTACGGACCTCTTGAGTCTTTTTTCGGGAGACCTGTAGTAAGGCCCTGTACACCCTACTGATATTCCGTAATTGCACGAAGGGTGACCTGCTTCACTCATTAGTTTTGCTAATAGAATAGAGATCGTTTCAGTAAGTCCAGCTATGGCTCTTTCAACGAGACCTTTTTCCCTTCTACGCTACCCCGCAATCCTCTCCTGAGCCCCTTTTTCTTCCTTCCTTCATAGCGAAGCCCCCCTGCTTGAGCTCCTCCCCCTCTTAGCGTCCGAGGGTGGCCTTCTTTCTTCCGCCCCGCGCTTTACACTCTTTCATCCTCTCTTTTCCCTCTCTCCTCTTTCTCTTCCCTCCCTTTTTTGTATTCGGATCCTACCCTCTATTCGAATCCATACACTGAATCTGCCCCCCAGCGCACGTCCTCGGGGCCTCCCGCGCTCTTTCGTCGACTCACTGACAACCCCACAAAGCCACCCCACAGACTCTACGAGGGAGCGGAGCCCCTGTAGTCCAGCGAGAAATAGGGAAACGTCGAGACTTGCGACATTTCTGAAGAATCTCGGCGGCGAAAGCCTTCAACCTCGAAGGGAAGACAGCTAACAAATAGCGAGATCCTTTTTGAGACCACGGAAGGGCCACAGAGGGGAAGGACCCCCTGTGGTTTTTTTGAGATATATTTCCCGTAGGTTTTTTCCTCCTTCGGTTTCTAGGGCTTCTATGAGGCAAGTCGCGGCCTATTTTTCCTCCTTTCGAGTAGGAGCAGTTCAATTCTTCTCCTCCGACTCCTAGCCAGTTCTCCTTCGGATTCGAGCCTTGAGTTTATAGGTCATCCCAGAACCAGAGATAAGGTGCGCACCCCAGCATAGGCGAGGTGGGATTACTGGTTGGGTACTATCGCCCTCCCTTTCCTCTGTCCCTTGGGGCTTAGTCCCTGCGGCTTCGGTCTCAGTGCTCAGCCCCTCCAGACTGGTTATTCTTCCCAGACCGCGACTCCCTTTAAAATCCTACACAACTAGCGCCCCCCCCCCCAGTCTGCATGGATTTATACCCCCCCCGCGCTCCATGTTGCACAGACACGGACAGTGTCCTTTTTATGAGGCTTCCCATTCCCGATCTCTGGCTCCTTCCTCCCTCTCTTCATGTCGCCCCTCCCTTTAGAACCGACGGCGTATACACCGCCCTTTGAGTAAGTCGCTAGCCAGTAGTCCTCTAGCACCCCTTTCATCTCCCCCCGCCGTCATTCCTGGTTCTTCGTTCCTCTCCTCTCCCCCCTCCCCTCTCATTCTCGCTCTCCTCTGCCTTCTAACGTTCGGTTTTCTCCGCTGTAGGCCCTATCTGACGAGAAGCGTTCCTTTTTACTAAACGGCTCCACTAGGGAAGCCACAAGTCGTGAAAGATTTAAGTACGGGACCACTAACCCCGCAATCGAGACGTACGTACGCACAGGCTAAGCGACACCACCCACACCCTGTGCCACCGTTTCGACCATATCTTTCTAAAGGTATTTTCTATGAGAAGGTTGATTGATGGGTTGACCAGTTTCCGCCTATTCCCAGTTTTAATTGAGACCGTTTGAAAGTCGAATGCGCGCGCTCGATCTATCCCAGCCCAACGCTTCTTTTTACTGACTCTATGGCACGGTCATTCCCCCTCCCGATTTTTGTAGTCCTTTACCCTCCCCCCAGAATTTCCTCTGATTTTCCTTTGTTTTGAAGATATTTGTACTATAAGGTTCTGCCCGTCTGCTTTCTTCGATTCCCTTGAGTTCATGAGTAGCCACTAGGAAGTATCTCTTTTCCTTTTCCGTTTGGCACGTTTTATGCTGTTAAGTGGAGACCAGGTTTTTTTTCTTTCTGTAGATTGTCTTCTTTTCCGAGTTTCAGCAGGCTTTTCTTCCCGTCAGTCCATCTAGCTCTTCCCGACCCCTACTCTTTTCTCCAAGGATAATTCCTCCCCAGTGTTTTCCGCTTTCTTGCCTCCTTCCCCGTCCCCCTTTCGCTCGCAGTCTCCTTTCGATGGATCTCTAAACCCTCCCTCGGGGATCGGATGGTAGCTCAGTAGTTTCTCAGGACTACACTTCGATAGAGTGAAGATGCTTCCTGAGTTTTTCCTTTTGCAAACCTTCTTGTATCTCGCCCGTAGGACCCTGCGGTGGTGGTTTGTTGATTTTGGGGTTCTTTTGTTTGTGGTTATGCCCTCCTTGGTTTAGGTTCAGTTTTTCCACGTTCTTTCATCCACAATCGTTTTTGGCTTTCGATAGTATCTCTAGTTTTTTAGGGCTATTCCTTTGAGGGAGAGGAGGAACTTTTCCTATGCGATGGTGGACGGCGCTTCCCCCCCGCCCTCTCTTGACAAGTCGGTGGGATACATTTCCCACCGCTCCACTTCGTAGATGAACTCCGTCTCACTCTTATTTTGCCCTGCTCCCTTTTACCGAAGAGTCGGCTCTAGTTCTTTAAACGGAATTTCGCTTCCTATTTCCCCTATCCCATGTTTTCCCTGAGGGGTCTGAATGGCGCTCGTACTGCCCTTCGAACTTATTTTTGACTTGCAGAACAGTACCCAGAGCTTGGACGATTCTCTCGAGTCGCTTGTGTGATTTGGTGTACTGGCCTCTTGGTTTTGACTGGGAACCTTTTCCTCTTTGTAGTGGTTTTTCATATTTACTCCTTCACTGTCGATCGTTCCCCCCCTTGGACCTAGGCGGCGTATCTCCCTTTCCCCTGGTCTTTTTTTATTTTTTCCATGGTACCGAGAAAGTCCATGCCAGTTCTAGTATGCGAGAGAGCTCTCTTCTTACCGACCCCTTCTTAGTTGATTTTTTTCTCGCGTTACTATCTCTTTGGTCGCCAGTGGTGAAGTGTCGACACCCTGTCCCTTTATCCCTCCACTGATTCAATTGATGACAAGGACCTTTTTCGAGTCGTATAGTCAGCTATATTCCATTGGTGGCTCAGAAGCTCTTTTCGAAATAGTTATTATTCTTAGGCTCTTCAACTTGAATTCCTCTTAGTTCACTTCCTCTTCTCTCTTTAAAATCGAGCCCTGATACTCATCCTGCGTTGTAAGTAGATATTCCATGAGTAGCGATCCTTTATCCTCCGCTTAGACCACATTCCTACTCTCGTCATTTTTCCCCTTTTCCAGTGCAGTAGTTTCCCCGGGCCTTTATTTCATCCCGTGCCCCTGTAGATTGCCCTTATTTACCAACTATTCCTTTTTCTTTTCTTTGTTTTTTTTCTATCTATATTTCGGAATATGGCACTACCTCCCCTTCCCAAGTCCCACGACCCCTGTTGCCATTCCTCTCAAATAGACTGACTTCTCTAGGACGATGTTTCGGTATTTATCCAGTAGAACTCTTCCCCCCCTTGGATCTCGCTTCCCCTTCTCTATTGAGTCTCGGCTTCCCTTTTTCACGCTTTTTCAACCGACTCTACCATCCAACCGAGTTACGTTAATAGATTCGCGCTACCGCAGTTGCATTCCGAATTTCCACACTTCTTAGCTCAGGTTTTTGGCGTACCCATCATGGAAGACTCCCGACGATCCCGAAGCTCGCCTCGTTTAAGAATCTGATTTCATGGTCGTAAGCGTCCTCCCCCTCCTCGGTTTTAACTTTCTTACAAACAATACGCTCCACTCTTATAGTCAACGTCTCTACTTTATGCTCCTACTCCGGTTTATTTTAGCTTCCTTCCCTTTCCGCCCGCGCGCCCCCTTGACCGTGATTAGTTTCGGTGTACCAAGTAAGCTTCCCTAAACCGCCCCCCAGTCCTTCCGGGTGAAGTCCACTCCCTCTTCCAGACAGATTCTCTATGGTCTGTTTAAGACAGACCACTACAGGTTCTTCCAACCCGCCCAAACGTCTGAGGTTCCAGTCCATTCGTCAGTATATCTTCCGCACCCCCGTAGATGGTTTTTTCTCTTCCCTACCCTTCACTCCCCCCTGTTATGAGAGGAGGTTAGGCTTTCGGACTTTTGACCTTTCCCCAGCTTCCTCCCCTCAACCAACTATCTTCCTTACCTTTCTTTCCTATTCCGTTACCCGGGAAGGATCGCCTTCTTTCGGATTTCCTCTACCCCAGGGTTTTGTTTTTTGGTTAGCCCAGAACGTCGACGAGGCTTCTCGTAATGGTAATGAACCTTTGGTGCCCAGAGAATACCTCTCCTGTTCATATCCTCCGTCCTACCAGGCTTTATACAGAGCCCCCTTCCCCGCGCTGCCCCGAGACCAAAGCGAGTGATAGCCGTCGTCACCAAATGTTTGTCCCCTCAAAAAGGATTTAGGTCAATCAGGTCCTCCTCTTCCTACCCTCCATGACTAATCCGTCCTCCCTCTGTAGACATCTATCTTATAAGTAGAATTTCTCTCTCCCACGACTGCATTCCACCTAATAAAAGCTTTGGGGAGGGGTTAGATGAGTAATAGACTCTCTCCCTCATTCTATTCTCTTTTCTTGACTATCTGTCTCTCCCCGTGTCGGTCTGCTTATTCCCTCCTATATATTCCAGAATGGCAGATTGAAGCTAAGATGGAACTCAGATGTTCTTTTCGTAATTAGAGTAGGTTCTTCTTAAATTGATCGAAACCGTATTAATCACTTTTCCCCCCTTTACCATCCGTCCGAAAACCCCGGGAGCTAGTTTTACCGTAGAACACTTGAAGTAGTCCTTAGCGCCTTTACGCCATGCCCTTATATTCCCAACACCCCCCCGAACTTGTCCCGGCACCCCGCCTCGCATGCTGATCCCCCTTTTTTTTATCTGCGCACTCCCATCCACCCAGCGCTTCGCAGGTGTCTAATCGCCTTAATGAACACGGTGCCCCTCCCTCTGTTTGCATTCTCCATCTTGCACCTTAGACGCACTGTCCCACAATCTTCTGACCATGATGTCCCAAAACCCCTTAATCATAGGAAGTAGCCTGGCCATTAGTGCAGAAGCTCCTACATTTCCTTGCACTTAGAATGGCCAGTCTTTTCTCCGCCGGCCACCGCTCCGAGGCCTCTGAATCCTCCTCGCTCTCCGGTTTGCCCTGTCTCAGGAAATGGCACGTGAGTCCAACACCACCTCCGATAATAAAAGCCGGTACGATGTTCAATTCTTTACATTTGACGACCCCCCTCTTCCTTATCAGCGATTCTTTTTTTTCCTCGAGTGCCTTTCTACTTTTGTGAGGTACGATACTCTTAGACCCACATACTCGCCTTCATTTCCTGCCTTCCGCTTGCTCCCCCAGGAGGTTCTCTCCCCCTACATTCTCCTTCGACGTGTGGGAAGTCGTGTTCGGTACGCCCCTCCCGATCTTTTCCAAGAACTCAAGATCCCTAGATTTTTTTTCCTCACGTTCTCGCTCTTATACGTAGACCCGTTCCGCGAAGCCTTTTTTTTCTACTTCTCTCATCTTCCAGTGCCTGTTCGAGGCTTTCGCTTTTTCGCCCTCCTCCGGCGGCCTTTAAAGAAATTATAATTTCCTTTTTTCTTCATCCACATACGTACCTCCTTCTGAACCGACGAGTGCA
>Ga0179593_1287727_pt1 | contig 12160 bp, 12 predicted proteins | sample CZODoug2_1_08_16_FD_185931 | JGI IMG/M metagenome (GOLD analysis project Ga0179593, IMG submission 185931) | Vadose zone soil fungal communities from Angelo Coast Range Reserve, California, USA - CZODoug2_1_08_16fungal (PacBio error correction) | ecosystem: Environmental > Terrestrial > Soil >... | reverse complement strand
CCGCCAAAGGCGGACCCACGCACATTAATGGACTTTTTCCCCTGCTCTCTCCCTTCCGCAATTGTCGTTTCCGCAATGTGATTTCGAGTTGATCACATATTTTTACCTTCGTTTTTACTGAGAACGGGAGGACCTTGCCGCGACATCTTGACCTGCGCCTGATCATATTCCCCCCTCTTTCCCCCTTCTGGCAACCTTTCCTGTTGTAGCGCTCCCTTTCCACTGAAGACGGTTAAGGGTTACTGATTTTGCCGGCCTCCCTTACTTTTCACCTCGCACCCAGGTCTTCCCCCAAACTATCCCCATGCGCCGTGAGGTTGAAAAGGATTTTTTCCTAAGACTTTCCCCCTCTCTGCCGCCGCAGGGGAGGAGGCAGTGAGCAACGCAGCAGTGTGGCATTCATTCTTCTTCTCTGAGACCGGATAAATTCAACTAGTCAGCTACTTTTTAAGTTTCTGCGCCTACTAAGACTTTTTTAAACATATCCGGGTCGTTATCGCCGCCCCCCCTTCACCCGAACGGTTGACCAACGCCGTCCAATGACCCGTAGCAACGATTCTTCATTTTTTCCTCCTTTTGCCCCGCTAGAATGGAGCGGTTTTTTTAACGTACCCTTCCCCCCTCTCGCTTTTTTCCGCATTGGGTAGGCACTTTTTGATCGACTTTTTCTGTGTAGGCCCCCCCCCCATGTTGTGCATGCTTCAAAGAATTTTTTTCTATTTTTCCATTTTACTTTCATGCTTCTTGGTTTTTTTAGTCTCAAATAGTTTAATTCCTTGGGTTCCTTTGTTCTTCTCCTTGGATCGGCCTTTTTTCCATTCTTTTCTCTCTCGCCCGGAATCCTTACTCAACCGGCGGAGCGTGTCTGTGATTTTTTTTCAACAACCAGAATTCGGGCGAATAGTTGCCCAAACCACGCAAACACTCTGTGGGGATTGAGGACCTCTTCACTTTTCGCTGAGAAAGGTGATTTTGTCGTTCGGGCGGGTCCCCCAATTATCGCAATACCAGCGTCAGGGTTTTTCCACTATACGAGCTTTTCTACTATATATTGTGACTAGAGATTGAAGGCCTTTATTACTCTTCAAGTTGTCCGGCCGTTTTCCGCCTTCTCACTCGCGATTACTTCCTTCGGCACGCTGTCGGGTGGTACGACCTTCCCACCCCCATTGAGTTCCCTTTTCATGGTGTCTCAACGAGGTTTCGATTAGGTTTTTAGCGACCGTTTTTTTTGAATCAAGTACTTTCTCCGCTCGACCCCTTTGACCCATCGTCAGATGCGCCCGCCTCCCTGTCCCCCCGCTCCCCCCCCGCACCGCTGAAGGAGGACTTTTATTTGGCGCCATCGACTTATTGTGAAGTCGCTTCAAGCGAGCAGTTCCATGAAATAACCGAAATTCTTCGCCCCGGTTCACGGATACCGCCGGCACGATTTTCTGCCCCCCTCCCGGAGTCGAACCTGATAGGTGACCCCCCGTGCCCTAGTGAGCTTTTGGTAAAAGGTTGAAACAGTCCAACTGGCGGCTTGCTGCTAAGGTCCCAGCGCCTTGCCTGCGGCAGGCCCTCCCCTCTGAAAATTTAAGACTGTTTACCCTCCCCGACCGTATCCGTACCCCCCCAGCTGAGTTTTTATTGTCGATGCATTGTAACCAGATTTCTTCTAGTTTCCGCTACAATTGAGTTGTTGTTGAATACTAGTGACTCCCCTTTCACGATCCTCGATACTCTCTCGCGAATGGCGTTCACAAAGCTAGGTGTCTGGCGGAACACAAGCTCCCTACCCGTTAACATCATCTCACCCCACCCATGGAGGGTTTGCCCCCTAGTCACCTTTTCGTGCCGATCTCTCTCTTTTCTCGACGAGTTGTTTTTTTGTCGATACCCCCCCCGGGCGCGACGGTTTGCATGATCGCCCCGCCGGGTTGGCGACTGAGAATCCGTTTACGTTGGCCCCCCCTGCTGACACATTTGTTTGCCCCCCCTTTTCCCGCTGGGAGGAGGCATCTTGACCCGCATTTGCCTCACCTCCCAACCATCTCCATCATGAGTGACGATAGTCGTCAACATTTTCTACAAGGCCGTGGTGCGGTTTCAGAAGCCTTCTTTCTTTCTACCCCGTCGGTAACCAAGGTCATCTGCCCTTTGCCGTGGCGGGAGTGCTGCTCAATTCGCACCCACTCACCACGGTTCTCCCAAGCGTCACTTACCCCTTTATACTCTTACTTTTTTTCTTTTTCTTTTCACTCTTTCGAGAAGATGGAACCTCCGTCTGCAGATGCTAAGGGGGACTTTTTTTTACCCGACGGCTCCGTCCCTTGTAACTCTGGGGTCTGACGTCGATGGTTCACTTGGCTTGAAGAAGCAGCGGTGTCTCTCTGTTAATTCGGTCTGTTTCCCCATCCTTTTTCCGTGGTTTATCTTTTGACAGATTTGAGTCGTTCATTCCCACCCAATTCCTTCCCCCTATCGTTTAACCTGGTAACAGCCTTTCTTTCGCTTTCTATGCTTTCGCGACAAATGAAGTCTTGATAGACTCTTTTTTCCAATTCCAACTTTGACCCGGCTACACCTTGAGTTTTCAAAGCCTTCTCGATCTCGAGACCTCTTCCCCGCTCGGCTCCAGGTTGACATCTGGTATATTCCGATGGCGTCCCGTCCCCTCCCTCCTCGCAACAGGTTTCTCTAGTAAAAGATGCTCAGATGCTTTCCTCAAGGACGCCAGACAGGTTTCTTTTCGATGCCTATCATTCGCCCTCCCTTTTTTTCTCCCTATTTCCCCATTGCCTATCTCTATGTGTGGAATTCATTTTTTGATTTTTTAGGCGCTCCCAGGAAGACGTGGTTCGATCCAGAATCGCCCACCATTTTCCGGAACCCGGCCCCTAGGTGATTTCGCCACTTTCCCCCTCTCCTGAAAGTAAATAAGCTTGCATCGTTCGCACATTCACCAGCGGTTACAACTTTCAGAAGTCGATATGCATTCCCCCGGCCCCTTGACCGGTGTTGATTTGCATCAAACGCGATAGGAGTGAATGTTGCGGTTCACCTCATCGTTTCCTTCCTTTCCTTTTCCGTACGAACAGGCCTCTTGCTAGGCGGGCAGGGTGCCGGCGTTTGAGTTCGTGGGAGGGGCTCCTAGACCCGGGTTTCTCTGTTTTGCCTATATTTATTCTGGGCCTTTGAAAGGTCCCCCCCGTCCTGGCGCGATTTCTGCATTTACTTCTGTAAATTTCGCTTGCCTCACTGCTGGGTGCTCACGGCTCCTCCGACCTCGTGCTTGATAAAGCGGTTCCCACCGTCTGGTGCCCCCGACCTCCGGGCGCCGTGGTTCGATCTCTGGCGTGTCTAGGCCCTGTTGGTTCCGCTGCCACAATCCGGTGTCTGCACAAGGTGTGATTATATCTCCCCTTGAAGATTTTTCTCCTAATACCTCTGGTTTTCTTCTAGGTAGGTCTCTGAACGTTCTTGTCAAATGGCATCCTTTTCTCCCTTCCGGTTTGATTCTTTCTTTTATGGTGCAGCTACGTCCCCGCGAAAATGTTTCAATTCGATCTGCAGGCCCTTTAGATAGTTGACGCCCCTTGGACTTTGCTGACGTGTACGCTCCCTCCCTTCTCTTCTTCTCCCCTCCCCCCCTCCTTTGTGGGTTTTTTAGAGCTTTCTTCGACCATTCCTCCGGGACGCCGCAATATACGATGGCAGTCCTACAAATTCAGACATGTCTTCAGTGATTCACCCATCCCCTCGGCACCTGACTTTTTCATCTGGAAGACCTTCTTTCTTGGTCCTCCCGTCCGCAGCTCCCTTATCTTTCCAATCGATTTTCAAATCTCACTGGTGCTGACGATCACCTCATGCAGCCGTATTGTCTGTGGAATTAGTCCACCCCAATTACTATCCCTACTCACACAAGAGTCCACTTCCCCTCCAATCCCCTCAGGGATGGGCGTGCACCCCAGGCCGGTTCGCCGGCCTTACTATATCTACTCAGACACTAGGTTTGGTTTGCTCCCCTCCATCATTTTTTCCAGCGCCATTGTCGGATTTTTTCTGGTAACTTCTCCCCTGCTCCTAGGAGGGCGTTCGCCGGCGCCAGAATACAAATAGGCCGACCTCTGGAATTTATGCGTCCTCACCTTTTAGCCAACGCGGCCCCCTCCTCTAGCCGATTGCTTTTTTTTTTTCGCCTAGCGTGGATTTCAGAAAATAAATCTACGTTCCCTTCCAACACTTCCCAGTGTGCGCTCTCATTTTTCGTTTGTAAACACTGGGCCCCCTTTTTCTTTTGTCATTCGCCTCATCCGTCTCATTGTAGCCTTAAGTGTGGGTTTCCTAACCCCTCCTTGGTTCAGGTATGCATGTTCCGCTTTGTCGATCTTTTCACTTTCGTTTAGCCCTTCAGGTCCCGCTTTCCTCTTCCCCCTCAACTCGGATGAGAGGGGATTTGTGTAGTTTCCCCGAATTTGGAGAAATTCCCGTCCTTTTTTCCCCCCTAAACATCTCTGTAGGACAATATCTTAGCCGGACGCCTTTCTTTTTATCTTTCTTCTTTCCCCCTGACCCAATGATAACCCTCCCCTTCCGGGACCTAGATCCGCGTCTACGATCTCCGCCGCGCACTTCCGCATCCTTTCTTTTATAACAGCCGCTTAACGTTGGTCTTGTCTTCCTGTCCTTCTCACCCCAAGTTCCTCGGTTTCCAGATGCGTCGGGTCTGATCAGATACCATCTGATTTCCATCCGGCGTTGGGGTCTCTTGCCCTGATTGAGGGTCGCACAGTGCAAGGAACTTCAATTCTTTCGCAAGCGACCCCCCTTAATATTCTTTCCTGCCGTACATTTTCACCGACAGACGTGCCTTTCCAAGCCCCTTTTTTCTCCATGACTCGTGCCAGAGGTTTCGTTCACTGCGTTCGAGCCATTAAAGAAACTCCGCCCCATCGTTCGGTTCCGTAGTCGCGTTTTCCAGTTTTTTCCGACCAGGCCCCTACAGATTAGCTCCCGGTATCCCCCTTTTCTTTTCTTTGTGACTTGACCAACGTCTAACTGGTGAGATTGCATTCAGCAGGACCATTTTACTTTGGACGGCCCTGCAATAGTTTTCCTTTTCCCCTTTTGTCCCGTCTCCTTCCCATTTGATTCGATACGCGGCTCCTTGATTTTCCCTCACCCCACATCCTTCCCTGAAATGAGTTTGAGGCTGCATCATCGATTCGGTCTTTTATGTCACCCCTCGGCGATAACTATTTGTTTTCCCCCTCCGTCCGCCCCTTCTTCCGACCACCCTTGCTGGATCGTGTTTCTCAGATTTCGATGCCGGTGTTGTTTTGAGAGAGATGGCAAATTTTTTGAGGTGATGAATGATAGCCCTCCGGTTTTCTTTGGACTTACTTTTCGTTCCCTCCGTTTACCCCGTTGAGAACGCACTTTTTTTTTTTTTTTCCGAGGCCTGAAGAATCGCGCTCACCCGATTATTTTTTTTGCACCTTCCCCATGTTACCTCCCCGAGTCAGATAATGTTCTAACCTCCCTTTTCATACCTCCTTCGGTTTTATTTGAGTCTTTGCAAGCATCTTAAAACTTCCCCAAGGTAACCCGATATTGGAGGGTTCCCTTCCCGGCGTGTTATTCGAACCCCGTGGTTGTCCCCCCTTGTGCTCCACTCTCCCCTCTCCACCTTGTATAAGCGTCCTTTGATTCTGGTCGGAATAGTTAATTCTCCACTATCGGACCGGCGATTGAGCGACTCCTTTTTTACTTTTTTTTTCCTCTCCCTTTCCTCTTTCGCTTAAGTCAATCTGGGCCCCCCTCTTTTGATTTGCCCACATGCCGACGGAGCGGTGCTGGGGGATTTGTTCCAACGTCGCGCGTTCAATCCTCCCTTTTCGCGGTCCTCATCTTTGCGTCGTTCATAACCCTTTCTCGCACCCCCTCTCGAGGCCGCATTTTCCCCCCCTTCATTTGCCCGTATCGCTTTTTTCCGGGCCGTTTTACGCGAAAGCAGCTTTTTCCCTCTTTATCGCCTCTTTTTCCCTGGCTGTTTACGTTCCCACGGTTGCTCTCATTTGCGCGTGCTTCCAAAGAATTGGCGCCTTCTCGGCTGACGTCTTTTCCCCTAGGTCAGGTTTGGTCTATTTTTCCCCTGATTTTTCCTCCTCCCTCCTACAGTCCGGTTCTCGCTTTGCCAGATTATGTCCTCCTGCGCCAGACATGTTTCTTTGTCGAGGCCGAGGAAGAATTCGCTCGTAAACCCCTTTGACTCCTATTCTTTTTTAACTGTCTGTCCTCTTTGATAGCCGCCTGGGCAGCAGACCCAACACCCCCCCTTTTCTATTGACCTTTTTACCTCTGTGATCGCCAAAAATCGGCATGACCTTAACTTAAATTCTAATGAGTAGTTAGTCCCCCTCCCCTTGAGGCCCAGAAGTCCAATACTCCCCTCTTTCTGAATTAAGCCTGGGCAGGGTTCTCGGCACCCAATTCTCTTCATGTAAGTCTGGAATACTCTAGGTTCCTGGGAACTCCCTAGTCTAAACGAGTTTCTCCTGAGGGCATTTTCTCCCTTAGCCACGTTGGCACACGCAACTTAGATTTTATCTTGTTTCCTAGATATTCTGAGCTATTTTCCGGCTCCCCTTTAAGGTTCCTATTTGCTCCCTTCCTGGGGGATCCTCCAAGGTTTTGCCCGCCCTTATGAGTGTTGACCCTCATACCGTGCTTCTGATATTAGGGTGCCGTCTAAACCGTAATGGTTCCGCTCATGTCACTGGAATTCCTTTTTGGTGCGTTTCAAGATATGTGTTCCTTGGTTATAGGCTGGTGTTCCCCTCTGCCTCCCTTTTTTCGTCACCTGCAAATGATCCGGGGCACAAGTCCTTTTCCTCCTCATGATTTGGTTTTCCCGTATGACGGTTTCTTGCAAGGCCTCCCTCCCTCCTTTTTTTAGTTATCCCCTTGTTCATGGTATCAGTACGGGACTTTTCTCCCCACCTTTTAAGCAGTTTAAAAGCTCTTTTCTCCCGGCCGACTTTTGCGGTGGGCTTTTCCCCCCAATCCTACGTTGTTGAGCTAGTTTTTTTTTTCCCAAGTCACGTCCCCCTCCCTGCCGCGTTTAATAATTGATTTGAGTAGCCTGCCTCTTCCCCTTAAGCAAGTCTTTACGAGCCCCCTTTCCGAACGTACGCTGGGCTTTCTGAAAGTCCTGTTTGAAGGAATCAGTTCCCTACGTCCGTCCCGATGACATTTTTTTCCCCCAACAATTCCGGGGACCCTCCATTCCCTCTTGCTTAGACTGATTTGGCATCTACCCAGTTCCCATACACGCACTGCGTTCGCTTTCCCCCCAGATAAATACAATGAAGCGGCCTCTTTTCAAGGCGACGTTTGCCGGTCCCCCCCCTCCTCTATGGGGTTCGGAAGTGAGCCCCGCCTCACGGTGCTTCTTTTTCCGAGTCTCTTCCAGGAAGTTGAATTCATGCCCCCCCCAGCGGACCCGGTTTTCGTTCCAGAGGAGCCAGTCCCCTCTTCCCCGGGTGTGTTAAGCTCCCCCTACCCTTTTTTTTCGACAACGTTTTTTCTAGCCCCCGCTCGGCATTGGTTGCTTCTCCCCCCCTTCCCCCTTTTCGCGTTTTTTTGAAGGTTTTTTTCATCACCCTAGCGTCCCCTTTCCCCTTGTTATTTCGATCGCCTTTTATTTCCTTCTGGCGTTTTTTTGGTGAATGTTAACGAGGCTTCATTTATTTATTTTGGCCGGACTGTTTGCGGAACCCCTCCGGTTTCACCTTGCGGTTTTTTCTTCTCTGTTATCCCACGGAGTGTTCCTTTTGCTCGCGCTACTTCATTCCCCCCCTAGCGGCTTGAGTTTTTTTTATCTTTTCAACACTCCGAGATTACTCATTTTCTTCAACTCCCCAATCTTTTTCTTTGCTGGACAATATGCCCTTTGAGCCTTTCCTGCTCGCGTTTCGGGCGCTAGTGATCCATCTGACCACTTTCCTCTACACCGCTCAGAGCTTAACACACTCCTCCGACTTTGCTCGGTAGTTTCTTCCCCTCGCAACGTTAGTCTTTCTTTTCTCACTTCCATCCTCCCTAGCCCGGCCTCTTAGGTTCGGACCCCCCTCAATTCCTCTCCCCCCTCTCTTTCCTTTCCCTGGTTCTTACCACCGCCGAGGGTTCCAATTTTTTGCTCTGAACGCGCCAGCTTCTCCTCTGACAATCCCCTGTCTCTCCCCGCCACACGATCCCCCTTTTTTTACGTCTTTCCGTAGTAATAAATTGTGGCTCCGACCTCGCCAGCCCTGTTCCCCTCTCGCAAGTTCCGGTTTCCTGCCCTTCCAATCTTCCGGTCGCAGTAGGGTGCCCGCCCATAACCTCCCGGATAGTCGAACGTTTCTACCTTTCAGTTCTTCTCTTTTTTTTTCCCGTTTGCCCCCCGTTCCAAATGGGTTTCCTTATTTGAATTTTGGACTCCGGGCCTGCCGTGCCCCCCCGCCTCCTGTGGAACGGGGTTCACGACCGCCGGACGGCTTCTTATTCCCCCCCGTTTTGAGGGGTCTAGTTCCCTAATGTTTTTTAATGATTTTTTCAGTCTGAAAATTGAGTTATTTTGCTTCATCCTGATTGACCGTTTTTAGTAGCATCCCCTTTCTTTAATGCGTTTTCCAGATGTTTCGCCGTACCCCCGATCGACCACGTAATAATCCCCTCCCCCCACGAGGGACCCCTGACTAATTGCGCCCCTGTGAAGAAGACTCTTTCCCCTCTACTACTTTTTTGTGGATATTTTTATGTGCGCCGTTTTTTCTTGGCCATCATCCCCCCGTTCCGGTGGCTGTTCTCGCTCGTGTCCCCGGAGCGTTTCCGTTTTTTTACCCCAATCTTTTATTGCCACTTCTTCTCTCCTAGGAGAGTCATCGTGACTCCGATTGGCCAGCACTTCCCCCTCCCCCTTTTCAGACCCCCTCTTCTATTTTTTGTCCCAATGCATTCTGCGAACCCCCCTTTTTCGGATAATAACCTTCTCCCGTTCTTAACAACGGGCCCCCCCTGTCCAACTTTTCCGCTAGTTCCTTACCAGGCGGCTTCTTTTATGTTACCGACCACCCTTTCTAATGTTTTTGACCCCCCCACCCACTCAATACCTTCTCCCGTTGGATTTGTTCGGAGAACTTTAGGGTCTTCCCTGTTGACTATAGGTCCCGAATGCGATCTTTCTTGTTACATTTAATACTCAGGGAGTCCTTTCCCCTCCCCCCCCTAATATTCTGCGATTTCGCTTTGCAACTGGAATCAGCGTTGCTGGGTTCTTGAAACATTAGTGGCTTCAATCCTTATGACTTCAGGTTGTTCTGAGGGTCCTCCCTCGCTCCCCTTACTCTGTCCCCCAGTTAGCATCTTTCCGTTTCGCCACATTTTTTTTTCCCTTCGGTCGTTTGAGACTTGTCCGGTGTACCCCCCTCTCTGCTGTCGTTCTTACTTTGTTTTAGGCGGAGGAAGGACGGGCGCGCCCAACTTTTGCCCCTTGCTCCAAAATCTTTATTTCGCTTGCCTTTGAGATTCGTCCGCTCGTCTTGTTTTCCGTGAGACTTTTCATTATCATGATTTGTCTCTCTTTACAACCTGAACTGCGACGTTTGCTTCATCTCGGTTCTCCTCTGTGAATGGCGCCCAGTATTCTGAGGCCGTAAAAGAATCCCTCCGACTTCTTGCAATCCCCGCCCTCTTCTCCCTTTCTTTCATCTTGCGCCTTTCGCTTCCTCTCCCCTCCTTGGAAGCTCCCTAATCAAGATAGACCCACCGCCCCTTTGTCACCCTTGCGTTGTCACCGCTTTCTTCGCCTCCCATCTGAAAGTAATTCCATTTTCCAGCCTTCCCTCGTGCATACCGCCACGGCGTTGCCCAGAAGTGCTCCACAAGTAATGCATACGGGGACTTGGTGTCCCCCGGCAACAATTTTGAATTTTGCGGACCTCTTTTCCCCTCCCTCTTCTGAGGCGTGGTCTTTCTCGCCAACAAGCGCTCTAGAGAATTTTCTTCCTTTTCGACACTTGAGGTTTCTGCTCTAAATTGAGATTTTGGCTTATTTTCTTTCTGCTGCGGACCAGCTCCCCCTTTCCGCGGCTGCATTGCGCCTTACCTTCGGGAATATACGACAACGCTGCCGCCCCGATGCGTTCCGGTACCGTTTAGTCTCTTCTTTTCAAGGCAGGTCCCCGTCCTTGTTCCTCCAGCTCTGGCCATGTTTTTATTGGGGCAGTGGCAAGATGGGGCGCGGGTTCTCGGTCCGGGGGGTAATAGTTTCCAACTTTTCGCGTGAGTTTTAGTTCACCCCGTTTTGTAGCTTTCATCGAATTTACTTTTGAGCGGGCGTCGGGAGTATTGACGGCGTCTGGCAAGGTAGCAGCTGCATGGTAATGGCATGTGCTCCGCTACTTCCAGACGAAATGTCGGAACTGTTTTTTCGATTAGGCCCCTTCACGACCGTTCAGTTGCTTTTCCAATTTTTCTTGGATTCTCACAATTCTCTCTTTCCTCAGCCCAGGGTGGTTGTGTGATTTGATTCTCACCTCTCCCCCCAAGTCCTTCTCTAAACGATAATGTTCTTTCCTTTGCCATCATCTTTAATTCCCTTTTCTCGGTCAGTATTATTCCATTCCCCTCGGCGTACGCTTCCCAGGGACTGGTCTGAAAGGATGATTGCTCTCCCTTCCTCGACGCCTCGAACCGCTACATCCCTTTCAATGTTTAACTTAATTTACGTGTTCCGATCACCTCCCTTAAGAGTTTTTTTTCCCCTGATTTTTTTGCACCTTCACCCAATTCCTACACCGTCGACCCAGCTTGCTAGCCCCCCCCCCCCCCCCCAAATAAAAAGACAACCGCCTTTAGTCGGCGTGCACCAGGCCCCTGTCCTCTTCTTTTCGATAGTTTCTCGAGGCTTCTCCTTTTGAGCCACCGCCGCCAAGTGTGTCGGTTTTTGCGCCCCCTGTGGATTCCGCTTCCCCTCTTAAATCGTTGTTTGGAACTTGGACTTTCCTCCTCGGCCGAAGACTTTCCCTCTCTCCACCATTATACCGGTTCCCCCTTCGTAGCCCACCCGCCCTTTGCGACAACTTTGACCCCTTCCCCTCTATCAAGATATGCATTGGGAGGTTTTCATCTACGACCCTCCCCCCTTCTCCCTTGTAGGTGCTCCGCCCAACTTCCCTCTCGCTTTTTGCGCATCACACTACACGGGTTTTTTCCTTCATAATTTTTGTAATTTCCCTATGTGGATTTGAGTGTGCGACTCTCATTCTTAATGGTCAGGCTTTCAGTTTGTGTGCATTTTTTGATCCCTAGTACTTGTTCCGTATTAAGGTTTCGTTGGGAGGGGGTCTTTCTCCTTCCCCGCGCGGAAAATTTTTTTCGCGCCTTAGGTCAGTTCCGATTCCACCATCACTTTCGTCTCGTGCTGTTGATATGGTTTCCCCCCAGAACTTGCAGCCTTTTTCCCCGGTCCCCTCCCCCCTCCCCACTATGTTCTTGTCGTACTTTCGTGATCTTTTATCTTGCTGATCCCGTTTTGCCTTCTTCGTCCGGAGTGATGCCCATCCACTTTTTCTCCCCTATATTTTCACGCCCCCCTTTCCATCTCCACGCGTCCATCCTCGACGCTCTTCTCTTTTCTTCTGGGTAAACAGCACTGCCCTTGTTTGACACCTTCCGTTTCCGACATTAAAACTCGTCGATTTCAGTCCTTCCTTCCCCCGTTGGTTGGAACCTCCCCCTTCCAGATACCAGCGAGCCCCTGCCCGTCTTGGTGAAAAGGATCGTGGTTCCTCCTCACGGATACGAAAGTACGTTTCGCCGCTCGCACTCAAAATAAGGCTGCACGCCCGCAGAACCTCTAATCTCTCCCCAATGCCCCCGCTGACTGCCATGCACTTTTTGCATACTCGAGACAGTTTTTCCGCTGCTCTCCGTTTATGAACTACGACCTCTATCGCCATCGCGAGTTCCCTTAGCGTTTTTGGCCCTTATAACATGCAAATACTTCTAATTGCGTATCGTCCTTTTCGGTGATATTTTGACACCCTTGAAAAAGTCCTAACTGGGGCGGTTTTCATGAATACGGAAAGCGTAGGGCCTTTCCGGAATACTCGTTGACCTGTTTTCC
>Ga0179593_1663843_pt1 | contig 12161 bp, 13 predicted proteins | sample CZODoug2_1_08_16_FD_185931 | JGI IMG/M metagenome (GOLD analysis project Ga0179593, IMG submission 185931) | Vadose zone soil fungal communities from Angelo Coast Range Reserve, California, USA - CZODoug2_1_08_16fungal (PacBio error correction) | ecosystem: Environmental > Terrestrial > Soil >... | reverse complement strand
TGCAGTCTCGTTTGCGGCACACTTCTTTCTGTGGCTCATGAAGTGCCAGACGAGAGCGAGCGCGAGTGTAAGATCTCTGGATCGGCGCTCCTTTGCTCCCTTTTTTATCCTTGTACTCCTTTCCCCAAGTTTCCCGTCGCCGGCGTCACTCGATAGAGGTGCGCGTGACAGAATTGTCCCCCAACAGCCTCCTAGCTCTTTTTCCCGACCCCGAGCCCTCTACTTTTTTTTTCGCCCTTTTTTTTGCTTTCAATATGTCATTAAGACGGCCGATTCGCGGCGGGGGGGTTTCCGGCGCCTCTTTCGGCCCCTTCCTTTTTTCGAAGTGCGCGTTATTTATCCCGATTTTTTGAGGCTTCATCAAGTTTCAGCGGTTTCGAGTGCGAAAACGTGTCCACGCCCTACTGGCCATTTCCCCTTTCTCTTTTTCCCCCTGTGGATCCCTTTTTTCGACGGTTTTTCCCTATTCTTTTTACCCCCCCTTGGTCTTTTAGATCAGTATATAAAATGTGGTCACCACTTTCTCGTCCCCCCCCCCCAACCACCCTCTTAGATTCCCCCTATGTATAGTCCTTCCCATCTAATAGTAAACTGCTGATTAATGGCGGGGTCCCCTCCCTTGTCCCTCCAGAGTCCTGACTTTTTTAGGTTCTTAACTGGGTTGCAACGTCAAAGAGTAAGCAGCTTGGTCCCCCACACGGTGTTCCACTCCCTTAGCTCTGCAGATTTTCTTTTCGCTCTCCCCAGGCGGAACTCTACAAAGAAGGCTTATCTGCGGTTCCGTCCGCGTCGTAACCCCCCCCCGCATCGCCTTCAATTCTGAACATTCTCTTTCGCCGCAGCGCTTTTGCGCGGGCCTTTTCCAGTTGCGCGCAGACCCCCCATCTTCCGGTCCCCTTCCCCATGCTTCCTTCCCTTGCCCATCTTTGACTCCACTTGCCTTTTCACGCCACACGGCCCTTCTTGACGCCTGCGAGAGGCCCACGGCGGTCATCTTGGCTTTGCGATTCACAACCCTTCTCCTTTGCCCTACCCGCGCGCTCTGTCGTGCTCAGACTCGGCGAGGCCTTGGTGTTTCCCTCGCACTCCTTTCCTCTTTTTTTTAAAGTTTTCAACCCAAGCCTTTGTTCTGACCGGCGGAGTTTGCGCCATTTTGAATTACTTTCCGTGTCATCTTTTCCCCCCCGCCGATTTTTGCAGCATGTCATCACCCGGATCCGTTTCCTACTCATGAAATCTACCCTTCAAAAACCTTTTTCCCCCCCCCGTGGCAAACCTTTCTTGCTCCCTGCCAAGTTAGTGGCGAGGGTGCCCATGTAGTGCTGGTTGACTCCAAGTTCCTTCATGCGTTCCATGTTTTCCTCTTTTCTGCCGTCCTCGGATTGACGTCACAGCCGCGGACTCAGGCTTACCTCCCAAGCGGTGGCACCGCATCCCTCCCCCTCCTGCCCAATATGTTCCTCCGCCTTTTCCGATCACAGGGACGTCCTCCAAGGTATCGCCCTTAACTGAGGGTTCCCTCGGCGGTGGTACCCCTACGCCGGCTTTTCCGTCAAGCAGTTTTTTTTTTGCCCATAAACGCTCTCTAAAGGTGTCGGCCATATGAATAATAGGACCCAATGAGGATCTCTTTTTCCTCCTTTCCCCTCTTCTAGATTTACGCTGACTTCTATCCCCCTTAACACCTTTAGAACCGTTGATTTTTTTTCTTGCGACCGTTAGGTATTCATCGCCCGCGATGCAGAGGCCCCCGCCCCGGCAGTTGACTCCTTTCACCAAGTAAATTTTATCGCCTTCCCATGACCCCTTACGCCAGTTTGGCGAACACTGAGTCGCTTGTGCCATGTTTTTTTGTTTTTTTTCCCCCCCCTGTTTTAGGTATAGCGTGTCTCCCTTCTTTCCTCGAATTACCGATCATCCCTGGCCCGCCTTCAGTTCTTGTTGCCGTCCCCGCACTACCGAACCCTCATTCAGTTTGCCCGATTTTTGGGGGGGCCGACCCGCTCCTGAGTTTATGACCGCCCCCTGGTTTTCCTTAGGTATTTTTGACGGATCTGTGGGTCCGGGTGGCTGAGCTGCCCGTGTCGCAATCCTTCTTCTTGACGTAATGCCATCCCATTCCGGGACCGCTCCGGTCTTGCCGACCGGTGAGTTTTTTTTTCAAAGGTTCTTTTGCGCTTCCCTCTCCCGTCCGCTGGCAGGGGACACACCCGCGCCCGGGGCGCCTTTTCCCCCGACATCGCGCGGCATTTTGGCTTCCTCTCAGCTTTTTGGTGAAATCGACCAACTCCACTGTCCCCCCTCCTCAAAGCCCCCGCTTACTCCATTTTGGTTTGTCAAACGAAGATCCCTGCACCGCCTCTTTTTCTGGGTCGCTCAGTAGTTTTTTCTGCTTTTTGGAATTTCTGACGCTGGGTATGCGCAAGTCACGGAAAGGCAGCGTCCCCCTTACGCGGCCTTCTGTCTTCTTTGCCTATGTTCTACCTCTTTCGTCTTTGTAGGGTGGTCCGACGAGTTTAGCACCGCGCATGCCGTTTCCCTTGGTCGCGTTCCGCTATTTCGATGCGTTCTTTTCGACGTTAGAGAGATACGGCGTTTTAACACCGTCCGTCTTCTTTCCTTGTTTGAACGCTTGACTTGATTCCCCTCCCCTTGATGCGGGAATTGTCGCCCCTTTTGCAGGTGACCCCGTAAGTCCCCCCTTTTTGCAATCAAGCAGTTTGCGTTTCCTTTTTTTTCTCTTCTTCTCCTCATTTGAACATCTTGCCGCTTTAGAGATGAATTTGTGGTGACGAGGTCGGTTGGTTACCCCTTCTCGTCAGGATATGACCCCATTGGCCTTCCCCTGCCAGAGACCGTCATAAGCAATTGACAACGGTAATCGCCAATCATACCTTACTGTCCCCCCTAGTTCCTTCTCCAACGCCTGAACTATGATGGTGCGACCCCCCGATCCCACACACTCCCCTACCTACCCCTAGCCTCTTTCCATTGGCCAGCGGCTGATTTCGACGTCTACGAACTATGTTGCTTGACGCGGAATGAACCAGCTTTTCCTTCTTTCCTACCAAAATGTTTTGTGCCTGAGCCACCATGCTGTCGGGTGACTCAGAATATAGCTCTTGCTTGGTTCCATTTCTTAACCAAGCTCCTCCCCCCTCAGCACTTTTCCAAACAGGCTTTTTTGCCCGATGGCACCAACTGTCATGTTCTAATGATTTTCCTGTCTCATTTTTCCGGCCGCCGTCCATGCGGTTGACACTAGGGCGATGCTCGCGCGTCCAATGAATGTGGGCTTCCTATCCGCAAATTTGTCGTTTTTTCCCCTAGCGACCTTCCTCCTTAGTATCTCCTCTTCCTCCTACTCGTTGGTGTTGTTTTTTTTTGCGCGTCTCTTTCGCCCTCTTATGCCCCAATTGCGTTTCCTACCCACATGAAGTGCTCTTCGAGCGATGCCTAACAGAGTGTCCAGCAATGGATCGGCGCCTGAGCCGAGGTTCTTCGTCCCCCCCCTATTCGCCACCATCCTGTCAGACAGTCTGCAGCGGAAATTACGATAGCTGAGCGGTGCAGAATGTCCCCAACACCGGTCAAGAGCCCTCTTGAGTCGACCCTTCCCGCGTTTCTCTTAGAATTTTGCTTTCCTCTTTCAAAGCATATGTGTAATTACCCTCTGAAACATTCGCGGCTCGTTCCTCCCCCCCCCCTAACTTTTTAACCCTCACCGGGTGCTGGAGTTTCTTCTCACGTTTTTTCACAAGAAAGTAGTAAGGAGGTTGCGCCTTTTCACTACGTGTCCATTCCCGCCTTCCTTCCCTTTCTTAGTCGCCCCCGTTCCCCTTCATCTTCTCGGTTTCTCCGCCTTTGGTCCGTGGGGGAATTTCCCTACCTTGTCCTATCCTTCCCCCCCCAACTTCCCCCAAGCTTCCCCCCAACTCTCTAAGCTTCCCTGTTTAGATGATGCGATGTTATAATAGCCCAGCTTCCTCATCATCGAACTTTTCTCCCGGTCACCTACACTGGGCGACACGAGTCCTGCATTTCCGCGGAGTCCGTCTCCTCGGGCGTCTTTCAAATCCCCTCTTCCGGCCCCCTGGGTCAGCGCCGCGCGACGTCGATGTTGCGTCATCGCCACGAAATCCCCGTTCTCTCGTCCCCCTCCGGACACGCCTAACCATCGACGAAATGTCTGTTAGAACCTTGGCGTCCTTTCTCTGGCCTAGCTTTTTTGTGACTTCCCCCCATCCGGTTCCAGGCTGAAGCAGACAAGTGGACATTGGATCTTCCCCACTTTGTCGTGCTGTATTGGTGCCCTTTTTTACCCTTGGCGGGCTTTTCCCGGCGGTAAGTGCGTTGATTGGGTAGATTTCACCCACCCCCCGTTCTTGCTTCCTGCGTTTCCCCCCTTGATCTCTTGCCCAGCCTCCGGGGAGCGGGGGTGAACCCTGCAGCGCGGCTTCCGCGCCGGCTTTTACAAGCCTTTTTCGTTACGAGGCGGCCCATGAGCATTGAATGCATTACGTGTGACAGGTCATCGCCACCCCCCTCCCCCCCCCTTTGCGGAATTTTGCCTTAACCTCCTTTTTCCTTCCCTGTACCTTTTTCATACCTATGCCTCGTGGAAGGCAAAGTGGCGTTAACAGGCGTTTTTCTCGGGACCCCCCCCCCCTTATGGCCTTTTTTTCTTCTCTATTCACAGTTAAAATTAGAGGAGCTCCCCGGAAAGTTCGTCTAGCCCGGATTATTCCCCACTTCCGCCTTCCCCTCTTCTCTCCCCGTTCTTCTTCTTCAGCGTACGCATGGGATGTTTGAAACCCCTCCCCACGAGAAGCACTGAAACATTGGAACCTCGTTCGACCTGGAGAACCTGAAGGACATCCAGTGGTGCGCACGTCCCCAACCGCTTTACACGATGAGACACTTCAAAAGAGGTTTTTTGACAAAACATTTCCGCTTAGTGTCAACACCGGTCCTTCCTGGTTTCTGTGGAAGATCCGGGGCGACTCATACTTTCAAGTTTCCTGCCGTCAAAAGGCGGGCGTATACTCTCATAAATACTCTTTTCATACAGTCTCTTTCGTTTTCTTCCCCCAATAAAATAGTCCATAGGGGGCTCAGGGTGTTGCGCTAATGGCCACCTGCTCGGATTCCCATCCTTTGCTGTTTAGAGACGAGGATTGTTTGCCCGATTTGCTTGTCGAACCCCCTGAGTTCGAAGAGGTAGGAGTCGCCTGCAAGCCCTCTGTTATTTAGAGTCCATCGCGTGTGCCTGATTTCAGTTACTTTTTTTCCGTCCCTGTCGTAGCCAGCCTCTTCGCCCCTGCCCTTTCTAGCGTGCAAACCCTTTTCTCGACCGCTTTCTTTTTTTTCCCCTGAGTGTCAAGTACTTGCACACCCGCCCGCCTGCCCCCCCCACTCTGCAATGCCGCATTCAAAAAAGCGCATTCTTGTCCCTTTCAAAACCGGGCCCATCCCTCCACGTCAAGAGTTGGAATTCGAGATTTCCCTGCGCAGCCTTGGTCTTTTACCCACTTTAAGTCACGTGTCATCTATTCCTTCAATGATGAACTACGGGTGGTCTTTCCCTTCCCGCATCTGGTTGTTGGGATGAAATGTCAGGGCAAAATCCTTTTTTGCACAATAGGCAGTTCCCTGCCTCTTGTTTGCCCTCCCTGTGCGTTGTTTGAAATCTTGAGTCGTCCCGCCCCCCCGCTCTTACTCACCACCCCGCGAATCAGGAGGGTTTGAGCTCAAATCTCTTCTGGCACTCCGTCCCCTGCGGGTTGTGAATCAGAAACACCCCCTACCTCCTTAGTTAACACCTTTTTCAAAACCCTGCGATTCCTTCCGGGAACTTTTTTTTTCCCCTCCTCAGCCTCTTTGCGAGGCTAGGGGTAGATTGAAGAGAAGCTTAGTTTTAGGAATTTAGGAAGGGTAGCCCCCGTGTCTGTCCTGTAAATGGAACCTGTCCTCTCCAGGGATTTGCAGTTCGGGCCAATAAAGGGGAGGACGCAATCAGAACCATTTAGATTTGTATCTGGTCTCCTACCTGATGAGAACGAGAAGTAATCAGTGTTTGAGTTCCGACTTGTTTCCCTAACCGCGAACGTCGCGCGAGTCCTGTTTTATTAACCCGAGTTCTTGCGATGACCGAACGGGCATTTTTCCTCTTCTAGGCTGTTGCGGCTTTTTCATTTTCTTTTTTTTACCAGGACAAATTTTTTCATCGAATGTTGACTCTTCTTTTTACTATTATATCCGATATTTTTGCTCCTTTTTTTCCGGTAGTCTTGTTGGGTGACGAGGTAGCTTGTTGGGGACAATTCGATAGTTACGGATTCCCCTTTGTTTCCCCCCCTTTCGACCCCAGTACGAGCCTCTAAGCCCAATTGATCCAACACTAATCGCCCCTACCCTTTCCTTGCATTTCCGTTTTCTGGACTTTTTTCCCGACCCTTAATGATTAGACTGATGAGTGCGATTCCGCCAAAGTACGTCCTCCCCCCTCCCTAATACACAGCACTTTTTCTTTTCATTTTTTTGGCCGTCGCTCGCCTTTTTTTTCGGCCAAGAGGAAATTCAAATAGTGCTTTGCCGAGGCTCCTCCCCTTGTGTTTTCCCCCCCATGGACAAAACGCGGCTGGCTCTGGCGTAGGTCTTTTCCCTTTTTTTTCCCCATTTCCCCCCCAGCTTTCACATGCTATCAAGTTGACGCGCGACTCCTTTTCTGCCACTTCCCACCCCCCCCCTGGACTACTTATGAACTAGCTGAGCCCTTCCGCGCACCCGCTCGCCCCCCTGAGTCTGGGCGGGATCGAGTAGTGCCAATCCCCGGAATGTGGGCTCCCACTCCGCCTTCTCACCCTTCTTTCCCCCCGAACTCTGCATCTTTCTTTCAGCTCCTCACTTTGTGTGGTTGATTTTAGATGCGACGTTTCGCTCCTAAACGCAAGGCTCCTTGGCCGTCTGAATTGCTTAGCGATTACAAAGAGTCCAAGATCAGAATCTGCGCCTTCCTTTTCGTTTCGTTTCTAGCTTTTTTCATCCCCCTTTTTCCGAGCTTGTAGTCGCCGGCGTAACTTCGATAGAATTTGCTGAGTGCCAGCATTCCTTCCAACCAGCATATCCTTTTTCCATCCGGGTCTAATCTTTTGTGCGACATTAATGCTTCTCCTCTCACGTTCAGCGTCTTAGATCCTCCGTCCCCCGGAAACAGAAACGGAGAAGTCTGAGGCTTAGTTCAATGGATTCGTACTTGTTTTTTCTTTTCCCCCCTGTCCCCCCCTTCGTTTTTTGCGAGGCCGGCACTAAGTGTCCCCCCCAGCTTCACTTTTTTTTCATTTTTCTCTCTCCCCCCCTCTTGGCTCTTTCTTCGTACGTAATGGTCGAATCTTTCTACACCCTTCTTCCTTCTCGTCTATCCCTGTAGCCTTCTTGGCCCTCTTCAATTGCTTTTGAGCCATGATTCGATGTCACCTATAGAGATACTCCTTCATTCCATCATAAACCATTGCACCTGACTTTTTTCTCACTTTACATTCCCGCTCCCCGCCGTAGAGGGAATCATCGCACACGGGCAACTTCGATGGCCTTTTTCCCATCCGCCAGTAGAGCGGCCTCGCTGGGCGTTCGTCCCCAAGCTGACGGTCCCCCTTTTCTCCCTCCGGTTCCCCCTGGTTTCTCCCGCTTAGCGACCACCCCGATCCCCCTCCCTTTCCTCGCTGCCTAGACTCGGCCTCAACCACGCGTAATGTGACTTTTTCGTGATTGCCGACCTCCTCGAACCGTCCTTTGTTCCTTATTCCTGCGATTTTTTTATCTAACCCGCCGCAACCGTTTCTGTGCATTTTCGTTTGACGGTGTTTCAGTTTTGCTCTTTCTTCCCGGCGGTAGGGCAGTGAGTGGGTGATTTCCAACCCTTTTCGACCTTTTCAGCGCACCCATCTCCCTCTGTTTCACCGGACGTTCGAGAGGGTGTTTCCCCATGCCGCAGCTGACGGTTATTGCCTCCTAACCCCCCTTTTTCCACAACCCGGTTAATACGTCGGCGTACCTGCGCCTATCTTTTCACGTGGCCTTCGGTACTACTCCCCGCCCTCTTCCTGCCCTGCCCCCGCCAGTTCCTTCACATTTCATTGTTTCAAGGAATAACTAACGCGTGTTAAGGAACCTTGGTCCCCCAAACGGCGAGGAAGAGGTCCTTTTCTTCCCTTTGGTTCACTCTTAGGAGTGCTGGTGGAATGACACAAGTCTTACGCTTCCCCCTTCCGTAAATTTTCCCCACCGTCAGCGGCCTTGGGGGAAGTCAGAAAGACTGAGCAGTTCAAAACCCGCGGGCCCCCCCCCCAGTTTTCAGCTCGACAGATGAGTTAGAAAGGAAGGTGGCGCCGCCCGCTGGTAAGCGCCTGAGTCCCTTTCATACCTTATTTCCTGCACAAGTACGCGATTCCATGCATCTGGCGCCTCACCCCCTCGTCTTTTTTCCTATCTTGAAGAGGGATTAATATTTACACAAGCTTGCGGCTCCTTTCCCCTCCTTTGGGCCAACCGATATTATTTCGGGACGGTAGGAAGATAGGCCCACCCACCTTTAGGCATCCCTCTGGTGGTGTTCCTTTTGTCTCCCCGATGAGCGGGCATAGCGTAATTTCGAGATAACCCCTGTACGTCTTCTCGATGTCTTGCCTCGGGCAGCCTGACCTTCGCCTCCTTTGTTGAACACCTATTCGTCCCGGGTGGTGTCCAAAGCCCTGTTTGTTTGATTCCCTTTGCGTCGTCCGCTGAAGTACGACGCATGGCCGCTGACGTCCCTTTACTCCTTTTCCGCAATTCCCCCCTTTTTTCTACTTGTCAAACTAACTGGAACCCCCTCGAAGAGCGGTCCTCCGTTGTCTCTCTCGTGCCCCCTTTGCCTTCCCACGAGGGGCAGGTTGTTCAATGAAGTGTTGCACCTTGTCGGTTCCTTGCTTACACCTGGGCGTTTCATTGACCCTGTAATTTTCAAATTTACCCCAATATTAGCCTTCTTTGATGCCTCCTGTCTTTCAACCTAAAATGGGTTGCTTTTTTTTTTTTTGAACGTCCCCACTCGGCCCTTGATTACGTACCGCTGCGCCTGGGACCCCCCCCTTCGCCGAGGAGCCCCCAACTCCTTGCGGGCAGTTTGGAAGCTTAAACTTCGAAGCGGGTTTTGATCCCAACTCCCCTCCCGTTTTGTGCCGCAGCACGGCCAAGGAAGGTCTTTCAGGAGCCTCGGTGTAATTCCATTCGCGGGTGTGGATGTAGACCCGCGCAAGGGGAACTGGCTCTAGGCCTGGAATTCGGTCCCCCTTTTCTCCCAATACCTTAAGGTCAACGAGCCCCCTCGAGGACTTCTTGCTTCTTCTTATTCGCCGAAAGAGGTTTTCCCTTAGCATCTTCTTGGATGTTGGTTTTTTTGATTTTGCTGCTGTTCACCGCGAAGCTCCTCCGTCGGTTGTCTCTTTGAGCTTGTGTCCTCCCCAAAGTTTCGCGAGATAATGGCGGATTCAAACATGTTTTCGCTTCCCGTGTTTTCCGAGCACCCCTTCTTTTTTAATCCTTCTTTCCATCCCCGGTGATGAGGGAAGTCGCCCAGGCCGTTTCGTCCCCCCCCCTCCGTTTCCCCGTTACCCCTATTTCTCCTTCCTAGGGACATCGAATCATCTAAACAGCCCCGTTCAACTTAGCGATGAATTGTTTTGGGATTTGATTTTTGCGACATCCTCCGATCATGTACCACGGACGGGTGGGCCTCCCGATTCCTTCCGCCCGTACGAAACTCCCTCAATGGTTCTTCTTTCCGACACCTAAAGGAGCCATCGTATGGCGTGGCCGTATTCCCTCACTGCCTATTTCTGGTGAGAAGACGCCGTACACCCCCTACTACCATTCTTTTCCCCTCCCCGGCTTGCGACGTCTCCCGCGAATGGGGATTCAGCCCCTTCGAAACATAAGTTGCCGCTTTTTCCCGCCAAAAGGCATTTCCCCCCACATTGCGGATTTTTTCGTTTCTTCCCTTCGATATGGCTTCGGTTGGGGGACACTTCTTGCTTCCTACCTTTATACGCTTTGACCCCTTTCCCGACTACCCTTCTCTGCAAGATGTTGGCAACCAACGTGGCTTTTTTTATAAGGTCACAGCCCGTGGCCTCCTTCCCAAACAGTTCAGGGCCGATATGCGGAGATGGTTTTTCCACTCTGGTCGTCCTTCGCCTTCCGTTTTGAATGTTTTTCGGTCCCCCCTGATCTCCTGTTTTTTTTCCCCTTCGAGCGGAAAGAGATTTTCTTATTCTCTTTTCCCTCACTTTTTTTTTTTGCTGAGAATTTCTCCCCTTTCTTCGATAGTCCTTCCCCCCCCTTCAGAATCCGGATCGCTGATGTGGACGCCCCAAATTAATGCCTTTCTACGCGAGCTCGCCCTCTCCAGCCTTTTCTTCAATTTCTCTCTAATTTGTTCTCAGGTAATGTTAATAAGTATCGCCTTGGTCCCTGCGCCTTATTCTTCGTTTCCCCATCTGAATGTGCTTGGGGGGTTGCAAACTCCCCCCCCGGGTTCACTCTCTTCTTATTTTTCGTCTCCCCGATTAGACCGTTGGTAGATGTTTCGCAATTCATATTCTCCTTCACCCACTCCCTTTTCCATTTCTGAAATCTCTTCCTTCGCATTCGAAGAAGGGCTGGAAAACACAAGTCTTTGTCTCGTGTCTGTTCCTTTTCCGGTCTCCCCCATCAAGTCTCTTTTTAAGTCCCCGGTTGCCCTATGGTTTTCCGCGCCCGTGGCCACGCCCTCTCTCCCTCTTTTTTCTGCTCGTAAAGGGGGACAAGTGCTTCTCGGTCTATTGTTACTCCTTTCGATTCTTTTCTTCCCCCCTTTTTGTCTAGACCCACTGGAAACTATTCCCTGTCAGCGCCAACATTCCCTCGTCCCAAAGGCATTCTAAATTCCCCTTTTTTTAGTCCCGCTTCCACTCCGAGAAAGATAATCTCATCTAAAAATTCTAAACGCCTATGAACTGGATGCCCTTTCTTCCATTTTTTCCAAGATTCAGCATCGCCGAGGCTTTTTTTTATGCCCTACACAGCAGTGGCGCAGCAACATTCACGTTTCCCGGCTTCCCATCCCCTTAGAGAGCTCCGCTGATGGGAGGCCCTTAGGCTTTTCCTATCAAACTTCAGCCCTCTTCTTTCCTGTTCCCTCTTCTCGACCACCCCGATCACCTCTAGACGCCTAGGCCTTTCCACCTCGGTATTCAAGATCACTGACTGCCTCTTCATGCGAGATTTAATTTAAGGATCTCTACCCCCTGAAAGGCTCCCTTTCGCTCCCTCAGTTCTCTTTATCTCAAAGAAGCCCCAAACTGAGTGACTTGATCGTTTAAACCTTCCTTGCCTCTTTGGCTTGCTTTTCCCCTTTCGGTTTGTTTGTTGCGTAGTCTCAACAACCGATGGCGAGTTAATTCAGCAAACGCCCTCTAATGATCCCCCCAGTATCTATGGTTTTTTTAAATAGAAGAGTTGTCTTTTTTTTCCCTCCTCCTCCCCCCATTTCCCACGCATTCTTTAAGTCCTTCTGTCCAGGACTATTGCTTGCAGTACTTACTGAAAGGTCACCAACTTTGCCGTTCCCTCCACCCCCTATTCTCCTCATTCCTTGAAAGGAATACCTTCTGAAACGAGGGTTCAGTCAATTCGGCCTTTTCATTCATCGTCTGCGTGTTCATCGGAATTTTCGACTGCATTATCTTTTTGTTAAAAGTTTTTTCAACTTTTGCACAAGATTGAGATTTCTGATTTGCCCCTCCCCCCCCCCCCACCCCCCCACTGTGTAGCCCATAAGTCTCGTTTTGCATTCCTGCCCTTCCGTGACCCGTGGACTTTATCCCGGTTTGAAAACTGCCGCTCCTACGCTGTTCCCTCAACCTTTCCTTTAGGTGCTCTATAGCCTTCGAAAGGGACGGTAGACGGTAATAGAAATTACCCTCCTTTGCAATCCTGCATTTTCCCCCCTACAGATCATTCCCCCCCCATCAGAGGGAGAGGAAGAACATAATACCTTCAGACGTCGTTTTCTGTGTGATGACATTTTTTTCTTTGTCTAAAGGGGGTGGAGGGGTGCCTATCCTCCGAGGCCCCTCATGCTT
>Ga0179593_1283378_pt1 | contig 12161 bp, 14 predicted proteins | sample CZODoug2_1_08_16_FD_185931 | JGI IMG/M metagenome (GOLD analysis project Ga0179593, IMG submission 185931) | Vadose zone soil fungal communities from Angelo Coast Range Reserve, California, USA - CZODoug2_1_08_16fungal (PacBio error correction) | ecosystem: Environmental > Terrestrial > Soil >... | reverse complement strand
TTTTCCGAGGGTCTACCTTTTCTCCTCGCTCCCTCTCTTCAAACGTTTTAGTTAAGAAGGCCCCCCGCTTTTTTCCCCCTCCACCAGTGTCCTGGGCTCGTTAAAGGATCCCCGTCCCCCTCCTCCCTTTTAGGAGATCGTTAAAAACTCCCCCCTCCGTGGGAATCCCTCCAGCAGTGACCTAGAATTGCTTCTCTAATAATCTTTTCTCCCCTTTCCTGACCGAAGAAGACCTTCATCCCGCTTTCCCTTCGGCAGTTTATCTCCTTCTCTCTAGAACTAGATTCCCCCTCCTGATGGAATCTATTCCCCCCGTAGATTTTCATGACGAGTAATATCTTCTCCCCTATCTCACCCGAGTGATTGTCTCCTGCTTCTCCTAGGTGTCAATTATTTTCTTTCTTCTACCGTTGCTGCTTTCTATGTTTCACAGTTCGGCACGTTACATCAGCGTCTTCACTTATTTTCGAGCGATTCCACTTCAGCATTTCTTTTCTTTTCTTAGTTATACTTCCCTTAGTGAAGTGCCGTCCATTCTTCCCCTCGGACCTCCTCTTCCACTTATCTAACTGACTATAGGGGAAGCCCCCCCCCTTGACGCAATCGTTTAAGTGTGTTGCCCACCAACCCCCCCGGACGTCGAGTTCTCCCTCCTAATTCCGCCTTTGAGATGACGTCTTTAATCTCCCTTCGTACCAAGTTCGTAGGATCCTCAGTCCCGCTTTCTCTATATGTTTTATCCTTCCCGACTAGCCGCTATATACCATCCCCGGACTCCTGAAGTCAGTTCCTCTTTTCCCTTCCATCATTCCTCCCCTCCAGATGTCTTGAATGCAGCAAAAACTCCCCCATCTCACCTTTCTATCCTAGCCCGTATCTTACGCGTCCTATGCGCCCTTTGAATCTTCGTCATTTATCGCATTGAGGCGCTTTTGCCTGCGGCATGTTCCTTGTTATTGTACATTCCAGTTCCCCTGTTCGACATACTCGTTCTTTCAAAACTGGAACTTAAGCCTACTTCCCTGCCTAACATATCACTTTGTTCAGACCGTTCGCTATTTGAAGTGATTTGAATGCATTCAGTTGATTACTTGTTACCTTCTCCCCCTCTCTCCCTTTCCACTCGTCAAACCATACACTCCGGTGAGAAACTGGATACCCTTTTTCTTTTCCAGTGACCGGAATATAACTTTCAAATGATAGACCTTTTCTCCCTGACTCGACGTCAACGGCGTCCGTCTTTTTCTCCCCTTAAATGTCCGTGTTCTTGAATTAAGTACTGATGTTACTTTCTACTGTGACTTTCCCAGCAAGCGCTCTCTCAATTTTCCAGAGAATCCGTTATTTTCGCCCTTTCTAACCCAATTTGCCGCTCGTACCTCCCTTCGCCCCTCCCCCTGATCCTTACGCACCTTACCCTTCCCCCCTGGAGTCGAAGGCTAACGTGGTACTGTAGCCCAGTTGACCACAACTGAAGACCTCATATGACCACTCCTGTTCCCTCTCGGCTTCAGGGTCACGTATCTACACAGGATTGTATCTGGAAATTGTTTTCCACCGGAAAATTATCGCCGGACCCCCACAGTTGCCACTCGATACACCCTCCTTTCTTTTATTATTCAGTTGGCCCTGTGTTCTCTTCTCCCCATTCTGGTACAAAGGAATGCAGCATTCGAACGACCTAAATCACTTTTACGCCCGCGTCTGGCTCTCCCCCCCCCCTTTTGTTTTTCAAAGCATAAACCCTTTCTGTGAAACGCCCGCCCACTTCTCCTTCCCTCCACTCCTGTTTCCCCTTTCCCTCCCCCCGATTTCCAACCACACTGTTTTTCCGTTCGCCTGAGGTCCCACAATCCTTCCTTTGTCCGATCACCCGTACGCCCCTTTTGACAGGGGTAGTTTCCCCGGTCGACCCTTTCCCCCTCCTTTCAGCTCTTTTTTTTCAGACCACGTTGTATACCGATCGTTTCCGATGTTTTTCCTTTCGGTCTTACTTATCGCTCAGTCCCATCATTTTTTTGTTTTTTTCCTATCCTCCTCTCCTTCCCTTTCCTCTTTACTTTAAACTCTCCTACGCAATAGCTTGATCTTTCCCACGTTTTGGTAAAGAGTCTACTTACCCCCACCAAAACTTTCAGTTTTTGCCCCAAGACCCCTTTCAGGACTCCCTCTCCCTGATTCATCTTTGTGTTGGTCATGCTTGAGTGACCCGTTCGTGGTTTCCCCAACCCCGGCACGATGTAGGCTACTTATGGCAGAACAAGTTTTTATTAAGACCTCCTCTCTTTTTTCTCCCTGCTTCCCATGGATGATCCTGCACTTATTCCTTCTCCTTCCTACACCTTACTGCCTTTAATGTACGAGGAATCTCAATTTTTGTCGTCTAACTTCTTTTCATCTGGTCGCAGGATCACTCCACGGGACAAATACATCTATTCCCTCCCCTGGAAACTCGTGCAGCAGAAACTGCGCTCCCGCTACGCTTTGGCACTTGAGCTAACCGTGTCAATTTCTGCCTTCTAATTCAGCCCACAGTTCTTCTCGAAGTGGCATGGCTTCCCTCATGATTCAACCCTCCTGGCGCATTTGAGGTTCCCGTTACTTCACAATTTATCCCAAGGCGCCATACTGTGTGCCCTTAATCCCTCTCCTATTTTTTTCGTTACTTCCCTTTCTAACTTTTATCTGCTATGAAGATTACAGTGATGATTCCTCCAAAGATTCCGCACATCTTTTGGTGCCTCTCCTGTTAGCCACTTCATACTCTTGACTAGATGATGCATCTCAAGAAATATGTACACATTGTCCCCTTTACACCCTTATACTTCTCTCCACGTCCAGCCCCCAACTGTCGACTCTCTCCCTCCTGACTTTTTCTATAACTTCACATTAAATATATACCCTCCTTTCCTTCCGCAAAGAAAATGTGCATTTCCATGTTTCACTTGACCTCCCTTCATGCCTCGGTGTTCTTTAGAATTTCATCCCCGGTTAAACCACTTCTTCAATACAAGCATTCCCCCTTCTGACAGTGGCGATTCCCTGTATCTTTGATTCACTTCTTCTAAGTATCTTTTCTTTTCCCGATTTCTCTTGTTTCTCCACTATCTATCTTTCCTCCTCCTTTCCTTGATCATCTAATCGGAATGCCGAATCCAATTTTTTACCTACCTCGATAGGAATGTTCAGGCGTCTCTTTCCCTTGGAACGGTGTTTCTTCCATTCGCCTTATTTCCATATCTCCAATGCAAATGGGGATTTAAGATTAATCTTGTGCTTGTATATGTTTCGACTCTTCAGCTCCCATCTTGAACCACGTCGACTCTAAGCTTCATACTTCTATGTGTCCCCCTTTTTTCCTCCCTTGGAGCTTCAGCTCTCTTAGCAATCTTCTCTCGCAACCATTACGAAAGTGATCTTGAAGTTTTTTGTTGTTTGGTTGCCAATGAACCAGACAAGTGCTTCAATTGAATGTGTCATCCCCGCTCTCCAGTTTTTTATACCTCCCCCTTGCGCTTCTCCTTTGCTCAAACCAGGGAGCTCCTTTTTTTGAAAGTTTCTTATTTCTCTACCAAATAAGATATTATGAATGACTTGAATCTCCCGCACATAATTCTCGATGCTCCTTTTCCTCACCCTTCGGCCGTCCTTTCCAGCCGTCCCCATCGTGTAGCCGGCTTTAGATCACGCCTCTTTTACAAAGTGAGCCAAGACGCCTGAGACCCAGGCTTCTTTTTAACCGAACTTCCTGTAGATTCTTGAGTTCAACTCTTCCACCCTATTCGTCCCGTTGACTTGAGGGAGGATTCAGAGTTCCGCGTCCCTGGCACTCCCCTTTACTCCATGTTGCCCTGTCTCTTGTGAGAGAACTTGAAAGAATTTCCGCTTATTCTTCTCCTCTCCCCTTGGAACGTGTCTTTTCCTCTCCCATAAGAGGTATGGTGGACGCATTGTCCACTCTTTCTTAATGGAGTGGGTCTCTCCTTCCTCTTTTCCCGTCCTTCCCTCTTTTACCTTTCTTTATGGATGCATTCGGTGAATTTCACTTAAACAAAGCTCCTTTTTACATGGATTTCGCTTTTCTCACTCTCCTTCAACTTCTTACTCCTACTTCGATGTTCTCTTCTTTCCTCCTCCTTGAGGAATACCAACACGTCGTACTAGTGTTTCCTTTCTTCTTTCTCATCTTTCATGCCTTTCTCCTTCTGTTTGGTTTAAGATAAAATCCAAAGACTAACCAAAAAAGGACTTGAGAGCTCCTCTGTCCACCTTCTTCGATAAAGAAGTTACTGGCAACCCCCCCCCTCACCTTTATATGTTAGCCTTTACCCTTCTCTTTTTCAGATATGTCGGCTGGACTCTTTTTTCCCTCCCCCACGCAAGTATTCCCCTCTCAACTGTGTGCTCCCCCTTCCATTTTTAACTTAAGGAGGTTTCTCTACCGACTCCCCCATCCTTCTTAGTATCTTTTCATGCGTTAGCTTCCTCTTCATTTACAAACTTTCCTCTCCCCCGCTGCCTTCCTGCCTATTCAATTATCGAATCTACTCGTGGTATAATCTTAGGATCTGAGAAACCATTTTCTTAGTCTCTACTCTTAATGTTTTCTCCTCTGTATAATGCTTCGTGCGAGCCCCCTTAATACTATTGCTTTGTGTACGATTTGTCCTTCGGTTACCTTAGTTGGCCTCCCTATGCAGAAAGTTGCCTCCTGCCCTCCAATTTCCCCCCCATGAAGAAATTGTCCTCATTTTGCACCCAAAGACGTCCACTTCCCTCCGAATGCCGCCAGCTTCCTCTAGGATCTTTCTCACACCAAGATCGAGTGTGTATATGTCCTTCTCCTTCCTCCTTCATCTATGATCCGCTCCTGCGCTAGCCGATACCTTCTTTTTCAGACCTTCCTTCCCCCACCAGACCTTTCTCTCCACTTTCTCTATTACCAGTTTGGAAGGAGCCAATCCAACTAAATTTAAAATGACCTTCCCCCCCAACCGCGCCAGTATTCTTACCTTCGTTCTAAGCCCCTGCTGTCGTTCCTATGTTGCCTGCTGATAGTTCGGTCCTCCAATTTTTCCTTTACTTGAGCTCTTCCACTGTTTCTTATTTTTCCCCCTGGAAAGTCGTACAGTCATCACCCCTGTGAACTCATGTATCTTCCCCAAGGTCGCTTTTTCGTACCTTTTGATGCTGTTTTTCCTTCGCAGGTTTCTCTTCCCTTTGAGTAACGGTTTTATGTCGAAACTCACCTCTCCCAGAAGCTTAAATGCTTTTGTCCCGTTCCACCTCCACGGCCGCCCCCCTCACATCTGTCTCCTTTTGCTTCCCTAAGGACCGTCCCATGTTCTTGATAGGTAAAGCCACACCTGACATTCGAACCTCAACTTACTTTTCTTTCCTCACAGTTCCTGACTTCTATCAGGCATCTCTTTTGAATTTCCCTTGTGTTAGTGCCTGCATATTCGCCGCATCGGACAACCGTTTCACCTCTCTCCACACCTACAGAACCTCCGTGAGATCTATCGATTCTCCACCTTTCCTTAGATCATCATCTCTTATTAGATAGGCTAAATGTTTCCACTGATTACGTGAACCCGGAACAACTTGCGCCGAAGTCTTCTCCCCTTTGCCTGTTTAACTTTTCCCTAAACCCTCAAACAGTTGCCGACCACAGTACTTCCTTTAGTTATTCTTCCCTGGCACGTTCCCCCACAGGAGGACAACTTGTTTGCTAGCAACACAAGGCCACGGCCTATTTCTCCTGGTCTTTCTTTCTCTCACTCTTTCTCCTTACAGCAGCCCCCGTTTGCTGCAGTGTTCCGTCTTGCGCCCCTTTTATTGGTGTCCGCGTCCCTCTCTCACCTTTCATGTGACTTGACCCAGAGGAATCAACATCGACCTCGACACAAATAACCGACTCCCCTGTCTTCCCCCCACGGGCAGAAATCCTTTTCCAAACTAAGTTCCCTTCGAACTACAACAGGTAAATTTCCCCTCCTGTCAGACGTCTGAGTCTGTCGTCATGCAACGGAAAGCCCGGGGTGCTGCCTATTAACGTTTTCCTCCTCGTTGCCCCTTTTTTCGTCAACTTTCACGGACGGCCCCTTTCATAATCCCACCCAACCAGCTGCCCGCTTGAGGCTTTTCGTAGTTTCCCACTTCTTACTAGTTTGTCTTATCTTTCATTTAAATTGGATCAATTTCCCTCTAAGAAGCCTGATTGCTTAATAAACGTGGGATTTTCTTCCCTCTTGCAATTGGTCGGAGATCCCCTTCCTTTTTTCCCCCCTCCTTTTTTGTTCGTCTCTTCTCCTTAACTTTCCTCCTAATTTTCTTACAACCAACACACTCTACCCACGTTCTCCGTCCAGAAAAGGGTCTCGTCCTTTTTCTAAGTTTCCTCCCCAGTGAACCTCCCCCAATTGCCAATTTTACACTACCTTTTGGCCCCCATCAGAATGACCTAAGTCCCAGTTTTATTGTTTTGTGGTTCAGCGAATTTCCCCCCTTTTACACAACTACTGTTTTGCTTTTTACCACTATCTCTTTTTTTTACCCTTTTAGCGGCCAGCCCCAAAACGTCCGTGCCTCTCCCTATTTGTCTGTTCACTGGACTCTCCTTTCTTTTTAGTCCCTTAAAAAAGGGTTCGTTACTTTATCTGCAGAAACTACTGCCTTCCTTTCTCTCTGTCGTCATTTATTTTCCTTTCTCACTTTTTTTGACCATTATTTAGTACCCTCATGATATCTCTTTGGATACCTCAAGTTCGGACCCTAAACTTCTTGGAGCCCCAACGCCCTCCATTTTTCTCATCCCCTGCTGCTTTTAAAAGTCTCGTCCAAGTGTGGCTTGTTCAAAACCGTGGCTTACATGGGTTGACATTCCCAGCTCACCCTTTTTTCTGTTCCTCCCCCAATTCATATCACCGTTTGATGCAGGTCCTCTGGGTGTCTTTCCAGTTGTTCTTCATGGCGCCGGCCCCCGTGCCTCCATCCTCTTGCTTCAAAATTTTCAGTGGACTCACTAATCGTGTTTTTCGAAAACCGACCCGATTAATTCCACCCCCCCGCCTTGATGATCTTCAAAAGTAGAGTTTACTCCCGATTCTCAACCTGGCTTTATTATGAATTTGCCCTTTCCCACCTTAGGTTCCCCTTTTTCGAGCCCCATTCCTACCCTGGAAGCCCGCCCTTTCATCATCTGAGACCTTGTCCTTCCCCCAACAGCGTATCTTGACGTGTCTCTCTTCCTTCCTCAAAACTCCAACCCATTTTATATTCCTTTGCAGCAACGACCCCGTATTGCATTCTCCTCCCTGATGTTCCGTGCACCAGTATCAGGAAATCCGTTTCCCCCACTGGACATTTTTCTACAGATAATCAATTCACAAAGTGGATGATTTCTTGATTGGTCCCCCAAGGGATTTTCCGTATGAGTGACTTGTATCCGTCTGTGACCTGAGTTCCCCACCAAGCTCTCCTTAACGGTAACTTTCTATCCGAGCGCATCGGCCTTCCATATTCAGTTTTCGCCACCAGACCGACCTCTACTTTCCTCTATAGACTAGCGCTCTTTCCTGGGTGCTCTTTCAAAGTTTGTTTATCCTCAATCCCCCCCTGTGCCTATCGCAATTTCTTATCTAGTCAACTTGCTATACGAGCTTTTGTTTACTCTTCAATGGGGGTACTGGTTTCTGGTTTTTCCTTCTCTCGGATCTTGAACGTTCTTTCGGAACTTCACTTACAGCTCCATTCCCCACGGTAAGTCTTTTTCATCTTCGTCTATCTCTCCAAGTTCTCTCATTCGGTCCTTTCACGTCGTTGGTGTTGGTGCCAGCACTTCGTCCATGGTGCTTTTCCTTCCCCTGATGAAGGCAACTTTTTTCTCTCGTCCTCGCCAGTTTTTTCCACTGCGCCATCCCGACGGTCTTATAGTTTTCCCCCCCCAAAAGCCTAGGATTTCTTACCTGGGACTCCCCCTCCCCTGACAGAAGCGAATCGTATCTACTTCCTTTCCCTTTCCCTATTCCTAATACTCGCCCCAGAACACCTCGTACGTTACCCAAGTGAGTTTCTCAGGAAGGTACACTATCCCTCCTTTTACCTTGGCGTATCGTTGACCTGGCCATCCCCGAGCAAAAACAGATCTTCGAACGCATTTTCCCCTTAAATTTGCTTCGGTAGAGCACGTCTCTTCCTCATGCCGGTCCTTCTTGTTCGACTGCTCTTTTGGATACGGAACACCTAAGTTTTTCGTGCGTATGACTAGTGCTCCCCCCCCTTCTACCTTTGTCTTTCCTTTTCTTTAGAGTTATTCTTGTTCCTCTCATTTTTGGCATCCTTTCCGCTTAGTCCTCCTCTTCTCCCTGAACCTAGCTCATCAAGGAACTTTCTATGAATTCTGTATCCCGACTAACTCTCTCCCTTCCTTGTGTTTTTTACAGATTCTCCACGTCCGAATTACACTAGATTCTGATTACCTTTTATTTTTCATCCTCCGTGTTGTTGCCAGATATCCCCTCCTTTCAGTTCAGTTTCTCCTCTCCGTCTTTAATTCCTGTACCTTGAGTTAAAGCGTTATACACCACCCCCTTCAACAATTTTTCCTCTTAGTCAGTGGTCCCACTCTTTTCCTCTAGAGACTACTAACACCCCTTCCTCTTTCCCCACTGACCCTTTCTGCATGTTATTTGTTACCCCCCCGTTGCGGTTCCGTGAATCGCTCTGGCGACCCTTTCTCTTCCTTTTCTCCCCCCTCCTAATCCGAACCAATCGTGGACCTAGGACCTTTCATCCCCCCCCTTTGAGCAGGCTGAAAAAATTACTCCCCTCAAATTCCGTGAGAATATTGTTAGAGCTCCTTGAAGGATTTTTCCCCTAATTCCTCTAAATTTCTTTCCGACGGCGCTTTTCCTTCCTGCCTGCTCTCGGATATAAAGTATTCTAAAGATCCCTCCCCCTTTGCGGGCTATTTTCAGAACAACATGCCGGCCTGACTTACCGAGGGCACTGAAGATTCTTTCTAGCTTTCCCTCATGAGTGATTTGTTACTACGATATCTTGAAAGTTTTACTTCCCTACTAGGTTGTTCCTTCCTTCTGAAGAGGTTATATTAATCCCATTTGGTCAGTCCATAGTATTCCGGCCATTTTTGGTTTCGGGTCACCCCCCACACGCGTCATTCTCACTTCTACAAGATCTTCCGCGCCTTAGACGCCCCTAATCTCCCCAGAGACAGTTCTTTTTTTTCCTTCGTTAGTCTTTCCTCCCTACCCATCTTTCGTATGCGCACTGCTGTCCCCTACCGGTTTAGACGACCGGACTCAGACAATTCTCTTCACCCCCTTTGCATTCCCTATGTTTCCTTGTGATCACCCTCCACAAAACTTAACCTCCATTGACAGTCTTTTCTTTTCTTTTTTATTCCCTCTACTCTCGACCATACCCTTTTCTTTTCTCTAAGACCTATAAAGAGATGCTCCTTATCGGTAGGATATTGCAAATCGTTCTTCATTTCATGGGGATTCCATATTTCATAGGGTACCAGCCAGCCCTGCTCCGAACCCTGTAACCTTCCCCACCTGGTATGACCTTTCCCCTCAAGGCTTGACGTTATAGTCTTCTTCATTGCGTTTCATCTTTTTACAGTGTCTTACTTCTTCCGAAATAGATCTCCTAAGTCTATCAATCGGACCCTCCCGACTATTTCCCTCCCTTCCCTGTCTTGGCCGGCCCTTCAACCATTATTCGCCAGGTCATTCTTACTTCAAGCATTCTCTACGTCACGGTCTTCAAGTCGTTACGGCGACCGGACATTATCTTCCCCAGGCTCTGTTGACGTCTTTCCATCTTCTAAGAGGTGGATACTTCCTATGTAATCTCCCCCCCCAGAAAACGCCAACAGAACCGAAACCTCTCGTTGCCTCCTCCTCCCCCCCTTTTCAGTGATGTTAATTCCTTTTATGAACTTCTCCTGAAGATGCGCTCACGATTCGTGTGAAACCCTTCCTTTGCCCAGTTTTTTCCATAGAGGCTCTTTTTAACTGCCTGGAGCCTTTTCCAAATTGTCCTCCCCCTTCAGACACACATGACTGCCGCAATTTTGAATGGGATCTCCCCTACCCCACCATTTTTTGTGACAGACTTTTCTAGCATCCACAGTAAGGTACCCTGTATCGAAGTATTTTTTACAAGTCGCCACCCCCTCGCCGTCACCCACTCCGTTCAGGGTTTTTTTAGACTTTTTAGGGCTTTTTTTTTTCTTCTCTTGTCTTATTAATTTTCCCATCGGTCTCCCCAGCATCCGTTTTACCCCCCTTTTCGATCATTCGTCCCTCTCACCCCCAGTTTTTTGGATAGGCCGTTTGCTGTCATGCATCCATAATGTATCCGGTGCCTCTCCTACACTCTTATCAATTACAATTTTCGAAGAACTATCTTCCCCCAATGGTCCTACCCGTTTTTTTTTCTATGCCTTTTTCTTCTAGTTCTGCTAGGCACCTACAAAGTATTTTCACGCCGCTACGAAGAACCCAACCTCTAAGGAATCTAGCTAGTAAGCACCCGTCCTTTGTATTCCACGTTTGTTAGCTTTTTTAAGGATGTATGACCCCTTAACTCCTCTTGTATAGTTAATTGAGAAGGAGAGGTCCCCCTAGAGGTCATTGAGTAATGGAGATATCCCATTACTTTCCAGTTTTTATGCCCGCATTAAATACTAATCATCTATATTATGTTTTCCCCCTTTTTCTCCTAATGACACTGGTCTCGCCCAGATCAGCAAGTGGTCCCATAATCTCTATACACACAATTCCCCCTTTTTCAACTTTCCCCCCCTGCCTCCCGCTGTCCTCTGCTCTATGGATGCTTTCTCCTCCCCTTCCAACATTTTTATTTGCCCCACATCTGAAATTCCCCCTCTGCGGTGCCCAACAAATCGTCTTCAGTGGTTTCCCCCTTCCCTCGACTTTAAATTACTTATACTTCTTTAAGTTTTCCCCTTTCCCGGATTCCTATTGACTTACCCTTGATTCATTTCATTTAATGTCAGCGTCAATTCTTTTTATTCGATACCTTTTTTCCCTCTTTCCTTTTAAGCTTTTCCATTGGTCTAAAGAGGTATACCTCGATCCCCCCACTCTTAGTCTCCCCCCATTCTCGCTCTCTCCTATGCTTTAAAGATCGTGCTACCACCCGCCTTCCAGTGTCGGTCCTTCGTCTCAACCATTTTCCGCACCACTTGTAGAGTCGTGACCCTTCGATACCCATGTTCGTCCCCTTTTCTGTTCAGGGCCACCTTTTCTTCCCCCAGTTTCTAATTGACCCCCGAACGGTAAGCATCCTTCGACCCTTTGCTTCCGTTACGCTTCTATACATGACCTATCATTCCAGCTCATGATGATACCGTTTTTTTCCCCCCCCCGATCGGTCCACTCTCGCGAGCCTTCTGTCCTTGCTCTTAGTGGCCCCACGTTTCTATCGTTTTGTTCCTTATGAACCTCCCCACCGCTGTCAAATCAACATTACCCCAATTCTATCCATTCCGCGCCTGTCCATGTCGCCACATTTCTTCCTTTTGTCTTTCTATACTTTCTTCACCCTTGATCGCAACTTTTTAATCCCCTCCACCAGGATGTGAATTTTTCCTTTTTTTCCGCAAGGCGTCATAGGTCGTCTCCTTTTCCCTCCATGTTTAATAAACTTGCGCTCATCAACCCCCTCCCCCATAACCGGTCACGTTGCGAGTTCTGCCTTCTAAGGTCCTCCCTTCTCCTTTTTGACGGTCTCCTGTCACGATTTTTATCACCTTCTCCCCCCCTTCTCTCGCCATTCCTCCCATGGCAAGCGTCACCTTTTTTATCAGGGTGAATTGCCTGTCATCCATTTCTCGGCTGTCTACTTAATGATTAGGATTGAAGTTAAGAAGGCTTTTCCTTTCTGGCGTCCTTCTTTCTTTCTCTTCGTCCCCTTGATCTGCTCACACTGACTTTTGACTTTTGTCCTTAGCCCCTTTGCCCTGGTCCGGACGTTTTTTCTCCTTCCCTTGGCTTTGACTTAGCGGAACGCCTCTCTCCCAGGCTTCTAAATCTTCTTCCATACCCCCCCTAGTCTTACTTGGAGCCTCGCGGATTTTTTTTTGTTTTTTGTTTTGGCCAACTCCA
>Ga0179593_1264124_pt1 | contig 12161 bp, 7 predicted proteins | sample CZODoug2_1_08_16_FD_185931 | JGI IMG/M metagenome (GOLD analysis project Ga0179593, IMG submission 185931) | Vadose zone soil fungal communities from Angelo Coast Range Reserve, California, USA - CZODoug2_1_08_16fungal (PacBio error correction) | ecosystem: Environmental > Terrestrial > Soil >... | reverse complement strand
ATGCTTTTGGGGTGACTGGATCCAGCCCTGTGGTGAGGGGTCGTGTCCGACACTCCGGGTTGTTGACCAGGAGTCCAGTCCCAGCCAAGCTACTCACTGATGTTGTTTTTTTTTGGCGAGGTCCAACGGTCACTTATACGGAAGTGGTTTTTTCTCCTCCCCCGTTCGCCGCAGATGTCATTGTCGGAGATTTTTCTCCCGAGGTCACCTCCGGCGACGTTTTTTCTCTGCGCCACTGCTTTCCTACGATCCAAAGATACCCCCCTTTTCCCCCTCTACCCGTTATTGCCCATATAGATTCCGCCGACTACCTCTTTATCGTGGTTCCCTTGAAGGCGCGTCTTGGTTATGGTGTATAGTTTTCTGTCGAATCCGTTTTCCGGCCCGTACCCTGGCCTTTACGCTCCGAATCGGGCCGGATCCCCCCGCGTACGGCGCCCATCTATCTGAGCACACCTCTCTTTCACCCACGCAGCCTGTAAACTTTATTTGTTTATTGGGGGAGATGTGGTTTCTTGATCTCGTAACGGCCCTGTCAACCGTTACTTGTGCTCGACGCCTCCCTCCGTGGCGTGTCCCTTCCCGCCGGTCGCCTTTCTCCCTTCACCATTCTCTCTATCGTGTCCTCGTCCCTCTACGTCACCTTCCCGCCGATTCGATCGTCGAGGAGACATGACTCCCACCTTGTTTTTTTCCCTTGAATTTATCACTCGCGGGTGTTGGCGGCTCCCTGCGCTTTCTGATTTCGACTACAGGACTACCCCCCCTTTTACAGTCTCGGCGCTTCCCTCGCCGTCATCTACATCCTCTGGGCTAAGACCAGTCTCCCCGAGCTCTGATCGCGTTTGCTTCACAGCGCTGTGTTCCCCTGGATTTGACCTGAGGATCCGCGCCCACCCGACCTTTCCGATTTGCAGCTAAAGTCTTCCGGTCCCCTGGGGCCTTCCTCTCTCAAGATAGTGTCGCAGTCCTCGTACAGGACTGTCTCCACCCCTTTCTTCCTTCTGCCCTCTCTCCCGCATTCCCCCCGTGTATGCCTTCGATTCCTTTTTCCCGGAGCCGGCGTTCGCGCTCCGGTACGGCGGTGCGCATTAATTTTGGAGCTGTGGTCTCTTTACCCCCCCCTTTCCCACCCCTGTTTTGCGTGTCCAAGTTTTTTTGTTACATTCTTGCTTTGGCTTGAGAACATCTATCCTCTTTTATTCTCCAACCTCGGCCCCCGACGTCTCTCACTGCCAGGGTTTCTGCTGTCAAGTCTTTTACTATAAGGTTTTCATATGTTCATTCTTCGTGCCATTTTTTCCGAACCCTTGCTGTGCACCCTCTCGTTCTTTGGCGGTCTTCGGCCCGGGCGATACTATACGTTTTCCCCCTTTGCCATCGTCTGGTCTGTTGTCGGGCTCGCCTCTATGCAACCTGCTGTGTGATTGTTGCTCCGCCGGTGTCTTCTTTGCTGCTCCCTTACTACTGGGTTGCGCCCACCCTCCTTCTTGATTGACATTTTTGGTATGTTCACGTCCCAACTTTTTTTACTCCGGCCCTTCCGCACGTTTTTCGGATCCCTTCCATGCCTCCCATCATCTGATCATTTGGAACCCTTACTGTGATGTGCATGGGTTGAGTTTTTCCCCCCCCTTACTCTTGCTGCTCCCTTTTTCAGCCTCGCTTCGTCGCCCTTTTTGACGGTAGACACTGAACATGAATATGTGCCGGGCTCCCTTTTCACGCGGTTTTTAGAGGATTCATTAATCGCCTACAGTATTAGATCACCGTGGATTTTAAGTTTTTTTTTTTTTCCCCCCCGTTCCCCTTGTTTGACAGCCCTTTTCCCACTGCGGAACGTGTTTTTTAGTGACGGAAAGTACCTCACATTTTTTTTCACGCCCCGTCATTTGAGTGACAGTCCCATTTGTGATATGAACACTCCGTTTTAGAAGACTAGGTATACTCTCTCAGCGTCCAGTGTTCCTGTACTCCCTTCCCCCTTCCTTTTGGCTCCCCTTTTACGGTGTCGCGAACACTGTTTTTCGGACACAAGCACGGATCCGACCTGTTTCTTCTTAGTTTTCCTGGCCTGGTCTGCCTCGTTATTCCGGGTTTCGCCTTCCGATGTCGGTGCCGACATACAAAGATTTGCTTTCTCGTCTGCCCTTTCTTACCAGTCTTTTTTGTCCGCCCTTTTTGTCATCCATTTGTAGCTTTCCCACTTTCCCCTGGTGCTTGTGGTAACTTTTAGCATCCCCCGCCGTGGGATTACTACGACCCAGCGACCGTTAATGCGCTCTATGCCCGATCGCCAACAGCGTAGCCCCAGCGCCCCCGAATTTCCGTTCTTTTCTCCCTGTTTATTTGACGGCGTAGACTTCCTGCTTTCTCTAGGTTTGTAGTAGACCCGACGCCATCTCGACCTTGAGCCTCCTTTGTCGGCCTCCCCCACCCCAGCTTTTTTCGTAGTCTGAAACGGCTTGCGTCGGGATTCTCAACAGCTGGGGGTGGGGGGACTGCCTTTCCTTTGACCTGCTGCGATTGACCGCCATACTTCCCCACAGTCTGCGGAGTTCGTTTTATTCCAAACTCCTGGTTACATTACCTTAGCTTGTTTCGCGTTTTTGCCAACAAGTCCTATCCCAGGCGAGGCTACCAGCATTGGCTTACCTCCCCTACCTGACGTGCCATAGTCGCCAGCTAACGGCCTTTCCTCTTAGCGACGCGTGGCGATGAGAACCTTTCCTTTCGGTACCTCCGGTTGTTCCCCTCTGCTTGCGCTACTTGTACGCCTCCTTCCCGATCCGGAGTCGTCGATATCGTAGAGCGGCTTAGTTGTCATGTGCGCGGTGATCAGTCCGGCCTCATTTCTGACCACCGACCAGCCCACAGGGGATGTGTCCCCCCAACATACCCCAAGCCACCATTTTGGCCGGATCTCGCCGCGCGCAGCTTGGAAGGGCGCGTCCGCCGTGTCCACTTCCCCTGTGCTTTTGCACACCTGTTTAAGGGACTCGCAGACAGCACGGTCGAGCATGAGCGTTGCCTTTCTTACTGCGATCTGGGGTTCTGCCAAGTTTTCTGTGCTGGCACTCTGCCTTTCTTGTTTTCAACTGAATCTTTCTCCCTCGTTTCCCGAGCTAACCACTAATACGACTCACTGTTCTAATGTACGACCCCCCCAACCCAGCCGCTTCGATAACAAACGCCCCACCTTTTAGTTGTAAATCCATAATGGATCTATTTTCTAACTCCGTGGTTTTGTAGCGGATGCCATATGTGCTACCCCTTATTTTTTTCCCCCTCGCGTCTTTTGTTATTGTGTGCTCTCGATTTATTTGGTTTTCGTGACCACCATTTGCGCGGTAGTTTTTCAGCTCCTCCCTGTTTCCCAGTTGGGTTTATCTTTCCCGTTGCTTCCGTCGCTCTAAGGGGCAATATTTCCGCCCTGTCACGATCACTCTACATCCCGATTACTCCCTATCTCGTGAAAGCTTTCTGTAGAGGTTTGCCCCAGGCCGCCGAAAATTGACGTGTGCCCCGGGGTTTTCTTCAGGCGATGTAAGCTGGCTGCGCGTTTTTTTCTTCCTTATCGGTCAAAGTGTTGTCTTGTATGGTGGTCCCCTACGGTGGTTCTTTTTCAGTACTAAGCAGGCAGTTTTCTGCTTGTGTGACATGGCCCATTAGCCCTCCGCTCGTCCCACATCCCCACCCTTTTTCCCCAGACCGACCCGACCTTTTTGGCCCCAGTGGCGCGTACCGCCCTTTTTGTCATTTCCTCCTCAGTTTCGCTCCTTTCTGAGGACGTTCTGCGCACCACTTGGTCCTAGCGGGGGCGGTCGCACATGCTGATCGTCCTCAGTTGCTAAATGCTGGGGTTTTTCTCCCCCCGAGGTCCAGCGGTAGACGTCCTCCCACGATCCCTGTGACACCCTGAATTTGTGCGATGGCGTCCGTGCAGAATTCAGTAATTTTCTGTCAGATTTCACCCTCAGACCCCCCCCCCCCCCCCCATGCTCGTGTCTCCTTTTGACGACGAGTTTGCAATTACTCGCTGCTATGAGTACCTTTTCTCGTCGAAGCGGGGCGCCGAGCATTGTCTTTTTCTGGTTTCTCCAACTGGCTGCTAGAACGGTCCGAAGCGACCATCAAAGCTGTCCTATTTTCGCCTCCCACGATCCCCTGCGGGCGTTTTCTTTTTGACACCGTTTGGCCCCCGATTTCTCTCTCCTTGCGGCGCAGTTGACCGCGTGACTCGTGAACCAAGGCCGTCTCAGGACCAACTCCTGGGATGGTTACCCTTCACCTGGATAACAGTTGCGACGCCAACCGAGGTGTTTTCCCCCCGAACACCCCATCGATGTCGGTTGGGACCTCCGGTATTACCCCCGATTTTCACCTTTTTGGCGGGCACCTCCCCTGCGCAGACATCGAAGCCTGATTTTTTTTTTTAATGCGACCCCCCCTGAGCCCTAAGGCCTTTGATTCTCCTAGAGACCAACGCGTATTAGGCCCCCCTTGTGCGGTCAATCGTGGCGCGGACACCCTTTATGCCCCCCACCCCCCCCCCCCCCCCCCTCTTGTTCTCTCCGTTACCGTATTCGTTCCGACATCTCGCTTTTTTCAAGCCCTCTGCTGTATTGGCGCGTCCGTATTTTGTTTTCAAGAGCCCTTCCCAGGCATTTGACGGCCGCAGGACTTTCGTTCCACCCTCGGCCCGGACGCGCCGCGAAAACGGTCCGACACCTCCCCCGGGCTAGCTTTCGTCCCCCCCGTTCGCCTTTTCCCATGTCCCCCAACTCCCCCGGTACCCACGTAGAATCTTTCTCTTTGTTTTCCTCTTTGAGAATCACCCGCGAACTCCGGCCCGTCCGGATTCAGGTAGTGTTCGGCCGGTCCATCCCTTACGACGAGCGTGCCTGTCTCATAGTCCACTGGTTCCCCACTCGCCTACATGGTCATGGACCGGCTTCTGAACGACATCGATACTTTGATGGCTCCTTACTGGAGGGGTACCTACCCTTTTCGTACCATCCGGATCCACGACAGCGGTGGCCTCGTCCCCAAAGGGATCTTTCTACCACGGTGCTTTTGGCGCCTCCTTCGTACGTGTGCCAGCTCGCGGACCCCGTTCGTCTCCTTAGAGAACAATATCCCCCCTCAGACCAGAAGGGTTGCCCCGGGGAGTTCTCGGCAGCCCCGGTTCTGCTCCTCAAGGGGTCATAGTCCCTCTTCGGATCCGCCCCATCCTATTCTTGCCCTTGCAGCATCAGCTCTTGGTTCCAACCGGGGGACTCCGGACAGTATTCCAAACCGTAGATGACCGTTGATGATCACTCCGTCCGATCTTGAATGACCCTCTTTTTTTTTGAGAAATTCGCAACGCTCTCCTTTACTCAAGTTTTTTGCCAATCTTCATCTGATTTTAAGCATGTCCAATTAAACGCCCCTTGAGTACCCCCCTCGGTGGCTCCCCCCCTCATTGTACTTCGTCTCTCCCCCTATTATCGCGACTCCCCCCATTACAGAGCGCGCCTCCTGCCAATTGCTGCTTGAATCTTTCTGCATATTTCTGCTTTTCTTTAGGGGTTCCCCCCTGAGGCTCGCGGTTTTGCGCACCCTGCCCCCTTTATAGGTTGAGTGTATGCCATGCTGCTCTGCTGTTTGTACTGCAGGCCGCCGCAGGGCATACGGCCCGAACTTTCCGTTCGTTGGGCGTTCACTCCGACCTGGGGGGGTGACAAACGTTCTATCAGCGGTAGCGCTTACTGCGCGTTCTTGGGCCGTTGGTCAGCCGGAGTCGTTCTGGTCCGCGCCTCGGCTACTCTCCTTGGTCGCATGTAGTCTTTGCAGCCATAGCCTGTGATTCGCCTTTCTTCACGCGGTCCTTCATCCGTCAAAAAGGTCCGTGCGCCCATCCCAAACAGGTGTGCTAGCTCCCTGGCTCGGAGCTCGCGGCGCATCGGTATGGACTTAATGTGGTCCACATTCTCCAGCCGATTTCTTTGAGTCCTCTTGGGTTGGTTGATACGTCGCCCGTGGCTCTTACCCTCACTCCTTGTCGGTTCTCATCCATGTTCACTGTATGCGCTTTGCCTTACTGTGCATCCACCGGTCGGAGTCTCCGACCGTCTTTCTCCAGCCCACCTTCCATTTTTTTGGTTGCTAAAACGTGAGTGCCTCTAGGCTGGCCCTCGTCCCCTGGATCCTCCGTCCTCTTCTCCGGTCGCTTTTCAATTTCGCCGAGAAACAATTTGAGTCGACCAGAATGAGACAAAACCCCACGCCTTCAAATGCCCTGCTGCAGAAGTCCGTCGGACGTGGCTTGGCCTATTTTCCTGTAGCCTGGTTGACGGTTTTAGTGTATCCTGGAGACCGGTGCGATAGTCCCCCTTGAGTGTGCCGCGGTTTCTCACCACGCACATTTGTTGCGCGGCTGCGATCGTGCGTTCTATCCCCACCCCACTTCTTCGCCCTGGACGCCTCGCCAAATCCCGTGCATTTTTTTTTCGAGCCTCATGGGACGGCCTGGACTTAACAATTTGCGACCCAGACCCGCACACCCACAGGTTAGCTCCCATTTCACCACTCAATTCTCTACTCCCTTTAATTCCCGTGTTGTGATAGGTTGCCTTTTCTTTCCGCTTTGCGGGGTGGCAGCACCCCACGAAGGCGTTGTGGAACTGGCGTCCTTCCTTCCCTTCCTTCCGGGACCGATGCGGGTTGGCGGGACCGCGACGATGCAGGGGTGTTTTCCCCCCACGATCCGCGCTTCCCAGCTGTCCTCTTCGGCTTTCGTTACCGCGAGGGTCCCCCCTGCGCCATGGTTTAGCGCCCTTGCCCGTCTTTCTCTCCCCGCAACACGTTACAAGATGACGCTGCCCAGATCTCTTCCTCCGCGTCCTTCAGCGGTTTTCCATTTGAATTCGTTTGTGATGGGTTTGGTCTCCTTCATGTTTTCCTCCCGTGTGTCGCTCCTCCGATTTGGACCCGTAGATCCGCAATCTTCGGACATCCCCTTTCCCCTGGTCAGCCTTCGATGCTGCCCCAGGACTGGAAAAGTGTGTAGAGGAGGTCCTGTGTGGTTATCTCGCCGATGTTGCTTTAGCCCTTCGTCAACCCGATGCTGTTCCCGCCTCCAGAAGTGAGTTCCCTCCGTTCCTTGCCGCCACCTAGACTTCTCTGCAACGGATGGCTTCGGAATCTTTCCGCTTACCGTCCATTTTTATCTCCCATCTCGATTGTTCTCGTCAGGAGATATCCCACCTTGTGTGAGGGTGACCGTTTTGTGTTCCCTTCCTCGGTGCGGCGCCGCTGACACTGTCGGATTTGTCTTCATCTTCCACACTCCCCAGCGATACATTAGTGCTTTTTTTTTCCTCAGTCCTTCTTCCCCCTTAGGGACATACAACTTTATCCGTAGCAGGAGGACGAGGCACGCGCTGCTAGAGCCCTGTGTCACCCGCCTTTACCTTTCGGTAGTTAGTCGCGCCCCACCGTTATTTGGACGCTTGTTTCCCTGGCTCCCGTCGATCTCCCCCCTTCGTACAGGTCGCCTCTCGACATCCTTTAGGTGGCAACACCGCGGCTTGGCCCCCCTCCCCTGAATGCCTTCTAGCCCGCCTTCTCTCAAGCCGGCTCATTGCCCTCGTTAGACAGGCTCCGTTTATTTCGTTTATAACTTTTGATTTCGTTACAATCTTTCCTCCCACCGCTTTCTCACTAGCGTATTGGGGACAGGAGAATTGGACATTGCTGTGTCGAACCTGATCGCCTTTCTCTTCTCAAACCTCCGTTCCTTTCCGACTCTCGAATGCGGTTCGATCTGTCCAGTTCTAATCTAAGGTTTGTCTAATAGTCGTGTCATTTCACGTCCCGGTGGTCGCTTATGATGAAGACCGAATTCGTGTGCTGATCTCTTCCTTCGCTTACTCTCCCCCTTGGGCGGAGGCATCGTCTGTCGGCTTTGTCTTGCCGTTTTCGCGGCCGCGGCCATGAGCCGTTCGGGCTTGTAGCGATTGTGTCGAACTGAGCGACGGGGTCGTCCCTTCCTAGCTGTCCGCTCCTTTTTACTTTTTTTTGCTTCTCCCCCCCTGCCGGTGGATGTCCGCGTATGCCCGTGTCACCACCGTCGTCGGAGCATCTCCCCGTGCCGTGACTCCTTGTTTTTACCTCCACCCCTTCGCCCACCTGATCGCAGGTGCCTGGGACGCCGGGTCAACGGGTTGTTTTCTTCGTATTTGGTGTTGCGATTTCAACCCCAGTGACGCTTCTTTCCCTCTTTCTTTCGTCACGCCCTGCGACGGTTATTACCGTTGTACCGATGGGCTGGCCGGGATCCGCTTTTGAGCTGATTCATTCCATTGCCCCGTCCTCCCCGGAGTCCTACGTGGGCGCAGTCTTTTTTTTTGTTTCCAGGTGCCCAGGATACTCTTTGCGACCACGGGCGTGAGAGTGTTAGTTAGTCGTTGCCGGACCCCTTGACGACCCCTTTTGTTTTTGCGTTCCCTGGTTTAGTTTAAAGTCAATGCCCCTTTCTCGTTCAACATACGTTATCTTAACACTGTTCGCATGGTTATTGCATCTGACTCTGTTTAGAGCAGAATCGAAAGCGGGCCAACCCCCCTTTAGCTCGGTCGCTACCACATATGGCTTTATCTGCCCCAGCACCGGTTCCTCCGACTGTTGGGCATTTTGTGGGAGAGAGCTTTTTCGCCCTGTTTCGTCGTGTCTTTGCCCCACCTTTCGTCGGGCTTTGCGGACGGTTCAGAATAAAGCCGCTCTTGATCCGTGTACCATAAGTTGATAGACGAGTTGTCGGCACACCTTCCCTTGGTCCCTCGCTTCCCAAGTTTCCGTTTCCCTTGGTGCTTTGGGGGCCAGGTCGCATCCCCTGCCTTTCCCTCAATGTGTTACCGAGGCGCCCTCAGCGGAATTTCAGGCGAATAATGCGCATACCGGATCTCGTATTCGCCCGTACCAATCGGTTCTCTCCCCGCGCCTACGAAATCTTTTTTTGTGCTCAACTGTTTTCGCTTTGATCAGGGCATAGACTGCCGCCGTCTAGGCCAAGCTTCTTATATACGCCCCTTTTAGAGACTTCCCTCCTTCTTTAGCTTGTACAGGGCCCATTAGACAACCGCTTTTTTCCTCGTACTTTCCCTCTTGACTTCACTGACCGCCTGTTTTGTGGCGTTGGCTTTTGATTGCCGCTCATGCCTGCTGCCTTGCCCGCATAATTAAAAACCGCTACTTTTGGGGATAGTCCTCTTTTTTCTTTACACCGAATAGTATACCTCTTCTTTCCTTCTTTTTTGTTTCCACCACAATTTTCGGAAATCTCCCTTCGAGGTTATGAAGAATGTTCGTACCTTCCAGCTATGACCCCCGTGGTTAAGCGAAACCCTGCATAGAAGGTTTAAACTCTTCTTTTCTTCGTCCCTGAGCATTGTCGTATTTATCCCCTCGGTGGCCGTTCTAGGGTCGGTGTACTTTGTTTTACAATTGTTTCTGTAGCGGTTATGGACATTTTCTACCGCCCCATCCTCCCATGAAGGGTGTCTTCACTCACCTCCCCTCCCAGGGAGTGACCACCAGTTACCCCCCAAAACGTCACCCAACACATTTTTGATCTCTGCCCCTGAGGCAGACTTTTTTTCAAGGCCGCTCCTTGGCACGTAAATTGCGTTATGTGCCCTTCTTCATTTAACGGACATCGAAGACCAGCTTCAAGAGACTTCCCGGATCTTTGATTTCTTGGGGTTCTGCACGTGTTTGGCCCATATTGCCCCCTGCTCGCCTCGCCCTTTTCTTTGTATGCCCGACGGTGGATTAAACCGCTCCCGCTAAGACTCTCCCCAATGTCGATGTCGACGTCACACTCTCACTCCATCCTCGAGCCCCCTCCCCCTTTCTTTCGAGCGGGGCACAAAACTTATGGTTATCCCCGATCTCTACTCTTCTATTTTATCACTTTCCCGTTGTTGTGTTTCTCTAATCAGATCTCTTTTTTTGATTCACCATCTTTTGCCCCCCGCGCGGATATTGCGGTGGTATCGATCTGTTTTTTTTGGGTTTTCGTCGTCTTACAATTTTTTTTCGTAAGATTTTTCTCTTTTCTCTGGGTATAAAGTGTCGTTACTCTTTTCTTTGCGGCGGCGTCTATACTGTGCAAATGTTACGAAAGCTTTTTGTACTCCACCCAGATCGCACTAGCGTTAACGTAACTTGATCCCCCCCCCTATATAGTTTGAAGATGTATCCTCTTGTCCGTTAATTCGATTGACATCCTCAGCAAATGGTATTGCCACTTTTCTCTTCCAGTCTTCTTTAGAGGCTCGCTCTTTCCTCGAGTAAACTTTTTTTGTATGGTTTTTCATTGGTGCTTTTTTAATTGCAGAACACAGGCAGTGTGCGGCTGGTGCATCTGTACCTTGTCCTTTCCTACCTCCAGATGATCCCCCCTTCAAATCAACCGACCCCTAACTTCCCGACCGTTTTTTATTCCGCGACGAACAGCCCCCCTTTTTCTTGGTCTACCTTCTTCGGTACACGACCTCCCTGATGATAAGTTCCGCCTCTCGCTTGTTTCGTCTTTCCGATGGCCTTGTGGTCTGCGGTATTGACAACCCTTTTTCCATATAGTTTGGACGGTTCCCCTTGTGTACGCTGTCCAATTGATTGTGTGGTTTCCCCCCGCTAAACGCCTGCACTCTTCTCCTTTACTCCCTCGGTAACATCACATTCTTTACCCCCCCACCTTTGATGCGTTTATTTCCATTTCCCCCTAGACCCGCATGTCTGATCCCCGCCAGACTCCCCCCCCCCCCCTCTTTTTCTTGGCTATCCCCTAAGAGCACTTCAATTTAATCGAACCCCCCGTGTTTTTCGATTGGCCGTTACCCTTCCTCGTTTGCCCCTGCGAGCTTCTTTTTTCGGTTCCCCCTCTTTTGGCCTAGCGAACGGTTCTCTCATCGTAGCTTCCTCACAATCCCCCCTGTTGTCAATAAAAAACTACGTCCGCGGCTGATGGTCGATGGAGATCCCCCTACCGCTCCCCCCCTCTATGCTGCAATTGCAGTCTCATTCCCCCCTTGGTCTCTCGTTACCCAATTGGTAAGTATGCCCCAGATTGGCCCACTGCGAGGGCTTTAAATATCAACAGGGGAAAGCGGAACGGGTTCCCAACCTAGTTGGAAGTACCCCCTTTCCTTCCCGTCCCCGGCATTGGTAGTTCTCCTGTTTCCCTAGAGCGTCTATAGGGGATGTAGTGCCGTGAAAGATTCCGATTTGTCTTTCTCCTCTCCCCGCCTGACCCAACATGGCCCTGAATGAGATCTCAGAACGTGAAGTGAGGTTTACGTCGACTTAGCACCTTTTCGCGTACCCTTCTTGCTACCTGGGAGACCCCGCGGGGGTAGTTAAACTCTTTTCTCCCATCTCCCCCTTGGACTTAATTCGCTTCCTAGGCCGGTAAAGGATTTGCTTGGGTGTCATCCCCCCAGGGGGGCCAAGTTGAATTTTTTGCCCCTGTACAGTGAAAACAATTTTGTCTTACGCGTCACGGCAAGATCCCCTTTCCCCGGGGCAGCACTCCATTTCGAAGATTTTCACTCTCAGCGAGTCCTTTTTTTTTTTCCCCAAATTGCCCCAGTGTAACAGCTTTCCCACGTACTCCTCGGGCTTTCTTTCGCTGGTTTGACCGTGATAAAGCCCTTTGCTTCCCCTGGGCGTCGTGTTTCGCTCGTGGTTCTATCCCTTGCTATGACGCGCAGTTGTGAGCCTATCCCTGTTTTTTTTCACTGCGTTTCCCCCCTGTTTTTTAACTCTTTCCCCCCATTGTGCTCGGCCGAACCCTCAAAATCCTTTTAATTTTCTGATTGTACAGTTCAGTGGTCCCCCGTTCCTTTTCTACCTTACCTACTTGGCTTTCGGTTTTCCCCCCGAATACTATCCTAGACTCTTTGTTTTTGTTTTTGAGACCTAAGGATTCCCATTCTGCCCTCCTTCCTCGGCTCTCCCCCGTTTCTGATCCGTTGTGAGCCCAAGAAATCCATCCCCCGCTTTCAGTTTTGTTAATGAGATCGTAAGAGCAAACCTCTGCCTCCCTTGCCCTCCCGCCACTTTGTCATATCTCGCCGATGCGCCCGACCCCTCCGCCTTTGTGTCCCCACGCG
>Ga0179593_1642976_pt1 | contig 12162 bp, 14 predicted proteins | sample CZODoug2_1_08_16_FD_185931 | JGI IMG/M metagenome (GOLD analysis project Ga0179593, IMG submission 185931) | Vadose zone soil fungal communities from Angelo Coast Range Reserve, California, USA - CZODoug2_1_08_16fungal (PacBio error correction) | ecosystem: Environmental > Terrestrial > Soil >... | reverse complement strand
GGAGGAAACCCTCTTTCCAGTTTCCCTCGGGTAGCCTTCTCTTCATCTTTTTTTTTCCCTTCCCTCTTGCAACGGAAAACCCTTGATTTATCGCTTGAGTACTTCTCCGCAAAGATCTGGTTTTTTAGAGTTTACTCCGTTGAGGAGGATTTTGTCCAGCTGAGTCCTTCCCACTCTTCTCTTCAATTTTCCTCCAACAGATAGCCCATTTTATCTCCGCTTTTCCTCTGGTCCCCTCCCTTCCCAAATAATTGAGTCTATAATGTTGTTTATGCTTTATATTCTCAAGACATTTTTTCGGTGATCAGGGTCTCATCCAGTTTTTTTATCTTTCCTTCATGTTCTTTCTCATCTGACTTAGTTAGTAGTTAAGTTACATTTCTTTCCCCCTGGACGTGATAGATCTCCCTCCGACACTTTCTCCCGTCCACGTTTTCGGAGTTTTTTCTCTTCCCTTTTTCTGCGCTAGTTTTTCTTTTTTTTTCCTTTTGTTATTTCCAGTTTTTGCAGTGACCGTTTGATAGAGTCCTTCAGCAGTTCCTTTTTGTCACTTTTTAGAGGCTTTCTCCCTTTTCCCCCCCCCCCCATACCAGCGGATGATATTTTATTTTCTGGGAAAGGTGATTAGATTTTTCCACGGTTTTTCCCCTTTTCGTCTCCTTCCTTCTTTCTTACTTCCCCACTTTCGAGGTTTGGTCTTCCCCTAACCGGATCTAAAACCTTTTTTCTTTTGTCCCATTCTTTCGCGGGTGCCTGACTCACTTTCCTGCCTTCCCCCCTTTCTTCAACGGCTGACCATTCTTTCGGAGGTGGTTCTCTTTGTAATTGGGATCGGATTTTTTTCCCTTTTCATTTTCAGCCTCTTCTCCCATTCTGTTTTCCCCTAATTACGGTGTAGTTTCGTCTTTCTTTTTTCCCCCTTTTTTTTTCTCGGGAACGTTTCCCCTCCGCGATGGAAATGACTCGAAATCGAAGAGGCGAGTAGTTCCTCCCTTAGGTCCCGGATTCCCCCTTTCCAGCTGACCCCCAATGACTCCCTTTTTTTAAAAAATGCAACTGCCCCCGTCCCCTGTTCCCCTTCTTTTCCTCTTCTGCTTATCCCCCCCTTCGTTGTCTTAGTTTTTCGTTGTTGGCCGATTTCCCTAGAATAGCCTGTATGAGACTCTTTCCCCCTTGACTTTCTCTTTCTCCCTCTTACCCCTTTTGTATTAAGGATACTCGTGTGCCCTCCAATCTTTTTCCTTCTTGATGGATAGCCCCGTGACTTTCCTTCCCCTCTTTTTCTTGACCTTCTGTACTTGTTGGGCCATTATTTTCCAATTACTTCTTTCTCTGGCTTTTTCTCCTCTCGCCCCGGCGAGTTTTCTGGGCGCTCACCAGAGCTCTCCCCTTCTGACCTCTGTTATCGTTTTTTTCTTGCTCGTTTGCCGGAATGCGCTTTGTTGGTGCTGTAAACGATGGACCCCCCTCTCTTTTTTGACTTGCTTTTCCCTTCCCCTTTGACCCGGATTTAAAAATTTAATGCAACCCAAAGAGCTGGGGACTAATCTTTCTGCCCCCTTGTCAATGGAGTTTCCTCTCTCGTTCTTGTTGGAGCCGGACCATTTAGAATGCTCTCCTTTCGCGCCTTCGTAATTTCTCTTTCCCTCACTCTCCAGGACCGGCCGACTCGGCCTGCCACCTCACCCCCATGCTTTCCTTCATGTTTTTCTCCAGAGTCTCCTTCTTCTCTTCTTCCTTCCATCCTACGCACGCCCTTTTTTATTACAAGTAATTCTCCTTGATGACCTCTTTTCCTCCCTTTTTTGCTCCCTTCCTCTTTTCCCTACTAGAAGGACGAGCAGCATTTCTATTAATAATCTGGTTGGTTTCTCTCTCTTCTCGAATGCTAGTCCGTGACCCTATCCCTCTCCCCCTCTCCTGCGAAGCGTCCTCGTCTGATTAATGACGTTAGATTTTTTTGGTGAATTCTTTCTTTTTCCTTGCCCTCGCCCTTTCTCTCCTTGTCCTCCCGCGGTGCGCTTTGATGATATGTTATTCCCTTCCCCTTGCTTCCTCCTGCCTTCGGCTTTTCCCTGCGATCTGGCGGTCATGCAGTTTTCAAAAAAGACCGTTTTGTCCCCCCGCATCCTTCCTTCCCCCTTCTTTCTTCCTTTCCTTTTTTTCTTGGCAGCCTATTTGTCCGACAGGTGGCCTATTGTTACCCTCGTAAAGTTTCCGATTCAATGTTTTGTTATATTTTCCTTTTCAAGTCTTTTCCTCTCCCTCCCTCCATCCTCCATCTTAACCTAGCCTTAGGAATTGCGAGGATGCAGGTTTTTTTCCTTTCTCCTCGACTTTCTCCTTTTCTCCATTACCAGGACGAACTTCTGAAGTCTAAGTCCCCCTCTTTTCCTTATATCTTGCCTCTCTCCCAATGTCTTGTAACCACCACGTACCCTCCCTTGTCAGTCCTTCCTTCGTTATAGACCCCGAAAGAGAAGAAAGTATTTTCCTCGATCTCTTCCTTCCTCTACCTCTCTGTCATCTTCCCTCCTTTTCGGCTTCTCCTCCAGCGAGCGGTTTTCATCGCTTTCCACGACGTCGGATCCTCCCCTTACTGGAACCCTTATCGCGTTGTCTTTTCCCTCCTCTCCGTTTCGACGGCCCTTATTGGGCATTCGTTTATGAGTGGACCCCTTTTTCCCTATTTCTCTACTTTTCCTCCCTTCCGCTGGGCGATTCCTTACGCTACGGCCTTTTTCTTATTTCCCTGATTCCCTCCGGTTGCTTCTTTCCAACTTCTCCCTCATACGTGTTCAGCCTTTCCCGCGCATTTTTCTTTGTTCGTTCCTTGCTTGCTGCCTAACTCTCTTCTGGCGCCATTTGCCAAACCCGCTTCTTCCCCCTAAGTCCCAATCTCTACCAATGAAGTTAGTCTTAGTTTCTTCCTTCTTTTATGTCTTTTTTTCATCATATTCTTTCCCTGACCAGAGGGAGATTTATTTTTTCCCTTAAGTCTCTCTCTTTCCCCTTCTAGTTTTTTTCTCTCCCCCCCCTTACAGTCTTTCACTGGATAGGCGCGGAACCTACTTCCTCGAGTCTCCTCTTTTTTTCCCCTTTCGACGTCATTTCCTATCTCTCTTAACTAAGCAATTTAGAGATCATAATCTTTCTAAAACTTGACCACTTCCGCCCCTCCCCCCTTCTCAGGTTTCCGCCGGACCTACTCTGGCGGGGCAACGACTTCCCTTCTGCATCCCTCTTCCCCCTCTTTTGACATCCTCCCTCTCCCACTTTTCCTTTTTGAGGATTTTGTGAAGCTCCTTCATCCATTTTTTTTTCTTGAGTCCCGATTCCCCGTCGCTCACTTTACCCTTGAGCACGAGGTCGCGGAAGTAATGTCAGGATTTTCCCCTAAACTCTTACGTCTCGCTTCCGCTTCCTCCCCTCTTGGATTCTTCTAAGGAGAAACCCCCAATTTTATATTCTCCTTCTTTTTTCTTCTTTCTTTTTAAATCGAGCGATTGCGAGCGCCATCTGTTTTTTTTTTTTTTTTTTTTTTTTTTTTTTTTTTTTTTTTTTTTTTTGCCCTTCCCCCTCTCCCGGTTCCTCTCCTTTCCGCTCGGACATACGCGATCAGAGTAAAACCGAAGCTCTTTTTGCGCACTTTCCAATAATGTCCCGACCGATCTCGATAAATGGTTTTCTTTTGTTCTTTCCCTCCCCCTTATCATACCTCTTCCCCTCTGAACGGGGAAAGGCACTCCGAAACCCTCATTTCCTCAACGGCCCGGGCGATTTCCCATTTCATAACCGACATGGTGAAGAAGAATACGGTGAGTCCTCCCTTTCTTCCCTCCTGCCCTCCCTCAGCTCTTCTTCCTCTTCGATACTGACCTCCTTCCTTCTCTTTCCCTCGTCTAAACTTCTAGACATTTTTATCATCTTTTTTGAAATTTCTTTTCAGTTCTTCTTATCCTCACTCTTTTTGAGCCCCCATCAGCCCACTTATGACTACGTGTGAGAAGTTTTCCAAAATTGGGGCCCTCCTCGGTACCTTCTCGTTCTCTGGTGAGATAGGTATTTGTCTATTTCAATACATTTTTTTTTTAGATTGATGAAACCCCAATTTCTACCAAGATCTTCCTTTCTTCTCTTGCCTTTTTCCCCTCCTTCTCCCCCGGAGCCCAAAGTCCCTGACGGAGTTCTTTTGAGTACGATGCTGCCCTCTCTCCTCAATCCGACCCCCTTCCGAATTCTCCGGTCTTCCCCTTTATAAGTGATTGACTTCCTGTTCCTTCTTTTAGGACTCACACTTTAGAGAAGATGTCCACCCTCTCGCTTTCCTCCTCCTTTCTTCTTTTTACTTATCGATGAGCACTTGGTAGACTTTCGAGCATAGCCCCTTTTCCTTGAACTTCCTTCTTTTTTTGATCTTCCGCAGCTGAGTGACAAGATTTAACTTGTTTTCCCCCTTTTTTCTTTGCCCCCCTTTCTTTCTCCGAACCCCTCCCGGCGATCTCCTTTTCTCTCTTCATCTGTGGACACGGCGCCCAATTTTTAGCGTCAGTCGAGCTCGATTTCTTCTTCCCTCGCAAGCCCACCCCCGACCAATCGGAAGTTTTCCGGGTAAATTAGTGATCGCCCCTCGCTCGCGGTCCTCCTGAGGACAATCCCCATCTGAGAATGAACCTTTTTTTTTTTTTTCGACTACCCTCCTCCCTTTCACACTTTTTTGGCTGATCGGGGATTTCTACGGTACGATTCTTCCTTCCGTCATTGTCTCAGAATCTCGACCCTCGTCGTCTTGTCACGTCATTAGTGACCACAAAAGTTTTCATAGAAGAAGAGAACGTTAGTCTCTTTTTTCTTCCGTGACTCATTCTTTCAGCTTCTTAATTTTTCTCTTAGAGGAACCAGTCCTGCCGGTGTACCTCCTTCTCCCCTAAGCCATTGTATTCCCTGCTCTCCATGTCCGGTTTTCTCTCTTGCTCCCCATGTTCTCCGCGTTCCTTTTCTCTCTTCTTCCTTTGCTCCCCGAGATCAGGCCGGTTAAGAGACTTCTTGGTTTGACCCTTTCGAAGTATTTTTCTCGAGATCCCTTAAGGATTGTATTTCTTTACCTAGCCTGCCCCCCCAGGTTTCTCTCCCCATTTTTCCCTTCTTCCTTTCCTCTTTTTTTGCCTAGAATGGTTCATCCTCCTCCCTGGCGCATTCCTCCTTCACCCCTTTTTTCAGCTTGTTGTCTCGCTGGCCGTAATTTTTTCTCCCTTTCATTGATACGCATTTGCACCATCTTTCTCTCTTGGACGGCCCCTTTAGGGCTGTCGCGCTCAGGAAAGGTTCTAGAGTCCTCTTCATGCAGCATCTCCCCTGCCTTATAAACTTTTCTTTGAAACTCCCCTGACTCCCTTTTGAATGAGTAAGGGATATCTCTTTTTACTTCCTTCTTCCTGCCTCCCCTTTGAAGAAGTTAAAATGCCCCCCAATTTGCTAGGAAAATTTCTTGTTCCAATTCTCTCGTGTCGTCTTGGTTTTCCTGGGCCTAATGTTAGAAGAGACTTCGTGCTGCGATTCCCGGATTTTGTTCCTCTCCTTCCTAGTCTAGCCCTTCCCTCTCTCTTTTTCCAAAATAGCGGCCTGAGATGTACGTCTGGCCTCTTTTCCTTCCCCTTTTCTTGTTTGCATTCGCTGGTTATCGTCTTAACCGGGGAACCGGGTGTCGGAAGACGAGTTTAGCCTTTCTTCCTCTTCCTTTTCCTCCTTTTTCCCCCCCTCCGTACGCATATTTTCTAGGATTATGTTTTCGGGGATTCCTTTCTTTTCGCGCTACCTTTCCTCTTTTCCCTTTATACACCAATCGAGGTGTTTTCGGTTTGACTGCCTCCCAGGACTTTGTGTAAAAATTTGCCCCGTCTTGACACCTCTTTTCTTGCCTTCCTACCCCCCTCCCCCATTTAAGGCAAATGGTCGAACCGGCTTAGCGGACCTCCTGATTACCCCCGGCTCTCATGTTTTGCCCGCTCCGGCGTCAGGCGATTTTATCGAAAAAGAAGGAAGACGCCAGCTCTTCCCCCCCCTCCCCTCCCCCTCTCCTTCCCTTCCTTTTGATTTCCTTCTCCTCGGATAGCCTGAGTCAGAACTTTGCGTAAGACTGATGGCGACGCACGTATGCCGTTCCTTGCTCTGATTCCGCGGGGCGCCCATCGGGTCCCGTCCTCCCTTCAGGCTACTAGAGCCATCCTCTCTCCCTTCCATCCCACTTCTTCTTCTTTCTTTCTGGTTTTCTCCCCCCCTTTTAGTCTTTCTTTCCAGATCCCCGGAGCCAAGTGGCCTTCTAGTACGGCGTCAAGAGGTTCCCTCCAGTTTTTCGCATTATGTTGCCTCATGCCTGCTCTCGCTCCTTTCCTCCTGGAATTAATCTTTTTTCTGTGTGATTCTTTGCGCGAGGAGCTTTTTTTCCTTTTTCTTCTTCCCCTCTTTTTTGTTGAATAGGCTGGAGTTTCTAACGTTGTCGCTCCCACGCCTTGCGTTTCGCTACTCCATTGCCGCTTATTATGCCGGAAAGTGTCTGCCAGCTGAAGAGTGCATTCTTACCTTTTCCCCCTTTCTTCTTGTCCTTCCCCCCTTCTTCCTTCCCCTGTAATCAAGCAGCGCATGAAAGAGATTATTTATAGATGACCGAGGCGTCACTGTGTTCGAGAGAGATAGTGGCAGATTCTCCTTCCCCTCAACTGCCAGTTCCTCCTCTCTTCTTCCCCCCCTTGTCCCAAGGTTGAGTCGTTTAGATGAAAGAGTCTTTCAACCGGAATCATTGTTGCCAAATCTGCCGACGTACTGCCCGCGTTTACCGGTATTACCCGCTATGGTGCGTCTCGAGGATATAAGAGCGTTCTCGGCTAAAGTCCCTCCCCCCTTTTCTCTCTCATTCTTCTTCTCTTCTCCCCCCTTCCCCCCCATCTCTCGAGAGGGGTTTTCACTCCTCCCTGTTCGATTCCCTTTTCGTCTGTTTTTAAATTCAGTTTCGCTTGACTGTTTTGTGTGAGCTCGTCGGACTTTTCATTTCCTTGAAGGCTCTCTTCCGACTCCTCGAGAAACTTCGGAATGCTTTTCTCTTAGTCTCTTTATCTTCGTGATTTCACTTTCCATCTTGTTTGAAACAGTTCCCCGAGTCTCTCTTTTTTAGCAGGGAGACCTGCGACCCTTCCTCCTCTCCCTTTCTCCCTTTACCTGAAATCTTCTAATCCTTCCAATCTCACAACTCTCAAAGCCTGTCGTGGGACGTTAGTTTATTTTCTTCTCTCTCTTGTAATTCGACCTTCCCCCCCTCGAAAGGTCGGCGTCGAAACCCGTTTCAATTCTCTGGGTGCCTCCTCCCTACTTCCGCTTAACTTTTTCAGGAGCTTAATAATACGTCAAGATCTAAGAATCTTTTCTTTCGTTCCCTTCTTTCCTTTTCCCTCCCAGTCCCTCTCCTGGTACGTCCATTGGCTCCCCTCTAACATGTCCTTTCATTATGATTTTTAGATATGGCTGATTTTCGTCTAATTTGACAGGTAGGACTGGTCCCGAGAGCCCGTGAGTCTAAAGACCTTTTTTTTTCCCCTTTTCTTTCCCTCTCCCACGGTGTCCTCTCCTTTTCCAGCTTGCCGGCGAGCGAGACAGCGGTTCAGCTGCCCTTTCCACCTTTTCGCCTTCGAGCGGCTTTGCTCCTTTTTTAGGACAGCTTATTTCCAGAAACCGTCGTCTTCATCCCCCTTTTTTTTTTCCTCTCGACCCTCCTTTCACCCCCAACTGTAATAGTACTCCCAATTATGTGTTACCTGTGAAACTCGCGACTCTTGGCGAGCGCGAGTTGAACTCTTTTTTTCAGATTTGCAGCTCTTTTGGCCCCCCCCTCCTCCTACGGTCTGACGACATCCAGTATCCTTGTTTCTTGATTTCCACATATGACTCTCTACTCCCGAACAAGAAGGTGTGCAGCGGTAGTGGAACCCCCTCTTCCCTTAGTCCCCCGCTCCCCTTTCCTGTGATATCGAAATCCCTCGCAGGTCCCTTTCTTCCCCATTTCCCTAATACCCCAAGACCTTTTTTCAGCCTCTTCTAGCCTTTTTTTCCGCTAGCATTAGCTCTGTCTTTCTTTTTTCATTGTTTTTCCTCTCTCCCTTGCGGTAGAAAGGTCCTAAGACTTACGCCCGATGTCTCCTTCTCGTTTTGAACGTTGACGTCCCTCTCCCGTTTCGCCTAAGCATTCTTCGACGATGAAGAATGTTCGATCCCCCCCCTCTTCCCTCCTTAACTCTTCTTTTTTTCGAGGCTTTAACCCCCTCAGTGTTTTTCGGAGATGCCACTTCCCCCCACCCTATCTAATGTATCTGTGATGTTTCTTTTGAACCTCCCTCTCTCACAGAGCCAAATAGGAGGTCAATGTGAAGTTTCCTCTCCTCTTTCCGACTTCTCTCCCTCCTTTCCGACCACTAACGCTTGTCCTATGCTCTGAAGTCCTGATCTTTAATGATTTAAAGGCAAACTGATGATCCTGTCTCGCTCTTTACCTCTTTCTTCTCACGTCACCACATGACAAATGGTAGGGAATGTATAGGTCCGCCCCGGTGCCGGTCGGCACGTCATTTAGGTTGAGAAAGAGGATTTTTGTACCGACTTTCCCCTTCTCGTTTCCCCTAGATTGGAAGGTATTCTATAGACATTCACCACTTCCTGATCTGTCGTGCGCTCATTTGAACTGCGCACCTTTTAGGAGTTTTGGCGCCTTCTCTTCTTCTCTGAGATTCCATTATCTCCTTTGCCGCCCCTCTCGCTCGCCTCGCGCCACTCCAGGAAGTCCCGAAGAGAAAAGTTTTTTCCTTTTCTTCCTCCCCCCGCCCCTTCTTCTGATTTAAGGTTCATGTAGCCGCATCGTCACCTTCTTCGTCCGTGTTTTCATTATGTCGTTCAATTTCTAGCGAGACGAAGCGACCGTTTCCCCTTCCCTTTTTCTCTTCCCTTCCCGTTTTGGATTCCCAGTGGGTCTTTGAGGAAAGCGGTTTTGCATCTTCCCCGTCCTACTGGGTTCCACCTCATTGAAATCGAAAGTAGGACCTTAGTCTCCTCCTCTTCTTTTTTTCCTTTTTTAGAAAATACCTTGTCTCTACAACGATAGATCTGCTTTGAACGTTTTGAGAGAGATTCTTCTTTCTTTTTTTTTTGCGCGCTCTTCTTTCCCTTAGGTTCGGCGTAGGCCAAAAGCCTTCAGGATTTTCTTGCCGCAAAATTCCCGGCGTTCGAGTGTTCCGTAAACCGGATTCTGTCTCCCTCCCCCCCAACCCATTCCCTCCGCCACGGGAGGATTTTTATCTGTTATTTCTTACTCGGTGATTTTCTCCTGAGCCCCATATGATTCCCCATTTTCCCCTCTCCCCGTGCCTTTCTCGTTGGCTTTGAAAGTGCTGCCACGTCGGTCCTTACCGTTTCATCACCTCCGCCTTACCAATCGACGGTGCATATCATCTCTCTTCTCCTCCTCTTTCGTACGGGCCCCCTCTTCGCAGGATTCTGAGCCTGCCATTTCGTTCAGCGTAACCTGACCCACCCCATGCCGAACCTTCGGAAAACGGCGGTCCACCCTTTTTCTTTTTTTTCTCCCTCTTTTCTAATGTTTATTGTTAGAAGAAGGGAGTCGTTTTTGACCGTAGCCGTTCGGCCGATGAACGGCGCGATCGCCGGCTGATAGCAAAGAACCGCGGGAGGGATTTCGCGATTTCTGCCCATTTTTTTTTTTTTTTTCCTTGCCTTTTCCTCTCTCCCTTCTCTGTACGGGGAATAGTTTTCTCGACCGTAAGAGAGTTCAGCGCATCGCACCGCGATACCGCTCCTCACCCAGCTGACCGCACAATCGTTCTCCCTGGCCTCGAAGGAGATCTAGAGACTACTTAAGATCTTCCCCTTCCCCCTTTTTTCTTTCCTCCAATCTTCCCCCATTAACCTTGTAAATGTGTGGCACATCTCTTCTTAGACCTGCAGAAATCCTGGCGGCAGGAAGTCGTCTAGAAGGCTGGGGGGGAATTTGATGACTAGGCTATCCTGGCCCTTCTTCCCCTTGTCTAACTCTTCCCTTCCCCCTTTCATCGCAAAAAAAGGCCTGGATCTCGGAGCCGAGGTCGCCTGTCAGAACTCCATGCCGCAACTGAGCACCAGATCTTCGCAAGTTAATTCAGGAAATCCTCCCGTCTAAAGGCGGGGCGCCAGCTTTTTTTTGGTTTCATGAGATTTCTCTCTTTTTTTTAATCAATGTTGTGGAGAGAGTAGTCGCTCGCCTGTAGGTCCGTGGACCGATCTGGAGCCCCCAGTGCGGACGCTGATTTCAGTCCGTGGCGAATGAGGGCGAAGATCGATCCGTTCGTCAAAGAGTCTGAGTTTCCCTTTTTTTGATCAGTCCTCCGCCGTTTCCGTTTTGATGGAGCTTGTGGAGTCGGCTATTTCGTCGATCGCCTTGACGCATTTCGGCAGGAGAGGCGAGGCGTCACCTTCCGGCTCCAAACAAAACCCCCGTCGGTACAGCGGACTCAACCTCTCTTATTTTTGTTTTTTCGTCCCGGGGAGCCGCCAGCCTTCGACTGGCCTTAACTTTCAGTTTTAATTTAAGTCGCTTCCCTATTTTTCCCCCTTACCTCCTCCCTTCGCAGTCGGCGAAGTGGAGTCCTCCTTTCCGAGTTTTTCAAGTGTGTTGAGGCATTATCTCGCGGTAATGCGCGCCGGCCACCACTTCGCAGGAGAGTCTACGAACTCTTCCCTTTTCCTTTCCTTCTGCCCTCAAAAAAAGTTCGAACCGTCCTTGCTGCGCCTGCCCCGGCTATGGTTCGCCGATCGCTGGGCCGGGATACGCGCCGTTCGACGAAGGCTACGTCCACTGATCTCCAGCTCGGCCCATCCGAAGTTCCCTCCTTAATTTTTTTATCCCCTCCCCACTACCGACTCCGATTGACTTTTCGGCAATTCTGGCCTTTCCGTTTTACGCGGGGCGATCGTGTGCGCCGGCGGCGGGCATCGGCGAAGACGTCCCTTACCGTAAGAATGGGCTTTTCCTTCCTTTCTCGCCTCCGCGGCGTGCCACAGGTACCACTGTAGTGTTCCGTTCCGTTCCGTCAGCGCGACCAGGGCGATAGGATTCAGGAAAGCGTCTTTTTTGCCCTTGCCTTAAAATCCTCTCTCATTAATACGTCAACAACTACTGACCCTACCCTTCGGTAGTAATGTATTGGATCGCCAGCAGTTTTCTTCGACGTGCCCTATTTTTCTCAAGATCATTCCCGTTTCGGTTTTTGGCCTACGCCCACCCCCTACCCTCTTTCACTGTCGCTCAGAATACTTCCATAACAAACAGAGCCGAAGACTTTTCTCTTCAAGGTCCGTTTCTGTTATGGGGTCACAATGACGCCTATCATCGCTGGCGCCTTGAAAGTCCGCGACTGATCATGGAGACCCGACAGATACTTTGATGGGATTTACTGAGTGCCCCTGCCTTTCTTTTCGCTTTTTCTACTTTCAATACTAACTCACTGTTCTGAGCTTCGGGCCCGCGGACGCTTGGTCTCTGCGCGCGAGCCTAGTGTTTCCGCAGATGCCGGTGACCGAAGCCCTTTCTTGGTGAAGTCATTACTCTCACTGACGTAGTAGACTACGATAATGCGTATCGACAGGCAGGACACAATGTTCTTGTCAAGGATTTGGGGGCGGAAGTTATGGGACTTCCGCTCGTCGCGAATCCTTCGGAAGTTACCGCGGATTCCAAAGCCTCCAACAGCTAGACTAAACGCTCTTTCTTGTTCCAGGCTGACGTCCCCCCTCTCGAAACTGTTTCCTCTTACCTGCTCCAGAGCCTCTCGACCGGACGGGTCCAGGGTTCCGCTGTCTCGGATCAATGGTTTTTTTCCCCTCCACAGGTGCGCTGCCTCATTTCCTCATGCTTTTCCAGGACCGCATAGCATTATCCGCGCCGATTCCCTCTCGGCTGTTATTCCGATCATCCTGAGGGGCCCGGCCGCGTACAGAGGACCGAGCAGCAGCTTTTTCCCGTGACTGACTCTCTGAGTTTCTACGTCACCCGTCTGGACTTTTCCTCTTTTTTCGCGAGGCGGTTCACCACTTCCTCCATCCAGGACATTCGCGGCGTCAGCTCTGGGG
>Ga0179593_1344376_pt1 | contig 12162 bp, 12 predicted proteins | sample CZODoug2_1_08_16_FD_185931 | JGI IMG/M metagenome (GOLD analysis project Ga0179593, IMG submission 185931) | Vadose zone soil fungal communities from Angelo Coast Range Reserve, California, USA - CZODoug2_1_08_16fungal (PacBio error correction) | ecosystem: Environmental > Terrestrial > Soil >... | reverse complement strand
AAATTTCTCTGGCCCCGGTCCCCACGGATTTACAGGGGCACGACCTTTTCTTTCTCGACTGGGGCTATTCTTTCCCTTTTGTATCGCTCTCCTTTACGTGGGCTTCAGCCCCCCTTTTCCCTTTGTTCCGCCGCGTCCGGACTCCTTCTTCGGTTGATGCCCTTCCCCTTCAACTTTTTTCCTCATGCGCGTTCAGAGACCAGAAACGACATTGCCGAAAAACTCGATTCCTTCGTGCATTTTAAATCAGTCCCCGAGGGAATTCTTTTTCACCCTGTCCCGAGTGTTGTGGGCAATCTTGCGGTGGCCCCCTTAATAACCCCCCCCCCCCCAGACTGATTTTGCGTTTTTTTTTGAATTATTGTCTTTCAACTTTCCTTTCCCGCCCTCTCTCTATTTTAGATAAGTCGCGGGTTCCCGAATATTTATTTCCCCCCCCCTCCGCAGCAGGCTTTCCTCCTTGACCTCTACTAAAGTATAGGAGGACGTCTCGAGGTCCCGATCGGTTTCACATATGGCCGACAGGAACGGTCACGATGCGCTGAGGCTCCCTCCATTATTTCCCAATCAACGGGAAGCTTGTCCTGATATTCTTTTTCTTCCCCCGTTCTTTCCCCATGCCCTCAACTTCATTTCCCCCTTCCTGGGTTAGAGTGAAGATGCTTTTCGCTCCCCCCCACCAACCTCCGCCCTTTGTGCTTGCCCGTGTTCGTGCTCCCTGTCCCCCCTCCACCCCTCTCGCACACTGCCATTAGGCCACGGGGCGTCACTATTTTTTTCGCTGGTAACGCCCCCCCCTTTTTTTCATTCGTAATCAATATTTCTGCCCTTGCCTCTCTGCGCCTGCCACTCTTTCAGGCTTCTTCTTTGTTCGTTGAGGGCCCTTTCAGGTCGTTGAGTGACTTCTGTGATAATTTCTGACGACCCTACTGTCCGGAGCATACCCTTCGTTTTGATGATTTTCCGTCCGATTTTCCGCAGAATCCGAGGTGCTAGGACCTTGAGACAAGCCCTCTACTAGTTTATTTCTCGTCGGGAACTTTCGCTTACGTCTGGATCGTGGTGCGCCTGCCCCCCCCCCGTAGCGGGTTCGGGGCCCTTTTTTTTCGGGCTTTAGCATGGTCCGCCATTACTTTTTACGCACGTTTAGTGGGCTCGGGTTCTGTGTTTCGACTTCCGGCTTTGTCCCCCTCGACGCTGAATCTTCCACGCGCCTGACTATCCTCCAAGTTTCCTTATCCCCTCGTCCATTACTCCTCTGACCTTCCCTCCCTCCCATTCCTTCACCTAGTCCCCTCTTTAGTTTTATGCTTTACGTCCCTGTTTTATAGACTTTTTGCCTTCTTAGAATAATCGGAAGCTTTCCTTCTCGTTTTGGTTTTTGGTCCTGTCGTCCTCATTCATTCATCCTGGGAATATCGTCCTCGTTTCTCTCATGATTGCCGAGTCTCCCGGGGTTCTTTCCTTTTTTTGCTGGAGCTCTTTTGATCCCCCTCCTGAATTTCCTTCGTTTTAAGGAGATCGATGAGCGCTGTTTCCCGCGTGGTTTCGCGTATCCCCCGTTTTATTTTCAGACGGTCCCCACATTATCCACTGCCATCTTTTTTGCGAGGTCATTAGAAGTGCTGTTTTTTTCGTTAAGTCTTCCCCTTTCCGACGTCGTGGCGCAGTCTCTCTTTTCTCCTCGCATCCTCCTGCTTTCCGCCCCTTCGTTTTTTCCACGCCCTGTTATGATGATCCGTGCCCCGCTTCTTCTGGTCTGCAAACCAGGTCTCTTTCTCTCGTATTCATCTCAATCGTTTTTCTGCCCCCCCCTCTTTCCTCATCTCCCTCGCTCACTCTGCTTTGTTTTCAGTGGACGATGCCATTGCCACAAATTGCTAGGCCTCGTTATGTTAACCTTTTTCTCCCCCCTCACCCCCCCCCCCTGTCCGCACTACTCACCACAGATGGAGATTCCCTCCCCGATCCGGCGCGGATCAAGTTTTCCTTTCTGCTGTCTCCCTTCAACCTGATTTCTACCGTGATGAATCGTTATTCTTCTCCCTCCCTTCCTTTGTTGTTTTTTTTCGTGATGGAACGCTTCTTTCTCAGCGGATCACCGCTTCTCTCTGAGGGTGACTGCCAAGCCCCCAACTTGGTTTTTCGACGGTCCTCTCCGCCCATCTGGTTTTTTTCCCTTTTGGGTTTCTCTTTTACATATCCCCCCCCCCTGTTTTACCGATAGCCACGGGCCATTGATCGGATTTCCAACTGCGCTTCAAGCGAACAATTCCCTCCCTTCCCCGTGATTCCCCCCCCGATGCTCGGACTGGTGGCCTCCCCCCCAACACTTCCACATTTTTTGAAAAAAAAAAAAACCACCCTCCGATTTTTTTTCTTTTGAGGCTAATTTTTTACATTAGATCGCCACCTTATTTCATTTTTAAAGACTGTAGTGTCCCCTTTCGGAAGACGTCCAGCGTCCTCCGTGGGCGCCCCATCTTCCTCTTCGCTCTTATTTTTCCCCTCCGGCCAGTGGAAACCATAGACCCCATGAGTTCCCCCGCTTTTCAATCCGCACTGCGCCACTTTTCCCTGCCTTATACTTTCCCAGAGTGCGTGGAATTCGGCTCAAGCACCGGTTTCAAAAGGATATTTCCTTCCACATCCCTGTTTCGTTATTTTTTCCCTCTAGCTCGGTCCCTCTAGAGCCAGGCGGCAAAACAGCGGATTAAGATTTTTCCGGGAAAGGCTTAGTCCCCCCATCTTCCCCCCAGAACCGTTCCGTTTGAGCTGTGATGGACTATTACTGTCGCAACTTACCGACGCCCTTCTACACCGAAGCCCCCGCACCCCGAAGCGCTCTTTAAGTGCATTGATCGGACCTAGCGCCGTTTTAATTGGTCTCTTCCCCTCTATGATCTTAAAGTTTAATCGCCGACAGACGATTCCGATGCAGTGACCCCCGTATCCTCTTACCTCCATAGGGCCATACAACCGGCGCGCCCGCACGACCAATTTGATTCTCTTTTATTCTCTTCATACCTGGAAAGACAGGAAACAGACTCGCCCGTTAGAAGAGATGGAGAGGCCTGGGCGCGACTTTAAGGTCGTGCAGACAGATCCCTCATTTACGGACTGGATCCCCTTTCCCCACGTTTGCCTTACAACTAGCTATTTCCTCTACCCAGATCGGGAGCCCCGCATTATTTCCCCCCCATCATTGCCGCAGGTATGACTCCCTCCCTGTCTTTTTCCTTTCGTAGATTTTTAACATACATCGTCATCGTCTTCGACCTTTTTCACCCCTCAAATTGAATCGCTCTTTCAACCAGTTGTATTTTCTCCACTCTTCGCAATCAAGTCCTTGAGTACTTTTTCCTCTGGCTTTTCCCTTCGGAAAGGATCGTGAAGTGCCCCCCTCTTTACAATTCTGGCGGCGTCTGATCTCTTTCGCCCCGTTTCTTTTTCTCTCTCTGTGTGACAACGTTCAGCCTTCCCTTTCGGGTTGATTGGTTGATTTTTCATTGAAAGCTACATCAGGCCCGTCGTTAATAGAGCGTTTTTTTGCAGAGCACCCTCTTGCCTCCCCTCCTCCCGACGCTGAGGTTTGTTTTCCCCCCGTGTGCCCTTTATTCCCATCCATGTCGTATTACCGCAGTTCTTGTTTCCCTGCTTTGAAAACCAATTCCCGATGCCTCCGGCATCCTTTTTCACTCTTTGCCCGCGTGCGGCATCGATTCGAGTTTATAACCGATGATTTTTCCTCGAATTTATACTCTGCTTTTGTCTCGAACCTTCTTTCTAGCAGTGGTGTCTACCTTGAATTTTGCCTTCATCATCCTTTTGGCATCCCCCCTTGTCCGTCGTCTCTCCCCTTTTCTGTGATTACGCAAATGTTTCCCCCCCGACTCGACACCCCTTTTTTCCCCTGCATGCACCTTTCTTAGATTCATTCCCCCCCTCCCCCTCGATTTTCCCTTTTCCGTTTTTGTGTTCTTGACAGCTTTTTTTTTTTCCTGTTTCTTTCATCAAGCAGGCGACTCCCGACGTCTTTCCCCCCTGAGACTTTACCACACCCTCCCTTTAAGCTGATCCCCCCCCTTCGCGTTCTAGCCTTTACCCCTTCCCCTCCGTTTCTCCCTTCCCTCGATTTTTCAACCATTCTCTGGCATCTGTCCCGTGGGGGTTGGTTTGGGGGGGTTTCCCCGTGATTCTCCCAATTTTTCCTTTCCCGTGTTTTGGGGAGTCTCTCCCTGTCCTTTGGCTTTTTGTGACTTTTGAAACGGATTTTACTGAGATGCCCAGAGCGACTCGGTCGGCGTTTTCCCCCGGTTTTTCTTCCCTTCTAATCGCCTCTTCCTGATTCAGCTTATTTTCCTTCCCCCTCTCTTCTCGGGGTTCCGCTCCTTCTTGAGAGTCTCAGGGCGTGCTCCATTCCATGAAAAGATTCGACAGGATCAGAAAAATGACTTTTTGAAAAACTTCCGTCTCCGCATTTGCTTTCTCCCTTTCGTGCCGCTCATGCGTCCTGTGTCCTCCTGGTAGTTGTTTTCAACTCGTTGTTAAAATTCAGACCACACGCCCCTTTCTTTGGGAGGAAGACTTACTTCTTGAAATAGCTTCTCCTTAATTCTCCCCGTAGACCTTTATTTCCTAGACAATCCCCAAACTTCGTACGACTCCCCCTATTAATTTGTTTTCACCTCCTCGTATTCCTCACCGCCCTCTTGCGTCTTAAACCTTCCAGTTCGGAGGACGTCGGCGCGGTCTATAAGGTTAGAAATTTTGTCCCCCAGCGAAATGCCACTGATTCTCTTCCTCTTATGATGGGGACCAAGTTCAACGGGCAATGTGTCCGCATTTTTTTTCCTTCCCTCCCCTTCTTCCGCTCTTCACTCTTTTCTCTCGTGGATACCTCTCTGAAATTGCCTGATCGCTGTCACAAGCGAGGTAGCTGACGTTCCGTCCCCCCTCCGATGCTCCCGACCGACCGCGCGCCCCCCCTCCTTTGTCTGGGACCACCTATGGGAGTCAAGCTTCATTTCGAGGAAAAGAGGGGCCTTCCGCATGCTCCTTTGATCCTTTGAGGTGTATTCCTTTGTAGGCCTTTTTTTTTTTGCTGGTTTATGAAGGTCGAAAGAGCTGAATTCTGGAATACGTCTGACTAGCCCATGACGGGTTTTTTATCCTACGTAATGTGTTTGTTTAAGTTTTTCTTTAAGAATCGAGACTCTTTCCCTTTCTATTACCTGGATGCCTGAAGATTTTCTTGGAGTAAAGACAGTAGTCCAGGAGGGTGGATAGTCGCTAGGTTCGCCATCCCCTTGCTTTATGGCGGTCATTTTTTTTCCTTCCCCTGGAGGCCCTTTACCTTATGGACTGGCCAGTTTCCTTTTGCGTCTTACGTTTTTTCGTCAGCCGCTAAGTTTTGTTGCAAAGCCCCGTGCCCTTAAAAAAAAACAGCGTTCAGGTCCGGATTCTTTTGTCGCCTTCGATGTTCCAATTGGATTCCGCTCTTTCCTCTCCCCGAGACGCTTCGATTTTATGCGGTTGTTCGTTTTTTCGCGATCGTGAGGTTTCTCCCTTACCAGGCACTGACGATGGCGCTTTCCTTGTTCGTCCCCCCCCCCCCGTGGAACACTTTCATCCTTCACCTGAAAGCGTCCTCGGCCTGGCTTCTGCGCTGAGTTTCCTTGCGGTCGTCAGTATTACCCCCCTGACACAGGGAAGTGCCCGTGATTTCTGCATGTTCGTGATAAGCTGTGTAACCGGTCTTGATTTCCATCTTCTAATAATTCTCGGCCCAGAGCTCTCGTCATCTTTGCGATTGTTGTTTATTTTTTAGGTTAATTATTCAGGTTTTCACCAGCTGGCCGATAGTGAGCGAAGGATCTCAGAGCGTTCGGTTTTGCGCCCTTTCTTCTGCGATTCCGGGATTTCCCCTCTTCTTATTTCCCCCCCTCCCGTGGTTACTGCCTAACCATTCTTAAGGGCTCTCCCCCAGCCCGGCCCTTTCCTTTGATTACCAGATCTGACATCGCAGCGCCTTGTGACTGCATTTCCCCCCCACCAAAGGCTTTTTCATCCAATCTTGTCTCATCTTACACCCCAATTGATCCCTCCAAGCCCCTGTTCAGCGAACAGCCCCCCTTGAGAGTCGAACACCGGCCTCCGGTCGGATCACTGCTGCGCCGTGCGTACTCAGTGGGTGAATCCGCTGATCAGTCCTCGGATCCTCTCTCTTCCTCCTGAGTCGCCCCCTGGATTCACCGTCTTGCTTTGCCGGTGAGAAGCTGGGGTGTCCCCCACATTGATCCGCCCCGGATTGCTCGCCCTTGTTGTCGTTCCGGGGCCTGATCCCTCTCCACCTAGTGTTTCGGATTGCAACGCTTTAGCTGCCTCGTCACGGTCCCCCCACCGTCGGCCGCCGCTGCTTGGCCGCTCCTCGAGAATCTGTGGAAGGAAATTTCCTGATCCTTCCCCTCCTCTGACCATCATTTTGGACGCAGAATCTCCGTGTCCCAACTTCATCCTCTCCCCCCTTTGGCCAATCATAGCGGAAGCCGGCCTGAGGACCTATTGGGCCAAGACGCTCTCTGCGCTTTCTTTCGTCCCTCCTGAGGACAATGGGACACCCCTGAATTCACGAAAAATTGAGTTCGAGCAATCCGACCCGCCCTCGCGACTTCTATTGATTTATTTCGTCTCAACTTTGATGTGTGTTATCTCGCGGCTCCAAGCCCGGTTTCCACCAGCTCTCGATATCCAGGAATTCAACGTCTCCCTTCCTTTTTATCACCCTCCCTTCGCAAGCCACTCTTCGACAGGGGGCACAAATCATGAGTTGTGCGAATATTCCCGGTATGAATTTTCCTTCGTTCCAGCCGACCCCGGTTTTGATTTACGAAGGAATCCATCCCCTCCCTAAGTATGCACGTTTCCTGTTTCCCTCTGCCCCCGCATTCCGTCCCAAACCCCCTCGAGCAGAAATAGAATCGTCCTCCTTTCTGATTGATCGAGGAACGCCTTCTTACCGGCCAATTACGACCACTTGGACGTCGTGTGGTTCCTTGTTAAGCATCGTCCGACTTTTACGCTGTTATTGTTCAGGATCACCGAAGGCTTGACCCTCCCCTCAGAGCCCCGCCCTTGGGTTTCCCCAGGCTTTTTTATTGGCTCCCATGCGAAATGCCCTCCACCCAGCTCCCACAGTATAAGAAGCTTAGAAGTTTATTGGGCGACCGCCGGCGATAATCCCCCTCTCGTTCCAGAAGACTCCCCGATACCCCCTACTTCACGTACTTTATCCTCGGATTCGCCCCCCATTTATTTAAACACATCATTGTCAACGCCTGGATTATGCTCCAGTATGTTAGTTTCTCAAGACCCCGCCACCTTTCTTTCTCCTTTTCGTCCCTCCCCCTCCCTACTGAATGAAGCCGCGCCCTCTTCCCTCCAGAGAAGTGAGTACTTGTTTGCTTCACTTAGAAATGAATCTTGACTCCACCTTTTCGCCACAATTTGGGCGGGTGCGCCGGCGCTGTTTTGTTGTCTCCAGCGGTTTGCTCGAAGTTTTTGACTTATCCCGTGTTGGCCGTCCCCTCGTCTACTTACCTCGCTCGGAAATTCTTTTAGGCAGCTTGAACCACTATTTATCCGGTTCCCACCAAGAATGCCGGGGTGTCCCCCGCCTCCCCTTGTCGTAGCTTTTCGTATCTTCATTTCCCCCCCTGGCAGTGTCTGAAATTATCGTCGCGCATCCGCCTCCCCTAGCTTTCAGTTTACTCGCAGATGCGAGGCCTCGAGTAGAGGTTGTATCACTTCTGCGCTTCGCACTTCTCCTCTGGTGATGTCTGGAAATAGCGCCAAGACAGTTTGCTCGTGGAGAATTGCCCTCCAGCCTTCTCTTATTCCAATATGTAGTCTCTCTTCCCTCCAACCTTGTCTTACTTAAACATTGCCCCCCGCTCCCCCCGAAACCCCAGCATACAACATTTGTCCCTGCCTGATCAATGTTCATCGATTAGACCTTGTTTCCACCCTCTGAACTGTCGTACTTTCTTAAGCGGCGCTCACTTTCCTCGCGGCTGGCCACCCATTAATCAGAGAACTCATGCTCCGTTTCTACTGTCGGTGGACTTTGCATGCGTCCAGCGCGTCTACCATTTGGTCTCTGGAATCTGCTCGTAAATCCAGTTCCCTTGACCCAGGCGCCCTTTTCTCTCTTTCCCCTAGATTGATCACCCATGGCGCTGTCTCTCTTTAGAGAAGTAAGCCTGACCTTTCTGCGCTTTTGAGAATGCGCCAACCTGGCAGTCCGACTCCGCGTGACGCTTGGGTTTCCTTTTCCCTTTCCCCCTTTTCCCCCCGCCCGTCGCCGGTCCTTTGCTCGCTTTTTTTCTTGGTTTGTCCTTCCAGGACTCCTTCGCAGAATGCCGCGTCCCGCGACCAGCAACTGACGCCAGAAAACGCTTTTCTTGCATTATACCCTCAGTCTTTTCCCCCCACTGACATGGACTCCGTACGAGTCCTTGGCCATGCTTACCCTCAGGGGCACACAGTACGATTTTGGGAGAGACGTACTACACGATTGCTGCCCTGATCCCCGCGAGATTCACCGATGACAACTTTTGGTCGACTAGTTGAAATCCCAGAACTTCCCCCTCCCTCGCTTCGAAACGCGGTCTTCACCCCCCCTTATTCACTCTATTCGATTGTCCCCCTCTGTCCCTGCTTCTGAAACGTCTGAGGACGTCCCGGCTTCCGCTCCGGATGACGCCGCAACCTGGTCCCCCCCTCGCTCCTCTTCCGACGACCTGTGGACTCAAGTTAGGGCCTGTTCCATCGATTGGTGACTTCTACTCGAAAAAGTTCGAGGCTTACCTTAGCGGTCGATGCATTTTTCACCCCCCAAATTTTAAGGGGACGTTCGTCACCCCATCACCAGCTTCTAAACGCGCGACGGCCGCTGGCACCGCCCAGGAATTGTAGCCCACGGATGGGATGACCAGGAACCAGCCCAAACTTGGGCACAGCGTCCCCAATGAATTGCGAGTTCGTGGAACTTTTTTTTCTTCTTTCTTTTTTTTGAGGGACTGAATGTCGTGCAAGCCGGTCGATTTTTGCATACGTATGACGGAGACCCTGAGGAGCCATATCCATCGTTGCCAAAAGAAGCTTTTCCAGGAATCCGAGTGCCACCGTGTTTAAGTGGCGCATCTCGTTACCCACGTTTTTCCGTTCCGTGATGGATTTTTTTTGGCGCTTCGGTTCGCCCCCTTCTACGGGAGCGGGCGTTTTAGAGGGTCCTTTTTCCGTCCATGCCCCTCCCTTTCTTTCTGCCGGTTTTTCTTGTCCCCCTCATTCAAGCCCTCGTGCTGTGCCGTAACAGTCTTCCCGGGAATCTGTCGTGCGATGTGTGAAGGTCAGCGCAGTTCCCCCCCCCCCTTGGCTGGTCGCTCCCCATTTTTTGATTAACGGCTTCTCTTTTGCCGTCTGTCCGGGTGTTTCCTGCGTGAGGGCCGAAGTTCGAAAGCACGATGGCGGCTTTTTGTCTGCGGTTTTCGTTTGTCGGAACCTCCTTCACCTTCGGTCAGTTTCCTCATGATTTTGTTTGGAGCGTCTCATGATGATTGTCTGCCCGGCGTGATAAAAATTTCCGACGGGAAGTGCCGTGCTTTTCCTTCATCCCCCTTTTTTTTTTTTTTTTTTTTTTTTTTTTTTTTTTTTTTTTTGTGTCCGACTGTTACACCTTGCTGAGCCTCGAGATCATTCTTGATTCTCCAATTCCAACTTCCTCTCTCTTCCCTCCCGGTCATCGTGCGTTGTCAGTCATGTTTCGGTGAATATTCGTTTACGCTTGGACGTTTTAACCTCAGGACTCGGCTTGTTTGCGTCTGACGGTCACCGCGCGATTGTCCCCCGACAAGGTGATATTGACCGGCGGCTTCTATGTGTCCTGCGCCCGCAAACAGATCTCAGAGCTGGACGCTTACAGGCCCTGATTTTCCCCAACACCAGATTCTTAGCCTCTCGCGCGCCCGCCGCGATTTTGCCGTGACTCTGCCATGCCATGCATCGTCATGTCCTTGGCTATCGGGTTAAATCTCCGAACAGACCCCGTCTTCCGACACCGACATGTTCGGTGATCACTTTTGGCTTGCCCGTCCCACTGCAACGTAGAGAACAGCTGGTTGACCTTTGATCAGAATCGTCTTCCTGGTTTTTTAAAGAGGATCTGTCCCCCTAGGTTGCAGGTGCGGTCTCAGGCAAATTTCTCCTTTCGCCGTGCTTCTGTTTCGGTCCAGGGTCCTGACATTTGGATCTGTCTCTATGGGTTTTTCCCTGATAGCACTTTTTCCTGAGGACTCTTCGCCACTTCAATGGTCATCTCAAACAAATCTGGTTGTCGCCCGCTGGCCGATGCTTGAATCTTTTTGCATCAAATGAACATTTCGATGTGCGCAGACTTTCATCCATTGTTGCTTCCCTCCCTCGGGAACTTTCCTCCTCTTTCGGGCATCTCCGGAGCCGCAGATTGGCGCAAACCACGTCGACTCTCTGTGTCCCCCCGCTTCTGCGCTTTCAGACGGCGGCAAAGCTTGTTTTTCAAACCGGAACTCCCGAAAGGTGCGCCATACGGCCACGATGACCTCGCGACGATGAGTGCATTGATCCTTTTTATTTGCGCCATGTCCAAGAGGGGTCTGAGTCAAGCACTTTTTAAACCCAGGGTCTAACCCCCCCTCCTCCGGATTGACCTTTCCTCCTGTCTTCTTATCCACGCGTCGCTAGCCGAATGCTGGACGCGCGAGCCAGTTCCTAATGTTGAGAGTGTTGATGTAAAGTTTTTTTTTCTCTTTCCGCGTTCCGCCCCCTCAGATCAGGCCCATCGCCATCGTCAGTCTGTCGATATTTGGCCGCCTCAAAGCAGTCGGAAAACCGCCGTCAGAAACTTATGAATTGAATACCAGTGAGAGAACCTCCTGTTCAACTTACTGCGATCTGTCAAAGCTGAGCTTCACAAGTCCTCGCCGACCGACTTCCGATTCCGTTTTGCAAAGACGCTTATCCCTCACGCGGTACAGACCACCTCCCCCCCCCTCAAGCGACGACTTTGCGTCCCGTTCCCCTGGCCCTCCCCCTGCCTGCAAGCCGAAACCTTTCCGCAGTTCTCAGCCGCGTAGGCGGATGGTGGCTTGTCCCTCGAGCGCGCAGAATCCCTCTGCCTCGTGGACTCTCAACCCTTTCTCTGCCCCCTCACCGTTTTCCCTTTAGCCCTCTATGATTGATTCCAGACCAATTGCCGATGTATGCTCTTTCCAGTTGTTCTCGTCAGACTTTCTCCCTCGTTAGACCATCCCCAAAACTGAACAACCTGCATTCTGCGTCCCAGTGCCTCGCGGCGAACCTTCGATCATTCCCAATGAGCGTGGGTACGCGGTGGGCCCCTTGTCTTTCCCTCGAAAAATCGGGTCCTACATGCCGTTTTGCGCGCTTTCTGGGGCTCGGCATGACGAAAGTTCCTGCCATAGGGCCCTTTGTTAAAGCTTTCGTGCCCTCGACATTCATTCCTTCGCTCGGAATCCTAGCCGGTTTGAAAATCTTCGCAGCGCCCTCTTTTTTTTCTACCACCAACGCCATCGACTGCGACGCAGATGGTGGTGCCCCGTTGAAACGACTTACCTCTCTTCTTCAGTTCGCTGTCTCTTCAAACGAGGTTCCTCTATCTTTCGTAATCCGCTTTTTGCCCCCAGCTGCGGCAGGGTAGATTGTCTAAAACGCCTCGCGGTCGCCGAAGTTATCGATGCTGGTGTAGCTATTGACCGAAAGTTTGTCTCTTCTCGAATCCGATACCATCTTTTTTTAAAGTGTCTCTGCCCCGTCTTTCTTGAATTTTTCCTCCCCCCACTGATCAACGATCGACAGTTAGTAACCGGCCATGCTACTTTGCACGATGTCCTGCGTACTCGAGGGCCACGTTTTGGTCCTGAACGCGTCTTTCCCGTCTTTTCCTGTACCGTTCATCAGCCGGCTCGCACCGTTCGTCCTCGGCGGGCACCAGAACCCCCCTCGGGAAGAACCTGCTTCCTCCCTGGAGCGTCTCTAGCCCCCTTGAAGCGAATGAAATTCACCACTTCCCTTCGATTCTGCTCCATCGTTTCACCGCCATGCTCC
>Ga0179593_1628756_pt1 | contig 12163 bp, 15 predicted proteins | sample CZODoug2_1_08_16_FD_185931 | JGI IMG/M metagenome (GOLD analysis project Ga0179593, IMG submission 185931) | Vadose zone soil fungal communities from Angelo Coast Range Reserve, California, USA - CZODoug2_1_08_16fungal (PacBio error correction) | ecosystem: Environmental > Terrestrial > Soil >... | reverse complement strand
TTTTCCCCCCCAACCTTCTAGGCCTGCGGCGATGAGCCTTCTGAGGCTGATCGTGCCGGTACGAACCGTTTTTTTTTTTTTTTTCAGTTTTTCCTTCCCCCCCCCCCAGCATTACCAAATTTTGCATCATTCTGGACAAGGAGCTTCTCTTTTTCTCCCGCGTACTCTTTTCAGTGAAATCTTTTAGTCTTACTCGTCAAGGCTTTAAGCACAACCAGTGTGGTTGTTTTTTTTTTTGAGGCTTCTGCAAAGTAGGAGCGTCCCCTTTCCCGTCGTCCGTGCTCAGAGCCAGAAACCCTTTAAAGAAAAACTTGAAAATCCCAAATTTTCCCCTGAATCAGATTCGGTTTTTCTTTCCAAGAGTCTCGGAGATTGACTTCATATAGGACACCCCATTACCCCGATTACCCTTTCAAAAAAAGCCTCCCATCGCCGGTGCCAGAGAAAAACCTCACAAAAAGGATCTTCACTGGTCCGTTCCGAAGCCCCACCCCTAAGTAGGGCTTTTCCTCCCAATGCTTTCTACTTCCAGTTTGCTCTTTTCAAAAGTATAAAATAGTTATCAAGAGTAATTGTATCTTTTTTTCAACTACCCGTTTGAAGAAAATAAGTCTTTTTTAGTCCCTTTGTCGTTGGGAGTTGGATATTCTTTTCTTTTCCCAGAGAGATCTTTTAGATAGGAGGGGTTTTCTCTCCTCTCCGCGGAAGTAGGGCTTTTTTCCCCTTTTTTGATTGGGTTTCTTTTGTTACTCTTCCTGGTTAAATTTTTCCTTTTGTTTTCTGATGTCTCGTTCGGTGAAGTTGCCGCTTTTCCTCATTCCCGGTTCACCCTTATAGCATCCATAATTCCCACAAATCTTTTTTCTCCCCCCCCCTCCTCGAGTTTTGCTTCTCTCACATTGAGGATGGTGGTTGCTCACTTTTGCTGATGTTAGATATCGTTTTTCAAACTGAGGATTTCTTTTTTATTATTTTTTTTTTATGCTACGCTAAAAACCGCTACAGAGATAGAGTAATTCCCCCTCCTTAAGGGAATGGGATTTCTTTGAGCACTAAGAGGCCCGGTACTTCTTCCCATCTTAGCGGGGGAGCTTTTTGCGGAGGGGAAGATCGTAGGGGACCCTCAAACCCCCCAACATCTGTCTGATACAACGTACAGTTTTTTTTTGCCCACGTCCCACGATGGACGCCCTTTTCGCTCCGGATCCGACCCAAAGACCCCACCGGTGTTTTTCTTTCCTGAGCTTTTAGGTGCGCGACCCACCCCTTACGCGAAGAACTCCGATATTTTTCTTTTATTCTTTTTTTGTAAGGATACTCTCCCCAAGTTTGCGTTTCTCCCATTTCGGATCCTTCTCCTTTTTTACCCCATTTCTTCTTTCGTGATCCTCCACTTTCCTCGATGACCTGATTAATGCCATTTTTGCTCCTCTACTTGAAATACTCCTCCTTTTTTGAATATTTCCTCTGTTTGCAGACAACTACTACAAAAAATCAAGCAGTTTAATACGGCCTTGGTGCCTATTGTCTTTATCCCTCCCTTGCTTACGTTTACCATTATAATTCAGTCTCCTTGCTAATTTGGGATTTCCCCTGATCCCAATTCCCCCCTCCTCCCCCCTCACCCTTTTCAAAATTAAAAACGTTCCCCAGAGGGCAAGGATCCCCCCACTGAAAAGGGAAGCCCCTTCCTCTTCTCTTAGCATTTTTCCCCCTCCTTCATAGACGTAATGAACGTCTTTTTTCCGTATTTCGTGTGCCCGGTTTTTATTTCTCCTCCTTCGCTTTTCCCTTGCGGGTGTCTTTTTCCCCTTCGCTTCCTTCCCTCCTCTCGCTTTCCTTTTTGAATGAAGTATCTCCCCTTGTCCCAAGGAATCGCCGCCCCTTTCTTGATAAATAAAAACCCTCCCTTCCCCCCCCCCGAATGCACAAGCTTCGAGTTCATTAGGCGTCCTTCTTTTTCCCCTCTTTTCTGCGTAAGGCCTTCCGCCTTCGGATCTCGTTGTTTTTTCCCTTCTCTGTAATTTTCTCCCCCTCTCTTGGTCGAGTTTCCTAACATATTATATTGTGACCTTTTTCTGGTGGGAGTTCGTTCTCCTGGGTGCTGAAGTTGGTTTTTTTTAAACGCCGCTTTTTCGGTGCTGAGCAAGATCGGCCCCTTCCTCCACGCCGTATGCTTTTCTTTTTTGGCTATTTTTTTTTTGCAACACTTTTCCAAAAGCTAGTCGGTGAGTATATTCTCCCCCCCTCCTCTGAGCGTATTTTCTTTTTAACCCCTCCCTGCGCTAGTCCCCCTCTAACGAAAGCTTCTTTCTGAAAAACGGAGTTCACTGACTGCTACGAATTTTTTTCTCACCTTTTTAACGTCTCCTGACCGATCCGGAACCTCCCGGACCTATTAAAAAACTTCTCTGCTTTTTGTTTCCCTTTTTCCTAGGTTTACTCTGCAAACAGCCTTCCTTTCCAAATAAAGCTAACTTATTTTGGTCGCGATGTCTAGCTTTTCGGATTTATCCATTCTTGCTGGAGTCCACGTCCCAACTACACTTCCCTCCTATACCTTCAAGGAAGACTCTTGGTTTTGACACATAGTATGCACAACCTACAAGTCGTTCCCCCCCCCAGGTACTACTTCCCTTCCCCTCAGAAGCCCCAAGAGCTTTACGGACCTTCTTTTTTTTCACTTGAATTAACCCGTCTGCTTACCCCCCCAAAAACGGTCTCTCCCGCGTTTTTCTTCCCCCCGCCCCCCCTCGCCATTAATTCAACCCCCTCCAATAGTCCTAGCGATCGCGATGATTTCTGAGCCCCTATTTCTGCGTTTTTTTGGGAAACCTAATCTCATCAACTCACCTCCCCTCTACAGATTTGCACTGGTTTTCCCTTTTGGAAACCCCCCTCTCACGCCCCAGCGCCGAAATGCCTCTCTTCTCCCCAGACGATCTTCAATCTTCCAAAACCCTTTAGTTTGCAGTCCGGGTTGCGACCCCCCCCCCTTTTTTTCACGGATGCCAGCACGACAGAAAGGACTCTTCCCTTTGCGACGGAGTTCCCGCTTTTCCCGTCCATCTTTTTTTCTCAGCATGTGCTGGCAGCCCCTACACCAGACTGAATTGCACGGGTAAAGTTCCCCCTCCCGCTGTCTAATCCTTTTTCCCGTCCTTGATCCGTTCTTGGGAAGGAACCGTAGAGTGCATTTCCTCTGTTAGGAAATTCTCCCCTTTTTCTCTATAGACCTTTTCCCTTTTCTTCTCCCCCCTTTCTTCGGGCGATTGTTGACAGTGGCTTTCCCCCCACAAGTTGGTTTTCCCTGATTGATCTGAGCTCCTCTCGATTTCTCCCTCTTTTGTTTTTTCCTATTTCGCGTTAATACTAGTGGGCTTTCCCCCTGATAATCGTTCTTTTCACGATGGAACTTTTGTAATATGGCGTATGAGGATTATTTCTTTGTTAATGCTTTTCCTTTTTTTTTCCCTCCCCCCTTGCCCCATCCTTTCGAACTGGGCCGCACGCCTTTTCCCTTCTTCACGGGAATGACTAGGCACCTCCTTTTTTCCCTTATTATATCCCCCTTTTTTTTGATCCCCCAACTTACGTTGCGATTTCTTCCCCCCATTTTTTGGAAGGATGAGGCTTCTTTCTTCCCCCCCCAAGGTACTCCCTTTTTTCCCTTAGACCCATTGGCATCGGCGGTCTTCCCCCCCGGAAGGCCGAATCATCCCTCCCTCCCAAAGGATCTCTCCCTTTTCCCCGCCCCTCCACGATTTTTGTTTTTTTTTCCCTCCAATAGTATTGGAACGGAAATCCTCCCCCAACCAGTCTCCAAAGTCTTTGCGGCCAACAACCAATAGGTCAAGCCACTGCCCCCTTCCTACTCACACAGGTTTTTCCCGATATCCCAACGTCGACGGGCTCTCTCTTTTTTCGGCATTTCGAAAATCTTTTCCAGCTAGGGTCTTCCCCTTTCCCCCTTCCGTATCCCCTTCCCACCTTCAGAATGACCCAACAGGCTTTTTTGCAATGACCCGTTCCATTTTTCCCTCCTCTCTTTTTTGGACCTCCTCGCGCGCGATTTCGTTGTCCCTCCCCTCTGTGGGACATCCCCTTCAAGAGTACTTGTCGGGCCTCTTCCTGTTGTTTAAAATAAGCTTCCTTTTTTCTCCCCCCCTTGACTTCCCCCCACTTTTTCTTCCTCGCGATTTGAGTTTCTTTAATTTTTCTCGTTTTCTCTCGAGGAATTATGGTCTCGCACTTCTTTGTATTTTTTCTCCTGTTCCTTTAGACGCCCTTCTCATGCGATCTGTCTCGAGTTCCTTTCCTTCTTCGATAAGGTTCACTATCTCGCAACTCATCGATTCTGCTGAATTCTTTGATGATGGGGGTTGATTCAATTGCCTCTTTCTATTTTTCCCTCCATTGAGGCGACCCGTTTGTTGGGAGTGAGGATTTTATGCCCCAAAAGACTCTCTCCCCTTTTTTTATAAGGGAATGTTCGTGGAGAGGAGACTTTCCTTTTGTATTTCCCTGGAGACGTGCTTCTCCATGTTTATGAGGATGTTTGAGCCGTATTTGACTCCCCCAGGGGAACACAAGCCCAAACCCGTGTCTCCCGGAAAGGGAGTTCCTGGGATCTCCCCAACCGCTATAAGCCCATTTTTCTCCAGCTAAGGGATACCCCATCCGCGCCCAAAAGACCCTTTTCTCCGAGTTTTGTCCTTTTTTCTCTCTGAGGCGTCTTACACCAACCCCCTCTCTTACTGCAAAGTTGTAATGGCGTCCATTCCTTTGGTCTTTCCGTTACCACTACCCTTTTTTTTCTCCAGATAACCCTTTCCTTCTATTCCCTTTTCTCAAGAATTGATCACGCCTTTCGTGATCATTATATTTTAGGCTTCCCTTCTCCTTCCCTTTCTCCCTTCCCCCCGACTTTTGTGGAATATTTCCTCTGTTGCAGGACAAGCCTCTCTCAACCCCCCACCCCCCCCAGATTTCACTCTAAGCAGGTCCGAGCTTTTTCTCCAGCGGCACCGAGAGACTTCAGCACCCGTGGCTTGACTCCTTTTTTCTCTTCCCCATCCCCCCGGAACAAGAGAACTCTTTTTTCTGTCTTTAGACCAAGAAGCGGGGGCGCCCCTTATTTTTTTTTTTCCCCTGTCTTTTCACATAGAGCCTCCTTCTCCTTTTTCCTTTCATTTCGATTGAACAGCAAATTTTTCCCCCTGAATGGGACCTTTTCCCATTTGGTCCCTTTTTTCTTTATCAGATTCGCGGTTGCCCTGTGGTTCAAATGTCGGCGAATAGACTCTCTCTTTTCCTCTCCCGCCGGGGTTGTTTTCGATTCTCTTCTCCCGTCCCTTTGCCAGGCAACCGCGAATTCTCCCCACCACGAAGGTCCTCTTCACTGAGACAATCGCGTTCCTGCCTTCCTTTCTTTTGTTCACTCTTCTTTCCCCTCCAAGTTAGCCTTTTCTTTCGTTTAAATTCTCTGCTAATTTTTTTTTTTTTTTTCGCGGTCCCCCCCATAACATATTTATATTTTTCTTTCCTATGTTGTGCGGGTTTTCTTCCCCTTCCCAATTCTTCCTTGGTGCTGAAGTCTATCTTTTTCCAACGCCGGCTGAGAAATGCCTCCTTCTGGATTCCCTTTTCTGCCCCCTTGGTTGTTTTTTTTCCTATTGTCTGCAACCTCTTTTCCCCCTAGTCTACCCTGTCGGTGAGTATATTCCGTTTTTTTTTTTGATCTTTTCATGGGTCCCCCTTCCCCCCCGATAGAATTTTTTTCTCCCGCGTAAGGATATCCCTTCGAACAAACTTTTCAGCCTTCGCAAAATGGAGTGGGACTCCTTTCCCGATCCGGACCCTTTTTCCAATTAAAAAAGTACTCTCTTTTTCTTCGAGTCCTCCCCTTTTTTTGTTCGATTAGCCCAAAATCTCTTAAAGGGAGATTTATAGAGAAGGTCTCTCCCTTCTTCTCCATTGGGCTTCGGTTTTTTTTACGACTTTTTTCCTTGGATCAGGAAGAAGCTGTTGTTGGAAATCTCAAGTTGCCGCAAAACAGTGCCTTCCCTTTTTCCGGAACTTCCTTAATAAGGTGCTTCTGATCCCCCCCCCTCCCCCCCCCCGAGTCGTGACGGAAGCCCTCTCTGTTTCATCCCAATAAGAGATTACTCCCACCCCCCAAGGGGCCTCCCCCCTGAACCAACCTCGCCCTTGAGAAACCACCCCCCCTTGCCCCCGCCCACATTCTTTGCTCGAGATTTTTGGATCCTTTCCTAGACCCCGTGTTCATCTCCCCCAACGAAACTCCCTCCTTCCTTCGGATAGTCCCGCAGTCAAAAAACCCCCCCCTTTTAAATTACCCCCCTCCCAATAGCTCTTTCTCGGAGTTAAACAGACTCTCCCCCCCCCCCTCAAACTAACCTCGATAAGAAATCATGAGTTTTCCCCGTCCAGTTCTGATGTCCTTGATTTGACCAACTTCCCCCCGGAATATTGAATAGCGCCCTTCTTTCTTTTCCACTCTCTGAGGCTTCCCCCTCCCTTGCAAATAAGATACAGCTTTTCTTTCAGAAGAACCTTTGCCTGACTTTCCTTCCCCGACTGTTATTATCCCTTTTCGCTTTGTTCGAGGGATATTTCGGGTAGATTTCCTTCACTTGGGTAGTTTTTCTAAGAATTTCCCCAGAAATGTCTACTTTTTCTGGCAACTTTCCCGCCTTTAGGTAGATTGGTTTCCCTTAGACCACAGTTTTTTTTTTCCGGCGACCTTTCTTTTTTCATTTATAACTCCTTTTTTTTTCTTTTCGTTTTTTCTAACATTTCCCCTGATAAATCGTGGATTTTACGTTGAAATTTTTTTCTCTTTGTAATATGGAGTCTTCTTTCTTCCTTTTCCTGAAGTAGTTTCCCCTTTTTCCCGCTCAATTTCTTTGAGCAGGAGGTTCGTACCCTTCCCTACTCATCGCCTGTCCGCCTTGGTCGGGAATTTTCTCCCCTTTCAGTTTGTCCCCTCCTCCTCTTCTTTGATTATACCCCCTCCGTTGAGAGGCAATTACCGCCTCGACTGGACTTTGCGGCAAAAGGTCCGACCCTCTTCCTTTCCCGGTTTAGACCTCTTTTGCCGTCCTTTTCCAGGCCGCATCATCGAGACGCCCCTTTCCACGTGATCGGCATTTCAAGCTCTCCCCCACGGGGATTTCCTCCCTTTTTATCCTCGTACACTCTCTTTTCCTCACAACCAGTTGCGCCATAGATCTCTCAGTCGCAGGCTCCCCCACTTGGTACAATTCCTTTCCGAAACAATCGCCCCCCCCTCCAACGGGTTCTAAACAGAGTTCCCCCCCCAAACCCTAGTCTCCTCGTGTTCCCCGCGGAACGTTTGCTTCCTCTCGGGTCTTCCGAGTATACCTCGCCTCCCCTTCCCAGCGACCCCCCCCCACCCCCCTATACCGTGAATGGCGAATTTTCCGTTCTGCAGCCTCGTATGTGTAGTTCTTCCCTCACATGCTTTTTTTAGTGGCTCTTTTTTTGAAATCTGGGTACATCCGTACTCCATTTCTCTCTTCCCTTAGTCCTTTTTGTCCTCGATGATCCTTTTTTGGTCGCAACCCGGTCCCCTCAGGATTTCGGGATCCTTCTTTCGCGCTGTGAGTTCTTAATTTTGTCCCTCTTTTTTTCTTTGTAATCCTACCCTTTCTTTTTTTCCCTTGCAGGTTCAAGTGTTACTCCCTTTTGATCCCACTTTTTTTCGTCTTCTCGTCCTGAGTGAGATTAAGTTTTCCCCCCTTCTAAGACCCAATCTCGAGAAATCCTCCCCTCTCTCTGGAACTTTTTTCCCCTTTGATTTTTGTCTAGCCGAGTTTTTTTTTTTTCTTTTGGATGTTTTTTTGTCAAACTGCGGATCCCCTTTTTTTTTTGGGATTTATCGGCAACCTTTTCATAGCTCGATTTGGTAAGGTCTTCCTTGCCCTTTGACTGTCCTCCTCTGGAAAGAGGATTGCCTGGCGACGTTTTTTCTTTATGCGATGTCCTGTATTGCTTTACCCCCCCCTACCAAACAGAGTTCTTCATGTGGATAAACCTCTAAGGAGAAGAAAGCCCCCCCTCTTACATGGATTCCTCCCGTCCCCCTAAGTTTTTAATAGACTCCCAACAAGCACAGATAAAGTTTCTCTTTTCTTTTGGGATCTCTTATATCTTGTGAGCTTTTTTTTTTCCCAAAATAAAAAAGAGAACCAAATTCCTTTCATGGATCTCATGTTAAGGATCTCTTTTAATAATCCAAGTTTGATCTACAACTTCCACTCCAAATCATGGTTGTCGGAAGGGACCCGGAAGATTCTTTTACTTAAGTAGAGAGCATTCTTTCCCTATCTTGTCCTCCTTCCCTATATCACCGTCCCTCCCTTTTCTCGATGTTGAAAGCCCCTCTTCTCAAACCCCCCATCCTTTTTCTTCTTCCTCAATGTCCGAGCTTTCAGAAAATCCTCCGATAGACTTACCACTCTCAGATCGTTCCTCCAGTTCCCCACCATCCCCTACATAAGGATACCCCCTTCTGGCAAATGCCCCTCCCGAGGATTAAACCCCCGCTCTCCTCTTCAGAGGTCTTCTTCCCCCATCTCCTTACCCTGCCTCCCTAGATCATCCTTCGATTCCTCCTTCCCTAGTCCTCAAATAGAAGCGAATGTCCCCCCTCCTTTCCTTTATTCGGGTGGCCCCTTTTTTTTTTTCATCTCGCGGCGAAATTTCACTTTTACACTTCGAATTTCCGTATATAGAATCCCGTTGTTGTTGTTGAGCGAGCTTTATCATTTTCGAAACTTTTCCTTCCCGTCCGGATTTTTTCCAATAAAAACCACGAAGGCTCCTTTCCCACCGAATAACTTCCTCATTAGAGTCTATGTGCCTTCCCTCTTTTCTGCGTAAGTGAGCTTTCCCACCTCCTTCTTCTCTGTGCAGTTTAACTTCCTCTCTGCTTTCATTTGAACCGTTCTTTCTCTGGAAATGGAAGTGCACCCTATTTATTGTATACTCTTTTTTTTTTTGTTCACACCGATCTTTCAGCTTATCCTGGGTTCTTCTTCTCTCTTTGGGAGGTGAAAGGAGCACTCTTCCTTCTTCCATGACCTTCTTTTTCGATGGTTTTCTTCTTTCAAAAGAGATGTTTCCTTTTACAAAGGTTCTATTACGATCCTTTTCCATGGTCCCCCCTCACCCCTCATTTCCTAGAATATCACTGCAGGATAAATCTCTCCCACCCGGAGGTCCTTGACCCCATTTCGCTCTTCTTTGAACGGATTATCCTTCTTCACCCTGTAATGGACGCCCCTTTTTTTGCTTAGCGACATTCTCCTTCTGGTGTCAGCTCCCTCTTTTGCAAACCCCCGGGAGATGTTTTTCTTTTCTCTCTGTATATTTTTCGAAATAGGAATAACATTGGGGCCCCCTTTCTGGTTTTATTTCCAACAATTTTCGGGGGATCCCTTCAGATGTTTTCTTTTTTGAACTTTTTCCCCTCCAAGATTCTTCAGACCCCTTCGCTAACGTTCTCAAGAAAGGTACTTCTCGTCGTCTCCCATACCCTGCTCGTGACGAGCTCTTTTCCCCCGAGTTTTCTTTCTCCCTCACTAAAAACCAAACTCCCTCCAGTTTGCAACCTTTTTTTTTACTCTTTCATTTCCCTAATAAATAGTGCGCCCCCCCCTATAGATGTCTTTTTTTTCAGATATGGATGCCTCCCCCTCTGTGGGACCTCCTCACCCGACTTCCCTCTCGGCTCAGCATGGATAAAATGTTCCCCCCCTGGAAACTTCCCCAAGAACACCCCTTTTTCCCCCTCCGAAGTTTCCCCCAGCCCATTCCCTCCAAAGAGCTCTGCAACCTCTCCTCCCTCCTGGTTTGGACCCTGGGGCGAAACAACAGGTGCTTCCTTCCGAGGTGAAGCCCCTCTCCCTTCCAGTCCCGAATCCACTTACCACCTCGCTGGGCTTTTCCCCTCCTCGAGTCTCCCTTTAAGGTGATTTAAGACTACCTCCCCTGCCTGAAAGAGTTTTGGACCTTGTCATTCTCCCTGGGAGGACTTTTTCGAGGGGAGCCTTTTGGATACTCTTTTCTTTGAAGACCCCCTCTGGTGCTCTTCTCGATTCCAATGTCCTTTTGCACGACTTTCTTCCCGATTAGCTTTTTTTGTCATCCCCCCCCTGTTGCTCAGGTCCTTTCTTGATCGTTCCCATCCTTTTTATCTCCTTCTCTTTCTTTCCACTGATCCCCCCTCCCCTGGAAATTTTTTTTTCTTTTCTATGGAGTCTTAGGATGATGCGGCCTTCCTTGTTTCTTCTTTACCCGACTCTTTTTTGAATTGAAACAAAGCTTTTTCTTGGGCCGCAACGCCTTCCTCCTCCCTCATCGAAGACTCCCTTTCCCAGTAAGTTTGTCCTACTCCTTCCTTTCATCCTCCTTCTCCCCGCCAACCCATTCTCATTACGACCACTTCTTGAGAATTTTTGCGTGAGGACCCAAGATTTTTTCTCCAGGTCCTCCCGGATCGTCCCTTTTTTCCCCCCCGCCCATTTTTTTCCCCCCCCCCCTTTCCCATAATCAGAAGACGCCAGACCCTTTTTCTCTGCGATCTCCATGACCTTTGAAAAAGAAAAGATCGTTGAATTTTCCCCAGAGTTCCCCCTAGTAAACGTTCCTCCCTTTTTAGTCCCTCTCGACTCCTTGAGCCTGTGGGTATTGCCATCCCTTCCGTACTGCCTTTTTGCCGAATCGAGTAATAACTCTGTGCAAACAACCCCTCTTAGATAGATCCTTCTCTTTCGCTTTTCCATCGCATTTTTTTTTACAAAACGCCGCCCCCTCCTTGGCCCTCCGACAAAGACTTCCCTAACTCCCTGATCGACCCGTGAATGGCGTTCTGAAGCTTCAGTAGTGTAGTTAGTCTTTTCTCCCTCTGATCGTTTCGACCTGCTTTCTTTTGTTTCCTCTTTGGTCCATCCGTCTCCCATCTTCTCTTCAATCTTGTGCGGCCTTTTTCCCCCCTCCTTCGCCCCCCTCGGTCTATTTGCACTCCCTGTTTTTTTGGCGAAGTTTGCATCTTCCTTTTATTTTTTTCATTTCTTGGGTTAATCCGATCTTTTTTTTCTTTTGGCGCATTGGAAAATTCCTTAAGCAATTTGATCCCCTTGAGACCTCTCTTTCGGTGAGTTTTTCGTTCTCCCTTCCACCTAGTGTTCTCCCCATTCCTTCCCAAAATCTTCCCCGAGAGCGCTCCTTCCCTTTCTGATGGTGTCTCTTTTTTCTGATTGTTCTTCAACTGCGGAGATCCCTTTTTTTGGTTGGTATTTTCCCCGATAAAAAACGTTTTACCCTCTTTCTTCCGTCACGATCTTTATTCCCTTTTTATGCTTTTTTTCCGAAGAAGATTCCTCCGGTTGTGACAGGGGGTTCCTTTTCTGCCCCTCTTTGCGAGGCCCCCTGTGCCAACACTCCCCTTCATGCGGATTCCCTTTTACCGTTACTTTTATCCCCCCCTGGGACGACCACTTTCTTTTATCCGGCTATATACCCCCTCTCCCCCCCAAAAGTCCCCCCTTCTTTTTTTTGTCCTTGGCCTTTTAGAGTGCGCCCCCCCCCCCCAAACCCCCCCCTCTGGGAAGAGAAGCAACTCTTTCGTTGTTCCGTCCGATCGGTCAGTAATCCTTCTCGACGAAAATTGAGGCTCTCCCCTTCAAATCTCCTCTCCTTGATCAGAGAAAGTCTTTTCCTCGTTTTTCTCTGATGATCATTGCATGTTCTTCCGATCAGGCTCCATTTTGACAACATCTCTGTTTCCCCCCCAAGTTCCAAAAAAAAGCAAACCCCCCCTCCCTTTCTACCTTCTCTTTGATACTCCCTTTCCTGTTTACCAACGATCTATTCCTCCCACAGGATTTTCTTTTCCCCGTGTTTCAGGGAATCACAACCTTCCCAACCCGCCCTTCATATTAGTCCTCCCCCCCAACGAGACCACTCCCTTAGACCAATCTCCCTTCTTTTTTTTTCCAATTGGCCCGCATCCTTTCCTCCCGTCCTCCTTCCATAGACGCTAATGCACTCTCCTATTCGTGTGGCCTCCTTTTTTAGTTATAGATTCCTTTTTGAATTTTTGTGAAGCCTTCCC
>Ga0179593_1594974_pt1 | contig 12163 bp, 14 predicted proteins | sample CZODoug2_1_08_16_FD_185931 | JGI IMG/M metagenome (GOLD analysis project Ga0179593, IMG submission 185931) | Vadose zone soil fungal communities from Angelo Coast Range Reserve, California, USA - CZODoug2_1_08_16fungal (PacBio error correction) | ecosystem: Environmental > Terrestrial > Soil >... | reverse complement strand
CCCCGTGAGAATACCGGCAGTAGCCCTCCCCCTATTCCAGAGGACCTGCCATTTCTATCCCTTTTCTTTTTGACTATTCTTCCCCTTTCCAAGCCTTTTCTTACCTCCCAGTGACAGTATACGCGGGCGATCTCACAGCTAATTCTTAGTTTTTTTAAAGCGCCACCGCCTTTGTGCTGCGTGATGCTCTTTATTCTCCGCGGGATCGCGGCAAGGAGTCCCCCTTGCCTTGCAATCTTATTCCAAATTTCTCTCTGAGACTTAATAGTTGGGATCACGGTGCGGGTTTCCCATCCTTTCATTCACTCGCGCGGGACGCTTGGAACGTTCTCATTTTACATGCAATGGATCACCGCGGGGGTTTGTTTATCGAGACTCCAAACGTGCTGGCGATCTCTCTAATCCAGCCTGTGACGCGTCCCCCCTCTTTTGCATCATACTGGTCAATGTTTGTTTCGTCCGAGGCCGTAACATCCCCCTTTTTCCCCTCCGATAAACCCGCACGCGCAACCCCTTACTTTTCCCTTGTTCTGTTGCACATCCTGCCGAAACACCAGCAGCACCCAACCCGGTCCTGTGGAAGCGAGTACAACATGTTGACTGCGTTTTTTTTTTTGACCTCGCCGGCGGCTGCGGCTAGCTCCTCCTTAACTCCCAACCCTTCCTGCTCTCGGATTCGTTTGTTCCCCTTTTTTGGGCCGATTGCGGCCTTTTCTTTGTTGCCTTCCCCGGCAAACGTCCCCTGCATGCATTCTTTCACTCCTGATCTGCTCCCGGATTTCAGACTTGAAGACGCCAAACAGTCCCCTTCCCGGTTTTTGCCCCGGCCCCACCTTGAATATTTGGGTCGAGCCGGTTCTCCTCCACCGTACCCCGGTGAGCGCCTTTTTCTGAACCCAGGTAGACTAGTCGACCGAGGATTCGCCGTCGCCGAACTTTTGCTGAAGCGTCCCGCGACCCTGTTCCCCTCCCCTCTTCTCTATTTTAATCCTCTTTTTGTGGAGTTCAGTGCGACGATGAAGAAGCTGAATGTCCGAAGACCTTTTTTCTTATGCTCGTCTTTTTCCTTACCTGAAGCTCCTTTAATTTTTTTTCCCTTGAAAAATTCTGATGAGGTGACGCTGTCGCCGATTCCCTGAGAGATGATTTTTTTTTCTGGTGTTCCCCGGTAATCTGATTGAAGTTAGTCGTCTCAGACTGGGAGATAGGCGGGCTACTCTCGGCTGCCTTTTTTTTTTTGCACTCGGAAACAACTGCGCTTTCAATCTCCTCCCCCTACATGTACAAAGCAAGAGTTTTCTGCGAGCGTGTCTCCGTAGACTCAGAAGAGGCCGCTTCCAGACGCCACTGTGCCGCCGGACCAAGGTGTGCCCCTGCGTCTCTCCCATGGCCGCTTTCGGGTGTTTTGATCTTCCCCGATGTCAAACTCTAAATCCTCCTCCATAGGGGGGGGTGCGCGTGTTTTATAGAGGTCTTCTGTTCCTTCATCCATGGCGCAGTGAAATCTATCAGTGTTCTTACTCTTCCCGTTGAGAGATAGCGAGCCTCTCTTCTCAGAATTCCTTATCGCAACGCGCTTTTGTTCTTCCCTATGGGCCTCCTGTGCCAACTCTCGGCCTTTGCGGGTTTTGGAACCTAACACTTCTTCCATGACTTGCGTTTATATATCTTTATCTTGGCGCCGGTACTGAGACGTTCGCCGCCTCCTGACTCTTCTTTGGTCATCGGCAAGCGCTTTTTTTTTCCATTCGTTGGCGATACCCTCCATATTCGAGTTCCCCTGGAAGCGTTTTTTTGTTGTTGAGGGCGTTTCGACCTTCCTTCCTGAATAAATTTATCCCTCCCTTTTTCTGATTGGTTATGGCCCCTTTCCATTCCCCCCCGCATACGCATTTGGGTGTGCCGAAAATAGCATGTTTCCCTTTGGCCCTAGATGATAGGAGTCCCTTCACTTTTCTTTCTCTGTCAGGGGATCTCCCCCTTAATCTTACCCTTTTGTTTCTGGGACCCCTGGCTTGGACCTTTAAAGCCTCGTTTGCTCGACGCTCCTGGTGTTTCATCAGTAACGAGTTGTCAACTCCCCCAGCCTCTCCTTTTTTAGACGTTGAACCGGTCGTCGTGCTTAGTGTCCATTTTCTCTTTTTCCCCCACTCGATCCGGGTTTCTGGTCACATCTTCTGGCCCCATGATTGAGCCAAAATCGCTAGTACGGACCTGGTCTCTTTTTATGACCGACTTTTCCAACCCACCTCAGGCGAACAAGACCTGCCCCCTCTGCGGAGTAAGTGACCTTTTCCCCATGTCCCGCACGCCACCATTTGTCTCCCCCTTAACATGTGTCTCCCGTTCTGCGGCTCGTCATACTCTCCCAGGTGAGCTGATGTGCGTGTCCCCTTTACCCCCTTTTTCCGCAGATTACCTTCTTTTTTTTTTTAGCAGTTCGGTTTTTGCCTCTCCGATTATTAGCATCCTTTTTAGACTCCTGCGAACCGATCCCCATTTTGCTCGAAGGCCCAGGATGACCTTTCTACACCCCCCGGTTCCTAACACGACCTTCCCTTGTTCCCCCTACATGAGAAGCCATTCAGTAGGTTTTTTCGGCATGATTTGAAGCGGCCGGCTGCCCTCTCCCGGCCCGCTGAGTTGCTCCGCTTGACCCCTTTCTAGAGCAACCCTTCCATACTCTGATCCCCCCACTTTCCGATTGCTCACAGTTAGCGCTACCGGGCGGCTCGGAGGTTCGGAATTCGTCCCCGCCTCGAGACGGTTCCACTCTCGGATTTGGTGCGGTCCCTTTTTTTTTTGTGTCTTAAGCTGTCTTCTCTCTATTGTACTCATAAATCCGTTTTGTTGAGATCGTCCATGACGGCGGCAGACTCTAGTCCCCCTCTCTCTCTAGTGACTCGCGCAACGATTCTGGTCCTTTTTCTCAAAGGAGGTCGTCCGGGTCCCCTTTTCTTCCCCGAAACGAAAGCCGTGATTCAGGAATTTCTTCTTTCCAGATCGGAGCTATTGTCCTGGAGCCCGAGACGACATTGGTTCAAGGTTTAAGTTCACAGCCTGTGCCGTCGCCTCCCTCTCCCCCCCTCGTGGCTAATGACTGGACTCTCCAGACTCCTTTTTATACATGTCGGGTACTTATGAGGATCGTGTTGTCCTTTTTCCTCTCCTTCTACTTTGTCCCTTAGATCGGCGATGAGCTCGAAGGGTTAGATTCCTGCAGACTTTTTTGTCTCCCCCAGGGAGAGACCGACGCACATCCTTATGTTCCTGCCACCGCTTTCGCTTCCCTCCTTGCTTAGGATCGAGTGGCCCCTTACCAAGCAGCTCGCACGCTTTCTTATGACGCTTATCTTCCCAGGAGACACCTTACCTTTTTTCTAGATTTCTCCGCCACATGCCTTTTGCTGGAAACGGCCTTTTCCCCTGAACGTAGAAGACCCGGACGTTTCTGTGAGCGGTTAGCTGTCTTTTACCTCCTATCAGCCCCGCACCGTCGGATCTCCGGCGCCTTATTCGGCTAGGGTGGCCTTCCCTACTTCCCAAAGATACCGTTTTGATTCGTACCAGGACACATTCCCCCTGCCGGTAGTCTGCGTACTGTTTGTTTTTCAACACTAATATTTCTCCCACCATCAAATCGCGGCCGGACTTTTTTCCAGGACAGGGACCTCTGAAGACCCGCTCGACAGCAAAGGTCTCTTTTTTTTCCCCGTATACTGAAAGACGAACGTCTCATCTTAATACCGCGCGGCACACCTGCAATGACGATGTTCTCACCCCCCATCTGCGTATGAAGTTGTCTTTTTCTTTTCTTGCAGGCACAGCACAGCTCCCTTTTAACCCACTTTGGGGGGGGAAACTTCCCGTTAGTAATTCCCTCCCTTCTGCGCCCCGTGAACCCCCCCTCCCTTCAGCCTTCCCCCTTGACAGCTTCAGGGACCGCTCGTTTTTTCGGAAAGCGAATAGTCTCCAGGACGTCCCTTTTTCAGGTGATTCCAGACTCCTCTACGGAGTTCCTGAGGAGAGCGGACCCCCCGTCTCTGTTCTTGGAGCCAATAGGTCCTTCCCCCATCTCCCTATCCTTTCATCGTAGTACAGCTTCCCATCCGCCCCTCTTTTCCTCAGGCCCTTCTTGCCGTGAGAGCCAACGACTTCAAGTTTTTTTTTCATACGAGCACAACTTTTTTTCGATCCCTTTGCCGAAGCGCTCGGCTTTGCCTCCGCTCTCCCTTCGTTATGGGTAAATTTTCCCTTTCTCTTGACGGTCCTGCAACAAGCGTTTGCACACTCCTCTCCCTGCCTCTCAACCCCGACCTTGTTGCCATCAGTGGACATTTTAAGGCCGAGGCCCCCCTAATCCCCTCTATCAGGGAGAGCTTCTTTCCACGTGTGCGCATCGCCGGCGGCGGCCTCTTTGCTCTTCCCAGACCTCCCCCCCCCCCAACGCGGACGAGCCCCTCGTTTGGATGCCTTCTTCCTGCCCCTCTTTTTTTAGCAGGGTGCCTGACGGCCAAACCCCCCTTCTAAACTTCCAGATCAGGAGCCTTTTTTTGATTCGGTTGAGGACGACTACCGGACTTTCACTCCCTTCATTGCCCATTCCCCCCCCCAAGGAGGGTCAGCCCGGAGTCAATCCGCCTTTCCTCGTTCGCTCTCAATTGAGCACCCTGCTGTACTCGTGTAGAGCCATCCAGCTCGCTCTGTCCCCCTCCGATCGTTCCTCCAGTCGTTATTCCACTTTCCATACTCTATCTTTTCATCCTCCTCTTTTTTTTTTGTTTATCTCTCTTGATTTCAGTAGCGGACGCAGTCTGCTGACAATCGAAGAATAGGAGGGTCCCTCTCCTCTACCTTCTGCGAGTTTCCCCCCCCCTTTACCTACCACTTCTGGATGGTTGCAGCGGATGCGCCGGTCACCCCTGCGCTGGTGGTGGCCGTTTGCCTTTTTTTTCGTTTTAAGTAGAAAGGATAGTTGCTCTTTTAGTGCAATCCTTCTCCCTCTTGGGCCTGTAGGAAACTGCTGTAGTCCCCCTCGACCTCTTTTTCCTTGAAAAGCCACGTAATTTAGAGAGTTGGTGGGAGTTGTACGCGCCTTCTCGGCAGAAGGCCATTCTATGCCCCTCCCCGCGGCACAAGTTTGTTCTTCTCAGACCTTACCGGAAGATTTCGTGGCTGTGCCTCGGCCCTTCCGACACTGATGCCATTCGACTCTCTCTTGCTTTGTTGCCGTTCCTTTTTCTTCCCTCCCCTTGTTCTCACCCTCGCACGAACGGCACATTTGGACCTTTTCTCTCCTCCTAGCAACGACGAAGCGCATTCCTCCGATTTTTAGTGGCTCTGGCTAGCTTTAGCAGCTTCTCCCTTTAGGAATACTGTGCAACCGTCCTGCCTCCCTTCTCTTTTTTGTTCTGTGCGCGGAACCCTCAACGTGCTCTCCAATCTTCCTTCGGACGCATTTGGCCTGATGGCCTGAGTGGCAAAGCGGTTCGTGCTAAGAGGTCCTTCTGCGATCGGCGTTGGCCTGTTTCTACTTAGATTGGATACGGTTTTGTCTTGGTTGCACTTTCAGGCTGAGGTCGATTTTTTCGCCTTTACTTAACTCAGGTAATGATTCCCGATTTTTTTGCCCTGCCGGTCTCTCAACGCATCCTTTTTCTCCCTAAGGACTGGTTTACTTTTCCCGCTGATCGGAGGCGGTTGACCCCTGGATTTCAGTGGGTTAGGGCCCTGACCCCTTCCCTCCAGACTCTTTGGAGACGATCGTTTTCTGTTTCCCCCTTTTTTCCCCCTCCACCGTGCTTCTTTATCTTTATTGACGGGAACGTCCAATTCTTTTTTCGTTAACCTCCACAAAGCCCCATATTTTCTCCAGCTCTTCTAAGGTGTCCATTGTCATTCCCTCCCACGTGCCCTTCCGCTCGGGAACTCAACCTCTGCTGCCCTATCAATCGCCCCCTGTCGAGCATTTTTTTTGTGAATCGCCGTCTCCCCGGCGATACCGTCCCCCTTCCTTTCCTTTTTACGGCTCCGTTCTAAGACAAGGGCTGTTCCCGCCCCCCCGTGCGGAGAACATCTCCCTTTTAATTTTTTTTGTGATGCGGCTAGCATCCGGAGCTGCTGTGAAGTTTTAATCTCCTAATCTCTGCAGATTTCCCGCCACCCCGAGTTCTAATATCGCGTCGGGGTGTTTTGATCGCTTCGCATGACTGATGACGAACCCTCCTTTTTTTCCTCTCTCGCGATTTCCCAGGATGACCTGATCTCTTTTTACCCTGTCCCACCCAACGATCCTCCTCTCCCACGCAATGTTTCCCCTTCCTCCTTTCTTTGAGCGTCGCATTTCTCTTTCTTCTTGCATGACGGACCCTGTTTTTCTAACGCCCCATCCTTGCTCGTTTCCATGAATGAATCTCGATCGGGTGCCCTTTTCTCTACAACTGGGAGAGGCGGCTTCTTTACTTCTGCAGTTTACTCCGCTATTTAGCCTTCCGGATTGTCTTTTTTTGCCTTCTCCCCCTCTTCCCCGGGCTGAAGCGAAATCTCTTAATTTTGTTGATCTTCAAAACTCCTTCCGAGCACCTCTCGCCTCCCCACACGTATCGGAGGGCATCGAAAAGTCCTTTCCCTCCCCCATTCAGGACAGTCCGATCCGTTTTCTTCTTCGCCGCCTGTGAGCTACATCTTTTCAGTCCTGTCCTCTTCAGGTTATTCCCCTGTTCCATTCTCGATACTCCTTTTTTTTGTATCTTTTAGAAGCATTTCCCGGTCTTTAAGTCAGAAGCCTTCCCTGTGCTCTACACATTCACCAGACGGCGACTTTTTCCCTGAGCAGGATTCCGTCAAGTGGATTCTCTTGTCCATTGGGACTTTTAGTCCTTAGAGCGACGAATCGCCTCAAAGCAGTTCCGCCTTTCAGCCGGGAGCCCCTGACCCCCACGGTACGCAGATGTCTTTCTTCCCCCCTCTCTCTGAAATGCTGCGGCGTCTGTTCCCTTTTGTAACCACAGCAGCCCTTACGCCCTGGAGGAGCGCGATCCTCACCTTCTTCGCCTGTAGCGATTTTCTTTCCCCCTCCCCCACCCCATTCGGTCCCGGGAAAAAGCCGAATTTCCCTGATACTCGCCGTGTGCTTGGGCCCAGGTAGTGTTCTTCGACCCACCCGCCCGCGTTAGGTCGGTGATTGATCAATTTCTTTTCTTCCCTCCCGGATGTTGACTCAGTGATCGCTTGTTCGATGCCCATGGACACCTCTCTCTCTAGTTCGCGCCTCCTCTTTTGAGGTTTCTCCACACTAATCCCTTCTTTCTCCATTCTACAACCCGTTCCTTTCTGGCCGACTGCTTCTTCACGGCACTTCCCTATAGAACGCCCCCGAGCTTTTCGAAAACAGGTATTTTAATGAATACGCCCCTCTTCCCCCCCCCTCTGCCTGATAATCCTAGCCGCTCTTTTCCCTGCCTCTGTGATTACACACCCTGCGTTTCGGTTCTTTCTTATCCGGTAACCAGAACAATCTCTCTTCGTCCATTTCCGGTACATTCACATGCAGCTTTCCCTGACATCTGAGAAACTTATCCCTTCCCTTTCCCGCGCCTCAGGAAGAAGGGACTTTTTTCACCTACCCAATAAGTGCCGGTCCTGATCTTCCTCTTTGTGAACGAGCCTAGCCTTTTTTTTCTTTTATGACTTGAAAAGGGCTCCAAATCGAGAGATAGACGTCCACGTTGATGGTTCCCAAATCAAGTCCCTCCCTTTCCCATCCTCTTCTCGTATTTGCACCTGATGCGATGTGCGAAACGACGCACAGCGGCTGTTCTGATCTTCGCCCACTTATGGAGCTCCTCTCTCGAAGACCCTCCCCCTCTTTTTCAGCGAATACGGGATGAGATCACCCTTTTTTTTTTTTTGAATGAAGAGTCTGCCCCATGCTGATAACCAAAGAGCAACCACGTTGGTCCCATTTCGTCCCGTGGCCATACTTCCTTTCCCCCAGACCCCCCCAAAGAAAGACTCGCCCCGCGTACCCCCTTGTTGCAGGGGCTTTCTTTCAATGCCTAGTATGCCGCTGCGTATACCTTTTCCACGCCCAACAACGACCCCCGTCTTGAGGGTTTGGACATTCATTGGCCTTTTTTCGGGGCTCTGAAGGGTTATTTTTTCCCCCCCAACGATCACCCACTGGCGCCCTAGTTTTTTTTTTTAGCTTATTCGCAGCAACGTCCCGTTCCTCCCGTGAACGGCAGCAAGATGTAAGCTATCACCCCCCAAGAAGCGCGCCTCTTTTTTCTCTCTTTTCTCCCAAGCCTGCAACGTCAGTCTCGGTCGTAATTGGAGAAGCCCTGCAGACCTCGAAATAGATTCCGACTATTTCGCATGCTGCGGCAGCGTTTCTCTCTTCTGTCAAATCCCCCTTCCCTATTTGTTTCACCATCCTCCGTTGTTATGACTCTCTCTCTTTTTTTCCTTCAGTCTTTGACGCTGAAGCAGCTGCTAGTGCCCAGGAGGTCTTTAGAAGAGGAATACCTGTCCTTTTTTCAGGTGAGACTACATCCTCTTACGGTTCCAGAGCTATAGCCCCCGTCGGCGCGCTTATTTTGGTTTCCAGGTCCCTATGATGACGTTCTGTCTTTTTCCTCGACGGATTACGGGCGATCCGAGTGACTCCTTGTGTGAGTTTGGGAGCGTTTTCGTTTCAGCCCCATCTCCCAATAGCCCTCGGCACTAAACTTTTTTTTTGATGCCCGGAGTTTCTGCGTCGTAGCGATCTGCGGACGGAGCTGGCTATTTTTCTGGCAAACAAGTTGGTACCCTTTTCTTCCCCCCTCAGATTTTTCTGGGTGCCGTGTGATGATTGAAAACTGATGAATTCCTCCCCCGCCTCCTTTCGGTTGGGGTGAGAGTGATGTTTATCCCCTTCTTTTGTTTAACTTATCTTTGCGCACGGCACTTGCCACAGTCCCTTTCTTTCTCCCCTTTAAACTCCGAGCGCTTCGTGAGGCGCCCTTTTGCATATTACGCCGGATCCTCCTCCCTCCCCGTGTTTCCCGAAAGATCAGGGCCCTTTCCTTTGCCCTGTCGGGCTGTGAACTTGATAAGGCGATTCCGTCGTATCTTTTTTGCCGCTCGTTTCAACTGAGAGGCCTGCTCTCCGCCCCTTCCCCCTTGGATCGCGGCCTCCCTTAAAGACCTTCGGAGGTTTAGTTTTCCCCCCCTCATTCGATAGACGCGGTTTTTGGGACTGCCTGCTTCGTGCGGTAGAGGAAGATCTCGCGAATGTCATAACTGGAAGGTCCGCGGTTGTCTTCCCACTTCGGTAATTCGAACCTATCCTTTTTTTGGGTTAGAAACCCCCTGAACCGTGTTCCGACGATGCTTGCTCCCCCGGTTTAGTTAGTTCCCTTTCTTGGATTGGCAGACGGCCCCAGTTTGATAGTGGCTGATTCAGATCGTTTTTAAGCCGCAGTCTTCAGCCTCCTTTTTGGTTTTATGGATCGGGAACGGCACCATGTTTGAGAACCTCCCCCTTTCTCTCCCTCAAGTTTAGCGTTTATTTCTCGAGCGAAAATTCTCTCGTAAACTCAGTTTTCCTTCCCCCCCTGATGCGCCTCTTCAATTCATCTCGAATAGTTCGGAGGGTGATTATAGTTGCTCCACTCCGGAGAGACCCGCCCCCGTTCCCCTGCTCGGAAGGATCTCTTTCTAAATTGGAAACGATTCCCCTCAACAGCACTTGGCCCCACTGCGAACTTGACCCGGTCTTTCGTCTGGGATGCGGCAATAGCCTGCCTTTTTCTTTTCTGTTTTCGTTCCAGCCCGCCAGACATCCGCTCATCCCGCATCTAGGGGTGTGAGCTTTAGTTCTTCTTGGTTTCTCTACGCTGGAGTATTTTTTATGATGGGGAAACCACCTTCCCAGGAGCACTCGATCCCACCTATCATGGCCCCCAGGATCCCTGACATAAATCATCGGACACCAATTAGTGACCCAACCTTACTTTTCCGATTTTTCCTTCTTGATATTTTTTTCACTAGAAAAGTTTTCTCCAGGACCGCGGTGCTGCTAACTATCACCCCCACCCCCGCTTACACATTCGTTTCTTTATTCTTTTTGCAAGAATTAGTGCCCGGATTTTCACCCGGATGGAGCTGCAGTTGCGCCTCGGACTTCCATTCCGTCCTCAGCTAGATTTTTTACTTTCTGATCTGTGATTCGACGAGTCTGCTTTCAATCTATACTTACTAATCCTTTTTTCTTTTTTGCGATCCCCTCCGCTCCATGACAGCGGTGCCTCGCACCCAAACGAGCTCCGAGAGTGCCTCAGTTTTTTTTCCGGAACGGCTTGCCCCCGAGGCGCCCGGTGTAGCGCCGCCTCTGCCCTGACGTGGTGTCTTCACACTCGTATTTCCGCATCGGAGATTCCGGTTTGAGTCCCTTCTTTTTCTTTTCAGCTTGCGATTTTTATTTTCAGCACAGCGGGCCGGTTTCCTAAGCCTCTTGGTTTGACTGCGACGCGAACCCTCTTTTTCTGCTTTTTTTCCTCCCACGGTCGTGTATCCCTGGTGCTAACCTCCTTTTCGAGCAGGTCATCCTGAGGACATTATTTTCTGATGCTGGGATCGTGCTTTTCCTTTTCTTCCCCCTCATACCCTTTTCCATCGTTCGAGCGCACCCCCCCCACTACTCTCTGCTGATACAAGCTTTTATTCGGGAGCTTTTTCCTCTTCCGATTTCCTCTGATGTAAAACACCCCCCTTTTTTCCTCGACCTCCGGGAGAGGTTTGAAGCTCCCCCCCAACCATTATACACCTTGAAATCGATTTCCCGGTTCTTTGTTTTTTTTGATTGACCAGGCCTTCCTTTATCACCCGATCTGAGCAACCAGTTTGGATGGATAGCGGTAGTGTAGTAGAGAACACGCCCCTGAGGGTCGGTCGGCGAGATTAATGCTGAAGGGTGGAATTCCTCTCCTTATTTGTGACTAGAGTTGTAGATCCCCTTTACCCCCCGTCTCCTCATTGTTTTTTGTCGGTCTACGCTTTTTTCCTAAAACCCCCCCCCAATTGACGTCCTCCATGACCTACCCAGGAGAGTCGTTTTTTCCGAACGCCAGTGCCCTCTTTCGAATACGAAGATAGTTTATCCCCGTCTTCGAAAATGAAAGACTTCACCACGCTCCACCCCCCCCCCTTAAGAATCCAAGAGATTTTCACTCACATGCCGATGTTCAGAAACCCCCCGATCCGATGGTACGGAAGGGCCACAAACCCCTGATGACAGTTCAGGACCTGCCAGTTAGCCCCCTTCTTGAGAACTGCTGCACTGCGCACCCAGGATCCCCCTCTAGCAGGCTCATCTCGCCCCGAGAAGCAAAAACGCCCCCCCCCCCTTTTTTTTTTCGCCGATTAGCTTGGTGCTTTCCCGGCGTTCTTCCCCTGAGTCTGCCCGTCCGAGGCCCCCTCCACACCAGGCCCCCCTCTATCGTTGAAGCGTATTGATAAAGGTTCTTTCCGCCAGCCCGAAAGCCGATGTCAGGTTTCCCCCCTTCTTGATCGGCGCCGTCTCGGCCGGAGAAGCGATATTTAGACCTGCTGGTTTTTTACGAGCGCCCTAATTCTGGCGTTGACCGGTACCCGCCATCACTTTTGGCCAATTTTTTTTTTGAGCCCCCCTTCCAGAGGCAGCGAACCCTCGAGACTTTCCCCCTTCTGACCACCTCCCTGTGTTTTGCATCAGGCATCAGGCCGAGGCCCCCAGGCATCCCCCCCTTCCCCGAGGTCGCCGGGAGCGAAGCGTACCATGGGCTTGCGCCTCTCCTTCGGCGGACCCCTCGCTTTAATCCCACGTCCCCAACTCTTCTAGCCGGACGCGGAGTTGGACATTTTCTAGGGCTTCCCTCTCTGGTCGTCCAGACATTGCCGCAGGACCCCACGCCCAAAGGTCCCTTCCCCGGAGCCCTTTGCGGATAGCCGCTCTCTTTTCTCTGCTTTCAAGACGGCAGACACTGACCTCTTTTGCCACCTGAAAGAGCGCCGTTGTGGACGATTCAGCCCTGCGGCCCCCTTTTCAGTGTCCCTTTCGAGAAGGATTCGTCCCTCCCGGCCCGAGCAACCTCTTTCCTGTTTGCACGCTCTTCAGTCTGCTGTTTTCGTCCCGACGAAA
>Ga0179593_1582274_pt1 | contig 12163 bp, 20 predicted proteins | sample CZODoug2_1_08_16_FD_185931 | JGI IMG/M metagenome (GOLD analysis project Ga0179593, IMG submission 185931) | Vadose zone soil fungal communities from Angelo Coast Range Reserve, California, USA - CZODoug2_1_08_16fungal (PacBio error correction) | ecosystem: Environmental > Terrestrial > Soil >... | reverse complement strand
GGCTGGGCACCATCCTCGAGGCCGCGCTGACCAGGTTTTGGTTGTGTGAGCGAAAAAGCAGAATTGTCTCCGATCACCCAACAGACGGCGTTGTGTGAGGCCGGGGCCCGGGCCAGGTTTCTTTCGGACTTCCTAATACAAATTGGGCGGCGGTTTTTTTCCCGAGCGTTGTGGAGGGATACTCGAAGATTCTCGGGGCAGGCGAACCGGGTGCAATCCGCGCCGATGGGTATAAGCGTGGGGGAATGCGGCATTGCGCTAGGGAGGCGAATCCGCCACGCTGTTCACCGGTGCAACGGGGGGCAGGGGCAAAGTGCTAATGACCGGGTGCGAAAATTTCGGCGTGCGATTGCCAGCTACGCGGCACTTCGGCGTCGGACCAACAGCGCCGCCGACTCCGGTTTGTTGGCAAGGGCGACCATCCAAAGGCGAAACGTCTAGGGGCGAGAGGGAAAAAAAGGCCTCCCCAAAGAGGCCCGGCGCTCGTTAGCAACCATGGGGGCTAACGGGAAGGCAGCGGCAGGCGCGATGGGGCCGCTGGCACGGGCGTTGCGTCCGACGAACCAGTTGGTAAAAACGTTACCCGGGGTTTGTGAAGTTTGTTCGCCTTCGGGTTTTTTTTTTATTTTTTGTTTTATGGGGTTTTTATCGCATGAAGGATGGAACGGCGACGACGACGCTTCCGCTTGTTCGCAACTTCAATTACGGCCCGGAAAGAGATCCCGTCGCTGGACGAGTCTCGCCGAGAGTTTTCGCGGCGGCTTACCTTGCCATCGGGCCCAAGGCGTCCCTGGATATCTTCGTTCGCGCTTGCAGGGCGTGCCTCGGCGGGTTTGACGATGCTCCCGGGGCGCCAGATGACTTCCGCTGGATTGAAGGCCGCGGGATTTCGGTAGTGGGACCGAAATACGGGCGTGTTTCGAAGGCCTTCCTTGCAAGTAGTTAAGTAAGTAGTTTCGGCCAAAGCTTTTTCGAAAATGTGGCCCATATTCGGATGAGATGAGATGACATGTTTCCTACCTCCATCGGTTAGGAGTGACAGGTGAAGAATTTCGGGAACATCGCCATTTGGCTAGGTGGCCAAAGCCAAAAAAATTTCACACAGAGGCTCACAGCAGGAGGACAGGGAGACACAAAGGGCACACAGGAGATCAGGGGGGGAAAGGGAAAAAGATTATGGTTTGGTGAGCGACCGGGAGGTGCTTCATGGGGTGTCGGGATCGGACGAAAGCGGCGGAGGCTTTCCATCAACGGGCGGGGCGGTTTTTTTGAAAGAAGAGTTTCAGAAAGAGGTCAAAACTCTTCGCGTTAGCTCTTGGTAAGGGATGGGCTCTTGATGAAGTTTTTAGGGCCGAGATACGGGACTTTGGTCGGGGTTTCGAAACTTGGTGATCTGCGCGGGCCATGTGGGATAACAGAGGGGAAACGAGAACTTCGAGGCGCGTTAGCACTTTCGCCGGCGACGATTGCGGATCGATTGATTTGATGGGCCGGGCTTGGTTGCCCGGCTTTCGGCTTTCACTGTGCGGGCCCGTGAAAAAGCAGACCGGATGAAGCTGTTGCCAATCGTCGCGGCGGAGGAGACGGGGAATGCAGCCGAAAGCGGGGAATGAAACCCGGCGAAGTTTCGGGAGGGGGAAAACAAGCCAAAGCGCGCCCATTTCATGCCGGCAACAGGCGCCTGAAACGATGAAGATAAGGAACGCGGATCCAAGCGTATCGAACATTGTTGGACCGGCCGGGGCCTGCGCGCAGGCCGACATGCCGGGATGGTGAAACAAGTGCAGCCCACCGTTAGATCGGCAGGGGGGGCTTTGTGCGCCCGACGGGATTAATCCGCCAAGCAGGCCCCCCGTTGTTAGGGAAAGGAGGCTGGGGCAGGACGCAGAACACGATTGAATGTGAAGGGAACGCCATCAGCGTCGGGCCTGCACCGCATTGGGGGCTGGCGTTCAGGCTGGCCGCCGATTCGAGGTCAGCTCAGCAAAGCGCAGGAGATACATTCGATGGCGAAGGGCCCGACCGCGGTTGCGGTTGATGAGGCCCAACGCCACGGCGAGGCAACGCAAAAAAAAAACAAAAAAAAAAAAAAAAAAAAATGATTCTGTGTCACTGCGATGCCCCGAGTTTGAATTACTCCGCCGGAAACGCGCTAGAGCGTTCGGCGTAGTCGCTGTACCCTTCCGGCCCTGGGTTGTTGTATGTTGTAATAGGTTTCGACAACATTCGCCGGTGTTGAAGGCGGGCGTCGCGTTTGCCCTTTCAGGGGCGCGACCGGCAGATCGGGGATTGGCGAGGAAGGTGGCGGCGGAAGGAACGAAAAAGAAGAGAAAAAAGCAATTTGCATCGGACGCGTCCCCGAAGACAAAGCGTTCGGTCCATTTCCTTCAGCGTGTAATCGGATTTGATGATTCAGCGCGCGCGGCCCTTTGTAGGGCCCTTGCGGAAATCCTTGCGGGCAACGAGGGGCGGCTAGAAGGTCGGGGTGGATTTTCGGCGGGGTGCAGGGAGGGAGGAAAAGGAAAACACGACGCTTTGTCCGGGCGCCGCGAACGGCACGCATCTCGAGGAAAGAAAGATGAAAGCATTCGGAGCGCGGTTCACCGAGGCGACCCGACCCGAACACGCCTCGGAGTTGGAATCGCCGGCAACCTTGGGGGTCGTCATTGGGCCTTCTTTTTCCTGCTCTAGAGGCCGCACCGCCGTTGCAAGATCGGCCCGCCGAGGTGGGGGGGGGGGGTCGGACCAGGGGAAACCTGCAATCACTTCCTTCAAGGCAGGCGAAATGCGGTTCTCGATCGAGCCGGCCATACCGGTCGGTGGCGCTTTTGTTGGTTTGCCGTTTTTTCGCGCAGGAAACTGATCGATCAGGGTAGGTGGTAGCCGTTTGGCGGGCGTTGAAGGCTCACACGCCGTCGAAAAAAAAAAAGGCCCCCCCGCCATCGAAGTTCTCGCCGCGCGGCGATATAGTCCTCCAGGCAGACCGGGGATTTTTCCTCGAAGTGCCCAGCGGGCCACCCCCCGCGCCTCGGCATGGGGCTTTCTTGCCCTTTCATTTTTAGCTGTGGCGGATCCTTCACCCCGGGCCGCCGTACTCGTCGCCCGATGGCCGACCCACGCCCATTGGGCCCGCCGAGGAAATCCGGAATGCACGATGAGGCCCATTATGCCAGAGGCTGGGGCGAAGAAAAGAAGAAAAAGAAGAGGGCCAAAGGGGAATGGCGCCTCCTTCGTGCCACTGCGGCAACCCAACGAATCGGCTTTTCCACCGCCCCGCCGTCTGTCCTCGGTCCACAGGGCCCCGGCGCAATATAGGCCCAAAGCCGAGCCCCCTTGCCGGGCTCTTGGCCGGTCGGCCTCCTGATGGATGAGCCCGGCGCGCGCCCGGCGGCTGTAATACTCGGCCATCAGGGCGGGGTCGGGCCACATGACCTTGGGTTCGAACGGGCGCGGGTCAGCGGCAGCCATCAGGAGCGGTTGGGGGCGCGTGCGCGTGAAAAGGCCCCCAAGGTTCAATCGGTCAAACAACGTTTTTTTTCGGCATTGTGGGAAATCCTGTGTGTTGCGGGAGAGGCACTCAAGCTAATCGTAACTTCTTTGAGGCTTTGCCGGCGATCGTCAAGGGGCCCCGCGGGCGGAGCGTTTGAGGGTAAGTAACATAAACCACTTCCTCTCTTGGCAAAAAACAAAATACAGCGGGCGCGATTAAGCTCTGCGCCCAGATCGACGTAAATTGCTCGGCACGGATTGCAGGGCGTGGGCGAGATTAGCCGATCCTTTCTCGCTTCACGGGCCGCATGCAGATTTGGCGGGGGCTGCCGGCCCAGACCTCCCCCTCGGCCGATTTTTGACGCAGCTTGCCGGGGTCCACCAAGGCGCGGGCCGCCACCCATGAGCGCCGCCTTCTAAAACCACGGACACCGTCCTATCCGCAAGACTTCATGCCGACGAAGCTCTTGTACTCGAAGGGGCGGAGCAGTAGCGTGGGATCAGGGGCCAGTATGGGCCGACGGTCACGGTCGTTCGACCTGATTCAACGGTCTTGGTGGCCCCCCGCCCCTCCCGCTCGGCATGTTCACGTGGATCAACCGTGCGTTCCTGGATGTTTGGGTGGCGGGCGCGGACGGCGGATGCTGTTGGCATCATCGCCCCTGAACGCCCACCAGCCGTACCAGATGGCTGGCCACCGGACCCGATCTCGACATTTTCCGCGAGTGATGAAGGACGGGGGTCCGGCGGATTGAAGGCCATCGCGGCCACAAATGCACAATGCGCGGGCGTGATTGGCCGACGTGGGGAAATGTGAGTTGGCGGGCATTTCAGGCGGCGATCCAGTCCCAGCATTCAGCCGGACTATTTTCTGGCACCGCGGCGCCCGACGAACAGCGCCTTCCTTTTGCCAAGGATTGTCCAGCCCCGCGAAGCGACCCAGCACGAAATGGCGATGTGCCTCGCTGTTGACAACAACCCGCAGCTCCAGCTGTCGGTTATATTATCGGTTTCAGTGTTCCGCTTCCAATCGCCCGCGTGCTCGCCGCCCTAAGGCACGCTCAACAGCGCCCGCGCCGGCTAATTACTTGGCGAAGGGCGTGTTTGTACAGCGGAGATTCGGCGGCCGCTGGGGCTTTTCCGGTCAGGGCGTTGTGGAGAGTGGAGGGAGGGATCGACGAAGACCAGGGCATTGGCCCCTGCGGCGGGAAATGCCGACCGAGAGGGGCACGAAGAATCGGCCGTTCTGTCAGTTCGCGTTTCTCGATAGGCTCGGGGATTGCTTGTTGCTTCGAAGCAGAGGGGGGCCCCGTTCGAGCTCGGAGGCCGGCCCCGGTCTTCTCGTGGTCCCTTCGATCATCTGCGTGACACGCCGGCGGAATAGCCGTGAACCGCGTTGACGGGATCGGATAGGTCGCTGTGGGGATGAAGCCCGCTCGACCAGCGGCCAGCAGAGCAGCGCCACGGCCCCGGTCGGGTCGTATAGCAAGCCGGGGTTGGGAGACATGCTTCGCCTCGGGCGGATTGGATGCGCTTGGGCCCCCTTGGCCCGGCGCCCAGCATCGGCGAAGCCAATATAGGGTTTTTGACCCAGCCCGGCGCGCAAACACGATTTTGCGCGGTGCTGGCATCGAAGGATCCGCGGCGCCGCCAATTGCCGAGCCCATAGGGCCAAGGTTGACGGACCTTCGCCGCCGGCCCCATCGGGGCAGGCACAGAGCCCACGGACCCCACGATCGACCTCCGCCATTCAGATCGCGGGGGCGGGCCGTTGGGGTCGGTCCCTGCGATGGCTTCGGCGGCGATGCTCTTGACCTCGATTGTCGCGCGCCGCAGGCAGGAACCCGCTCGCGGATTCCCGGCCCGGTCCGTCCCCGCTTTCCGTCGAATGAAAACACTGGCCGTTCGCCCGCCATTTGAGGACACCTTACCGTCACACTGACCGCCCTCTTGCTTAGCGGGAAAGGGGCGGCGCGCGATCAAGCGACCGGTTCAGGCGGTTTCATGGGTTTTGCAGAATCCAGCCGCTGCATCAGGCCAAGGAAGGCGATTGGCCATCGTTTCTTCTGCAATGTGAGAAGAAAGCAGGGGTCGACCGAGGAACACAAAGTTAGGGAAGAGACATTGGCAGATCTTGGAGAGGATACAGATTGGTTTAGATATAAATATTTTCTTTTGGGTGTCGCCGAGACCTCCCAGGGCGCGCTTGTCGGTCGCTCCACTCACATGGGGGCGGCGCCGGACGAGCGGCTGCCCTTTTCCAGGGCCGTCTCCAGCACGTTCGCCGGTGGTCCCTTGTCGAGCCGGCCTCTCAGCCAGAGCCGCCTGGGGTCACCGGAGCTTCCTCATAGCATTCTTGCAGCCAGACCAGGCCGGTCAGCAGCACGAACTGGCTGGGTGATGGGCCTGGTAAGCTTTAGCGCCGGCGGCGCGGATGCGCCGCTGCCAGGGCGGCAGATCCGCAACAGCAGATAGCCCGGACTTCTCTTTTTTTTTTTTTTTTCACTCCGCGGATGCCTCGACCCTGCCAAGTCCTATCTTCTTCATTGCCCGGCGCCAGGCTTCACACCAGGCAGGGATGGGGCCCGTCGGGGATGATCGAGGCGGCGATCAGGGTGGCGGCCGAGAAATCGAGATCCTTGCGGGTTCCGCCAGGGGATTCTCATCCCTTCGGCCCGCCCAACTTCGGACCAGGGTGCCGGTCCACATCCGCGGGGGACCCTTCGAAGCAGAGATCGGCGGCGCCCCGGGCTTGCCGTTACATTCGGAGGCTCGACACGTTCTTCTGCGACCAAGAGGCCGAGATCATGTCTATATATTTTATCCCCTACAGGTGTTTTTCGTTGGTGTGTTTCCGTATTGCGTGTTTTTTGTTGTTTGTTGTTGGAGAGGAGGATGAATCTCGGCCTCTGGTCGCAGAAGGACGGTTCGGGAAGGCCGCCGATAAAACGGCAAGCCCGGCGCCGCCGGATATCTGCTTCGAGGGTTTGGCGGATGTGGACGGCAACCCCTGGTCGAAGTGGGGCGGCGAAGGGGATTGAGATCCTGGCGGAACAGAAAGGATCTCGATTTCGGCCCCACTCGTCGGGGCCTCGATCCCGACGGCCATCGCATGGAGGGTGAATGAAGCTGGCGCGCAATGAAGAAGATTAGGACTGGCAGGATCGAAGAATCCGGGCGGAGAGTTCGGGGCTATTCTGGGGCTGTGGCGGTCAGTGCCGGCCTGGCAGCGGGCGCAATCCGCGCGGCCGGCTTCTCAAAGCTACGGCATCACCCAGGGGCCCAGTTCGTCTGGCTGACCGCTGGTTCTGGGCTGCAAGAAGATCGCTATGAGGAAGCCGGCAGGGGACCCGCGGCGCTGGCTTAAGCAAGGGCCGGTGGCCTCGCCAAGGTGACCAACCGGCGGACGTGGGGATGGAGGACGCTGCGAAAGGGGCGGAGCCCTCGTCCGCGCCGCCCCCATTGCGGACCGACCAGCGCGCCTGGGGAGGTCTCGGCGACACCAAAGCGGCCGCGCCAAGATTCGCCAAAGCCGCGGACAAACGTGGTCGCGGTCGCCGGCGTTCTTCGGCACACATTTTGCAGAAACAAACGGATGGCAGCGCCTCCTTGGCCGAATGCAGCGGCTTGGAGGATTCTGCAACCCAGGGACCGCTGAACGTCGCTTGATCGCGCCGCCCCTGTCCGCTAGCAAGGGCGGTCAGTGTGAACGGATGAAGGTTGCCTCATGGGCGGCGACCGGCCCAGGGTTTCATCGGACGGGTGGAAGGGCGGGTACACCGGGCTCGGATCGCGAGGCGTCTGGCTGGGCGGGGCGCGGCGGACATGAGGTCAAGAAGCATTCGGCCGCGGAGCATCGCAAGGACCCCAAGCCGCCCGCGATCTGATTGGGCGAGGTCGATCGGTCGTGCTCTGCCTGCCCCCGATGCGGCGGCGAAGGAGTACGTCAACCTTGCCGATGGGCTCGCAAGCGGGCGCCCGCGGATCCTCGATGCAAGCACCGCCGCAATCGTGTTGCGCCGGGCTGGTTCCCCTTAGGTCTAGGCTTCGCCGAGCTGGGCGCACGGGGCCAGGCCAAGCGCATCAGGCCGAGCCGAAGCATTGTCTCAAACCCAGGCTGTATCCGACCGGTGGCCGTGGCTGATGCGGTCCGCTGGCGAGGCGGGCTTCATCCCCCAGCGACTATCCGATTCAACCCGTCAACGCGGTCAGCGGGCTATTTCGGCGGGCGGACGGGCAGATGATTCGAGGAACCACGAGGAAGACCGGCGGGGCCGGGCGCTTCGAGCTCTACGCCCTCGGCTTCGAGCACAAGGGCAATATCCCCGAGCTGATCGAGCAACGGCGAAGCTGACACGACGGGGCCGATCTTAGTGCCCTCGTCGGGGCATTTCCGCCAGGGCATGCTGGTCTCAGGACCCGCTCCATCTCGACACGCTGACCGGGAAAAGCCAGCGGCGGCCGATTCTCCGCGACCACGCTCGGCCAAGTATTAAGCGGGCGCGGCGGTGGTGAGCGTGGCCTGAGGGCCGGGCGAGGGCAGCGGGCGGATTGGGCGGAAGCACCTGAACGATACCGACAGCTGGAGCTTGGGCGGGTGTTCAAACAGCGAGGCAACATCCCAAGGGTCGTGGAGTCGCGCGGCTGGGACAATCTGGGCAAAAGGCGCTTCGGGCCCGCGGGCAGAAGTATCCGGTGAGCTGGGACTGGATGCGGCCTTGACATGGGCCCGCCTCATCATTACCCCCACGGGGCATCACGCCGGCGCATTTGCCGCCGATTGCCTTCATCGCCGAGACCGCAGTCAATCATCGGCGAGGTTCGAGATCGTGTCCGGTGCCGCATCTCTTGGTAGGCTGGCTGCTCCAGGGGGATGCCAACAGGCATTCCGCGTTCGGCGCCCGCACCAAAACATCCAGGACGGCACGGTGATCCAGTGACAGCGGCGGGAGGGGCGGGGGGGTGCCACCAAGCAGCCGTGATCGGGAGAACGGGGACGTGACGTCGGCCATTATGGCGGCTGATCCCGCCTTGCACGCTCGAGGAACAAGAGCTTAGTCGGCATGGAAAGTCTGGCGTGATGGGACGGTGTTCGTGGTTGAAGGGCGGCGCCATGGTGGGCGGCCGGCCGCCTTGGTGGACCCACAGGCAAGCGGCGTCAAAAAGCGGCGGGTCTGGGGCCGGGCAGGCCCCCGCCAGATGATGAGGGCCCCGTGAGCGAGAAGGGAAGCGGGCATATTCTCGCCCACGCCGGCCGAGATTACGTCGAGGCTGGCGGCAGATGCTAATCGGGCCCGCTGCTTTTTGCCAAGAGAGGCAGTGTTTATTACCTCAAAACGCTTCCGCGACCTTGACAGATCGCGCAAAAGCCTCAAGTTAACGATTAGCTTGAGTGCCCCTCTCCCAGGCACAGGAATTTCCCACAAAATGCCGACTGTTTGACCCGATGACCTTGGGGGGCCGTTGTTCAACGCGCCCAAACAGCATCTGATGGCGGCCGCTGACACAGCGGCCGGTTCGACCCAAGGGCATGTGCCGCCCCGCTGATGGCCGAGTATTACAGGCCAGCGGGGGGGCGGAGCGGCCGGGGGGCTTCAATACATCAGGAGAGGCACGACCGGGCATGAGCCGGCACGGGCTCGGGCTGGGGCTATGCGCGGGGCTGTGACGAGGAGCCAGACGGGCGCGTGGAAGCCGATCGTCCGCCCGTGCAAAACAAGGGACGTGGCCGACCTTCTTCGCCCAGTCTGGCATATGGGCCGCATCGTTTGCATTCCGGATTTTCCTCGGCGGCGCCAAGGGGGCGTGTGTCGGGCATCGGCGAACGACGCGCCGGGTGAAAGGATTCCGGCACCTAGGGAGGGCAGAAAGCCCCATGCCGAGGCGCGGCCGCTTGGCCTCGAGGGGGGGAAAATCCCCGGGTCTGATGGAGGATATCGGGCCGCGCGGAGGGAAGAAACCGCGAATGGCAGGCGGGCTTCGACGGCGTGCAGCTTCAAGCCGCCAACGGCTTAAACCCTGATCGATCAGTTCTGGCGCGACGGCAAAACAAGCGCAACCGACCCGGTAATGGGCGGCTCGATCGAGAACGCATTCGCCTGCTGAAGGAAAGTTGATTGAAGTCCTGGTCGAGCCAACCGTCGGGCGGCCGATCGCACACGCGTGAGGCTTCTAGCCCAAAATGGGGAAGACCCGCAGGGGTTGCGGGCCGATTCAAGATACGAGGCGCTGTTTCGTCCGCCCGCGGTGACCGGCGCTTCGATTGCGTTCAAAATCTGCCTTTCCTCGCAGATGCGTGCGTCGCGGCCGGACAGCTCGGTTTCGCCCGTGCGACCCGCGATCTCGTTTGCCGCAGATCGCAAGGCCTACAAAGGGCGCGGCTGATCATCCAACCGATGACACGCTGAAGGATGCGACCGACGTTTGTCTTCGGGACGCGCCGATGCAATTTGGCTTGCGGCCGCACCTTCCTGCCAATCCCGATCTGCCGGCGCGGGGGCCTTGAAAGGCAAAACGCGCCGCTCAACACCGGCGAATGTTCGAACAAAACTATTACCCAGGGGCCGGAGGGTAACATCGACTAACCGGACGCTTCGAGCGCGTCCGGACGGAGTTAATCAGCGGGCATTCAGCAGTGAATCTTTTTGCGGTCTCGGCCGTGGGCGTTGGGCCTCCATCACCCGCGGTCGGGCCCTTTCGCATCGGAACATGTATCTGCCGGCGCTGCACTCGATCGGGCCGGCGGCCCAAAAGCATGAACGCCCGCCCAATGCGGTGCAGGCGACGCTATGGCGGTTCTTCATCGGTTCGGCGTCTGCAGGCTCTGATACGGGCCGGCTGGCGGATATCGTCGGGGGCGCAAAGCTGCCGATCTACGTGGAGGCACTGTTCCCATCGGCAGTTGTCGCTGCGCGCCTCCAACAAATGTCGAGACGCTGATTCGGTTCAGTATCTTCAGTTCGTTCGGCGCCTGTGCCGGCATTGAAATGGGGCGCGCTTTGGCTTTCACGAACTTTCGCCTGGGTTTCCATCCCCGGGCTTCGGCGGGCATTTTCCCCGGTCTCCGCACCCCCCACTGCGCGGGAACGTTGGGCACCAGCTTCATCCGCGATATGCTTTTCACGCGGCCGCACAGTGAAAGGGCCGAAGCCGGGCACCAAGGCCGGGCCTCATCTACGCATCTTTCGCCGGCGAAGGCTAACGCGCTAGAAGTTCGGCGCGTTCCATGGCCCAGCAGAATCACCAAGTTTCGACCCCGAACGGGCCGTATCCGCGCTAAAAAATTCTCAAGCCCATCCCTTACAAAGAGCTACGGGGCGAAAGGTTGAACCTCTTCTGCAAAAACTCTTTCAACAGGCCCGCCGTTGATGGAAAGGCCTTCCCGCCGTTCGTCGAATTCCGACGGACCCATGAAGCACCTCCCGGTCGACTCCCCAAAACATAATTCTTTCCCAATGATCTCTGTGCCGCTTTGGTGTTCCTCTGTGAGCTCTGTGTTTGAAATTTTTCGTTGCCAACCTAGCCAAATGGGGATGTCCCGAGAATTCTCACTCTGTTCAACTCTAACGAATGAAGGTAGGAAACATGTCATCCGAATGGGCAACATTTCGAACGGCTTGCCGAAACTACTGCCAAGGCAGGCGAAACACGCCGTTGCGGTCCACAACCGAATCCGCGGCTCATCCGGGAAGTCATTCTGGCGCCCCCGGGATCATCGTCACCGCGAGGCACGCCCTGCAGCGCGACGAAGAATCCAGTTGGGAGCTGCCCGATGGCACAGGGGTAAGCCGCCGCGAAAAAAAAACTCGCGGCGAGACCTCGTCAAGCGACGGTCGCCGTATTGAAGTGCGAACAAAGCGAGCCGTCGGGCCGTTTCCATCCCTTCAGCGATTACCGCGGACACTTCACCCCGGGAAAAACGTTACCACTGGTCGTCGGACGCACCCGTGCCAGCGGCCCCATCGACGCGACTGGCCTTCTTCAGCATGTTGCGGAACGAAGAGCCGCCTCTGGGGACGGGCCTTTCCCTCTCGCCCTACGTTCGGCCTGGATGGTCGCTTGCAAACACACCGGAGTCGGCGGGCTGTTGTCGACGAGAAGGGCCGGTAGCTGGCATCGCCACGGCCGAAATTCGCCCCCGGCAGGCGCACTTGGCCCTGCCGTTGGGCGACGGGTGAAAAGGGCGTGGCGGTGGTCGCTCCTAGGCAAGGGCGCCATCCCACGGGATACTCGGCGTTCGGGATTTGCAAAACCGGTTCGCCTGCACCGAGATCTCAGAGAGGGGACCCTCCCAAACGGTCGGGAAAAAAACCCGCGCAATTGTATTAAGAAAGGTCGAAAAGCCCTGGCGCGGCCCGCTCAAACGGCCGGCGTTGATCGGAGGACATTCTGCTTTCGCTCAACACCAAATGTCGCGCGGCTTCGAGGATGGTCCAGGCCCATTGCACGGCGAGAAACATCGGGAAAATTCCGTCGCCGCCCGCTTTCTGCGACGGCGGGCCGCCCGCGCGTCAACATCGCCATTCGCGGAAAAAAAAAAACGTCCCAACGGGGAGCGGCTTGAGATGAGCATCCGTGGACTCGGGAAAGAAAATTGCCGAAAACAGCGTGCGCCGATTCAACGTTCTTGTTCAGCCACGGCGGCCGCGGAAGAGGCTCTTTGGCGTTGGTTTGG
>Ga0179593_1554925_pt1 | contig 12163 bp, 11 predicted proteins | sample CZODoug2_1_08_16_FD_185931 | JGI IMG/M metagenome (GOLD analysis project Ga0179593, IMG submission 185931) | Vadose zone soil fungal communities from Angelo Coast Range Reserve, California, USA - CZODoug2_1_08_16fungal (PacBio error correction) | ecosystem: Environmental > Terrestrial > Soil >... | reverse complement strand
CTTCGGGCTCTTTGAGCTGAGCTTTGATTCGAGGCTCCAGCACGACGGCCTGGCTTTGCGCCCTCTTTTTTACCTCGACAAAGTTTTCCCCCAGCTTCTTAACAAGACCCCGCTTCTCGCGTTCACTTGACTTGATTTTCTGGAATCCCTCCCACTTCTCGTCAGTTTTATTTCCCTTTCGCCGGGTTTATCTCTCCTTTAGTTATTCAAGGACCCCCCACAGGAGGCGATCCCAGCGACACCGGTGTTGGTAGGCCATTCACTCCCTCCTCCCATGCGTATCCCGGTTTGAGCAGGGGCCTACCGAGCGAGCGGCTTCGCCCTTTTTGCTTATCAACCAGTGTTTCTTTTTTTCGCTTTTTCCCCGGCAAATCCAATCGGGCCTGCATGTTGAGCCTGTGATGATCATGGGCTTTCTGATTGTGCGTGCATCTTTTAGGCAATACCGGAATTTGTGTGGCTCTCCTCCCGCCTTTCACCCACTCGGCATTTGAAGGATTTTGGCCTTACGAACCCCCTATTTCCTTTTCCTTCCATGATTCGGGGTCGTCCGCCCCCCTTCCTGTCACAACTTGTATCTACTGACTGTACGCCCATTTCATTTGGTTTTCTCAATCGGCGCAGTATAATTCCTTTATGTATTGAGTTCCTCCGCCAACCAAAGCGGTTTACCAATGCTGCTTCTCGCGCTGTTTTTTTTTTTTTTTTTTTTGTTTTTTTTTTTTCCCCGGCTGGTCCTTGTTCCTCGTCGCTTACGGCGTCTCTATTCTCGCCGCAGCTGTTCATTTTTTTCCTGCCTAGTTTAGAGCGTCGTGATTTTCTAATTGGAGCGGATTCTTCTAAGTCGGTTGGTTATTCGCGACATCCCCGGTCGGAATGATAGGATTTTGGTGAGCTCTTATTTTTCAGCCCCCCCCCCTCCCCCTGACGCCTTGAACGTGAGCCTTGTTTGCTTTTTCGTTAGTGTAATCCCCTCGTCCCTTTTCCGCGACGCGTGTCATCCGCACGATCGTTTTCGCAGTGTGAATCAGCGTGCGGGTTTCCTCTCCCCTGCTTCTAAAAAGAAAAGGAAAACCTTGCCCCCCAACCGTCCAGGTTTACGTTCTTCCCAGCAAATTACCAGTTCAATTCCCCCTTTTTTTTCTACAACGTTGTCTACTTTTTTCCTTAAAGGGGGGGCTCGACTCCCCCCCCCCCCCCCCGCCCTATTCCCTTTTGCGTGTTAGTCTTTTAAAAAAACGCAGGAATGAGCTGGCATTTGTGGCTACTCGATGTGCCCTGGGCTTTCCCCCCCCCCAGCCCCACATAGGCCATTTTGGCCGTGGCAACTCCCTTCTCATTATCCTTTTTTCTTTTTTCGGCTCACCTCTTCAGGTAGGGCTGGACGGACTTTCTTTTTCCCGAACGCTTTTTTCCGTGAAAGACACCTTCCGGTTCCCCCCAGAGGAAAGGATTCCCTCAAGAGTTTTAATGGATCAGTTCGTGCTAGTTTAGTCGCCTTAGGTGTTTTCGCCAAGGAGCCCCTTCCCGGAAAAGAAGCATCCTCGCCCTCCGTCCCCCGTATGGGACCTTTTTTTTCCGTGTAGGCACAAGAGTCGTTTTCACATCACCCCCCTCGTGTGAAATTCAATGTGGTCCCCCCAATTTTGTCTCGCCGGGGAACCCTAAGCCGCATACCCCGTGTAGCTGGCCGCCTCCGTCGTTTCTGCTTGGTGACGACCGGCTTCTTATTCTCGTCCTTAAGCCCCTCTGAACTAAGATTGGTTAAACCTGACATGGTTGACATCTAGCGCCGTGACCCTCACCCGCTCTTCCTCCAGTGTGTTTCGTGGGATCCTTGTTCAACCGGAAAGATGAGTTTTAGATTACGGAGCGTATCCCTACTTTTAGTAGACTATTTTAAGTCCTTGTCGTCAACTTCTGAACTGGCCTGCTTCCCCCAACGACTTTAAATTGAATGCGACTGCTCCCCGTCTCACCCCCGTTCTACGCTGCCTGTACGACAGTTCCCCTTCTCCCTCGAGAGACCAACCCATATGGGCGGCGATCGGCGTTCTGGCCTGAACTTACCCCTCCCTAATGGGCCCCCCTGTTAGCTGAGACTCACGCTCGATTTTGCTTTCCATTTGGTCAAACCCCCTACCAAACGCTTTCATCACAAGTACCCCCGGGCATTCACGGGTTTTTCCCTACGAAGAGGGAAGTTATCATCTTCGGGAAAGTTGAAAAATTTGGCCCTGCCCTGCAGTATCGTCGCCCCCCCTCTTCCAAGGGATAAGAAATTTTCGTTCTAATGACTCATGCTCTACCCAAACCCGCGTTTAAGGGTCCCCTCTTCCTACTGACAGATTTTCCGGCTTCCATTTCCTTCTACGCCATTTCTCGCCCTACATAACCCCCTTCCCCCCTCGTTTTGTTGTTGAGACTTTCCCAATTTGAGTGCCACGTGTATTCGGTTCCACCTGGAAGACTATTCCCCGGTTTCCCAGGAGCCTCGATAGGACCCATCCCGCTTAACTCGTCTGGTTTCCAAGGATGTGGCGCGGAGCTTACGGCGTTCCCGTGGGGTGCTGCTCCCTTGTCCTCTTCTTGTGTTTACGATAGTCTCCCGTGCCTCCTTCCTTCCATTAAAGAGAGTCCTAGTCTTTTTTCGTAACTTCCCCAGGGATTCCCTTTATGTAATTGTATTAGTGTTTGGCTGTTTGGACACCCCCCCTGATTGTCGCAGTCTGATCGAAGCTCTGACCCCCGGGCTTGAGTTTTGTAGTGCAACGCCTCATCCAAACACCCGCCGCCCAATTTTGATAGGTTTCGTGGAGTCTTGTTGGCCTTCGTTCGTTTTCAAATAATGCCACTGTTGGCTGCTCTCAGTGAAATTACGACCCCCCGAAACTCCTCTTGGAATCGTCCTCATTTTCATGATTGGACTTACCACTTCCCGGCCCCCCAGGAACTATTAGCCCCCATATCCCCTCCACTCTCTCCCTTTTCGTTGAACAAATGTGAATCGGCCTCCCCCCACCCCTTTTTTCGGTAGCTGTTTTACTTTCAGCTCTCTGTACTATTCCATTTACATTTTGTTCCAGTCGTAGTGCCCCTACATTTGGGTGGTCTCTGACTTATCCTTCGACAAACCCCCTTCGGCTCCGATTTTAGGTTTTTCCCCACGAACGTGATTTCGGCATCGAAGCATTTTTGGTGGAGGACCCCGGTCTTTTCTCCCCCAAAGGATACCTCTGTTCTTTTTTAAGGCCCACTTCACCCAACCACGAGGGATCTTCTGTTTTTTCTCCAACCAACTCCCCAGGGGACCGTCTTAGGCGTTTATGAGTGGCCTTAGTGTTCCTTTCTTCTTTTCCGGACTGGAAATTCTGTAGTACAGGTGGCATATCTTTCACTCCTACTTTTTTTATGATTCCTACAGTTTTCCCTTTAACCCTGTCGAATCGGTACCCAGTCCGATCTTTCCCTGTCCCCGTTGTCTCGGAGTCCCCTTTTCGCCAACTCCCCATTTCATGATTTTCCCGAATTTCCCGCTTTCAAATGCATGATTCAGGCTCCACCGCCCCATGCCCCCATATTTCATGTCTTTGTGCGCTCGGTACAATCCTGCGAGCATCAAAAACCCTTCTAATTTGATCGGGAGTTTCAAAACATACCACCCCAGGAGGGCATTTTTAGTTGGGTGAATGTCTGAGCCCCCATATTTCGCCCCCGTTGTTTGATAACCCTTGCTTGCGCTTTTCCCCAAGTTCTAAAACTAAAGACGGCCTCGCCACTGTGACCCCGTTTGTTTCAAGTTTCTTTATTGGGATCCCTGGCCCACGGCTACTCCGACGCTGATTACAAACTGCGACTACTGCGCGCTCACTATGGCCCAAGATTTCCCCGAGAGTGTATGCTTTTTTCGCTCCCGCCACGAACTCAACCCACGCACCCGTATCAGAACGTCCCCGTGTCTTTTGGGGCGTCGCGAAAGTGACAGGCCCCATCAGTCGACTGCAACATGATCCACTGCCCGATGCTGCAGTATTCAATAAACCCTAGGCGAGACCTAACACTTCCAGCACCTCGGTCGGCTACCCATACCTGCTTTCAGATGAGATGCTATCTAGCCTGGACGTCCCCCATTCGCGACTCGTAAAAAGGCACGGGCACCGTTCCTACCTCCGAGAGCATCGACTTAAAACCCCGCGTGGCCCCCATGGATTAAACAACTAATAAAGTTGGAATAAAGGCGCTCTTTCCAAACCCACTTCGCCAGTGTCAGTCCGTCTTAGATATCCCCCCACTGTGGCCGCCGGTTGGTGGTCCGACCCAGAAAGTTGTTTTTTAACGCTTTTGTGCCATCGCCAAAGTTGAATTTTCCAACGAGTGTACAGTCGTTGCCTCGCACACACCCACCCCTTGTCTTACAGATGCCACCCCCTCGAAAGCGCCAGCCAGCCCCTGCTTCAGACCGCCTTCCCCATTACATCCTATGGGATCTCCTTGGAAAAGCGATTTCTTTCCTAAATTCGCCCAGACCCCTTGGCTTTCCCGAGGCATAGCTTTGTGAGGCCCCCCCCAAAAGAGGATCATCACCCTGCTTTACTTTCGTGATTCCGCGCACCTCCGTTCTTCCTGGGGCCTCCTGATGGGTTTAATCGTATCCATTACCGGAGAACGGCCCAACCCCCCCTTCGAGAACTCGCTTCCGGGACTCTTTGGTAGTGCTTCCTTTCAACAGATTGACTCCAGTCTAGTTCCCCTCGGTCTTGAACCTTTCCCAGAATTTGGCCCCCGTAAGCACACTGTGGCCACGCCGTTGATTCAGTTCCCTCTTCACCCCAAAGGTTCGGACCAAGCTGCAAGCTCCCCCAATAAGCACCCCAGATCCTATCTATCTCTTACCCCTCTTTTGTTGGAGGATCTATAGTTTTGTTTTTTTTGGAGATGCCTTGCCCTTCAGTCTGAACCAGTAGTTCCTGCTTCACCGAGCGTTGCCCTCAAATCCCCATGTGAACTCTCCAATGACTATGGAACCCTCCCGATTTACAACTCTCCCCGCCTTGAGAGAATTGCCTGTACCAAGCTTTGATTTCTTTACTCACTACCAGGGTCCGTGGCTCCTCTTTTTTCACGGTTCCTACATTGCCTTTGCCGTTTCCTAATTCGCGTTCCCAAAACCTCAGGATGCGACACAGCGGACTCCTATGTGTAGAGAACCTTACTCCGCACCTCACATGCAGTTGTCTCGGTTTTGGCGCCGGGGCCTCACCTCGACAACGGGTGCGTGGTGCTTACCTGTCGGGTAGCGATTCCCCTTTCACACGCGAAGACTCGGGCATAGTTGTAGTTGGCGGTGTCCGTTCTTCTTTTGCTTGCTCCCCCATTTCGGATAATACATTATTGGGTTTGGACCCACGACTAAAGCTAAACCCCCCGGGGATTCATAGAAGGAAGTTCTTGCCCCAGCCAGAACTGCCCCCAGGCCGGACCAGAGGGTAGCGGTCTAGCCCAGTCTCCACCCCCCTTTTTTCGAGAAGACATTCTAGCAGAAACTCCCTGATGTTCGTCCAATCAGGCCGCTTATAGGCCCTAATTATCGGAGTCTGATTTCTTTTCCCTCCACGACCCATCGGTTGTAACCTTTGATTTCGCGCTGTTTCGGTTTTCTTCTTGCATTGGGAGATTTCGTTTAAGGTCCTATTTAGCAGCGCCCTAGAATGGGTCCCTCCGTCCCTAGGTTTGTTGCCTTTTAGGTTGCGCATATGATTACCGGAGTGCGAATTCCATTTCGTTTCGTGAATGTCTGCAGGGACCTGTATGCCCCTGGTCTTCTGCAGGCATGAGCACCCCCCCCCCCATCGGCGCCTACCCCCCCCGCCTTGCCCCACTTTCCTGGAAAGGTCTCCTTGTGGTGTTGCGTTAGTGGCGTGATCAGCGCGCCGAGCATGTCCTACAGTGGCAGTACCTTAAGCTCCCCGAAGGGGTTTCAGCTTCACTCCCTTTATCCCTTATTCCCCCCACCACTGCACCTTCACCCTCCATGGTCAGCCGAACGGACTACTTCCAAGAGCGCCCCCGTTTGCCTCAAACGTTTGTCTTTTTTCTCGACTCTATGGGGGCTCGAATCACCCCCGCACCGCCCCTTTTAGTTTCGGTAACTTCTAGCATGACTGTGGCGCTGTCTGCCATGACATGCGGCGTGCTGGGTTTTGATAGCCCCACCACCTTACCCCCGATGGGTTTTTGGTTGTACCCCCTCCTTCTCATCAGATTTCGCGCTCCACCCAATTCTCTTCACCTATGAGTACTTTTCGGCGGACCCTTAGTTCACGTCCACAACGGGGAATTTTTAAGCACATGCCGTCCCGTTTTTCTTTAATCTCAGATTTGGCCCTTCCGAAATACCCCCTGTTCGGATCATGTCGTTTCTAGTGAATGTCCCTGCAAAGTAGTAGGTTACTTCAGGCCAATCCAAAACACCTCTAAAGAAAACCGCCCTTTCCCGTTCGAGCTTTCCTTGGAACTGGGTTTACTGGGGTGATTCCAAGACACCCTCGGTGCTTCCCCTGTGTACAATTGACAACATATGTAGCCGTTTTTTAACCCGTACCGCTTACTCGAATGGCCCCTTTTCCTCGGTTTTTCTCCTAAAGAAGGTCTACTCCCTTCCGGATATGTTTTTTTTTAAGTTCTAAACACCCTTTTTTTTTTCCCCCCTCCTGGCACCAGCGGTTTTAAACACCTTTGCCCGGCCAGAGAGCCCATCCGCACGTAAAAAGCTCCCCATTGTGGGGGATGGCTCTTCCCCGTTAAAAATCCTTGAGTGAGATGCTTGGAGCGGATCTTCCGGTGCACGTAGAATGTCCCCACGTTTGCAAGGTCCTAAACCTGATCAGATTCCTTAGATTTTTAATGATGTCGAATTTCATTCTTCCGGCATTACCATTTTTCCATCTATGTGGCGAATCACGACCTCGCACGACTCCCGAAACCTTCACCATCTTTGGCGTCCCTCCGTCTTTGTAAATCGCAAGCCGGTTGCTTACCGATATCCTTGTTCGTGGTACTGACGAATTGTCCAAAACGCCAACGCTTATCACCATCGGCACACGTTGGTAACTGGAAGTTCCCCCTCCGAGCCTCTATGGAAGTGAAGGGTCACGTCCTCTCGCACTCCACAGGATAGTAGGCCAGGATCCCGCAATTTTAATGACAATGTTGTCCCAGCCCAGTCCACCCCCGATTTCTGCCTTTCTCCTGGTACCCCCGCCGGTTTTTGCTCCAGTTCAATCAGAACACAGTGGGTCGCAAGACCCCAACTCTCCCTTTTTCCCCATTTTTTTTGGTGTGTAGATACCCCTTGGTCTGGTACTTACGTCCGTACTTCGGGATCCTGGTCATGGCCTTAGAACCGTGTTACCATTAGCCCTTTCTCATAATGGAATTAACTTGAGGGGGCGGCCCCTGAGGTAGAGTAAGGATTCAGTAGCCGTTTTTTTGCGATCCCTTGCTATCTTGTGAAAACCCCTCCCCCCGATACTGCAGATCTTCCAGGGACCCCTTGACATGACCCCGAATTCGAGGGCAGTGCTTCCCTTGCCACTTGAACCCCACCCTTCGCAGTACTGGAGATCTTATCTTTTTTGTTTTGAACAGTGACGTCCCCCGCGTAAACCCCAACACCACCCCCCCCCCCCCCACCCCCCCAAAACCTGCTTCTCCCGGCTTGAGAGTTTATGGTTTGGGTGTGTTCGAAATTTCCCTGCCCAGTATACTCCCCATATGGTGTTCTAGATTTAGCGCTTCTTTGTTCGCAGCGCCACTAGGCCACTGTTGGAATATTGGTCTTCAAAGTCCCCCTGACAAACATATTTCTAAGTTTTTTTTTATAAGTCCCCGTCACTTCCAGGGAACCAAGGGGACAGTCCCCGACCTTCCAAACTGCTCTCCAGCACTTCATCATCAAATCCTAAATCTGAACCCCATGCTTCCCAAACCGGAGGGTTCTCATTTTTAAGTGGGACAGCTTTCTGACTCTCAATTTTAAGGTGGCTCCTTCTGGTAAGATAGTGTAAAGCACCTTTTTTTCGTCCTGATTTATTCTTCGCAACCATAATCTCCTCCGGCTCCTCCTTCCTTTAGGAGAGAAAGTGATTGCCCCCACCTCAATCTTCAACTTGGGACGCTTATTTTAAAACTTAGAACTTTCCTGGGCATCTCCACCCTAGCAAGTTCCACACTCTTTTTACTTGGTTGCATCTCCCCCTATACCCTCTTTACCCCTCGTACGGACTGGTCTGTGAGGGGCTTTCTCGGATTCACTTCCTTTTCCTCCTGGAACCCCCTCCAAGTTGACCCCAAACTAGCACGACCTCTCCTCAGAGCTTGCGATCCATTACATGGATGAACTTTCCGCTCTTATTTTTTTCTTTCAAATTTTTGGTTGCGTGAGAAAATTCGACACTCCTCCGATATATTGAAGAGACTTTGTTATCTTCCCACCGCGAACTGTCCTTTAAGGTGGGTCCCCCCCGCACCCCAAATGCCAAAATATTGGTTTCGCTCAGTTTTCCATGCGCGTCTCAAACAAGTCTTTCATGCTCTCGGCAACCCCCCTCGGCAAAATTCACAATCGCGGAGAGGGGTGTCCGGGCCCCCATAGGCTTCCCCTTGTTTAGCAAACGCTTGTCGTTGCTGAAAAGCCGCCTTCGCTGACCCTTTTTTTTTGTGTCACTTCTTGGTTCTTGGCATACCTCGACAACCCAGCAAGCTGATCCACTCCCTTCCTGTGTAAAGGCCCCCTTGGGATCTCCCCCTCGTGCGCAGTGGATCCTCTCGGATGTAGCCACGACGCAACACCGACACCAATGTATAAAGGTTCCCCCAACCCAAGGGGTGTGGGGGCTTGGCTCTTTACTTTGCAGTCGCCATAGAACTATGGGAGTGCGCCACCGAACAGCAAACTTCCGATGAAAAGACAGATGTTTACCTTTTTCTGATCGTTAATACAACTGGCAGCACCACGGCTCTCAGGTGCCCCGTCGCCCCATCTCTGTGCGCTCCCTCTCTCGGGTACCGGATCCTTCATCTTTTCCCCAAGCCAGCGCCAGCCGTCCAAACCCCTCTGAGAAGCATCATGCGTTTTTGTGCGTGCACTAAGCATCAAATAGCCCCTCACTGAGCCTCGTCCTTGTCGCACCAACGCGGATTTCAATTCTTGCGCCCCACGTGGTTTTAGAAGGTTCCTCAGCCCGCGTCCATGGCCTGCCTTAAATTTCCTAAGGCATCCGTGGACCGTTAAGGGACCACTAGTTTTGTTTTTGGTAGACACCCCCACTTTTTTGTATTCCGTTGACGATTTTTTCCCCCCTCTCCTCCCCCTGGCCTCCCCCACCCTTTCACCATTCCAACTTTTCTGCCGAGTCTTTCACGGGGAAACCCCCTGACTTGTTCATAAGCAACCCTTCCTCTGGCAGTAGCTGCCCAGTCCTCGCACAACCTCGATACTCATATGCAGTATGCGTGAGTATTGCGGCAAATAGCTTCCTCTCTCGCACTCTGATGTTTTTTATAGCGAACTTCCTTCCGAGCTTCCCCCAAGGCAACTTCTGCCCCGTCGCGGGAGTTCATACTGCAATCGGTCAAATTTTCTTCTGTCTCTCCCACGATGAGTTTTTTTAAAGCCGCTGGTTAACTCGAGTCAGGTGAGGCTCGCAGGAGAAGCAAAGGCTGATAGGGAGTTCTCCGACAAAGTTCTTCCCAAATTTCGACCGACCCCATTCTACACCAAAGAAAGATTTCCATCCTCTATCATTACTTTCGGAGAGGATCCGTCTTGGGAGCTTGCCTTTTGATTTCGACCGTCTGCAGCTCCTTCCGCCCGCTGCTTACGCCCCATTTTATGACCCCCCCGTGATTAACCCAAGACCCCGCTTTCGGACTTACGCTTTTTTGACCATTCTTTTATACTAAACATTAGTCCCTTATGCCGTCCCTCCTTTTGCCTTTTGAGCTCGTCTTACTTTTTTCCGTCTTAAAAACCCCGGAGAGAAAATCATGTCCAAGCCAGAGCTCTGCCACCTGCATTACATGCCCAGTACACTGTTTTTTTAGGATTACTTCTCCCAGAACCCGCCCTCCTATTTCCCGTGGTGTTTCTCAACAAGGAACGGCTTTTTCCCCTTAAAGACATTCGCAAAGGGGCGCGTTGTGAGTCCCGGTTGATTCTAGGCTCTCCAAGTCGGCATCGCTTCCATAAGGGAATTGTGCCGTCGCCGCCGCCACTTTTGTCCTTCCCCCACGGTGCAGGATTTTTACGAACATGTTAAATTCGCTTTTTTGGGGGCAACCCCGCCGACCCACGTCGCTATACTTCTCCCCTGCCCCATCATGAACTGTGGTTCATTCCCCCGGCCTTCTTTTTCTCACTATTGAGTCCCGGGATTAGCGACAATCTCTTTTTTTAAAAATTTGCCCTTCTTTTTTTTTTGATGAAGTTGCATGTCTTCTCCTCACTTTACGGAGTTCCTGTCGGAGAGACTACGTCCCCCCCTAGGTCTAACTGGCACTACTTTTTCGGAGAAGTCCTTTTAGCGTCTTTGCCTCTGCTGGACCTTCTTGAAGACATTCATCTGTTTCAGGCCGGGTCCGGAGTCCATTTTGAGGAAGGACTTTCCGGCAAGTGTGAACGCACCCCTTGCCTTCGGCCACCTGGACTCTTGTGACTTTGCCGGTTTTTTCCTTCCCGTGCGTGATCCCCCTTCCCCGAGATCTCTCGTTGTGCTCCCTTGTGGACCTCGAGTCGTCGCCTTTTGCCTGGCGTTCCACAATTTCTTCCCCCACCCCCCTCCCCCCCCAAAAGTGAACGTCCGTGTCAGCCTAGGTTTTTTTTTTAGTTCCTCACTTTTCCCAGAGCGTCCATCCCCCTTGCTACAACGTCTGTCTAAGGAAGCTTTCCTAATCCCCTTCCATCCCTCTTCTTTTTTGATTTCTTTTGTTCCCTCTTAAATGATGCTAGGTTGTTCCTTTTAGCGGGATTTCTTGGTATCGGCACAACTCCCTCGCGTTCTTTTTGTTAGGTTTTTCCACCCTTCTCATTCCCTTTTTTGTTTTTTTTTTCCCCATATCTAATGAGTTTCTGATTTTCTCGCTCCCGACCACATTTCATTCCCCTCCCTCGGCCTCACGCGTAATCTCCCAGGATACCTTTCTCCTTTCGATGTTGTTTAATCGCCACCTGTTCTCCCAGAGTCTCCCGGAAGTGAAAACTGACAAGCCCCTCCCCCCATTTCCCCCCGTCGTTTCTCAGATCAGCTTCTGTCTGTTTGGTCTCCCCTGATATCCTCGTGAGGCTTCGCCCAGAGTGGCCCACGCCCTCCCCTGCTTTGCCTTGGTAAAAAGACCGTCCCCCCCCAGAGCGTCTGGCCGAATTCTGTGTCCCCGAATTACCCGAGGATTTAAAGGTTGCTTTTTTTCCCTTTCGGCCTCCACCCTGTCGGGCATCCGGCACATCGCAACCCCCTGACATTCTTCTCTCTCGCCCCGGTTCACGTTAACAGAGCCCAGCCTAGATTTGGATCCAAGGGGTGGACCACCTCCATAGTGAGTGAGATTCTCTGAGACGGAGTACTTTTCGTTTGTACCCTCGTCGAAGTTCCCCCTCCCGGACAGTCTCGAACGCCCCCCCACTTCCCTCTTTCCAATTGCATTCCCCTCACTTTTCAGCCCGCTAATTTACAACATTCAAAGTCGAGGAAGATCCCTGAATTCTCCCCCCCCCCAACTTCGAAAAGCCTTCCACGCGGCCCAGAGTACCACAACCACCCCCCCATTTTTTCTCTTCTTTTGGTCCCTTTCCCCGGTATCCGCAACGAGAATGGCCCTTCTCTTTTCGATGGTCGTTGAATGGATTGGTACCACCCGTATCCATATTTCCACGGAAATCAGGTTTGGGTGCCCTGGGAGTTCGACACGACCGGCCCCCCCCCCTTTTTGTAATCCCACCGGGCACGGTTTTTTGCATTGCACACCAGTCTCCTTTTTTCTAAGGAATCGCCCTGCCCCCCCCGGTAGGAATCCTCTTTCCTTTGATTCTTGGCAGAAACCGGTAGCTGCTTTTGTGTTTTGGTAACTCCCGGTCCGGATTTGCGTATCTAATAACCATTTGCCCGCA
>Ga0179593_1564331_pt1 | contig 12164 bp, 16 predicted proteins | sample CZODoug2_1_08_16_FD_185931 | JGI IMG/M metagenome (GOLD analysis project Ga0179593, IMG submission 185931) | Vadose zone soil fungal communities from Angelo Coast Range Reserve, California, USA - CZODoug2_1_08_16fungal (PacBio error correction) | ecosystem: Environmental > Terrestrial > Soil >... | reverse complement strand
ATTGCCCTCACCAAGATTAATAGTCGTCCCTTTATGACACCTTCCCCGCTCGAAGAGGAAGGGTCACCTTCCCTTTAGAAGCGCTTGACCCAGAGGAGAGAATTCCCTGTTCTTTTCGCCCCCTTCCTGGTATAGGGAGGAGGATCCCCTCCTTCTTTTTGAGAAGTTATTAGAGGCTTTTGACGTTCTTGGCAGCATTTTCCCCCCCCCCCCTCAGAACAGGCGAGGGTCTTTATAGCAGGGACGCATGGTTCCTTTTTTCTCATTCCTCCCCCCCGGAAGAGACCAGGCGCGCTACGCCCCAGCTCGACCAGCCTCCCCTAAGACACGCTGACGTCCTCCAAGGGTCGCGGACTTTCTCCCGGCAGCATGCCATATTTTTTTCTTTCCTAACGGGAGGTCAGGTATCTCGAAAAACAAGGATAGGATTGATCCTCCTTCCTGAGTCCTCTCCCCCGATGGTCCCTCGGAAGAGGGTCAAACTCCCGCGATTTTTTTCTCAGCAGAGCGTGGCCCTGTCAACGATGAGACCCCCCCCCAGGAAAGAGATCTCACAAGGAGGCACTCCCTTTCCAGTTACAGACATTTGTATGATCCCTTCCCTCCATTTTTCTTTCTCTCGAGCAACTGCTGTCCCCAGAGCCGTACGGGGCAGACGACGCGGCCCCAGTACTAGTACACTCGCCTCTTACCTTCTTCCCTCTCGGCGGACCATCTTTTTGGTACCAGGCTATACCCGATTTTCAGAAGGCGGCCCCTTTTTTGAATCTTTCTCCGGTTTTGCAAGCTCTTTCTCGGAAGTCAACGCTGTCCTCCCCGCGGCCCTTCCCCCCCGGTGACCAACGGCGTCATTTTTCCCTTAGGCCGCCTCTCCCCGCGTGAGAGTCCCCCCTTTTGCGGACTTTTTTCCTTCTCCTTCAAGCGAACGGAGCTCTTTTTCCCTCTGCGAGCTAAACGTCGCTTTATAAAAGGTATTTGGAATCTTCCCGCCCTCCCCGAAACTAAAAGAGCCCTTCCCCCCCCCTTTGAATAGGTAAAGGATCCTTGTAAATTTATGTGGAAATTAACCCGCCCTTCGATCATAGTTGGGTGAGTCTCCTAATGGAAGTTCCTTTTCTCTGACCCAGTTTTTTTGGCGTAGATCAGTTCCTTGGTTTTTTCCTCTTAAACAGACGGCCCCCCTTCGGAAGACCAAGAGGGGCCTTCCCGTTGGACCGTCCCCCAACCCAGGAGATGCGTTTCCTCTACAGACCCCAGTCAAGAGGCGGTTTTTTTTTTTTTTCCCTGGTCACGGGCATGCCCTTTTTCTGGGGGGAGGCTTTTTTCCCTTGACGTCTTTCGTCGGTCAACCTGCCATAGCTCGTCATCTCCCATTCCCCCCGTACGCAGGGTTCCAGAGCTCTCTTGGAAGGAGGCACCCCTTCATAAGTTTCCTTCCCTTCCTTTCACGAAGAGAAGGGCAACCTCCCCTTTGACTCACTGTCGTGCAGGGTCCAGTTTTTTTTCTCTTGTACAAAAGGGAGCCTATCTCCTTTATTACCCTTTCGCGTGCGCTGGCGTTGTCGTTTTCCCTTTTCCCATGCATGACACTCTCCCTCCGGAAAAAGCGTCCCTTTTCCTTTTTTTTCTTCCCGCTTTTCGGAAAGCGTCAGTCTTTTTGCAAGGAAAGTTTCTTTAGGTAAGACTACTCTGCTTCGCAGAGTACATCCTGATGGGACCGGCCCACCAAGTTTCTAACATACGGCCCTTGTACTTTTTTTTTTTTTAGGGACGCTTTTCCTTTCACCTACAGACCTTCGCCTTCCCACCGAACCCACGCTGTGCGGTTTCCGTAGCTTTTTTTTCCCCGGCGGCGTCCGCCCGACCAGCTCCGGTACCTCGCGCTCCCCTATCTGCAGAGGATCGGCATCGATGCCCCTTTCGGATAAGGTACGCCCGGACCCTCCTATGGTGAGGGAGGTGGGCTCCCCCCCTTTGTCATCAGGGTGAACCCATCCTGGTCCGGGGAAACGGCGTTCCACAATTCTTTTCCCCAACAAGAACCCCCTTTTTGAGCAGGCTGGAGTTGAAAGACGTTGGTGTAACCGTTTGAGACTCCTTCCCCTTCACGGAATGGTCGAGGCGCTTTTTCCCCTACAGGCCGACCCTCTGAGGAGAAGGCCTTTCTGCCGTTTTTCTTTTTTTCTTTTTTCTTCTCAGCACGGGCACCTGTTTTCCCGCGGCACCCGGCCTCTCCCCTCGAATAGAACAAAGAACCGCCGGGTCCACTTCCCCTCCTTTTCCCCTCATTGCTCGGGCCCTCTTTCTTCCAGGATAAGAGAGGTTCCTGCATTAACAAAGCATTCCCTTCTCAGCTCAATTTTTTCCCGTGTAAGAGACGGGTCCTTTCCTCGACATAGGATTCCTATATAGGGTAGACCCCCCCAGTACTTCCCATGCCCTCAAAGGATAAACGAGCAGGCCCTTTCCCTCTAAAGCAAGTGATCTTGTAGGAAAGAGTAAAATAGGTTTTACCCCAGTCAATTTCCCCCTTTCCCCTGAAATTAGATGAAGTCCCTTTTTGACAGCAAGGAGAAACCTCTCGAATGACTTTCTACCAGAGCCCCCCTGTCCAGCTGGGCGCCATCCCTTCTCCCTGTCTTCCCGGTTAGCTCGATTCTGTTGTTCGTTTTGCTTCCCGTTTGCTATGGTATGACCAATGCTGTCATTCTTTCTAACAAATGCTATGAATAAACACTTTTTTTGCCGGGATGTGTAAGGGAACACTTTTTTTTTTTTTTCTCAGTCACCCCTTCTCCGGGTAATTAACAGCCCTTAACATGCACTCCCCCCCTTTCTCGGATGAAATGGGAGAGATCCCTCCTACGGTGTGGATACCGTTTCGAAGACCTTGCTTTTTCCCTTGTAGCCGCGCTGCACCTGCGGGCGCAGCAACGGACCCTTCCTTGCTCGCAGCAGGATCCTTTTTTTCAACTTCCCCCTGGCCGCCACCCAGACGATCCCCCCCCCCGCTGGCGGGTGTCTCTTTTGACGGCGGGTCGAGATCACCGGGTCTTTTCAGATTTTTCCCCCGCCTCTGAACTCCGGCGCCAAGGTGGCTCGTCCCCTTTTCCCACACCCCGCTCTGGGAAAAATATTCTTTTCCCCAAATGATAACAGAGGGCTCCTCTTTTCGTCTCGGCCCTCTTTCCCCCCCTGTTTGCGTAGCAAAGATCGTTTTGCGGTCGATACTTTCCTCCGATCGCGAACTCCCTGGTTTCTCTCGGATAGCGAATTACGTCTTCCTTTCCGTCGCCTACACAGTCATCCTCCCGTGTACCCCTCCCTTCACGAAAGAATTTCCCCTTCTTCTGGCGTCATTATGCCATTTTCCAAAGATGCCCCCGGATTTCTTATCCATTCCGTTCCCCCTTGGAATCTCCCGACTTGCGTCGTTCATGTGAACCCCTCGGTTGCGTGGTGGGGCCCGGCCTTCATGTCGCCTCCTTTAGAGGGTGGTTGATGATCTCTTTCCGCTCCAATCTTTCTCGCACTGTTGATCTCGCCCCATTTGGGCCTTGATCGTGTTTGCAACTTCCACGCCGAGTCTTCCCTCCTGTGTTTCCTTGCCCCCCCCCCCAGTGGCGGAAGATGGGTTCTTACTAAGGAGCCGCTGATTCCTTTTTTTCTTCGATCTTTGTTTCCTTCTGGAATGGCCATTCCCCTTCCTCCTTCGGCTGCGGAAAGTAGTCTTCCCTGAGATTCGAGTCAAGCAAGATTTTTACTTTCGCCAGCTCCTGGCTGAAAGCGGATGACTCACCGGTTCCCCCCCCTCCCCCTTGAATCTGTCTTTAATGGCAATACCTTTTCGATTCTTCCCTCGACCTACAGGTTCTTTCATTCTTTCCCCAGACCGGCCATGACCACACTCTTCCCCTGCCGTGACCCGGCTCCCTTCCCAGTGTAGCTCTTCGCGAAACTCCCTTTCCCTGATTCAACCCTCCCGCAGCACAGAACCCTCCTTCCCCTGCTTTCACCCCCCCCTCCAGAACGTTCGCTGCGGGGTCTTTCACCCGGTCTGGCGCTTGCTGCCTCGGAACCTTTACCTCAATCTTTTTTTCCTAGTATCGACTCAAAACTACCGAGTAGTCGTCCTTTCCACTTGGACCAATAGTTTTAAGGATCTCCGTTGGGACCTTTCTAGTGTGCAACGTCCCTTTTCTCTTTTGAGCGAAAGCAGGTGCCGATTCTTCAGTGGAATTGTTTGGAGTAGAGTTTCGGCTTTGCAAATTCTTTCTCTTTGTTGGGTTGCTAGACTTTTTTCTTTCCCCCCCAAGCCCGAACTTACTCCACCTTTCAACTCGAACCCTTCTTCCCCCAAATCAGGGAACCTGCTTTCGCTCAAAAGTTCTTCCACACTAGTGTTACCGGGGTCGGTCCCACCCTTTCCCCCCCCCCGACTAGTGTCAAGTGATACGGAACGCTCTTCTTTATTTGAGTCGATACTCGTAAACACAAGCGTCTCCCCTGAAGTGCCCGAAACTTCAGAGTAGCCCGTCCACCCTTCCTCAAGCGCCAGACGGGTTAACCTTCTTTTTCCCCCTCCCGCAGCGAACGTTCGGGATTTTTTCCAATCCTTACGAATCTCTTTGTTTTTTTTTTCCCGAATTCTTCCCTTCAGGGATCGAACTGCGTTTCTTTTCTCTTCATTCTTGGAGAATCTCATGGGGGACTAGCTTGTGGCCTTTTTCCAGACAATGAAAGAACTGTTCCAACTGTCTCCCCCCCTTCTGCGGAAGACAGATTCAAGTTTCCTCCGACTTTCGCAATTCGGAACGTGATTTTTCCCCACTGCTTCGGGGAAATAGGCTTTTTTTTCTAACTTTGTCCCCTCCTCCTCCGCTAGGGAGATTTTCTCTTTTCCCCCTGCAACGCCCAAAAGAGAGTTCCTTTTGGAATAGAGGATAAGTAGAGATCTAACTGTTGTGCTTTTCCCCCCCCCGTCTTGGAAATCTCCGCTTCCCTTTTTTTTTCCCCCCACATCCGGAATCGCACTTCGAATCCAGTCTCCCCCCAAGGGCGAGACCAAGACGCGTTTTTTTTTTTAGTCCCCCCCCCCCTCTAGCGCTTTAGACCCTCCCCCTTGTCGCGTCCCATTCCCCTTCCAGCATGAGCTTTGTGATTGAGAGTCGGATCCCTTGTTCCAAGAGGGCGTCCCATGTTCCCCCCGAATCCGTTGATTCTACGGGGCAGCAGTTTCCGGTGGCATAATGACGCCGAGTCTCTTTCCCCGTGATTACACCTTCTGCGTATGATGTGTAGGCGGACGGCATATTTCTTCCTCTCCTGAATTCCCTTTCTGCGGGTTTTTCCTTTTGAGACTCCTAGACCCTTTTCCCCCTTCTTTCGCGCTCCTCCTTAGCGTCGAGAACAATCTGGTGCATTTTCTTTCCCCCCAACGCTAATATTTCCAAGAGCACCTCTTGACCCACCCCCGGGTGTTCGACAGTCCTCGTACTTTTTCGCCGGAGTTCAGAGCGTTGCTTCCCCTTATATCCCGCCCCCCCCCTGACCGGGGAAGGCGCGGCCACCTCTCCTCCCGGATAGGATGGTTGCCCCCCGTACCAAACGGCAGATTTTCCCCCGCCTTCTTCTGGCAGCCAGCAGTTCTCCCTCTCCCGCTGCAGCGTCGCCCCGGGGGTGAGACCTTCCTGTTCGACCTCCCCACCTCGCTGGCCATCCGTTTTTCCTCCGGCGGCCATGTCGTTTTTCCTGGATGGTAAGAACAGGGCTCCCCCCTCCCACCCGGCGTGTCCCGGACACTCCCTTTTCTCGGCGAAGGAGTTTCTCTTTTTTTCCTGCTTCGTCTTCCTCCCTACATCATGGGCAGACCAGTCCACCCGCAACCCCCTTCGTGACAATTCCCATCTCAGACTCCCCCCTCGGCTTCAGTTTAACGGGATGGCGCTTGTTGGGTGCGCTATGATCTGTCCTTCTCGCCGGGTCTCTTTCTTCGGTTTTTTTTCCTAGTACGGGCAGCCGCGTTCCCTTGGTCGGCGTGTGGACCGAGGTTGAGAAAACTCACTGAGTGAGCTTTTTTCTTATCCTGAGTTTTTGCCGGCCCGACGCTTTTTTTTCAAGGCGCCGATTTCCCCTGCCGCGCGGACACGGTGTTTTTCGCTTTCGCGTTTCCCTTTTTTGTTTAACGCGAAGGTCATCGCTCTTACTTCTTCGCCAAGCCTTTAGGGCAAGGCGCAGTCCTCTTTTTCCTGACCGCTTTTTTCTTTCTCTGTCCCGCAAGGCTGGCTGGTGGCAACCAGGGGCCTTCCTTTAACCTTTTTCTCGCACGGCCGGTTGTAGATGTCGGTCGGCCGGTTTGAACCAGCGCCGCGCTGCAGGTCTTCCCCCGAGGGAAAATCCCTCTGACGAGGCAGGTTCCTTGTTCGACGACCCTCGCCCGGTTCCCTTCTGGCCGTGGTTCACCATGTTTCCTTCCGCCACTTCACGCACCTTTTTTGTTCCTTTTCCTTCTTCCCTGAATCACTGAATGTGGTGGGACCATCGATGCCGATCCGCAGTTCTGTGATCGGTGAGAAGGGTCTTTTCCCTTATCAAGTTTTTTCCTCCACCATCGACGTGGTTGTCAGGAGCGCACAGACGTGTTGCGCATTTTCTGGCAGGTTTTTCGTAAGCAGGCCCTCACGCGGAGTTTTTTTTTGTGCCGTATGTGCGGGGCGACTTTTTTCCTCTTTTAGGTACTCGCGCTGCGGCACTGCGGCTCCCCCCCCCCGGGACTGGCCGATGATCGTTCCCGCGGGAAGCCCTTTTCAGACGCTTTTTAAGGCATGAAGGCTTGTTAATCCCTGGCCCCTAACAAATTTCTCGTGAATGTTAATTCACTTCCGGTACCCCCTAGTTGGACACCCCCTGACACCTGGAACTGCCCAATCAACGGACCTTCCCTTCCCCGTGCTTCTTCCAGGGAAAATGCCAGTAAATGAAAAGCCGCTTCCCGCGGCGACGAAGTATTTTCCCTGTTCGTTCTTCATGGCAGGGGGCTCTTTCAGGTGAAAGAGAAGATCCCCGCACCCCTCCGGAAAATCCCCTTTTGCCGCATTTCTGAAGTTTCCCGCATGATAAAGATCCCCCGGGTCCGAGATATGTCTCGTCCCTTTTCCCTCATAGTCCCAACCTCAAGGAGGAAGCATGCCCGTTCCCCCACCGCCCCCCCTCGCTTGAATTTTTCACCACGGCCTGATCGACGCCCACCCCCTTTTTCCCCCCGCTGGGCGGAAATGAATTCCCTCCCCAACGAGATCGCAGAGGCTTTTTTTTTTTCTTCCGGGCTTTTTTTCCCCCCTATGCAAAACAGGGGGAGCGGGAGAGCCCTTTCGGGGGCCAACCAACCCCTTCCGGGGTAAACCCTCTTCTTAGGTGAGTCCGAGTGCGCTTCGAGCCCGGCATGGCAGCTTTTCTTCCTTGGGCCGCTTCCGCAAGAAAAAGACCCCCTGGTGATAGGATGAGTCTCCCGGACAGAGTGTACTCCCCCTATTCTCGACGTACCCCCCCCAGAGAGGGAAGCCCTCCCTTTCCCGCGGGTGCACGCCTGAGCGGGGAGATTTTTTGCGGCCCGGATGGAAGGCCCTTTTTCTCTTTTCCCAGAGGCTTTGCTTCCGTGGAAGAACTTCCCCCGCGTCGTATGCCACACCCCTTTTCTCTGAGATCGGCAAAGGACTTTTTTTGGAGCTAGTCCCTTCCAACTACCCGGGAGGGAACGGGCCCTATCTCGCTGGAAGTTGTAGAAGTTTTCGAGGACCTGAGGGCCTTCCCCCTTTCCCATGCTCCCGACCGCAGGTCTTTTCCGCCTGGAAAGACATTCTTCTACCACGAAGGAGCTCTTCCGAATCCTCTTCGCTCCGGTCGACACCCCTTTCTCCCGCCCACCACCGACATTTTTGCCGTCCGCTTGCACGTGTTCTTCCCCCCCCTTCCTTTTGTCCGCGTTTCTTAGGATCTGCTGGTCGAGCGGGCTGTCGCGGCCGGGGGCCGGTTTTTTCTTTCTCCTCCTCCCGGTCGATCGGCCCGCGCCCTCGCTGTCTTTCCTTTTTGCTGACACGGCACCGACAGAAGACCTTTCCTCCCGCACGAGATCGCCAGCCCTCTTTTCTTTCTCTGTCTCTCTGCGTTTCCTTTTTCGGCTCTCCTCGCAGAGTTTTTCCTTTCCCGTATGATGAGATTCCCCTCACTGTCCTTTGAGAGTTCCGACAGGCGGGGCGGTTCTTTTTTTTTCCATGCTCGACGCCCTGGGCAAATGATTTTTTTTGTTGTTGAGAGAGATATTGCCCATTTCTTCTATCTTCCCCGAATCATCCAACCTTTCCCCGGATGAAATGAATAAACTAGACTTTTCGGAACGAGATTAATAAGGGAGAAGCGCTCTTAGAGAATTCCCTTCCCCTCGTTTACGTCTAGGAGGAGGATCCCCCCCCTCGATGGATGGAGACTCTCCTTTCTTCTTTCTTGAACCCCCCCCGAACCTTGGGCGCGGTAATCGAGGCCCCCTCTCTTCTTTGCAGTCCAGAAGCCCTTCCCCTCCACCGTCCTCCCCGGCGCGCTTAACGAACGCTCTCCCCACGACGACGCTGAAAGCCTTTTTTTGGAGACGTACCGTGAAGCGTCCTTCCCTCTTCTGGAAGACCCATTTTCCGGAAACGGGGACTTGGCGAAGGAAGACTCCTCCCTCCCTTTTGCTGATAGTTTTAAACGAGCCTCTCGTCAAAGATCCCCCCCTTTTCCCCTGAGGAAGCGTCCCCCTCTCCCCGGGTGCAGCGCATGGCGACTTTTTTTTGGCCCATAGCGTCTTTTCTTTTAACTGAGCACTTCTCCTTTCCTTCATATAGGTGGGTGATAAAGTTAAAGAAATTTTTTTCTAGAACAGTGGAGACCCCTTTTTCTAGCTGCGGAGAAACCTTCTTTTCTTTTTTTCTCAGCCGTCGGCCACCCCGGCCTGGTTTTTGTAAATTCGCCTCGTGAAGCCCCTTAAGAGAAAGCCAGCTTTCGTTTCCCCCTCAGGAGTGAAAACGAGGAAGAAGGCTTTCTTTTTTGGGGGGGAAGTTTTTTTCAGGCAGAAATGTGCTTCCCCCCCCTTTTTCCTTACTTTGTCAGCTGCTGTAAGAAACCCTTTTTCATAGAGCACACCCAACTTTCTGTAGTAGTTGAGGCGGTTTCATTACGGACTTCCCTTTTCGCTTCCCCTTTTTCTTCCCAGCTTGCATTGCTTTTTTCACGGAGAATTTCTTAGGAGAGAGAACCCTTCCTTTTTCCTCTGTTCTTTGTCCTAGATTTTTCGTGTTACAGAATCATTTTCCACAGTTGGCATAGGGTAAAGGGATCTTTTTTCCCGTGACTGTGGAGGCCATCCCCCTTTCTATTCGTTGGGTGGAGTGATCTCCGGGACCCCCTTAAAAATACGTCCCTAGTAGACAGGGTGGTGGGCTGAGATTAAGGACGGGTTTTCCCCCTTTTCCCCCCTTTTTCCACAGATTCTATTTTCTTAACCACCCGTCTCTCCTCAGAGGAAAGGGCCCCCCCTCCTCTTGGTGAGAAGGAAGCTTTACTTCCCCCATTCCAGCAGGAGGAATATGTTCTCTTCGCGTTCTGGGGTGAAACTTTCCCCTCCTGAAAAAGGGACTTCCTGGAGGGGCAGGAGGTTTCTTTCCTTCTACCTGCGTAAGTGACCTCCCCCCCCTTCACCATGATAGTTTCCGTTACTTCCTTCCGCAATTCACTTTTAAAGACGATTTCCTCTCCGGCGACAGCGGGTCCCCCCCCACTTCTCTCGTTTTCAGTTAGGTATTCCTTTTTCCCCTGCTCCACTCTCGGAGGAAATTTCCCTTCCTTTTCAGGTTTCTTATCCCTTCTTCAGGGGGTCTGGTCTGCTTACACTGGCTCTCCCCGTACCCGAACGGAATTAACCCTCTTTTTTTTTGCGGTGTCGTATGAGCCTCCCTCTTACCACTAGAAGGAATTGCTTCCCCTCCGTTTCCCAGTTAAGGAGAGTCTTCCCGCGGGAACGGCACTTTTTCCGAAGCATTTTCCCCGGGCGGTTCAGATATTGAAGTAGTGACGCAGCGATCTCCTCCTGATGTTTACCCCCAAGTAGACCCCCCCCCCCACTGCGCCTGACATCTCGGTCTTCTCTTTAAGATTAGACCTCCTCCAGAACCTACCCCTCGTGGAGAGATTACACCTCCCCCTGTGCGGATCCTGAAGGAAGCATCTAATCCTTTTTTTTCCCGGAGTCCGCTTTTCCAAAAACATCCTTTCCCAGCGCCCGATATCACCGGTAGCCCTCTCCCCCCCGGAGGATCTGCGCCTTTTTCTCTTGATCGCTGCCGTAAACCCATTTTTTTTCCGCCTGGCGAACTCCTCAGTCTTTCCCGCCTTCGACCAGATGGTGCTGCTTTGGCTTTCAGGGTTGAACAAATCTTTCCCTCCCTTTTTTTTCCCCTGTGCCGGACGGGTCGCGGGTTCGAGAAAAAGATTCCCCTACCCAGTTCCAACTTTCTGGATTTGCCGGTTGGTGTTAACCCTCTTTCCCGCCTTCCCGGTGCTGGTAGAGGCGCTGTGCATCTTTGAAATAAAGGACGACCGACATCGTTCCCCCCCTTTTCTGGGCCCGACGTTTTCCGGATCGCCGCCGGTACGTTCTCGACTTCGGTATAGAAAGGGAACCTTCTTTCCTTTCCCCTCCGCCGGCAAAACCGGCGCCAGACTGGCGGGACCTCCTCCTCGAAAAATACCTCCTCGGTACTCGAGCTGGACAAGATCTCCTGCTTCCTTCCTTTTACGTGCTGGGCCTCCTTTTTTTCTCTCGTCCGTTAAGGTCGATGACCTTCGCCTTTTTCCCCTTTCAAGCTTTTTGGGGAGGTCAAGATACGCCCCGCCCCCCTCTTGTCCAGAGGAAGGCCAGCCGCTATTTTCCCCCCTGTCTTGAAGACACGAATATAGGGTCGTCACTCTTCGGGTTGCAACTTTCCCATTATCTAACCGAGCCGCGCCGTTTCTTTTTTCCCGCCACTCCTTAGGTTCTACGCGGCGGGCCACTCCCTTCCTTTGCCCAGGGAAACGATCCCAGCCTCTGGCAATTACTCTCGAGTTAGGTGGACAGCCCCCTCTTTCTCTCTCATGCAGGTAATGCAGATCAATCCCCCCCGGTACCGCTGGTTCCATCACGTTCCCCTTTTCTTTTATTTCACGCCCCTGTCCCTTCTCTCTTTTGAAGGGTCATTCGCCTGCTCCCTCTTTGGTTGCTATGGTTTTTTCCTTTTTTTCATGCCCGGTTTCCCCTTTTTCATTGCTACACTTCCCCCCCTCCCCCTTCCTCCCAGCTCAGGTTTTCCCCCTGGAACACTGGACCCGCGCCCGGTTGCGTTCCTCTCACAGGACCCGGTGCCGTTTTTTCCTTACCAGCCGTAACTCCTGGGCGACGGATGACCCCCTTTTCTTCTGCGCGGGCCCCCCCCCCCCCCCCCCCCCCCCCCCTCCCCGTCCCCCCCCCGAAGGTGTTGAGCTTCGGGACAGTTTAGGAAGAGGTTTCCCCAAAGTTTTTTTCCCCTTTTTTTCGTTTTTGTTTCGACGTCCCCTCGGGGGGAAGCTATTCCCCCACTGACTGGATTGTCCCCTGCTTCCGGTCCTTTCCCCTTTTGCCGGGTCGACCTCCCGCAAAAAAAGCGCCGGGATTGAAAAAGCTTGGAGGTTTCTCCTGACCCTTTGGTGTGGTCTTTTGTCGAGCCTTCATCCGGCCTTGACCCGACCCCGTTTCCTCCCTCCAACTCGCTGAACTCTTTTTTTCTCCGAAGTAGCGACCTCCCCACCCCTCTCTGGGAAAACCATGACTTTTCCTTTTTTCCCAGATTCCTTTATGGCATAGGACTTTAAGATTCGCCTTTGGACCTTTTTCTCCCCCTTGTATTTTCTTCTTAGGTGAACTTTTTCAAATCGATAGCCTTACCACACTTATTGTCCGTCCTCTTCCCTCCTCTTTGAGGGTCGGGAGGAGAGAAGAACCCCCACGGAACCACGGGACAGGAAAGAATTTCGTTCCTCACGACAAAAGAAGAAGAAAGGCCGCGACCGGATAATGTGGAGTCGGTAATTCCCCCCCACAGGCCATAAAATCTCCA
>Ga0179593_1562817_pt1 | contig 12164 bp, 11 predicted proteins | sample CZODoug2_1_08_16_FD_185931 | JGI IMG/M metagenome (GOLD analysis project Ga0179593, IMG submission 185931) | Vadose zone soil fungal communities from Angelo Coast Range Reserve, California, USA - CZODoug2_1_08_16fungal (PacBio error correction) | ecosystem: Environmental > Terrestrial > Soil >... | reverse complement strand
TCTTCCCTCTGCCGGTTTTTGATCCCACTGAAATGAGGAACACCTTCCCTTTTCCCGCAATGTCCTCTCCTGTTTTTCCGCGTTTTCTCCTGACTTTGACTTTGCAAGACTTACCCCGCGTCCATCTCTTCCTTTTCCCCCCGTCTTGCGCTACAACTTCAGGTCTTCGCGGTATGAATCCTTTCTTCTTTCCCTGAACCCAAAGCGCGTCAATCTCCCACGGGTCCCCCGAACCCTTCTCCCGGCCCCTTCAACACCTCTTGCCAGTACGATGCCTCGGCTTTATAGCCTTCTCACCCGCCGGTTTTCCCCGTATGATTTTTAATACCTCCAGGAGTTGCCCCTTCTCCCTCTCTGACGTGAGCCTGCTGATCTCCTGCATTTTCCAAGGGTTCTCATTACGCTTCGTTGTGCATACTTAGCCAAGTGGTAGAAATGTAAACACCACGGTAGTTTCTTTTCCACCTCTTCCCCCCACTCTCACTCATTTCAAGTCTCTGCGTGTGACCTCTCTCTCTCCCGAGGATCAACTCCCTGTTAACTCAGCCCCACATCAGGGATTTTTTCGCCTTCCCTTTTTTCCTCCGATTTTAGACACTTTTTTTTTTCTTCAATCCTCCGCCTGCTTTTTCCTCTTCAGCATCTTTCTCCTAATGTTCGTCCTTTCAATTTCATTTCTTGCCCTGCGTATCGTAACCATGTTGCGGTCCCTGAAGCCCTCCCTCGTGATTTCCTTTTTTCCCTAGTCGATTTTATCCTTCTCTGTGTTTGCTTCAAGGTCTCCAGACACCCGGCGAGCAGCTCCACTTTATCGGGCCCTCTGCGTTCCACGCAAGCTGAATGAACACCCACCTTTCCCACCTCTTCTCCCTTCCTCCCTCTTTCGATTCTCCCCCTTTTCATCGAAATGACGCCCTAATTCGTTCACGTGTCGCACACCCCCCCGTCTCCCATCTCGGCCGCGCTGATGCAGGTCAAACCCCTCCTTAACTCGGACCCGTTTTTTTTTCGAGGTAACTGTAGGGCCTCCCCTTGGAACACACCCCGTAGATCGCAGGATCGTCCCTTCTTTCCCTCGGCCGTCGGACCGGGTGGTAATCGACCCCAAGCAAATCTTTCCTTTCTCATTTTTTATCTCCCTGTGCCCTGGTTCTAAACAAATCGTCCCGATTCCAACACTTTCCCCCTCCCACTGCTTCTCCAAGGATTACGTCGTACGCTCTCCCCTCCTGATGTCCCCCCTGTGATGGTCCGATGCACTTTTTTTACCGAGACAACATCGCCAGATAACCAGATACATCATTCCCCTTTGGTTGCGGACCATTCCCCCTGGAAGATTTTCTTCTCCTCCTTTTTTCTCTCCGGCCCTGTACCTTTCTGCTACTATTTGGATCCTACATGGGGAGGCCGGCTCTTTCCCCCCCTTTCCCGTCTCTTTTGCTTCTTATTTTCATTTTCCAGTAGATCTTTCTACACGTATTTACTTGTCTTTTCGGGCCGGGATAAGAGGGGCCATCGACCCACTCGACCCCACCTCCCCTTTTCCACGGAGCCGACAACGCCGGAAGTTTCTGCTCCCCTCACCATTTTTCCCTTTTGCTTTTCAGTTAAAACGCCTTTTCCTCCCGAGTGAGTGTTGTGGCCTTAGGCTCGTCACCTCAACTTTCTCATTGCTTTCTTACATGTCTTCCCCCCCCATATTCAAGTTCTGAGTGTTATTTCTCTCCTTGTCTGAACCGCTCCTTCTTTCTCCCCGAGTGCCGAGTGAACCAGAGGCTCGATGGATACCCCTTTATTGGGTCGATCCCTTGCGACTTTCTGATTCCTGGTGCCCCCCTTTATAGATAGCACCGATGCCCCGATTTTTGATTCCCCTTTCTTTTCCCTTTTTTGCCCTGACGCGATTTTTTCTCTAGCTGCAGTTTCTTTTTTTTTTGAGATAAGAAGGTCCTTTCCTGAACTCCTTTTCTTCCTCGTTGTTGTTGAAGAGTCCGTAGGGATTCAGACCTTTCTATACCCCTTCCACTTTGACCTTTCCTCGCTCCGTTCAGGGTTTTTTCTCCCTATGTCCCCCATTAGTTGCACTTCCCAATAGGTAATATTTTCTTCCTCGCCAGGTTATTTCCCCCCCAGAGAGAATTCATAGATGACCCCAGATTAGATATCGGAGATACACCTCTTTAACCAACTTCTCCCTTTTTTTCTGGTTCCTCAGTAACGCGCTTAATCCTGGAGGGGCATAAATGATAGCTCGCATTTTTTCCTTTATTGATTTACCACCGAAAAACGCCCTTCCCCCTGTCTTGTTTGAGGTTTAGTGTTGCGTCATTTTCCACTTTTCTTTAGCCCTCTCTTTTCCTTGAGACTTAAAAAAGGACAAGCCTCGGCTTTCCCTAAGGCTTCCTCCGCTTCTTTGTCGGCTTGGGGTCCTTTTTTTCTCTTGGCCCTATTCCCTTACTTTATAAAGTTTTCCCTAGAAGACCGGTTCTTTTCCCTTCCCTAACCTGAACTTTTTAAGCCTTTGCTCTTTACCTTCAGTTCCTTTCGATCCCCAGGGCCCCTCCCATTTTTTTGAGTTGCATAGTCTCTCGGACCTTTCCTGTTTCGAGAAATCGAGTTTTTTCATTACTTGCTGCGGTGCAGAAAGAAAGTTTGTTTCCTCTTTCCTTTTGAAGTTTTCTGCTTTTTTGTTTCCGTCGTCTCCCCCTGCACCTAGATTTCTAAACAGAAGCGGGAGCGGCCTAGGACAGTCTGGACGTTCCTGAGCCTTTTTCCTGCTTCAGGGCTTTTCTTGAACGGAACCTAGGACGGTTCTATTTTGGTTTCTCCAGTTCCCACGCTGGCCATTGCAGAATGAACTTCTTAGTGTACCCTGACTTTTTGCCGGGTGTGTTTAGATGTCCCAACCTTTCCTCCCCACTGAGACCGAAAGTTCGTTAGTATGGATCTCTTTTTTTGACGTGTGTGCCAATAACCCTTCAGGACTCTTTCCTCGATCTCTCTGCAGGGATCCTTGCTTGACTTGTTTGTGTTGTTTTTTCCTTTCTCTGCGTCTCCCCTCACGTTTGTAGTAGCGTAATGTGCCCCCATTTTAAATGGATTGCTCATTTCGATGACTCCTTCGTAGATGCTCCACCCTCTTGCGAATCCATAGTGCGCGAGAATTTTTTCTTTTTTGTCAATCGCATACCTCCCATTTCCCGATAACCTTTTTTTTTGCTCCTTAGTTTCTTCCCCGACTCCCCTTCCTTAGCAAAAGGTTCGAGAAGATAATTTTAGAGGGCCCCCTTTGTCCTTTTTCATTCTGTATTTGGAACGCCTTCCCACCTTTTTTGACAGATTCCGTTATTGAATTCCCTCCTTTCTTCTGCAAGTTGAGACTTGTCGGCGAAGATGGTCAGAACGACGGCCCGGATGAATGCTTTCGCGACCTTCTTATTGAGACTTCCCAAGACAGTGATTTTGACGAGAAGCTCTTTTCACGGATTGCGCTTAGGTAAACTATCCTTCGAACTGTCACGATATTTTGTTTCCAACCGGTTCCTTTAACGCGGTTCTAAGAGCCCCCCAATGACCCAGCACTTTTTTTCTCCCTTTACCGCTTCTCCATTTTCTTAACGAGAGGTCAGGCGATTAGACCATTGTTCGACCCTCTTTTTTTTTTTTTCACGATACCTTTTTTCCCTTTAGCCTCTCAGGGCGGTCGGTAGTTCCCCCTGGAGACCCGAAACGTACCTTCCACTTCAGCCGGTTTTCCTTTTTTTTCGTTATAGGGCACCGAGGCATCGTTACCTGGGAGTAGATTTTAGTCTTTTCCCCTTTTAGGTTAGATTGCCCGACCTTTTCTGTCTCCTACCTTTTTCTCCCCATCTAGTTACTTTTCCCCCAAGAACGGTTTTTCCCTTACCCACGGTTGCGGTGATGGCCTGGGCGATCTTCTTGGGGTAAGTTTGCCTCCCCAAGAATTAATCCCCCCATCACTCCCAGCCTCTTGACCTTTTTCTTTTTTGATTTTTTTCTAAGGTCCCTTTTTCATCCAGTATTCTCCCTGCGTATTCTTTTTCTCCTCCCCCCACAACATCTATATGTTAACCTCCTACGTTGTTGTTTGATCTCTCTTTGCGGTTATCCCCCCGCCTTTTCTTTCCCCGAACTTCTCCCCCCTGAGGCCCCCTTTTCTCGAATGGACTTCTCCTAGTTCGGGGGCGGGCACTTTCTTTTTTCCTTTCTGGCATTTTTCCCCCCCAGACTGTCTAGTCGCCCAGGCCATCAGGCCCGTTCACTTTCTTTCGACGAAGGAGCCGTTCCTCCTTTTTTTCGAAAAAAGTTCCTCTTCCCTAGACCCGTTTTCTCCCTTGTCCACAGGACACCTCCCCCCGCAAAGGCGATGCCCCAGCCTTTTATACCGGAGCACCACCCCGACATGCAGGTTTTTTCGATTTTTGGCCTGACCTCTTTTTGTGGCAAATTTTTTTCGTTGCAAAAAGTTGTCTCTTCCTGGCGTTGGCCTCTCTTCCTTTCTTCTTCTAACTTTTCCTCAAAGCTCGTGGAAGACTTCGACAAGCTGGTCTATTTTACCCCGTTTTCGTTGTCTTTTTGTTCAAAAGTCCCTCGATTGTTTTGTACTCCCTTTCTGATGTGTTTTTTTTAATCTCGATTTTTTTCCTTCCCGTCTCGAATCCGTTACAAGATATCTTCCCACTCCTGTTGCTTTTTTTTTTTGCCTGCGCTTTTTATTCCCCTTCTTCCAGACATTTATTAGGACCTTTTTTTTTTGGAAAAGAGGCCGATATCTCAAGACCGGGAGTCCCCCAACAGACCCAACCGCCCCCCCCTCCCCCCTTACACCCCAGGCTAGCTCTCCCATCCTTGCACCGAGAACTTAAGGCTATCCCCCTTACTCTAAAGTCCGTCCGCCGGTACTTTCTCTTTTGTCCCGACTTTAAGTCACTACCCGACCTCGGTCGGCAACCCGCAACCTCACACTTTATGCAAGGCATTGACCTCGAGGCATTCGAAAACCCTTAGATACGCAGGTCCCGCCCGACGGTTTCCTAAATGAGCCTGGCCTTCGAGCCAGCCATATTTTGATCGTTGAACTTTCAGCCAGATTCCGTCACCAACCCCCCCCCCGTTCCAAAGTTACTTCCCCCCCCCTCCCTCCACTTTCCTCCCTCATTGCCCCATTCCTCTTCACCCGCTCACCTCTGCTACCATAATGCTCCTTCTAACCCCCACCACATTTCCTCCCCTTCACCCAACACCACATTTCTTTTTTTTTTTTCGAACAAGAACTCTCCCGACTTTTCGGCGTTCCCCCCTTTACGTGGCCCTCAACTGAGCACCGCTCTCGAGAGATTTTGGAATCATCATACTCCTCATGATCCCCCCAACCGCTCCTCGTCCCTGAACCGCCCTAGTCTTTTTACCCCCCCGCCACCTCCCCGGACCACTGAAAATCCCCGACAACGCAGACTCCTAAACCCCCTAATGAACCCTTCCACGCCGACTTCCCCCTCCATCTCGTCCATCTCCGGCCAACCGATATCTCCAACCGCCCCCCCAACACCATGCTTCACACCGACACCAAGTGAGCATCGCCCTGACTCCCCCGCCCAAGTGCTCCAAATATGATCCCTAGAGCTCGCTGTCCTAGCTTCCCAACTATACCCCTCTTTCCATCTGTATTTTAACCTCTCCGGGCTTTCCCAACTCTGCACTCAACCCACCACCCCCTAAATTCGATAAGACGGGTACAGACCATCTCCACGATATGTCCCTAAAAGTGCCCGCCTGCTCTCAAGTGAGACCCCATCCTATCTCCCGGTTAACCCGTAGGATGGTTGTCCACTCCCCTAAGCCACATGCCAACAACCTGCCTTCCCCCGCAGAGCGCGTCTCAATGTTCCCCGCTTGGGCGGCGCCAAACCATCCGCCCTCGTCCTCCTAATTTTTTCCCGAAACTTCTTTTAGCCGCGGCGTACCAGATTAGCCGCGCTTTTTTTTTTCCCTTACGGTTCCTCGGCTTCCGACGAACTTAATGAGCCTCTTGCTCCCCTCCCGAATCGCAAAAACGTGAGTCTGCACGGCGCTTCACCTCATGACCTTCCGAGTTTTTTTCTTCCAACCCCTCTATTCCGATAGCTTTCCGCCCCCACCCCGAATTTGCGTTTTTTTGGGATTTTCTTCCCTTTTTTTTCGACCTCTGTCAGATGCTTTTTTTCGTGCCCGTCCGTTCACCCGTCTTGATACAGACGGTCTCTTCAGGAAACGGTTGAGGTCCCTCGTCCCTCCACTTTAAGGCTCTTTTCCTCCAAGTGCTACCTAACCGTCCTCCTTCCCCTTCCTTGGTCCCTTTTTTTCGGGAAACTCGGGTTCGAAAAGCGAGTGGTGGCTGTTTTTCCTCTTTTTCCCCCTTGTAAAAAGTCTTTATTGCCCACTATTGCGTTTTCCCCCTCCTTTTGACCCCTGCCCCCATATCACGTAGAATTTTAGCGAGTACTAGGTGATGTCCCCCTCTTAGATCGTTCCTTTTCCCCCCTCCTGGCTTTCTGGCTACTTCCCTTTAGGGTTCTTCCTTTCTCTCCTACTTTCTTGAATGCTAGTACGGTGGTTGCTGGTCCAAACTGATCTTACCTATCCCCACCCGTCGTCCCCCCCTTTGATCCTGACGGACGTCCTTTTTTCTTTCAATTTTCCTCCCCGCGCGATGTGGAAGCTGGAGATCGATTTGACTGGGCCCCTGGATTCTTCTTCCTTTTTTTGGATGATCACGTATTCTAAAGTCACCTTCTCTCATCCCATCATTCCCCCGATGCCCGTGAAAATTTGTAATCTCACGTAAGATCCGCGTCCGGGTCTCCTTTTCCTTGCCTCTTTTTCCACGTTCTCCCCCCCCTTTCTAGAATCAGGTTCCCCCCCCCCCGTAACGCTTTTCCCCTGCCCCCCCTTTTTTTTGAGCGAACATACTGGGGACTACCCCGCTTTTTTGCTGAAAGCCCCCCAGGGTGGGTTCATTCCCTTGCTTTACTCGCTAACACTCCCTTTTTTTCTTTTTTATGTGCTTGTCTCCGTCAACCTTCCTCGTTCTAACGTATGTTTTTCCCCTTCCTTACTGAAGGGCCCCCCTTTACTCTTTCGAACCGATTTTTTTACATTGAGTGTTTTTTGGTTGGTTACAAAAGTCGTTCCGGCGTCCCCTTCTCAGGGCTACCTTCCGGCCTGCTGTTTCGTGGTCTTTCCCCGGAACTCCAGTTTCCCTCCCCATGAGAGACTTCTTTTCTCCTCCTCTTCCTTTCATATACTTTGTCAACAACCCCATTGCCCCGCTGCCAATTCGAAAAGGTCGATCGAAGGGCAAGCCCAGTGGTGGAGCCCCCCCCTTTTCTCCATTATGGTTTTCAAACGAGCCCCCGATCATCTCCCCTGAAGCGGTTTGTTGCAGAAAACTTTGCGATGCGTTTCTCATTTTCGGTTAGTCGTCTTCGGACAGCGGCGACATGCAATCGATGTGACCAGCCTCGTTTTCTGATGTTCCTTTTTTCCCCCCTTCGGTTTCTTAAGTATTCCCCCTTCCTTTGGGGTGCTGGTGTTCGTGCGACAGGGACACTATGCCATCTGCGCCTTCCTTTTTCTTGCCCTTTTATTTTTTCTTCTTATGCCCCAAGGTACGACTGGCCCCTCGACTCTTCTTGAAACTCTTTTTGCTTCTGCGATTCCCGGTGGGGTTCGTTTAGTTTCCCGAACAGATTTTGGTATGGTCTTTTTCCTTTTGGTTAATTATTTGGCTCTTACCCCGCAGCAGACGAGATTTTTAGACGGTACGATGCCTCCCTTCGTACCATTTTGGTCCGTCATTCTCTGACTTTCATCTTCTTTCCTTGCGGCCACTAGGTCGCTGCCCTTTTTCCATTTTGTGATGTCCATTCAGCTTTCTTGGAAAGCATCGCCCCGTTCCGATCAAACGATTGTCTTTTCGCTTTTCTCTTCCCCCTACCTATAATTCTAAACCCTCCCGAGAGCCTGCCACCGGGTTACTTTGTCCTCCGGTAGTTTAATGTCTCAGTGACCGCACCCTTTTGTGACCCCCCTCTGCCCTTTTAGATCCGTTTTTGTTTGTACTCCTGCGGCAGTACTCTTAGGTCATTATTTGCCCCGGACCTCCTTTTTTTCCCCCCGGTGATCGATAATGGTTTAAGCAAGAGGAGTGCCAGGTCCCCCCCCCCCCACCCCCCCCCCTTACTATTTTCCCTTCTCTAGGAGTTAACCTACTGCTCTAGTATTTGGGGACCCCTTAGCAGGAAGTTGAGGCGTAATTCACCTCGAGTTTTGGTGTCTCCCTTTCTTGGGTCCCCTCTCCCCTAAACCGACCTTGTGGATCGCACCCCGTCCTCTTTTCTAATTCTTTTCCCAAGCAAGCGGGTCTGTATCGACCTTTTGTTATTTATTCGATGACGATCTTTCCTTTCCCCGCGCCCAACTTTTTTTTGGCGTTGTCTTATTAAGGTCCAAGAGTCCCTTGACATCTTAAGACGGAAGGCTGTTTGCTTCCTTGATTATAGGCCAGAGTTTGTTATGGGCGATTTTTTGCTGAGTCTTTTCTTTTTCCCAGTTTTTTCCCAACCGCGAACTTTTTCTCCTCCGTTTTTCACCCCCTTTTTGTTTGTAGCATTCCCCCCAATAACAGGGGCCCGTAAAACTTGGTTGCATGCATTGTCCCTTTCCCTTTTTGTCCCCCCTCCCGGAACCCCCACTTTTCCCCAGAACCGCGACCCGCTCACCGTGCCTGTTCCCATTTGCTTTTTCTGGACTACTTTTCCGTTCTTTAAAACGAGAGATGGATTTTTCCGTCGGGTGATAAACGCACCATCCTCTCTTTCTCATTTTTTTTTTCTTTCGGTGCGTTCCCCCCCCCTCCTTGCAGCGTTTTTCCCTTTTCGACAGGCTAATGACCTGAGTCCGGCCCCACATTCCTTTTCAAAGCGTCTCCCGGGTCTAATGGCTGCCTTGAATGGTTTTTGAACTTACCCAGACAGTAAGCTTCCCTCCTTTTTCCCCGGTCTTCCCCCCCACCTCTGGATTATGATCTTCATGATCCCTCTTCCCCGAAAATTCTTTTTGCAATCTCCACCTGGTACCACCTTTTCAAAGGGAGCGAACAGGACGGAAACCTCCTCTACTCCTTTTACGATTCTATATCCGGATACCCCTTTTTTTTTGGACGATGGCCGGTTCCCAGTTTCTTCCCCCGGTGGACTCCTTCCGGAGTTGCCGTTGCTCTCGTTCTTTGCGGGAAGGTTTTTCCCTTGAAATAATCGTCGTCCAATTTCCCTCCCTTTTTTTCTATTTTAATCTGAGTTCCCTTTTCCTCCCCCAAACGGTTTCGTTGTCTGTGCATCCCCCTCCCCCCCCCTCTTTTTTTATTCAAACTCCTGATGTCGTTTTTTCCAGTTCGAGCCGCGGGTCCCTTGTCCTCCCCCTCAATCTTTGTCAATAACCCCCTCCCTGGTAATTTTTCCGCATTGTATACTCTTCCCTGGGAACCCTTCTCCTATCAAAGTAAATGAAGCCGAGTCCTCCTTTCTTCAGAACTCCCTGCTGTGGAACTCAACTCTCACCTTCTCTTCTCTCCCTCCTTCCCTTCGCCCCCTTGGACGGTACTCCGAAAGGACGCCCTCCTTTTGAGGCGTCCATTTACCCGGGTTCCCCCCCTCCTCTTACTTTCCTCAGGATTTTCTTCCCCGGTGACGATGTGACCTTTTACCCAGTCCTAGTTTTCCTTGTCGTCCATGCTTAAAGGCCAAGGAGGAAACAGGCAATCCCCCCCCCACTTAGCCCTCTCTTGCGCTTTTTCTCTTCTCTTAACGATGATGGTCATCGCTGTTCGCAAGGGGGCCCTCACCGCCCGCTCTACCTTCCGCGATGCCTGCAGCAGTGCCAACCCTCCTCGTCCCCCCTTCCTACAGATCCTCTCCTTCGTCAGCAATCTTGTTTTCCCCTTCTTACCGAAACCGATCGCCTCCCGCCATATGTAATAAATCAGTCGCCGCTCTCTCTCTTCCCCCGGGGTTCCTCGAAATCACCCTGCCCTCTTCTTATGCCCCAAGAAGAAGAGCTATAATTTTTTGCGTGCCCATCTCCAACAACTACCCAGAAGCGTGACTCCTCCCCTCCCCCCCACCCGCCGCAACCCCTCGTCTTTTGATCTCTGCCCGGGGCGATTGGCTTCTTCAAGTCCCCCCCTCCCACTGAGCCCTCACGCTCGCCCCCCTTTCTGGCTGCACCCCGGAAAGTCAACATGGATTCGTCTTTCTTTTCCTCTCCTTCGATTTTCTCTCGGGCCCCCACGGAATGGTGGCCCTCTTTCCCTTTTTTAATTTTTTTTTTTTCAGATGTTTTTTTTTCTTTCCCAGTATTGACATTCGAATCTGTCTCGCTGACTCCCCATTTCTTTTTCCCTGGATTCCTAGCCAGAGGACCTCCCCAACCCCCCGGCCGCTCACCCTTTTCTCAACGGTAGCCAAACGACGACTCGGTTCCCCTCGAGTTTCAGGCTTCCCCCCCTGCGTTATGCACCTTTTTGTGGGCCCTTCTTTCTCCTCTCCCCCTGCCACAAGACCATTTTTCTGATTATTTTTTACTTCCCCCTGCATGATTCACAGTAGACTTTTTTTCGCTAGGGCGAGCAGGGATTCCCCCCCTCTTATTTTCGGAACATAGGGTCTCTGCCCCTGGGGTCGCTCCATAGAGCCCTCCTCTTTTGTTTTCGATGATCGGTTTTTGCAACCTTGCTTTTCGGAATTTACCTCTGTCCTAGTACGATTCTAGTGACCATCTCTTGGACCCCCCCCCTACTGGATTTTTTTTTCGTGCGATGACCCAGTCTCCTAAGCGTTCTGGAGATGGAGACTCCCTGACTTTTTTTGGTACGGTCTCTTTTCTAATCCTACCGTTGTTGTGGTTGTCTCTTATACTTGTTTGAAATTCCCGGAACCCGATCTCCAGCTCATTCGTTCCTTTCATTTTTTTATACTTTCTCCCCCGTAAGTCGACAGTGTCTTCTTCGATTCCGAAGGTTAATAAACTAGTTATAGTGTAGACGGTTCTCCCCCCCAGTTACATCTCCCCGTTTTTTCATAATCGCTCCCCCCCCCCAAGATTCAGCTATGGAGCCCCCCCCCCCCTACCCACAATCAGAGAGGCACCCTTTCTCGGAATCCTCCTCAGGAACTTGCGGGTTTCATCCTCTTCGTCCGAGCTCACTCTGCCTTGAGCCTTGTACCCCTCTCCAAGACCGCAATTTTCATAACGGTTTTCTTTGTCATGCTTCCCCACAACCAATCTTTAGCCCAGTTCTTTCCCCTGAGTTCCCTTCCAAAGGCCAGAAACTGGAGGGATACCCCTTTCCGTTCCCCCCTGCATGGTTCTCTTTTTGACCGAGTTTATGGCGGACTCCTTCCTTCTTCCCCTCTCAGCAGAGACGCAGTTGTCCCTTTCCCATCCCCCCCCCCCAGCATCTGACGTAAGAGACATAATTTGGTAGCAGAGCCTGCGCCTTCTTTTTTGGGTATTCCCCCCCCCCTCACTGACTCCTTTCCGAGGAAGCGAGCGATTGTCATGTACCTTACTTTTTCTTTCCGTTTGTCATTCTGTATCCATTTTTCTTTCGGCGAGGAGTTAGGTTTTCGAGCCAGCGGAGCCGATGTCCCTCTCTTGCATCCCCCCCCCCCCTCTTTTAACGTTTCTTTAATCTTGAGGGACAGCAGTTCGTTACTTTCCTGCCTTGGTCGAGGTTGTATGAGCCTCTCGATTGACTTCTGGCTCTTTCTTCTTTATCTTTGCCTTTTTTTTCTTCCTCTGACAAAGGTCGATGGTCCCCGGGGAGTCTTCGTTTTCCCGAGGATGTAAGTTCGACGATACGGGGTGCGTTGTTTTTACCCCTCCCCCTCTCTCCAGCGTTTCTCTTTGATTCGTCCGGATTTGTTTGGTTCGCAAGGCACAGCTTGGTTCCCTTAGATTGTTCTTTTAATGATTTCAATAACCATTTTAGGAGGGCGTCATTCGGACTCACCTTTCTTCCCCCTTCTCTCTTCCCTTCTTGACGAGAATTTTTGTGGTCCCCTTGCTGGGACGTTTCATACCAAGTTTTTAAAGACGATGAGAGG
>Ga0179593_1511864_pt1 | contig 12164 bp, 23 predicted proteins | sample CZODoug2_1_08_16_FD_185931 | JGI IMG/M metagenome (GOLD analysis project Ga0179593, IMG submission 185931) | Vadose zone soil fungal communities from Angelo Coast Range Reserve, California, USA - CZODoug2_1_08_16fungal (PacBio error correction) | ecosystem: Environmental > Terrestrial > Soil >... | reverse complement strand
TCAAGTTTCCTGGCTCTCATTACCACCCCCCTTTCTGAGAGAAGCTCCCCTTCCCTTTTTCCCCAGCTCCGATCGGCTCTCCAGTCCCGAGTTTCCACTCCGTCCCCCCCCTATCTCACCCTAACACTTCCTTTTCCCACTACTCTCCTTTTTTCCTCAGGCTGTCTTTAACACTCTTTTCCTTCTGGTCATTACTCACTTTTTTTTCTCCCCCCTCCTTATTATGTCTAGGCTCCTTGCCTTTTCCCCCAGCGTAGCGACCCTGCTTCTAAGGTAACCCTTCTTCGTTTTCAAGGCTTTCGCCTTTTATTTTTGCTCCCCTCCTTCACGGGGACTTTTTTTCCTTTCTTTTTCCCTTAGACTTTAAAGAAGGAGCTCTTTCGGACGGCCGTCTGCACGGGTGCATGATTAAAAAGCCTTCTTCATCGTCCCGGTTTCCCCTTCAAGCCCCCCATTGCGTCCTGACTGTTCCTGGGTGATTTTTGACTCCCTCTTTTCTCCCCCCGTTTCTCCCACATGAACACTTTTCTTGCTTCAGCTTCCCTGCTGAAAATGTCCCTCCACGGTGACTTTCTTTCTGGCCCTTGTTTCCCATACGCACGCCTGCTCACCTTCGCTCCCTTCCTTCTGGAGCTTTTGTGACCCCGTCAGCCACTTCCCTTTGCCTACGGCGTGGAGTTTTTTTTTTCTTTTCAACTTTTTCTGTTCCTCCAGTTTTTTTTTCCCAGACAAACCATCTTTCCCTGGATTTTCGATTCCCCTTCTTACTTACGCATAAAACCCCCTTGGCCTTATTGAATCGAAGTTTTTTCCCTAAATGGCCGCCATTTTCCTGTCTCTTCTGTCGGCCCCCCAACCACTTCATAACACCATTAACTTTTGGCACACCTATGTTCTCTTGTCAAACACTCTCCCCCATTCATTTCCTTCCCTGTCCCTGCGATTCCTTTCCTCCAAGAACATTGGTCCCCCCACCCCTCCCTGTTCTCACACTGCCCCTCGAGGTTTGCCCCGCCATATCGAATTCCTGATTTTTTCGCCAGGTCAAGGGATCCTTACCTAACGTCGTTCTCCACTTTCCCATTCCTTTAAGAATTGGTGCAAATCTTCCCGATTATCCCCCCTCTTGGATATCTTTCTTGTCCCCCCCATCTTTCCTTAATAGCTGGGAAGGATATTTTTGATCCTATTTGTGTCCTCCGTTTCTCCACCTGTCGCCAGCGGCCCCTATGTTCAGTCAGCTTGACTCCTTCCTCGTGAAACTGAAACTTCTTACACCTTTCTCCTTTTTTTTCCCATGTTGCCTTTGTGATGAGGTATCGCTCTAATCTCCACTTGGTTTGGTCATCCCCCTTCCCCCTCCCTTTGGCCCTATTGTCCTATCCTCACTCCCCGATTTTCCTGCCTAAGCTCTTGGCTATTTGCTCGTTTGACCTCTTTCGCATGGCTTCCTCCCTTACGGACTAATTTCCCTCTTCCCCCATAGGTGACCCTCCTTTAAGGACACGAACTTTCTTTTTCTTATCCGTGATCCAGTCGCCCCTTGTGATTCCCTTTAGTGGTCCCCACAAGCTTTGATTAATTGAATTTTCTTCTCTTTCTTTTCCTCCCAGTTGGTGTTTTTTGATTTTCTCACAGTCTCCTCCTTTTTTTCTCCCAGGTAATACCACCCCCCAATCTCATCCTTCCCTCGCCGGTCTTGCTTTGCCAAGCTTGCTCTACCGGGTTCCCTTTTTCAGTTTCGCTTTCAATAAGGGTTTCCCCTTTCTCCCCCCATTCGGGCCATAGCGTACTTCCTTTCTCTACAGATTTGCCTTTCTTGGCTTCGTTTCCTAGGGTCAAACCTTCTTTTTTTCACCAACAAACTTGTTTTTTGGTCTATTTCCCTCCCCCCAACCATTTCCTTCCCTTCCCTTGTCTTGTTAGGAGGGGAGCCTTTTCCCTTTTCCTAATTTCCGCTTCCCTTTTTTTTCAGTCCGAGATGAAAGCCGCTTGTATCTCATTTCCATCTTTCCCATGCCTTTCCTGATCCAGTCCACGACTGATTCGCGACATTTTTTTTTTGGGACCATCTCTACACATTTCTTGGTCTTACTTCTCTTTTTCAGGTAGTTCCAATTATCAGTACTTCCTTACTTTTTTTTTCACCACTTAGTTGCATTGCCTTCCGATTTGTCACTCATGTGGCCCATTCTGCTTTGCACCCCTCGAGGATTTCGGCGGACCCTTTTTTTCTTTTGGCGGCCCCCCTCCCGAATTTAAGCCCCCATTCTTTCCTTTTCCCCCTGGGTGGTCTGGCTTTTCCCCTTAATTCGCAATGATAAGTTCCTGGACGCGGGCTCCCACTTTTAATCCCTCCCCTAATTTTTTCCCTTTTTTCGAAATTTTTTTTTAAAGCACTGGGCGTTCCTATGTTTTTCACTTCCCCTTCTTTTTAAATTAGGGTTTTTTTAATCTATCCTCTATCATCCCCAGTCTTCCCCCCCCTTTCCCTCCCTCGTTGGTCCCCCCGATTTTCTCCCCCTGGAGTCCATTTCCCCCCTTTTTAACTCCCCTCTATGTCAGTCCCCCCGACCTCGGTCGATCAATTTTTCTTTATCCCAGCTAAGTTTTTCTGCTGTGCTGATTTGCTGAGTTCCGGCGATTTTTTTCTGCAGGAGCCTTTTTACCCTTTTATCCCTTGTTCGCTTGTGGCTTTTGATCACTAAAGTTGTTCCTTTTCGAGCGAGAAAGAGTCTCAACGTTACCGTCCCCTCCAGCCGCTGATCCTTTTTGTTTGTCAGCTTGACGACTTCTTTTTAAGCACCGGTTTTTTCTTCGGTTAGCGTCATCATTATTTCCCTCCCTTTATTACCTCATCCTCTTCCCTCTTTTTTCTTCCACGAGGCGTCCCCCTCGATTTACCCTTTGCTTTTTCCAGCCTTATTTCTTAGTACCTCATTCATTTTTGTCTGATGTAACCCCCTCCACTTTGCCTTAGAATACCTTGTCGTATGGCTTGTGATTTGCTCATGGCCTTCAATAGTGGCAACCTTCAAAAGGCGAAGTATGGCTTTGACCTCTGTTGAATGTTTTTTGACACCCCCTGACATCTTTTTACCCTGTTATTCTTGCCCTGCCGGTGCTCCAGATCCTTTTTACAAGATTTGAGACTTCTTCTTCCTCTAGTTGTTGTTGTGAGATCGACCTTTTTTCACCCCTTTTTTGCTCTCTTATTGTGCCACTTATTTAGACTGGCCCCCCGTTCTCTCCACCTCTCCCCCCCCCTTCCAGGTTTTCCCGCTTCTCCCCCCTCCCCCATATCCTTCCCCGTTTCTTTTCTCCTGTTCTTCCCCCTTTGGTCTTCACCCTCTCTCCCCGGTCTTCAACGGCTTGTAGTTACACTATATCGTCCGCCCATTGCCCCTCTTACGACTGGCCACACTCTTCCCTTTTGCGCCCCCAGGCAAATTCCCCTCTTTTTTCCTTGTGGAGCAAACTTCTTCCAATGCCTTTTTCCCTTCTTTTTTCTCCTTTACAATCTTCTTTTTTTCTGGCTGCACGCCTCCGAAAGGTTGCTTTAACCCCGCCATCTTTTTACTTTCACGTGACAGCACCCCCCCGATCTTCTTTTTTTCTAGTGCTGGTAGTGGATATTTGTGCTGTCTTACCTATTCTCGTCCGCCCCCCGTTCCTTCTTTCAGCATTCTCCTCGACAACTTTTTTTCTTCACAGCCCACTGTTCTCCCCATTCCTGCTGGCCTCTAGATGCCTCGCAGAGCCCGCCTTTCTCTTTTTCTCCCCCTCAAATGGGCACCTTTCTCTTGGTTCGTTCTTCCCTTTTCTTTTCTGATCTAGTTGTATGTCCTTTTTGCCTCCAAAATTTTTTTGTTTCTTATGTTTTCTTTCCTTCTGCGGATCTACCTCTCTTCTTAAAAACCCCACTGTCTTCTCCCCCTCGAAGCGAATCTCAATTCCCCTTCTTGCATTTTTTCTGGCTCCACCACCCCGGCACTCACCCCTCCATGGCGGATTCACCCTTTTTTCTCCCCCTGATTTTCACAGATGACCTGTACCCCCTCCCGCCAGAAGTTTCCGAAGCAATGTCCTTCCATGAGTAGCCACACGTCCCTTTTCGACCCCTCTCTGTTTCCCCTATAACTTTTCCTTACCTTTCTTCCTCTCCTGGTGGACTCCTTCCAAACTCACGGTTCGTCCAAACGTTACGACTTGGGCACTCCCCCGCCCATTCTAAGACCCCCCTTCCTTTTTAAGATCTGACGGGTCCCACCATACTACACACTGTCGTCGAAATGCTTGGCAGGATTCTTCTCTGTTTTTACGTCCCCCGTTATTCACCTTGCGAGACACTTGCGTTTCTTCGCCCTTTTCCTAAGCTCTTACTTTCCCTTTTTCCTCTATTCTTCCCTTCAATCTCCTTTCATTACACATTGATTTTTAGTGGTCCTTTGATTAGGATCTACCCCTCTCCACAATATTTTTGGTAAAAATCCCTCCCCTTTTTTTTATTGTTTCAAAGATCCAGCTCCGATTTACCCTGGGACGCCCATGGAATCTTACTTACACACTGCTGTAGGGACGTAATTTGTTCCCTTCTCCCCTTTTCCCTACTTTTAAACTTCCCCTCTGCCCCCTAGTTTTTTTCATCTTTGCGAAGTCCAATACAGTTAGTATCTTGAGCATGCGTGAATCCTCCCCCAATGCGCTTTTTGATTTTTCCGTTAGATCTTACTTCTTCTCTATTTTCCTTTTTTTTTTTGAGATACCCCTCATTCCCTTCCAGCATCAGGAATAAAACAACGCTTTCCTGTGCGCAGGTCCATTGATGTATCCTGCACTTTCCCATCTTTCTCTACTATTTTTCCTATTTCGTTTGATGGGTATGAAGGATATTTTCCCTCAAGATTTCCCCTCGAGCCATAGAATTGAAGTTTTTTTTTTTCCAAGTAAGATCGTGCAGGGGATTTTTCGTTCCATAGGGACAATTGCTTTTTCCTTTCCCCCCAAAGTGGAGATTTTCGTCTATCATCCACTTTTTTAAGCGAAGTCTCCCTGCGTTTTGCTCCTTTTCCTGCTTATCTTCTTTCAATCGAGAAGCAACGTTTTTTTCCAGACTCTGTCTCGCAAGCCCCCCCCCTAGTTGTCTTCCCACTCGCAAAATCCCACCCCTTCAAGCCATTCGTGATGTGTGGCCTTGTCGCAAAGTCTTTCTTTACTCCCGCTACATCGGTTCTTGTCCCAAATTTTTTTTCCTTTCCCTTTTTCGACCACGTAGTTTGAATTCCTTCCATGGACCGTAGTTCCCATCCGCCTTATTCGGTTGAAACATCGAGTCTTCATTTGGAACCTTCTTTTTTCTTTCCCTCCCTTTACGCCCAGTTTTTTTATGAATTCAGCCAGGTGGTCGTTCTACATGTATACGGTCCTCTGTGCATCTTTCTCGCCAAATAGTTGTTCCCGACTTTACTGGTTTTTATTTGCCTTTTTTTTGCAAATGATTTTTTTCCCCCCCTGGGCGGCCCTTTTTTCGGGAGTAACCGACATTTCCGCGTTTTCATTAAATTTTGGGTTGAATCATCGTTTCTTTCCTTCTCCTTCCAATTCCTTTCTTTTTAAACAGAATGGTTCTTTCCCCCCAGGTTTTTTTTCCCCCCCAATTAGATCGACGTAAATTGCGAACCTCGAACTCGGCTATCACATGTTTCTCCCCGTCTCCAACAGCTACCGGCGTTTTTTTATCTGATGAGCCTGGCGGCGATTTTCTGGGCCGGAGCCTTGTTACCCCCCTTTAAAATTGTTTCGCCGTATTTGATAGGCCTCATCATCTGTTTTTGCGATCCCCTTTTTTTTCTCCCTCCAACTCTCCCGTCCTCCACCTCCTCCTGGACACCCCCATTTTGGACGTGCCCGGGTTACGCTCCCCTCTTTTGCTTGTGGCGCACCCTTTAGGCTTTTCGTCCTCTCCGTCTTCCTTTTTCATCTTTTTTCTTTTCTTAGCAAGCAGGACTCCTCCAAGGCCTCTTTGAATATTCCCGCCCTCGCCAATTCAGTCCTCTGCGCTCTTGAAAGGCTGCCTCTTCTTGCAGTCATTTTCGCTGTTCCTCCCCCCTAGAACCTGAGCCGTTGAGCATTTGACTTTGATGCCTGGCGGTGATTTTTTGCGGCATGGCAATAGGCACACAGCAATTCCTTCACAGGTTTTGATCCTCTCTTTGGTTCTCTCTTTAAGTTTGCTTTTAGACCGTATCGGGAACTTTGCCGTTCTGAGCCTACGGTGACTCCTAGACCTACTTTCCCAAAGTCTTTTTCCTTTTTTTTTGGAAGCTTCCGTTTTTTTTTCAGAGAGAGTCTCAAAAGCTTTTTCTTTTTCCTCTCTTGCACCGTCTTTCAGAGATCAAAGTGCAAAGTTTTCATCTCCCCAGGGATCCCCCTTTGTACCCCAGCTTTCCCGATCTCCTTCAAGGGAGCACTTTCCTTTCTTTTTCGCTTTGGTAGTACAAAGTTCAAAGGAGGGGCTCAACGCCTCCCCTCACCCCCACCCACCCCCACCCCCACCCCCACCCTCCGAGTATGTTTCACCTCATTTTCCCCCCAAGTATCGAAAATATTTTCCCTGCATCATTCGATGGCGCGCAAGGTTCACCTTCCCAATCATTGTCGATCGTATTTTTTTTAACTCCTACGTTGCAATCTTCACCAACCATTTTCCTTCGTCCTGCCTTTCTCCTTTTTTTTCAGAGGAGAGGAAGCCTCCCTCCTCCCGAAATTTTCCTTTTTTTAAAAAGCAAATTCGTCGCTTTCCCGTTACGTCAGCACCATGAGCGGTTTCGAGAGTTGCGGGCTTTGAGATTTTATGGCCTCCTTCCTTCCCAAGGACGTGATGGCCCTCCTCAATACAAGCGACCCCCATCCAAGTTCATTCCGTCCTGGCCATCGTCCGCCGTTTTTATCAAGCTTCCGATCAAGACCTTCTTTTTATCTTTGGTTCCCTGGACCTTTCTCTAGACCGTTCTATCCGTGATCGTCGGTCACCTTGTCTTTTCCCCTCCTTTTTGGAAAACCAGGTGCCACGCCCTGTACTTTTCCTGATGAGCTACTCCGCTCTTTCCTTAACCCAATTGGCTTCTTTCTTATGAAAAATCTATGGTTTTTCTTTTTCCTGGCGCCTTTCCGCATCATTTCCTTTACAACCCACCACAGGGCACAATAACCCCCTTCCTTCTGACAACTATGTTCGTTGCCCCCCAGATGATTCTCTCGTCCCTGACATCCATTTTTCCTTTGCAGCAGTAATGAAAGAACCCTTGTTTGCTTGGAACTTTTTCAAGCATTCCGCCCCCCCACTCTCCTCGGTTTGCAAACTAATCCTCCTTGAATGAATTGATTTCTTTCCCTTTTGAAGTCGGAAACCTTTTTTTTTCACCGTCCGATTTTGGCGCTGGGGCATACACCGCCCTTTCCCCCCCCTCCACGACTTCATATTTTTAAAACTGTCGCCCCTTCGTGCCTGGCATGCGTCTTGATAAGGAAGGTTGTTGATCCCTAGGAAACTTGCGCGTTGCGTTATGATTCGTTCCGGCTCCTTCTGAATTTATTCAGGCTGCCACCTTCCCTTAGACACACATGGAGACATTCTTTTTCCAAATGTCATTTTGCTTGTTCTTCCGAAAACATACCCCCCCCCCCTGGTTTTCCAAAATGCACCTAAATTTTTGCCTCTTCCATCGCCCCCTGCACATCTACCTCCAATTTGAGCTTCCCTGATTTTTTTCGTCCCCTTCATTCCTCATTTCCCACCCCTATTACCCCCAAGTCTCTTGCCCTCAAAGACCAAGGATTTTTTTTTCGATGACATTTCCAATGAGCATTTTTGTATCTTTTACTTACCAGCGATTCAATTTTTCTCTCTTTCCCCTTCCCGTTTGTTGTTTTAGATACTCTTCTTTTACTCTAACTATACAATCAACTTCCCTTTCTCGGCAGGCTCTTCGACGCGCCCCCCCTCTTTTTCTAGATGATCGATATGGGGGAATAGTTCCGTCTAGTCCCTCAGTTTCGCCATGTTCTCACAACCTCTTTCCCATCCCAGGAATCTTTCCCCCTTTTTCTTCCTTTCCTTCGGCAGTCTCTTCCCCACCCTTTTTTTGTCCATCAAATTGGAGATTTTAGATCCCATCCCCCCCCTCCTCTTTTTTCCCTCGACTCTCCTCATTCTCTGCATGTTTCCCCATTTTCGTTCCTACGTTTTTTTTTCCCTTCTTTTCCTTCCCTTAAGCACTCTGTCTTCCAATCCGTTTCCCCTCCCCCCCCTCATGCCAATCATTGTCATTTTTTTTTTTTTCCAGTCAACCGCTCTGGCCCCCCCGCGTGGTAACCTTCCCCTGTCCCTAGTGTCCACTTTCTCCCTAGTAACGTTTTCCCAGTTGTCTGTCTTCCTTTCTTCGTCTGAAACATTTTAAGCGAGTCGTTTCACTCCCGTCCTTTTCGAACTTTCTTTTTCTTTCCCATTTTCTTTTAGAATTCTTGGCTAAATGCGCTTTCGGTCCTTTTTTTTTTAGCGGGTTCCTCTCCCATTACGCATAGGTTTTTTCCCCTTGGTTTTTGAGCTGTCAATATGAATGCTCTTTTTAGGGGTGAGGTAACCCCCTTCCCTTCTCTTTTCCATAAGGCCACTTTTTGGGTTTTAACTCGTTTTCTATTCTCATCCTGTATCCCCTCCCCCTCGTCGGCCACCGATGCTTTTTTTCGAGGTGCCCTTGACACCTTTTGTTAGGAGCCGCTTCCTTCCCTCCTCTCATGATCTCCGTTCCCTTTCGTTCTCACCAGCCCCATTGCGTTACTAGGATGAGCTTCGAGTCCCTCCCCTTCCTTGAAGATTGTTCACCTGTCCTTTTTCAATAATTGTTTTTGGCTATTTTCTCCCTTCCCCTTTCAGTGTCCCGGGGGGACAGGAGGCCACTCCCCTTCAACTTAAGACCCCCTGGTGCTTTCCTTTCTGAAGCGTTGACGTCCCTTTTTAACTGCACCCCGGCCTCGGGCGTCCAGAGCGCTTCTTTTTCCCTTCCCGGGCAAGGTTATTTCTAAAGTCATAAATGCTGCTTTTTTCCTTGTTGCCTTAACGCCGTCGTCCCAATTTTCGTTATTTCCCCCTTTGGTTTCTTTCTTTTTGCTTTTTCCTTTTTTTGTAGCGCCTTCCTTTTCTGAAGCTTGATGTAACCGATCACCTTCTCTAGACCGTTCGGATGGGAAGGTCGGTGCTTCTTTCAATCGTTTAATACCACCTTCTGACCGGAGAGTTTGGACTCCTTTTTCTTTTAGCTCGTTGGCTTCCCATCTTTCGAGCTGGAAGGTTGGCTTTTTGAACTCCTGATCTTCGAGCAAGACGGTGCCTCGATTTTTCCCCTTCTACCAAGCTTTGAGTTCCCCTCCTCCCGTTTGTTCTAGAGACCCCCCTTTTTGTTCCCCCTCGGTCGACTCACATTTCATTCCGACTCGAGTAGAACAAGTTCCCCCTCCTCCGACCCCATTCCCCAATCTCCTTGTTTCCCTTTCTTTTTACCCCTTCCCTCCTTTATAACCAACGCCCATACATCACGTCCTTGCCCCATTTTTCCAAGGCTTCCGGTTACCTCACCTGCTTCCCCAAAATCGTTTTCCTTTTTCCAGAAAACATCTTGCTTCCTTTCCGCGCGGAACATGAAATCGATTTGACTTTCGTTGGCTCTCTGACAAGCTTGTCCGGTCTTTTTCCTGTTCTCTATGCCGTTAACAGAGCTCTCCGCATCCTTTCGAAGTCCGATGGTGTTTCCCCAAAATTCAAACCCTTTCAAGTCGTAGCGCCCGGCCCCTCACTCCTTTTTTTTTTTTGTATGTAAGATTTGTCTGTGGCCTCCATCTCTCTCCTCCACTGATCCCATAAGCCGCCCTTTTTTTTTCCCACTTCCTTCCCTCCCCCGTTCCCCAGGATTCCGGTCGTGGCTTTTTTGCCGCCTCGCTCCAGAGCCCTTAATTGAGCTGTGTGATACAGAACGGACCATTGTCTAGAAGAATGTCTTCCCCTTTACGGCGGATTCAAAAGTTTTTTTTCCCTCAAGGTTTTCACCCTTTCAACCATCCGGTTTTCCCCCCAGTTGATATTGGGCGAATGTCGTGATTCCTGATTACTCAACCCCCCCCAGGCCTTCCTTGAACACTCGATTTTTGTGGTCCCGCCATTTCCCCAACTGCCCAGGGAGTTGCCAGACTTTTTTTGCAAACCCCCTCCCTAAACCAAGGTTCTTTTTTTTCCCTGTTTTCGAGTCTCCTCCACCATGACCCTTCTCATTCCTTTTCCCCCCGGACCTTGCAGAATTGGACCGAACATTTTGCAATGCGTTCGCCAAAGAACTTTCGACCCCCCTCTCTCGTTTTTTCAAAGACGTACTGCTTTCTCCGCCATGTCCTCGTCCGGCAACTACCGTGCGGTTTCCCTCCACCTTTCCACTTTGAAGGTCCTACTACCACGCATGATTTCCTTTTCCCTCCCGACTTTTCCATATCTTTGACGTCACCAACAAATTCTCTCCCTCTTTTCAGGACTTGGATAAGGAACTTGCTTTTCCTTCGTCTTGCCCTGCGGGCCCTTCTCATGCCCTTTTTCCCTGAAGAAGCCTGGACTGCGCAAATTTCCACTGCGACCCCGGAGACCTCGCTTTAACATTAATTTCTTCTCTAAACTCTCCCACAAATTTTGGATGGTTCCCTTTTGACCTCAATGTTGGGAAAGTTTTTCAACTCCCCCCTCGTCCCTGCATCTCCCATGGACTCCACATTTCCTTCACCTCATCTTTTTCAAATTTTGTTTCCATGCTCCTTCATTAAGGACCCTTTGAAACTCTCATTAGAGTTCTTCCGAGTGCCCCTAAAAGGAGTTCCCATGAGCATTTTGCTCAATGTCCGATGTATTCTAGCCTTTCAAATTCTTACTTCCATTTTCTCTCTCTTTTCATCCTCGTTGTTTGTGAGATTTCCCCTCAAGATCGCTGTCCAGCTAAAGGGTCCTCCCAACTCAAATGCGCCAGTGGATCTCTGCATTTCTTCCCTTCGCAAGCTTTCTATTTTTCTGTTTAGCCTAATTGAAGGAGGCCATCGCCCCCTTTTTCCCCCCTAGGCCATGACTTTCCTTAACTCTTTTTTCGCCAGGTAAGCTTTTCTTGCTTTTAGGTCACCCCCCATTGAGGTTCTTCCCCTCCAAAATTGTGGGATTTTTCCGCATCCCACTTCTTTTCACGGTTTTCTTTTGTTACATTTTGGGCGATTTTCTTCGCATCCGCTTCTACGCCTATCCTGACCGCCCAATCATTCGAATGTGCGGCCCTTTGTCGTTCACCGCAGTCCTATCCCCAATCCCGCACGAGGCGGACAGTTTTATTTCCTCAAAATGGCCCAATCTGATTTTGTCTCACTTCCGGTGTAAGTGTCCCCCTCTTCCTGCCCTTCGGACACGTGCGACCCATTGGAGTCCCTGACCTTTCGTTATTAGAAAGCCTTAATGCCAATTTGTCCTTGCACCACTCTTCCTTTCCGTGGGCGGAACTTTCGTGGTTTTTCCCTTACAGCCCATTGTTTTTCTCTTTCCAGGTCGGTCTTTCTTTCCTTAATGCGCTCTCAGGTACCTCCGGGCCTCACACCTGTTAACTCATCCCCTTTGTTCTTTTCCCTTGTTTGATCCCGCACTCTGCTGCCCCTAAATGGGCGTTTTTCTTCTGGGTAACAGCTTGTTTGTCTCGCCAACTTTTTTTCGTCGTGATGTAGCTCAGGCGGTAACAGGGCCAGCGTTCCCACCCGTCATTTGGTTTTCAACCTTTTGGGACCAGAAAAATGTTAATGAATCGACAAGTTCCTCCGCAGGAGAGAAAGGTGTTTTCACCAGCTCCCCCCCGTTTTTCCTCTGGTCTCTTCTGAGCCTTCCGGCTTTTAAAGTCAGGCCTTTCCCGCCTTTTCCAAAATTTTCGGTGAAGAACTCACTTGTTCTTTTGCGATGGGATGGCCACATTTGTAAGGTGTGCGATCGCCTCCTTGACCAATTACAAACCTCTGGTCCCCTACCTTTTTCCTCAATCCCTTCTCAATGTTGTGCTGGAATTCTTGGGTTTTTCTTTTTTAAATTGCCCTTTTTTTTAGGA
>Ga0179593_1679092_pt1 | contig 12165 bp, 9 predicted proteins | sample CZODoug2_1_08_16_FD_185931 | JGI IMG/M metagenome (GOLD analysis project Ga0179593, IMG submission 185931) | Vadose zone soil fungal communities from Angelo Coast Range Reserve, California, USA - CZODoug2_1_08_16fungal (PacBio error correction) | ecosystem: Environmental > Terrestrial > Soil >... | reverse complement strand
CCGTCATTCTGTTGCACAGGTTTATTTCGTTTCTTTTCTTTGATGAGGTGAGGCCCACTTTCTCTTTACCGATGCGGTGGGAGGGTTGTCGGGGAGTGTGGCGACAAAACCAGCTGTTCGTGATCATAGAGACCCCCTTGATGTTTTGTTGTTTTGCCTATATGAGTCCCAGCCCTTTGTGGTCGGCGGGTGGTCTTGCTCCGGCGGAGGTGTTGAGGGGCCGGACTTTTTTTGGTAGGCGCCTTGCTGGCACGGTGCATTGCGTGTCATGGCGGCCATTCGTGAAATTTGCCGCGGTGTGATTGTTCCCCCCCTCCCGCTGGTTAGCGTGTGTTTGTCGCGGTATTCAGTTCGCCCCCGAGAATGACCGGTCGGCTGTCTTCTTTGGGCGACGATGCTTTTTTAGAGGCGGTTTACCCTGTTTCGGCTTCGATGGGCTACAGTCCCGGACCGTTTCCTTCCTCTTCCTTCTGACGTAGCCGTGATCGCCCGAACGAGCGGATTTTTGCCCCTTCCAAGTTTCCCGCGGCAGGAGGGGACCCCCCCTGCTGTGACGTGGCGGCGTTGCAGTTTCCGGTCCCGGCCCGGTTCTCCCCGCTTCCTCCTCGCCGTCCAAGCCAATGAAGGAGACCTTGTCGAGTCGTGTCTGGTATTTTGGTGATCGAGTGCCGCGTTTCGGTCTGCGTACCCTGTTCTTGGTGCGGGGGTTGGCAACTGCCGAACGACCGCCCCCAAGGCACCACTTTCGTTTTTTTACTCATTTTGCAACAGCAGTGACATCCCCCGGCTCTGGCCGGATTCGAGCGGTGGTGTCCCTGATGATGAAGTGGCGGTTTTCGTCCACCCCCCCAGTCGGTCCGATCATCGACTTGGATACTTTACGTGAGAGTTTTTTTTTCCGCGCTATTCCGGTCTCCCCCCGTCGATTCGATCCCCGTGGCCGAAGAGTGCACTTGGTCACTCATTTCCTGTCCGTCGGGGGTGTTTTTTTTTCACCTTTTCGGCCGAACACCCTCTCGGGTCAGGTGTTTCCTCGCTCTGCGCGGCGTTATGGCCGTCCAGGTGTCTGGAAGGCGCGATCCGCGTGTGATTCCTCTCCCCCCCCTTGGTCTTTCTGCCTTTTTCCCCTTGATGCTTTTTGAAATGATGACTCCAGGAGTCTCCTAGCGATGTGTCGCGCTTACACCCGGCGATCTGGCCATTTTTTCAGTGTTCGGTCCCCGTCAGTTCGGAGTTTTGGCGCATTTTTTTGTTTTTTTTGCCCTCCTGGTGGTGGGTGATGCTTTTGTGGCATCCATATCTGCGGTAGTTCTTTACACTCATCGTTTCTTTTGGTTTGCGCAGGTTATTTGCCGTTGCATGTGAGATCGGATCCTCCTTTTTGCTTTTCGCCCCCGCTATTGGGCTGGTTTTCCTTTTTTTTCCTGTTTTCTTACCCTCGAATTTTGCTGCGGTCCTTCCACTCGGGGACTGTTCTTGTTTTACTTGCCTTGCGCGTATGAAGTAGGGGTGCGGTGTTCCATCCCCACTTGCGTTCGACAACAGAGTGGCTTCAGGGCTTCAGGCCGCGTAAAAAGGCGGCAAGTTTTCGTTTCTTGACCGGCCAATTTTTCCCCTCCTTTTAAACGATGGGGCTGGCAGCGGCGTTCCCGTCCCTCCTGGCGGGTCCGCCGGCGGCTGGGAGCCGGATGCCAGTTCGGTCAAGTTTTTTTGGTTTCCTTTTGATTTTCGTCCTAAGCCTTAGTAGGAGGTCTTTCACTCGGCCGCGGTGGCAATGTGGGTGGAGGCCACCAGGAGCTTCCGAACGGGATCCTTTGCTTTCCTTCTCGGGTTCGTACCGCCCGACAAAGGATATTGGGCCACGGTTCACCCCGCCGGATCGGAAGTTTTGAGGATCCCCCCGGGTCACTGGACCTCTTTCGTCTCTGGCGGTGGTCGACTTATGCTTCTTTTCCTTCCGGGTGGGTGGGGCTTGCTCTGGTTGAAGAGCTGGCGTTCTGTCGGCGGTCAGACGTTTTTCCCGCTCATCGATCGCGCTGTTGCCGTGAGCAGTTTTTTTGATGTTTTTTTTTTGGCTCACAGCCGATGACGTGGCTGGCCCCCCTTCTTTTCCCCCCTTGGGAGTGGCGTGGTTGCGACCGGCGCACAGGCCTTTAGCACCTCCCTTTTGTCAGTGGTTTTTAGCGTTGTAGCAGCTTGATTCTGCTGGCGGTGTTTTTTCTTGGCCTTTTTTTTTTCTGCCGGGCTTTTGAAACAGTGGTAGGTCGCATGTTTGCATCCTCTTTCCTCTCCTCCTTTTGTTACGATGCACATTCCTGACCCCGGACCTTTTCCCGGCCAGACTTTAGTACCGCAGCCGTAGCAGCCGTTTCGCTTTTTTTTTTCCCCGCCACCCGTTTTGATGTGGCTGGACTACTGTGCCCCCCCCCCGGCCATCCGGGCGTTCGAGCACATAACAGGCACGGCGGCAGAGGAGGTGATCCCCTTCCTCCCAGTAAGGTTCGCCAGCGGATGTGCGCCGGTTTTGATTTGATCGCCTTTGCGCCGACTCAACCTGCTGAGAGGTAAAACGCCCCGTTTGCTAGATCTGCGCGCGAACACTTCCTCCCTTTCGTGCGAGCGAGAATCAGCACTTTTTTTTCAACCCCCCAATCTTCCATTCCTACCTGCGGCGCCGAGATGAGATCCGGCGGAACCGTAGGTGTTTTTCCGCGGTCAAACCGTAATATACTTTTTTTACGGCACCGCAGAAGATGGCTACCGCTCTTCCCGGTTTTTTTTTTCCCCCCACCCCCCCCCCCCCCCACCCCCCCCCCCCCCCCCCCCCCCCCACCCCACCCCCCCCCCCCCCCCCCCCCCCCCCCCCCCCCCCCCCCCCCTTGCAGGACCAACCAGTCTTGCCCGGCTTGCCGCTGCCCCCGCCTCTTGAGGCGCCGCCGCTACCACGGGCGGTTCCGCCCCTCTTTTTTTCTCTGGCCCAGACGAGATTATTCTGACTGCGGACGTCTTTTCCGAATTCTCTTCAAGCAATTTTTTTCTCAGTAGGTGAAGTAAGGCCGACCGTTTCCCCTGACCCGCATCGGTACAAGCCTGGGGTATAGCCCCTTCCTTCGCCCTACGTTTTGCCAGGCCTCGCAAGGCTGAGTATGGATCCGCGTGACCCCGGACAGCAGAAGATCCCCACGAACTTTCCCATGCAGCAATTTTGACCCCGTCTAGCCTCTTCCCTCGTCCTCCTCGATACTGCTATTTGTTTTACTTTTCAGGGCTTCCAGCGTAGAGCGATGAGCAGGACGACGCACACCGGCGGAATGCCATTTTTTCTCCGGCACACCCGCCGCAGAGAGCTCCTTGACTCCCGATGATTGCTTTCCCCACCGCTCCCAACAGGAAGGCGCCGAGGAACAACCCCCGCGCGCCAATCCCCCTCCCTTTTCAGCTGACTCTTCCGACTTTCCTTTGAACTTCCCTCCTGTTTAAGCGAGATGTCTCGACTTGACGCCGCGCGCATGTCACTCAGGCGAACAGCAGACCCCACTTCCGTCCCCTCCTCCCGGCACTAACCCTGAGCTTGGACGCGCAGCCATCCCCGATTCCCTCTTTCACGGATAAGGCCAGGAACAGTGCTCCGCGGAGCATCCCACGAAAGCCCTTGGGTTGGTGCGGGTCGACGCCCCACCCCCCCCCCCCCCCCCAACATTCTTACGTCAAGACCCCCCCCTCAGTGACAGTCATGCTAGATTTCCCATCCTTTGCACGAGTAGTCTACCGCGCTTTCCTGCCGACGTCCAGGGAAGAACGCCGCCTGAGTCTACTCCCCCGATCCCGTTGCCGATAACGTTCCGATGATCGTGCCTTTTTGGCACTCCAGTTTGACGACCAGCACTTAACCCTCCCCCGACTCCCTCGCCAGCCCCCAGAGAAAACTCTGCCGGCCGGTGTCGACTGGTTGCCCAACCTCAGTTCCCGTTTTTTTTCGGTCGGCGGCCTCGTTCCCCCCCTCCCCCATACCAGTGCGCTAGATCGCCATCCTAGTACTCTGCTTCCGAGCAAAGACCCCCCCTCAGTTTTTTCTGTTTTGACATGTTCCGGTCAGCGTTGGTGCACCCGCGGTGGCGTGACGAGTTAGCTCGTTTTCCCCCAACGCACGCCGCCCCCAGCTTCCCTCTTCTGAGTTTTTTGACGTGTCCCTCTCCACTGGGGCCGCAAACCGGTCACTTGCGCGATCAGGACTTACCGCGGAAGACACCGCACAATGATGTCCTTCTAGCCCCCGCTCCCCCGCCCCGGACCCCCCCCCTGTTTGGCACGTTTTTTTTTGCACCGAGCGCCCCGGAGCGAGAGATCTTGTGCTTTCTTTTTGCCCCCTCCTAAGCTAAAACCCCACCGAGCAGCGACCACCTCCCCTCTCTGACGCCACCAGAGAACCCGTTTTCCTTTTTGCCATGTGAAACAGCAGGTCACGATCTCCTTCCAGAAGGCGCCGAAAAGCGGCCAACGACACAGCCCCTCTCACTCCTCCTCCGTAGCCGACGCCACAACTTACTTCATCCCCCCTTTCTGATTTCTCCACAAAAGACGAGCTGCCCACCCTTCGATGCACCGCGCCCAATCATCGCTCGACGGGGTGCGCCCCCTCCGTCCCCACGCCAAAATGCCCATTCACTTTTAAGTCCACACCACCTAGCAGAAGTCCTTACAGACTTTCCCCCGAACTACGGATTTCGACACTCTCTCTCCTCTTTGTTGTTGTTGACAGCTCCCCGACGTGTTCCTTGAACCTTTGTACAGGTCATGTTTTTTGTCGGTCGGCAAATGACGCGACTCTTGCTGGGTTCGGGGTGGAGTGACGTCGTGCCACACATGGGATGTGCCTTTCGCGTTTTCCCACCTTGAAGATTTCTGGGTTCCAAGATCGTGTGGGGAAAGGGCCCTTTTTTTTTGGGGGGCTTGAGGGGCGGCTGCCTGGGGGTCTTTTTGCTTTTGCTACGATACCGGGCGTATCTTTGAAGGGAAGTTTTCTGGCACTTTCGTTCGCCATTGATGGGACGTTCACCGTTCTGTTCAAAGGCAAGCTGAACCCGGTTGTGATTTGGACCCTTTTCTTTCCCTCTGGGTAGTGGTTTTAGTTTGAGCTTCTTGTGTCGCGGTCCACCGCCTGAAGCGTCGCCGAAGCAGCTTTTATTTTGCTACTCCGATGCGTTTAGCGTCTGTTTTCCCAAAACGGTTGTGTTGGCTTTCTCTGCTACATCCACCTCCCCGTTTTTGGTGCGTTCGGCCGCTTACTTCCTTGACGTCGTTCAGCCGGGATCATGAATTCCTTTCGCGTTTTTTTTCTATTCGGCCGACGGCAGTCCTGAATCTTTTGCTTTACTGTTAGTACGTCGGTAGCCTAACTAGTCCCTGCGTCCCTTCTTCCAAAAACTTCCCCAGATGTCTTCGCTTTGATTTGCGGTTTATCTCTCCGCGCCTCTTTCGGACCTGTCGATTATGCGATCCCAGTCTTTTCGCTTGGGCTTTTTGAAAGAGGAGTTTTTGACGATCATTCCAAGGCCCGTTTTCAATGTAATATGACTGAGTGTATACCGCCGTTGTGAGTGGTTCCCCTCCTGTTGCTTTCCGGTGGTTTTAATAAGATGAGTGATTCTGTTTTGCATGAACACCACCCATTAGGTATCATAGAAGATAGGTCCCACGTTCGGGGCGTGCCCCCTCGCCTCCTATTTTAAGCTAGGTAAGTCGTCTTTTCTTCGTTTTTCCGGCGCAGTCTTCCCTTCTTTATGGAATTACTTCCCTCGGGTGGCCCCCTACTTCGCCGGTATTCTTTTGGGCTTCTCCCAGCCCTGCTCGGTTGGGGGATGAGCCTTCTACGATACCTATTGATCTTCTTTGTCCCTTCATTCGAGGGAGGTCGAGATACTTCTTGTCTTTCTTATGTCCGAGACGCAGTGTTCGTTTTGGCCCGATTTTTCACAGTGCTTTTTGCGGCCCCTGCTTCCCTTCCGTGTACCCTTCGATTTTTTTTTCTTAGCGGCGAATAAACCGTTTCCTATCTTTTCTTGTTCGCGCTGTGCTTCCTAAAAGCGGGGGATGTTCCCCCATGTGATTGGGTTGTCGGCGCTTCCTTTTTTTTTTTTTTTCGGGCCTTTCCTCATAGATCTGATGAGTTCGTTTTCTTCTTCTATTTGCCCCCCCTTCTTCAACAAGTTGGTTAAGAAGTCTTGTTTTTTTTCTGATCGGCCGCTTTGATAGTTCTCCAAGTTCGGAATTCGTCTCTTTTCCGTAAGCAGTCACTCAAGCAGCGGTCCCTATTTTCTCGGAGCGGCGGACGCTCCACTCTCCCTTCTTGCTAGAGGGGTTTACTCTTGGTGTATCTCCCGCGGAGTTGTCTTTATTTTTTCAGCCTTTCTTTGTTGCCCCCCTTCTCAGAAGAGGAGAGTCCGTTTTCTTTTTCTTAAGGTCCGCTTTACCCCCACCCCCCAGATTTTTCAGTTAAGGAACTCTGTTCGGTGCAGGGACGCGGACGGCTATCAGGTTCGCTTGACCCCGTAAGGAGGGGATGGCTTCCTTTCCTCCGCCGGATGGCGATGGCGGATTTTGAATCGCCCAAGCCTTCGGGCCACCTGCGTCCGGGGCACTTTTAGCTTTATTTGCCTTCGTTCCCCTCTTACCTCGGATAAGCATTTTCTGTTTCTTGTTTTGGGTGGCAAGGATTCTCCTGAAAGGGGATAGATTCCTGTACCCTTGCGGTGGTCTTTACATGACCACGAGATATGTCCTCTGGCGTGAAGCTGGTCCGTCCATAACCGGTACCACGTTCGGACCCCACTGTTAATCGTTGTATCTCTTCCCTCCAGGTCTGTAGTGAGGTCGGCTTCTATACTCAGAGAAGATCCTGTTCTGGCGGCTCTTCTCCAAGGGTGTGACACCTTTCTTCCCGCGTCGTCTTTGTCAGGCAGTTTTTCTTAGTTCAAGATGGCTGGAGAAGACGGGAGTATTCTTTTTTTTCCTCTTACTGCCTGTCTATTTTCTCCCCCAAAGCTCTTTCAGAACTGACAATTGTCTCTTTCCTCTGGATCCGCTTTGGTGTGAGTACCTGCTCACCTGAATCCCCATTTCGTCTTTTTTTTGAGCGGTTATCTTGGAGTTTCTCAGGCGGAGCTGGCCCTTGGGCGACTGACCCCTTTTCCCCTTTTCCTGGCCGTACCGTGTCTAGTCCCCTTTTTTCCGTCCTTCCCACCTTTCCCTTGTGTTGGGTTGTCGATCCTTTTTTTCAGTTTTCTTCGGTCCCGGTCCTCTCCATGAGTCGCACAGCACTGAAAGCCCCCCCTTGCATAGACCTCTTGTCGTGGCAACCGTCCCAGGATGGTTGGATGCCTCCCTTGCCCCTTTTCTTTTGCAACTCACACCCTTAGTTAAGGAGGAACCCTTCCAGCTTTTTTTTAGTCCTCTACGGCCCCTCTTGACTACGTCAGGCCTATGCACGCTAAGGACTCTCCCTAACTTTTTTTCAGACCCCTCAAGAAAAGCTTTTCCCGGGGACCTTCCTCCTCTTCCCAAACCAAGGTGGATCGGCGCGGCACAGCGGCCGTGCTCAGACGAGAAGCACTTCTACCACTCCCACGGGAGACCGACCCTTCTTTAAGCTTTAACCTTCCCAGTCATAAGGAGTTTTGAACCCAGGTAGCCTTTCCTCACGTTTCCAGCAATGACCTATCCGGTTTTTCCTTCTGATCCCGAGACGAAGGCCGAGTATAGTACCACCCTCCAGAAGCAAGAATCTGGACTAACCCATTTCCCCCGTGCCTTGCATGGGTCGACGATCCCCGCACTCAATGGGAGCGCCATTAATGAACCCTTGAATAGTGGGTTCCGATTTTCCGTCCTCTGCTCTGCAAGAATTTAAGGTCGTCCCTTTTTTCCTCCGAAAGGATCACCTCCGTCGTTCCCCGTGTCGGTGCCTGTAATTGATGCACTACGTGTAACGTGACCATCCGGGCCAACCTCCCTTGGGCGTTATTTATCAGCCTGCCCCGCCGTTTTAGAATTCTGAACCTCCTTCGAGACGCCGCAGCCCACCACTCCTTATTGCGAATAAGATATCCCCCCGTTTACTACGCACCGTCTTTTCCCCCAGTTACCAGAACCCTGCCTCTTGAGTCGGGTCCAGGTCTCCTTGCTTGCTTGTCTGCCGAGAACCGTTTCGCCCATAAGAGACCCCCAGCGTGCTGCGCACAGCGGAGGATTCCGCCTGAAAAAACCCGAGATTTTCTCGTCTCTGTTTAGCAGATATCGTCTTTTTCCCCCAAAAAAACGGATCAAACCCCCCCAGGAAGGCGCCTCCTCCCCCCCCAGTGCTCACCGGCCGGAACATCCTCCACGGCCCAGAAGAGGTCACGGACTTTTTTTCCCCCCTTCCAACTTCGCCTTGTTCGGAGAGAAACAACTCTCAGATTTTCTTCTTTTACGTCAGTCATTTCAGTCCAGTCTTGAACACTGTTGCCGACACCCCTCCCTTTTTCCCCCCACCGCGCGGCTCGCTGAAGACCCCCTCGAATCCTAGACCTGGATGACGTCCTTAACTCTGTAGAATCCGTTCCTCTTCCTCTTCACTCTAGGGTGTGGTTCTTTTCGACGACCAACCACCCTGTTTTTCCCCATCGTGTCCCCCAGAAATTCAGCTCTATCTCTTTTCCCTTCTTGCCACCTTTAGGCCAGACCCCTTAGTTGGGGTTCTCTGCCTACCTAAGTCGGACCTTTCTTAGACCTCGATCGAGCCCCAACCAGCATCCTTGACTACTTCCCTTTCCGAATGTTTTGGTGGCAAGGGAAATGTCTTCCAATATTACCCCCTTCCCTTCCCCCTAATATGGTTCGCCGGTTCCCACTTCGGTGTCGATGCTTTTCCCTTAGTACTGAGTTTCGGGTCTGTCCTCCTGGCCGATCTCCCCCTCTACAAATAACAAGTCGGTTCTCCTCCAGGAATAGACCCCCGCCTTTTCGATACAACGCACCTTACAATCCTTACCCCCTCTTCCGAGGGGTTGGATTTTTTTTGGCGAGTGCGGGCAGCCGGGCGGTACCTCCCTCCCATCTTCTAATGTATTTTCTCACTTCCCGACGGCCATCTCCACGTTTCAACCGCTTGACGGATGCTCAATTGGCCCTATCTTGCGACTCTTTCGTCGCGTCCCCCGCAACCCGCCCGGTTTAGGTCGAACATAGGAACGCTTCTTTTGTGCAATTTTTCCCCCGACTCGAATCCTATCAATGCTCCCCTTCGACTTTTCGAGGTATGCAGTCCGTTAAGGTTTTCTGACCTCACTTCCCTCCCCTCAGAACATCCCCAGACTACTGCCTGTCCTACTCCCACCGATCACACCGCGTTCCTCTTCTCTTTTTTTCATTAGGTTCCCCGAGAGAACTTCATTTGCCCCACGTCTTTCCCCGTCCCTTTCCCCCGCGACCGTAGCGTCTGTTCTTCCGCCATCGCCCCCCCCAAAAGATGCTGGCTTCCCCACGATTGGTCAAAAAAAAACAGCGCTTCTTCTTCCCCCCCCCCGCCCGGCACCCACCTCTCATGGGTTTAGCCTAACCCCCAAGAACCCAGTTCTCTCCTTTAAGTTTCCCCTCCATCCCCGTCCATCCGTTACGGACGACCGCGGATTCTATCCTCGTTTTGTTTGGAGAGAGTCTTGTCCTCCCTTCGTTGTCATGGGTCTCCTTCGTCTTTTTTGCCCCTTACCAGGCCCAAGTCCTCTTGTTTGAAGTAGTAGAAAACCCCCTTCGATCTCCTTTTCTCCGGGATCCGGGCTTCCTCTCTGATGGTTGGTCTGTTGTTTCATACCTGTTCCAGAATCAATCACTTGTTTGTTTCTGGGGAGATTTCGCAGCACTGTATTACACTCTCTCGGGGGCTTCGAGTTTGCTCTTTGAAGGAGTGTTTGTACGGAAAGAATTGCTTCTTTCACCTTCTCTGTTCAACTTCAGCTAGTGGATCGCGGTTTTGATCCTTTTGCCGTATCCGATTTCTGAGTTTTTTTTGCGGGGTTGTTCCTCTAGGAGGTTCCGCAACATTCCTAACTTGTCGCCTGAAGCACCAGTCCTTGGAGTTTAGGTCAACAGATTTGCGACTTTTCCTGGCCAACACTTTGGTGTGGCTTGTTGGTTCTTTTATAACGCTCCCGTTTCTTTCGGAAGGCGCTCCAATTTCTGCAAGCCGTGACCATCCCCTTCCTTCCTGCCTGCGTTGGCGGCCCAGTTTTCTGGCCTTTTCTTCAGGAGGCGGTACCTATGCCGACCTGCAGGACTCTTGTTTGCACGATGGACCGGTCGGCTACCGTGCCCGAGTCCGCCTCAAAACCCCGAGGAAGGCGAATGTCGTTCCTCCTTTGGTGTGTTTCTTTCGAGCGCTGGAAAGAAGGTGTGACTTAACAGACAGCAAACTTGTTTCTTCTTGTGAGATTTGCACCTCTTTCCGTCGAACACTGCACGGCCTTCCACCTCAGGGCAATTTCGACACAAGAACTTCCCATTGGTCTTTTGCCGGTCCCTACGTGTGGTAATCCGTCAGTTTTCCGTGTCATGCTCCCACCACCCCCAAGGAGAGGCTTCATCTCCTCTTTTTTTTTCCAACTTGATCGGTTTCCTTGTTTTCTCCTCCCTGTGATAATTGCCCGCCCCTTTCCCTTTCAGGATACCAGACGGTTTCCCCCTTCTTTATAAGGTCAGCGAACGGGATGCTTGTTTTTTCTTTTTTTTTTTGCCTCCGGGCGTTGACTTCCACGAACGGTTGTTTTTTTCAATCCCCCCCCAACTTTGCGGTGGGATGCTAGATGCTTGCTTTATGTTCCTGGCAGGAATCCCCTTTTTTCTTCCTCTTTTTTCAACTGCCCCAGCCGCTGGTGGGAGGTTGACGGTGTTTAGGCACCGTGAAATTGTGTTCCCAGTTTTTTTCGCTCTTCCCCTTCCTCCGAATAGTCGCTATTGTGCTCGCCGGTCCCCCCCTTCCCCGTCTTGTTCACATAATTTATTGTCCGTGGTTCTCGCTTCTCCAAGGGAGGGTTTTTTCTTGGTGGTCCGGTCGGGCTCCGTTCTTTTTTTGGAGCTGGTGTTTCTGGAATCCCTCTTTTTTGTCTCCCATCGCTTGGACGGAGCTGTTTTCGGTTTACTCCTGATGTGCAGATCTCCCCCCATCCCCCTCGTTGAATCCCTATTTCTGGGTTGTTTTAAGACAAGGTCTCTACAGAGAGCATTTGTAGGTTGCCCCTGGTAGGTCTCTCCGCTCGGGCGGTCCAATTCTTGATTCTTGTCCGTTATGCCGTTCGTGTTTTTTTCCGCTTTCCGAAAAGGTGGTCGCCCAATCTGCGTACTTTGAAGGGCAGTTCGATTCCATTCCTCCCTCCCCCCAAGGATTACCGTATTTAATTTTTTTGTGGAGGCCCCGGGACCTCTGCCCCCTGGCCGGTGACAAAAGACGGCAGGCCGACGTTGGCTGCCGGGTAATATTGACGTCTGATCTTTACCCGGCAGACGGCGGACTGGCGTTTCCCTATTCCTTGCCAAGATAGGGGACTCTTTTTTGTCTCCCGGCGTTCAGGCGGCAGCGGCCGCAGGTCCCCTCGGTTCCAAATGAATTTTTGTTTCTCGCCCGCCCTGGTTTCATTGGCAGAGACCGCGCAGTTTTTGTTACGCCCCCCCCCGGACACATGTTTGGAACGCCCCGGACCCCCTACCCCCCCTCTTCCTGGATGCGATAATAGGTATTTTAGCATTTTGAGGTCTTCTTGGAGAGGGTCGCTTTATCAGTGGGATACTCTGCGCGCTGCTTTTTCTCTTGACTCTTCTCCCTGGGGACGCGTTCTTTCAACCTCTTCCGTTTCGGTTCAGCCGGCTGTGAGGCTCGACCTTCTCGAAGGGTGACGAGAAGTTGCGCTTCTTTTGACCGACGCCTCCCCTCCCTGTGTCGATGGGGCCACCCGACCCGCTTATCCTCTGGTGGACAAGTGATCCGGTGGAGTGGCGTGTTGGTGCGACAGGCGCAGACGCTCTTCTCCTGTTACGTGCGGGTTACGCCATTGACTCTCTTCGTTCCTTCTCTTTGGTTCGAAGCATTGGGCCTTTTTTCCTTCGAACCGTGGTTGAAGTCCCTTTTTAGGAATGGGC
>Ga0179593_1544047_pt1 | contig 12165 bp, 24 predicted proteins | sample CZODoug2_1_08_16_FD_185931 | JGI IMG/M metagenome (GOLD analysis project Ga0179593, IMG submission 185931) | Vadose zone soil fungal communities from Angelo Coast Range Reserve, California, USA - CZODoug2_1_08_16fungal (PacBio error correction) | ecosystem: Environmental > Terrestrial > Soil >... | reverse complement strand
TTTGTTTACTCCGTCCCTGTTTGTATTTAGATCCCCTGGTATCCCCCTTTTTCCTCTTTTGAGCCCATCCCCACTCCGGTGAACCCACTAATTATAACACAGACTTCATGCTGGCCTTTGGCGCTTTTTTTTACACCTCTTTTCCCCCCCCCCTCGGATTCCCCCCCAATGGACTTCTGCCTTTAAACGTGTTTTTTGTGCTTTTGCGCATGTCTTTTCCCTTCTTCTTTTTTCTTCTCGTCTGGTTCTCCACCCCCTCTGAGTCTAAACACATCCCTGGGCCGGCGGGACCTTGTTTTCCTTTCTCTTCCCCCTCTGACACAGGGCCTTTTTTATTGATTTTTTTTCCTTCGCAGCTGTAATTCGTGTCTTTCGGCTTTCTTTTTTCCCTCTTTTTGTGTTCATCCTTTTCCTTTCTGAAAAAAATAGCAGGACCTCATGAACCCGTTCCTTCTCCTCCCCTTGAATTCCATTTCCCTAGGATGCTTGTCTCCCTATCCCCCCCCTGGTCCCCTTTCGTGAATTTTCCTTCGTTTCATGAAGATAGGTTCATAATAACGTCACCCCCTCCCGGGCCTGCACAGCGATCCCTCCCTCTTCGGTCCCCTACCGTCCCCTGTCTTTCTCTGCCACGTTTGTTTTTTTAAATCGCCCATCTCCTTATACATCTCTGTTATTCCCCCCTATTAGAATAAAGACCCCAACATGTTCCCCCCTCAGCGTCTTCCCAAACAATTCTATCAGCCTCCTTCTGAAGTAATTCCAGTCTTTTTTTCCCCACGCCCTCTTTAGGTAGTCACACTGACCATACCTAGCTTTCAGTCCGTGGTGGTTGTTTTTTTCCTTCCTAATTTTCCTTCACTGAGGCCTTTTCATCAATTGCCCCTTTCTCTTATTTTTACGTCCTGATTCTCACTCTTCGCTGCCGGGTATTAGTGCCTTTCGCTGTCCTTGATGTTTCCCCCCCAGGATGGTAGTCCCCCTTTTCCACCTTTTCCTTTTTCTTCAGGCTTTTTTTTTTTTTTGGTTTTACCCTTACCCTTCCTCCTTTTTGAGACCCCTCTTCTCAATCTTATGATGGACGCTTCTCCGTGATTTGTTGTGACCCTGGTTTTCTGCGACCCCCGAACAGATCTTTCTGAGAATTTTTTCCAGGACTTTTTTTGATACCATGCCGGTTCCTTCCCGTTACGAAGCCACCTTTTTTGGATTGGGACTCATATTCGGCTTTGTTTCCCCTCATCGGATCTTTCTTTTCATCTTCGGGACCTTTTTTCTTCCCCCCCCCCCTTTCTTTCTCTTTCCTGAACCTCCTTTCTTCCTCTCCTTTCTTCAAGGCCCCCCGTGGGGATGTCCATCTTCCTGTGGCCTCGGATCACGCGACCTTGTCCTTGGTGGTTTTGGTCCCCCCTCCTCCCTTTTGGTGTAGTTTTCTTCAATCCCTAAGCCTCCTTCAGTCCGCCCCCCTTAATTTTCAATGGCCCTCCACGTCTTTAACGATTCTTTCCAGCTTTCAACTCGGTCACCCCCCCCTGTTCAAGATTTTTTTCGGTGGTCCTTTTCAGGCACTGTTTCCTTTTTTTTTTAGAGTTGCTACCTTTTTTTCTGCGAGGGCCTCCTCTTTACCGGACGCTGGCCACGGGCGAGATTTCACGATGCTGGGCCCTTTTTTTTTGCAGGTTAGTTACCCCTTTTGAGCTGCCCCTATTTTTTTTCTTTAGCCTTCCCTGTCTTTAGCGGTGGCACGGTATAATTTCTCTTCCTCGACTACAAGGCCCCTTCCCTGGATCCGATTTTTTTTCCCCAAGAGCCCTTCCCACTCTGTTCCCCAGCTGCCCTTTTCCTTCATGGAAAGGCGGTGCCCCTCCTATGGAGATTTTCGGGATGGCAGTGTTTCCGACCCATGTACTCCGTTCTTATTTTCCTTTTTTTCACCATGCAGCAGTCCCCCCCCCCTTCCTTCATTTTTTCTTCATAAAGGCCTCCCTTTGATTCCCCCCCCCCCCCTTTTCTTTGCTGATAGCCGTAGCTTTTTTCCCCTTGCAAGAGGTTCTCTTTTTTTTTCCTTGACCTCGATCCCCTTTTTTGGGATTGACTGAGATCCCTCATATTCCTTTTCTCCCTTGCCGGGAGGGTCTAACCACGTGAATTCTTGGTATTTCTGCCCTGCCTTCTGAGATTGGAATTTGTTTTTAAAGGATAAGATATCAATTTTCTCTTTCGTTGCTTATGGCTCCTCTCGCGCATTTTCCTCCCGAGCTTGATGGACATACTCCACCCAACCTTCCCCCCCCCCCACAACTTTCCCTGTTTTTTTTTTCCGGGACCCTTTTTTTTTAAGGCAATTCCACCTGTGCTTTCTTGCCGTCTCCCCCTTGTCCCATTTGGCAACCCTTTTTTCCGGTTCCTTTGATGACGGCTCTTCCCCCCCTTTTTGTATGGAAGTCCCCTCCCTTGGAAAGTCACGGGTGCCTGAACCGGAGGCGCTCTGTTTCAGACCCCACCCGGCTGTTCTTTTTTCCCTTGTACATCTTCGTTCCCCCCCCCCCTCCTCCCGCTCTTCCCCCTTTCCTTCTTTTTACTTTATCCTGTGTCGCCTGGACGGGTTGTTTTCTCCTAACAAGTTCTTTTCCCCGTTTCCCCTACAATCTGCACCCCTTCCAAGTCTCCATGGTTCCTTTTCCCTTATTGACCGCCTCCTTCCCCATATTCCTATAATATCTCTTAAAAATGGCTTCCCCCCGCCTAAGCTTCAGGTCCTCCGGTGGTTTTATCAGGGAAGCCATAGTTTGCCTGTCTGATATCTAACTTCCCCCCCCCCCCCCCCACCCCACTCTTAGAACTCCCCCTCTTCTTTTATTTTCACTTATTCCCTTTTAATGTCACCTCCTTTCTCGCGTACCAATCTCCACCCCCTTTCCCTTGGCTGCATTTCACGGACCTTATCTTCCCAACTTCCTCCCTTACCTCCCAGAAAAACAAAGAAATAGCTTCTTTCACTCATGTCCTTTCCTCCTTTTTCCCCATCCATATTTTTCCTCTCAGTTGTTTGTTCTTCCTGGACTTGGGCCTTGACCTGGTCTTCCCCCTGTAGGGCTTCCCCTCGGGGCTGTCCTGCGTATGGCTGCTTCTTTCCGGGTTTCTCCTCGTTCCGGATATCTTTTCTTTTTCCAAATCCTCCTCATGCCATCCCCTGGGCCGCCGTCCTTTTTATTTTTCTGACTTTTTCCCTCCTTTTATTTACCCGAAAATGAGGGAATTCCCTTTCCATGCTCTTTTCGGTTATTGTACGGGGCTTGAAGCAGTTCCCCCCTTTCCTTTTCTCCACGGGCTTCCGGCTTAGTATGCTGATCTCCTCGGGTTATACCCATTCTGGCTTTTTTCTCATTGATGTTCCACCATGACCGCATTTGGGATTTGCCTTGACCCCTTTTTTCCCCGTTAATTTCCCCTCACTTCCTTTCCCCCTTCAGGACTTTCTGGAGACCCTCATCCCAGTTCGACCCCTATATGGCAGCCGATTTCCCCACAATGTACCTCCCCATACTTCTTTTTTTTTCCAAGGGAATTTTTTCTCTTTCTCCAGTTTCATCATCGGCGGCTTGAATGGAATTACAGCATCGCTTAACCATTCCAATTTCAAACCTTTTTTTATCACCTTTTCCCCCTAATTTCTACCGTCTGACATTCCCCTACCCCCTTTTTTCCACCACTGGTTGGTACATCCTGGATCGGAAGGAAAGGTATCATCTTTGCATTTGAGGGAACTCTTTTTTTTTGATTCCTTTCCAATTCGTTACCGTCATGAAATCTTCTTCTTCCTTGTTGGTTGGGCTTTGATTGGTTTGTTTCGGATATAGTCCCTTCCCCTCCCTTTGAAAATTTCCTAATTTCCCCTTCTCCCTGGAAAATCTTATATGAGCCCCTTTCAGCAATACGACGTTTCAGTCAAAGAACTTCTTGTACTTTCAACCCCTCCGGTCTCTTCCTTTTTCTCAGGTTGAATCTTTTTTTCCTGGATTTCTTGAAGTACCATTTTTTCCATTTCGGTTCAGCCCTTCCCCCCTCATAGGTGCACATGAGATCTTCTAGGCTATCTTCTTACTTTTTATCCTCCAGGTCCTCCCCCCCTTGAATTGGAGCCTCAGTTTTTCCTCTTTTTCCCATGACCGTAATGCTTCTTCTTGTGCGGCAATATTCGCCCCTTCTAAGCCGGTCCCCCCTTGATTTATCAAAAAAGATATTTCCACTCCGGACATTCTCTTTCCTTTCCGGTAAATTTTTTAACATTCCCTTTTTCCCCCCGCAAATCTTTTTCGGATTCCTTGTCTTGTTTCCGCTTTAGGTGTCTCTATTATATAAATGATAACTTGACCTGAAGCTTCCCAGGTCCCAGTACCCTTTTAAAATTTTTCCTTTTCCTCCCCCACCTTTCTCAGGGTTTTGTCTCTTATCCCTCATTGCATAAACACCTTCTCTTATGCCGTCCGTGAGAGAAGGTAAAAACTTTTCTCCCATCAGGCGCCAATGTCCCCCCCTTTTTGAAGCTAAGACTTTTCTCCCTTAAAGCCCCTCCCATTCCTTTGAAGCCCCCCCCCATGCCCCCTAGCCGGAATGCTGGCCCATGGGTTTTTTTGGGAAGTTTCACCCGGCTTTTCACCCCACTCCTTCTTTTCCCCTCAAACCCCTCGTGTATGTCCCCTTTCCCCCACGGGATCCCTGGGTCTTTCTTTCGCCGGGTTCTTACCCCCATGGGCTGCTTCCCCAAAATCAAGGTTGAACGGTTTCGGTTTAAGCTCGGCCGTGATCTTCCTTTTCCCTTTGATTTCAGAATTATCCCTCAAGATTACGTCCTTGCCCCATTTGCAAGCTGACATCTGTGTGTTTTTCGCTGCTTCCCTGTCTGCTCCCCCCTTTTTTTATAAAATACCACTCATTCCCCCGCTGGAGGAGCCTCTTTCCTTTTTTCTTCCTTAATTTCCGCTGCACTTCTATGATAAGCGGCGCACTGCTTCCCCCCTTTCCCCCTCTTCCATCTTTCCCTTTTTTCAAGGAACTCTCCCTCTTTGGTCCGGTGGAATTCTGTAACTCCCCCCATCAAGGGCTCACCCCGTCATAAGGATCACTTCTCCAGGGTTTGCCCTTCCTTCCCTTCCCGGTATTTTCCCCCTTTTTTTTTGCCGGCCTCCCTGGGTATTACTAACCCTCCTTCTGCAAACCCTCCTCATCCCCTCGCCGAAGTCAACACAATCCCTTGAATACCCGCAGCAATGTCTTGTTTTCACCCAATCCTCTCCTCCCTTCCCCCCTAGGACTTCTCCTTTTCCTCGGTCGACCATTCCCTTCTTCTTTTTTCCCTTTTCATCCTCTTTTTTCTAGATTACGCTGCTCTTCCTTGCTATTTTTATTGGTACTACAGAAAGAGGGATTACATCATGTGCGCTGCTTTTTTTTTTTGCCCAGTCTTTATCTCCTTGCTGAGTTTTCTCCTCTTTCTATGCCTCTTTTTCTTTTCTTCGGATGTTCTTACCCCCTTTTCTAGAGAGGATTCACTGAGTCCTGCCCTCGGTTTTCCATTGTTCCTTTCGAGACCTCTGTGCGTCCATCTTCTTTTTCTTGAATTTACTTTTTTTTCTGCTGTGTTTTTCCCCCCTTCATTTCCCTTTTCATCCATTGTCGGTCTTCCCTTATTTTTTTTTTTCAAGCTGATACTCCTTCTAGTTGGGAAATTCATTGAAGGAATCCCCTGATGTGATGGTTCTCATATCCCCTCGGTGTCCTTTTTCTCCTTGGGCTTTTTATTTTTTTTTTCTCCTTTTTGACCATGTTTGCCCGTCCCTCCTATTGATAAGCGCAAATGTCCCCATGAACTTCCTTTCTCATTCTGCAAGACCCCGTTACTTTTGGTGACTAGTCCCCGGACCCTTTACCGACGCCTTCCGACAATATTGACTGCCTAACCTGTCTGCGCCTAATCGGACCTTGCATTACGTCTAACCTTCCTCCCAGAATCCCTTTTGCCATTTTCCCCCTTTTAGGATGGTTTGTTTATGCCTTCCCTGCATTTCTTCTGGGGTCCGCACTTTGCTACCTGCCGATGGATGTCCTTCTTGTTGCCTTTGATTCAACGTTTCTTTTTCCTTCCCCGATATTTCCTCTATTTTTTCTAGGTCTGGGCTATCACGAGAATGGCAGTTTTTTGCGCCAGATTTGGACCCCTTTCCCCCCGTTTGGAACTTTGGCCCTAATCGACATGGATGGCGTCCCCCCCCCCTCCAAACCACGGGCCCTGCAGAAGGTTTACCGATTTTTGTTCAACTCTCCCCCCCCCCCCCTTTCATTTTACCCTTGTAACTGCCCCAAGCTGGCGCTTTTTTTTTTTTTTTTTTTATTTTTTTTTTTTCCTTTAAATGCGGCTTATGGCCCCTCGTGGGCGTTTATGGAGCAGAGAAGTGCTCTTTTCCTTTAATTTCCTCTCTGCCCTTCCCTCCCCTTTGAGGCCCCTTTCGACTTTTCTTTTCTTTAGATCTCCCGCTTCAGGGATTTCTTCTTTTTTCCCCCCTTCCCCCCTGACAAACAGTCCTTCCCCCGGCTTCGAGACCTGTGAATCGGCGTTCGTCTCCCGTCTTCCGGCGTTCCCTTCTACTCCTCCTGTGCTTTTTTTTTCTCTGTGCCTCTTTTTTTTCCCCTTCCTTTCTCATCTAGCCCTGGTCCTCCCCTTTCCGTCTTTCCTTCCTTTTGTTTCTTTCGTTAACAGCCGTTTCAATTCTTGTACTTCCTTTAGTTGCCCATACGTCCCCTCTCTTCCCAATCCCCCCCTATACTTTCTCTTTTCCTGATATGCAATTCCTCTTGTTTCTCCCGTCATCTATCCTCTGCACGATCTCTCCATGTCCCCTTCATTACACCTTGGCTTTTTTCTTTTTCCTTTTTTGATTAATGTAGTCTTTCTCAAACCCTTTTTGGATAGGTTGACGCCAGTCCCCCCCCCCTTGAAATCTTGAAAAGGAGGCGATATTAAGCACAAGTTGATGCCTTTGGAAATCCCCCTTTTTCGCCTTCTCAATTTCCCTGCCTTTTTCTTTTCTCTCCAATCGTGGCTGCATCACATGTTCTAATTTATAAGTATTTTCTGTTTTGGAATGCCTGGGTTTTTCTCAAGTGCCTTCCCTTTTTTTGCGACCCTCCCTCCTGCGACCCTTTTTTACTTCCCGCACATTTTCCCCCCTGGCACATATCCTTGAGAGAACCTGGCCCGTACTTCAAATGGCGTGCCCCATGCCACGATTTCTTTTCAGGCTTCGAATTCCCCTCCCTCCCCAAGTCCCCTTTCTCCCCATCCTCCCCCTTTTTCCAATAACTGTACCAATGCGAAATGGAAATAATGAGGCATTTTCCTCTCAACCCCCCTGATAATACTTCCAAAAATTCTCCATTCCGCAACTCCCCTGCTTTGCATACCTTGGATTGAGTGTTGTTGCTTCCCCCTTTTTTTCCCAAATTCCAGCCACACTTCCCCCGCTCCATTCCCATAGTAAAGCAAGGGGGGGGTGCCCAAGTTTTCTTCCCCCTTGTTCCAGTATCTCCCTTCTGCGCTGCGTGCTCCTTTTTGTCTAGCGAGCCCTTTTCTTTTAAGGAAACGTTCTGTCTCGGGCAGAAAGGACCCTTGAAAGCGTATGGGTTGGTTTCCCTTGTTTTTTACTGTTAGTGGTTTTTTGCTGTTCCTGGCCGATATCGTTGCCCCACCCCTGAAAAAGAAGCAGCCTCCCCTCCCCCCCCCCCCATTTTTCGCAGTTTTTCCCTTCTGGGCCCCGATTACCTTTTTTCTTCTTCAAAAAGAAAATATCTAGAATCGAGCCATTGCTCCCCTCATTTACTTTTTTTTTCATCCTTTTCCCCCGATGAGATTTCCCCCCCCCTGGCCGACTTTTCCAGCTTATTCAATTCGGATCCGAAATTTACCCCCGGTTCTTTTCCGGGTGAATTTCCCCCTTTTTTCTTCCCCCCCTTTTGGGTCTTTTCCCTCCTTTTTTTTTTATTAGGTCCCCCCCTGGTTCCCCCTGTGCCTCAATATGATCCAGGCCCCGGCACAGGTCGTCCCCTCCCCCCCTTAGACCCCTCTATCGGCCACCCTAGGAAGCTTTTTTTGGTATACTTCTTTTGTGAAGCCCCGTGCATCATCTTTTTTTTTTTGGAATTCCCCTCCTCTGTTTGCCCCTTTTCCTGGCTTCCCCCCCTCCTCCCGGTTTTGTGAGCCCGGCTAAACAGTCGTCCTGCCCCGTTAGTCCTTCTTGAAAAATGGTAGGGACTTTTCTCTCTTTGCTTAGATCTTTTAGCCCTCTTTTCCCCTTGAATTATCCCCTCGTGCCCAAACTCGATTTTTGGGGCCTGTGGATTTTTTTGACACTTTCCCTTACTTCTTTTTCTCCTTTTCAATGGCCGTTTTTGCTTTTTTTCTATCCTACAAAGAGCAGCTTTTACAAGATAGTTCTTCGCCCTTTTCCCCCCCACGAAAGAGTACACCTATTCCCCCCTCCCTTTTCCGCCCTTTTCCTGCTCCCCCCCCCCCTCCTCGTTGTTTTTTGAGACAGGGAATATGTTTATTGAAGAAGGGCTCTCCCTTTTTTTGATTCCCGTTTGTTCCTTGTTCGCCCTCAAACCCCAAAGGTTTTCTTCTCAACTCCCCCCATTCGGCCCCCTCCTCCGTTTCCCTCACTTTTTTTGAGTTTCCTATGATTAAGACAAGGATGAATTTCTTTTTTCCTTTGAGCCCTTTTCCCCCCTTTGGTCCATAACCCCTGGGATTTCCTCTTTTTTTCCACACGGCTTCCCTCAATTTTCCCCCCATCTTTCCACGACCTCCCGTGTTCCTTTTGGGGAAGCGATGGTCACCCCCCCGTGAGTCTTAGTTTCCCCCCCTTCCCTTCCCCCCTTTTAAACGGCCTTTCCCTGTTATGAATAATCCCTACATATCCCCTTTACCGTTCTTTTCTCGGTCCCTATATGGGAAATACATTATGGCCACTGTTGCTTGCCATCTGTTGTGTTCCCCCTGGGCATCCCCCCAATCCTATGAACCTGTGTCAAACCTTTCCTTTTCCCTTGTCCCAGAGGAACGGCCACAGATGCCCCAACTATAATCGGAAAGCTTTCCCATCCCCCCCTTTTCCCCTCCAATGCCATAAGCCCACCCTCTTTGCTTTTCATGCATGGCAAACCCTTTGGCTCTTCCCCCCTTTTGCCTTCTTTTTCCCCCCTGAAAATGGAATTTTTTTTGTAGCTTTCTTTTCTTCTTTGCTCTCTTTTTCTTTTCCCCCCAGTCTTTCTTTTCTTTCACCATGGTGCGTCTCCCCCCCCTCCGGGAGTTCCGCCCTGTTACTCCCTTTAGGGCACATTTCTTTTTTTGGCCCTTTCTCAGATCTGCAATTTTGCAGATTTTTCTTTCCTTTGGGTGGCGAGGCTGTTCGTAACATGCCATGTCTGTCCCCCTCATTGGGTCTCCCCTACTGAAATCTGTTCTTTTTCTCCCGTTAATGAATTCCCCATCTCTATGATCATTTCGCCCCTCCCCCCCTTAAAACCCAAATTACCATGTCGATGAATCTTTCCATCTTGCCCTCCCTTTAGGGTCCTGGCAGCCCCCCCCCCCCAGCCTTTCTTTCCCTAACCCCCCTTCCATGCCCCTCGTCCTTCCGCATCAGGTCTTTTCCCTCCTCCTACCACTTCAACTCCCTGGGTTTTTTTTTACGTCTTCCTTTTACCCCCCCCCCCGGTGTTTCGATTACCTCTCCTCTCCCGTGTCCAATGGCACCTGTCATACCCGGCTAAGAAAGGGTATGCTCTCCACTCTTCCCTCCTTATCGCATTCTTCCCCCTTTTGAGAACCTTTTCCAAAAATTCTCAGTGTCTTTTCCTCTTTGTTGTTTTTCTAGAGGTACCGTACTTTGCCTAATGTTTTTTTTTTCACCGTCAGATGCCGCGTTTCTTTCCTCCTGCCTGATGTGATATTTTTTTTTTTTCTTTCTTTCATACCTCTTTTTCCATTTTTTCTCCTGTTTTTTATTATGATGCTGTGCCACCCTTTAGTCTACCCCTGGAGACCCCGCGAGATTTCCGGAGCCGTTCCCCCTTTTGTTTTCCATGCCATCCTATCCCCCTCCTTTTCCCTCCTTGGATGAGATTTTTTTTCAGTCCCTTCCAAGGTTTCTTTTTTTGTCCTGGACCCCCCCTCCCCTTTGCCCCCTCTTCAATCGAATTGTATGTTTGCAACTGGTTTTTAATGATGTTTCTTTTTTTCTGGAAGTTTCCTATGGTTCCTCCCCAAATGATGAGTTTTTTTCATACTCTTTCCCCTTTTTCTTCTTTTTGTTGATGTTTTCGTCGGGTATGATTTCAGACCTGGCCTGTTCGTTTCCACTTTTGATACTTCACTTTTCTCCATCCTGGAATCAGCTTTTTTTTCTTGCTCCATATCCCCCTTTTTTGGCCCGCTGCCCCTTCCCTGTGCTTTTTCCCAGGGACGGTGGTGTTACCTCTTTTTGGTGTAGCCTGATCAAGAATTACCTTTTCATGACATTGATTCTTTCCTCACAAATACCCTATTCGTCCTCCCCCTCCGCAGGTTTTTTCCCCACTCCCCAAGTCCATTCCTTTTTGATTGTTCATTCGGTGGGCTTATTTCCCTTCTTATACAGGCACATGTTTGATAACGTGCGCTCTTCTTGGATGGCGCCCGTGGTTTTTCGTGGCAAACGGTCCTTGTCTCTGAAACGCCTCTCACTATGTTTTTTGCATTAATCTATATTTTTTATGAGTTTCTTGTCTTCACCCTATTTTTCCCCTTTGCGCTAATTGTTTCCAATCCTCCCTTCTCCCTGTTCCTAAGTTCTTCTCCCTTGTCTTGTTTTTTCCAGGTGACCCCCTGCCTTTTCCCCTGTTACCGATGGTCCGTGGGCCCCCGGGACCCGGCCCCAAGTCTCGCTCTTGAGGGTTTTTTCCCCTTTCCCTTTGATCTTTTTTCCTGTCTTTTCCGCTTTTGCAAGATCTTTTTCCCCTCCTTTTTCCCTGATTATGGGACATTGGCGTTGAAATTGAGAAGAGAACTTGCCCCCCTCCATAATTCCTCACCTGACCTCCTTGCAGGGCCACTCCCTGTCGACTTTTCTTCTCCCTTTTCTCAGCCCGTTCGTTTCTTGCTCTTCGATAATGAAAAACCGTTATTCCCGGATGGATGAGAGCCATGCCCTTCCTTTGTTCCGTCTCTTTTTTTTTAAGAAGATAAGCACTGTTTTTGATGCCCCCCCCACCCTTCCCTTTTGTTGGTTTCCCCTTTTTATCTCCCCTTTGCCTTCGGTCCGGATGCTCTGTATGAGTAGTAAACCCTCGCTTTGCCACTTTTCTTCCCCCCCCGAGTCTACCAAACCCCCTTTCGTACACCCCCCCCCCACTCCTGCTCTTTTCTAGTTTTTACGGGACGATTTTCTAATGACAATTACACTCGTTTTGTTTTCATTCATCTTCAACCCCTTTCCCTTCACTTCAATTCTTTGGGGCTGTCCTTTTTTTCCGAAGGTTCTCCCTCTCTTTAGCTTCCCCCCCCTCTATGATAGGAAGGCCAGCCCTGGGAAAGCAGTCCAATTTTGATTCGACCCCTGACAAGAAGCCCCCGCTTTCCCCTTCCCCCACTCCTTTTTTCTTTTTTTCTTGGCATATACATCCCCTTAGGGTTCTAAGTTATAAGTATTTGTCTTTCCTCATTTGTTGTCAGTCTTTCCACACCCCCTTTTTCCTTCTTAATTCCCCATCAGCGGCCCCCCTTCCTGGGAATACAGCCATTTTTTCCCTTACCCACTACATTTTAAACCCCTGCTTTGAGCCTCATCCAGGCCTTTCTTCCCAGGTGTTCTCCCCCGTCATCGCCGTAACCCTCCCTTTCTCCCTCCTAAAGGGACAATACCGCCTTGAGCATGGCTATTATGCTTTCCCCAGCCTCCCTATTTTCTCCTCAACCCAGGTACCACTTTCCTCCCCCCGGCTTTCTTTGAAGTGTTGTCTTCCCTTACAGGCTTTTCCAAACGAGATATGCCTCTGTACACCCTTCCCCAATTCCTTCAATACGTTGACCCAAAGGTCCCTCCCCCCCTTCCCTGTTATTCCCCGTACCTT
>Ga0179593_1465002_pt1 | contig 12165 bp, 11 predicted proteins | sample CZODoug2_1_08_16_FD_185931 | JGI IMG/M metagenome (GOLD analysis project Ga0179593, IMG submission 185931) | Vadose zone soil fungal communities from Angelo Coast Range Reserve, California, USA - CZODoug2_1_08_16fungal (PacBio error correction) | ecosystem: Environmental > Terrestrial > Soil >... | reverse complement strand
ATTTCCGGTTCCCTTCCCTTCCCGCTTTCTTTCCACCCCCTTGGCATGATGAACGCCTCGTTTTTAAATGGATTTTCTCCACACTTGCTTCACTCTCCGTTCCTTTTCGTTTTTTCGGATTTCATCTCTCCTTAACGCCCCCCTTTTTAGGGTCTTCATTTGAGGCTTCCCCCCCCTCTTCCAGTCCTTCGATTCCTGTCCCGGGTTGCTCGACCAGGGCAATCCCGGATTTTCGTTTTCCATTTTGGTTATTGGTACTGGCTCCCCCCTTCTTGGCCAGCTGTGCCATCTACGAAGGGTCTTGGTGGGATTTTCACTTCCCCTGCATTTTTTGCCGGTCTGCCCGGAATGCGTTCCACCTCTTCAGCTTGGATATATAAGTCCGTCGATCCCCCCGACTTTTTTCGCTTAAAATAGTGCATCCGGCCCCCCGGACCCTCCCCATGCTCGGTTCTTAATCCGGGGGCGCCACCGCCGGGCCGCCCTGTTACGGGTCTCTGAAACCGTGGTCCTCCCCAACTTGCCTCCTTTGTTCTGAGTCCGCTTTTCCTTTTAATTTCGATGATGGTCTCTCAACCTGTCCTTTTTTTTTTTTTATTTTCGAGACCATCTACGGTTGCTTGGCGAAACATGCCGGGTAATAGTGTCATAACCAGGCAGTGAACCAAGGATTCTGTCGTTGTTGGCGGGCCCCTAGTTTTGCTTTCCCTTCACCCGCTGTAATATCCCCAGGCGACTGCCGCAATCCGAATTACTTCCCCCAACTTTTCTGTAGAGGTATGCATTTTCAGATTCCTTTTTTGAAATGGGTTATTTCGTGTTCGTTTTCTTCCCCTTCTTCTGCGGAAATTTTTTTTGGCACCAATTTTTGTCAGCTCACGGGCCAAACTGTCGCCCTTCTTTTTTTAAATTAGGTCACGGTCGGGTTGACAGCAAAGTTGAAATCCTGGTCATGCCCATCCCCTACGTCCCTTTGGGGTAATTGGATCGAGACGCCGAACGCCCTCACGTTGCCCGTAGGTGTGTTACTCCCTTTTTTTTGTGGTCGTGTTTCCCCGGAATCTTGTGACTCTGCCCGTTCCAACGGGTCTTTTGCTCCGGGGATTTTCTTCTTAAGTTTTCCCCGTACCAGACAGTGTTTATCACGAAAGCGATTTGCCCCCTTTCCTTCCCCCCATATTTTTTTTTTCCATTTTTTACGGACGTGCCAACACCTCTCCCCCCCCAAAGACGACTCGTTGGGGCACCCCCCCCCCCCAATCCAGTACGCTTTGACCCGGTTAGGGTTTTCCATGATATTCTTCGAACCCACGAAGCCAGAACCCTTTGGAATTCAGGTCACACCTTCGCCCCCCCGTGGCTTAGGATAAACCCCACACGACGACCCCATGACAAGACACATCACCGTACCCAATGGGGATTGGCTCCTGGTTCGCGTTCCCCTATGCGTGAATGTGCCATCGGCCAGTTCCGGTTTGCTTTTTCTCAGGCGTGGATGGACCGTTTTCTCTGGTCCGCTACCCTATGACCTCCTTTTTTTTTTCCTGTGCACGACGCGCTACGGGGTGGGACACCCATCCTTTGAGCCCCCTCAGCCTTCCGATGGGTGGCCCCGACCCTTCCATCGTTGCCGAACTTCCCCCATGTCCCCCTCACGTCTTTTCATCCAGGGACCCCCTACGGCGGGGCGCGGCATTTTTTTTTTTTTCGACCTGCCTCTCCCCTTACAGTTAGATGGACCAGTTGTGGGGCGGCCCAAACTTTTCCCAAGCCCCCCTGCCCATTAGTCAGGCCTTTCATACCCTCCCCCATCCCGGTTCTTCCATTGGGGTGACCTTCAGTCGTGGACGTTTTCGTTGACCCTGCTCTCTGAATGCCGTTCCCTGGTTCTTTCCCTCAGAAGGCTCTTCCTACCCCTGGGTCTCACGTATGTCACACCGCACCCTTCCCCTGCCTTTTCCCATGGGAACCCAGGTTTATATATCGTGTTACGTTCGTTCTTCCCCTGATTTCATCGTCCCGCCTGAACTGACGTTTTCCTCCCGTGCCAAGTGCAGTTTTCGGTGGGCCACACTCCTACACGCTTTTGGGAGCCCTTGCCCCCCCACTTATCCCTTGCCTGCGATGGACACCGCCACCTTTTTGGCCGAGCCGCCGGCAGTTCTTTCGTCCGTAAGGCTTTCCGCGTCGGAGTTCCTGGTTGTCGGAAAAATATGTCTGCCTGCGTCGAACTTTTTGTCCTTTGCAATTATTTCCCCCATCGTCCTCTAATCACCCACTGTAGCGGCGCTTCCCCAGGGCATTTTTCTGGGACCCTGGACTCTGGCCCTTTTTTTGCAACATTGCGGTAAACCGCTCCCCAGCATTCCTCCGTGCTACTGACAAGGCTAAAAGTGCTGGTTCTCTCCAGAGGATCAGCTGGTTGTACTTGGGCCATCTTTTTCTGGCGGACCCCTGCTCTTGAATTTGGGACGAAATTGTTTCACCTCCTCTCTCGGGGCTCTTTTTTCCCTTTTTTTTTTTTTTTTTTCCCATTCGGTCCCTGGTGCCGGTTTAAAACCAAACCGCCAGACCTGGCCCGCTGGGCGTCATTCCCTTACTTGGTGCCACTTTTTAGATATGGGTTTTGGTATGACGAGGTGTCAAAGCCTTTGGCGTTCTGGCCCTTTGTAGATAACACCTGTCCGGGCGGATTGGGCAAACATTTTCTTTACCCGGCGCTGTCTTCCGTCGATAGTGTTGAGCGCAGTGCGCCCATCCCCCCCCCCCATCGTCTCTTCCCTTGCCTTAATAGCTTTGACGATCGGATATCGGCGCCTCTTAGTTTATTTCCCTAAGCCCTGAGGAATAGGTGTTTTGCCGGGGTTTCCTTTTTCTCGGAGATTTCTCTTCCTGGGCCCGGATAGTTCCTTTTTTTTTCAACTCTAACCTTTTTTTATATGTTGGCGGTAGAAGGCGCATCCTTATTACTGACTTGACTTCTTTTTTTTTCTTGGCCGAGGCATTTTTTGGCACCACCTTTCGGTCGCCGAACCTATGATCAAGCGAGTTGCCTCCAAAGTCTTACTTTCCTGATTCCTGTCTTCTTCTTGATCGCGAGTTCGCACGACTTTAACAATCCCTTTTTCCCTGTTGTCTTTATCCTCTTTGCATGCTCCCCCTACCCTTGAGTTTCCCCGGTCGTTTTTATACTGTAGAATCAACCCCGCCATCGCGGTAGTTTTTTTTTTGTCCCAGTTTCCGATTTGGTGCCGCCTTGGTTGGCGGTTTTTAGGGCTTCACCACGCTTTTCTATTGGCCTTTTGTTTGTTTTGCGCGCCACTTTTTACCATCGTTTTTAGATCGATCCAGTCGTCTCTTTCGCCCTTTTGCTTCCTGCTGGCCCAAAAGGTGTTATCCACTCTTTTTTTTTGGTTCATTTAAAGGATTACCCCCCCCCTTGTCTCATTTTCTCCCCTCCTTCGTTCGCATTTCCCCAATTGGCTGTGGTGATCGCCCGTCGAAAGCAATTTTTTCTTTGGCTTCGCGGCCCCTCGTTCAAGTTATACTTCTGTGACATTTCCCCGACTCGCCCCCCTTTTGGTCTGGTTTGCCGCGTGGTAGGGATTCGGGACTTTTTTAATATTACTGTTCTTTGCTGTGGTAATGCTGTTCGGATGCACCTGTTCTGCCCTTTAATATGGCGAGTGCCAGCCCCAACTCGTTTTTCCAATTTCCTTTCGGTCTTGTATTTTCAGTGTTTTCAGGTTTATCCCTCTCATCGGCTTCCCCTTCCCCGATAGGGCGGTCGCCAATATGCTTTTTTGTGCCACGATTTTTTTTGTCCCAACTTTCGATCTGTCGTTTAACGGTTTTTTGGACCCTTAGTTATCCCCCGCGCTCCCCCTTTTCTTACCCATTTTCCGGGACCCCCTTTCCGGGTGCTCGCCCTCCCCCCTTCGCCCCCCCATGTGGGATAATTTACTGTTTTTTTACCTCCCCTTTGTGTCTAGTGCTCAAGGAGTATCTCTCCATTCATCGGCGAGATTTTTTTCCCGTGGCCTTTCTTGTTAATTTTTTCAAATCAGGGCGAGCCTTTTTTTTTTTGGACCCGTCCTTTTTTTAGTCGGCACCCATGTGTCGTCCCTCGAGCCACGTGGTGGTGGTCGGCTTCTTTTTTTCTCGACTACCGCCTTGATCCACTGAAACACGGCCCTTTTTTCGTCTTTTGGGTCGAATTCTGCGTACCGTCCCGAAGCGGCTCCCACGCCCTGATTGGGGCCAAGTTCAGGTGTCTTTCCTTCTGAAATGCCCCGAACAGCTGTAAAGCCGTTTTCGCCTGTATTCCTGCCTGCATTCGAAACACTTTTGGAGTGTTTTTTTAGCCAAACTCACCTGCGACCCCTATACGCTCTTTTTTGATTAGCAGGAAGTAGATGTCCCCCGTGATCCTCTTGAAAATTTGTTTTTGTCATTAGTGTCGAAACTGTTTTTCCGTAGTAATTTTTTTAGAATATGTCTTGCACGTCCGACTCCCAAGCCGTTGTTTGCAAGAAGTTCCACTTTGCCCCAAACGTACATGCTTTTTTGATTTGGCCTCCCAGCCCTGAACCGCCCGTGTTTCTTATCCTAGCCAATAGGCTATTTTTTTTCCCCCCCCTGTCAATTTTGTCCAAGCTTCCCCCTCGTTCCCCTGATTTGGAGGCCCCCTTTTTCGCCTTGTCGAAAGTTTTTTTTTCTTTTTTTCTTGTAGCTTCTGGCAGAAGGCCCCTCTTCCGGATCCCCCCCTCGAGTGCCTCGCTAATACCTTTCATGCCGCTTTTGAGATCCCAGGTGTTCTTCAGTCCCTTTGGTTTAACACACAGCTTTTCCACTTTTTTTTCCATTTTTTTTCTGTTCTTCCTGACAACCGTGCAGCTTTTTTCAATTTTTGCGGCAACCAGCCCCCTTTCTGTCACACACCCCTGCTTTTTTTTTCTACCCTTTAGGGGGATAACGATTAACACCCCGGTTGTTTTTGTCTCGAAGGATTTTTTTCTGTTCTGGTAAATGGTTTGTTGCATCCGAACCCCCTTTTTTTTTTCCGGCTTTTCGGCTCTTTTTTTAATCCGTTTTTCCCGTTTTGGGTGTTGCATTTTTTTTCTCGATACACCTTTGGCCCATCTTTCATCCCCCGGGTCCCTTTTCCCCAGTCTCAAGTTCTTTACGACCGTTCTCCTCCCCAAACAGTTGCGTATTAGTTTTCCCCGTTTTGCGTTGGGACCCCCTGCTTTCTTGTTTCTCGGGGACCTTCCCCCCCACGTACCCCCCTCCTTTTAACCTTTTTTCTTGCATCATCCCCATTCTTACAACCGAACGCCCCTTTGTTCTGGTGTGTAGACGTCCTTCCAACACTGTCTGGACTTTTCTTTTTCGAGTCTGTGCAGTTCCTTGGGAGCTTGTCATCTCTTCCACTTCCGGTGATTGGTTTTGTTTTCTGGTTTGGGATCCTGCTCTGTTGCTCGGTGAGCCCTCCTCCTACAATGACCGTTTTTACCCCCCGGGGCGATTACTCGAGAGGGGCTTTGTTTTTTCCTTTGCCGGGTTCTTGTGGTAAGTCGGGTTTGCCGCTTCAAGAGTCTGGGTTGATTTCGCTACCGGAATTTCCTTTCCGGGTACGTTCCGCTTCTTTCCTCGAACTCGCTAATGGTTGCTTGGTCTGGAATTTTTGGTTACGGGGAATTCTTGGTGTCCTTTCCTTTTCTTTTTTCTCGTCAGGACGATTGTGCGTTCCTAGGCCTTGTTTCCCCTGACCTTTAACAAAACTGTCCCTTTTTTTTTTCCCCAGCCTCCAATTCTATTCAGCGTTCCTTTGAACTTCTTCACGTCGCCACTTTTAGAGAAGCGTCTTTTCAAAGATCTCTTGTGCTGCCGAGTTCGTTTGGAGATTTTTTTTTCCCCCCCCCAAACAACGGCTTTAGTCATTGGGTCCCCTTGAGATCCTTTGGGGGGTAAAAAAGGTTCCCCGTGTATCGCTACCAATTTGGTGGCCCCCCCCCCCCCGGATTTGCTTGGATACCCGATATTTCCTGGAGAGGTGATAGACAGTTCAGCCCTTTTTCCATTTGCCTTTTTATCGTGGGTAGCTCCCTGGTTCCGAGACCGCCCGCACCGACCACCCAACTTTCGCGTTCCCACATTTTGCGTTCTCTTGTCCAAGGGGCCGGTTTCGTTTGTAGGCTCTCCACCAAGTTGCATTGATTGTCCCCCCCTCCTCAAATCTTTTTTTTAATGAATGCCCGCTAGAGAGCTTTCCCTCCTCTTTTTTAGTGCAAACTTCCCCTTTTCCCTTTAAATTTTTTTTGTTTCAAACCGGGCTTTGTTTTTTTTTGGTTTTTTTCTGAGAGAGGAACTGGAAACGGGCCCTTTTCCGCAGTTGTTGTGGGTTTTTTTTTTAATTACGCCGCCGGGCGGCTTGTTATGGGGGGGGTCCCCTTTTGGGACTCATTGTCTTGAACATGTCCTTATGCGTGCTACCCCATGGAAACCTTTCCAATCTGTCCCCTTGTTTTGCCCCCGCGATTTTTTCCGGACATGGTGGGCTCCCCTCTTCCCTGTTCGTCTTTCAAAACAACAGGTTTTTTCACCCCACAGGTCCCGCTGTACTCCCTCCAGGTTTTTTTTCGTCTTCACGATTTTTTTTTTTTGTGGCAATAGTGTTTTTTCCGCCCTAAAGAATGTTCATCCTGGCAGTGCTTGCCCATCTGGGTCCCACTTTTTTTTGCCACCCCCCCCCATGTATTTCCTTCCCCTTCCGTGACTCCTCCGTTGGGCACCCCGACCATATCGGTCTGTTTTTTCCTCCCCTAAACGGTTCTTTTGCCGCTCCGTTCCACCCCCTTTTTGCTTCGAACCTCGTCCTCATCTCGGCTTTGAAAAAAATTTCCTGACTCTTTCTTTTTGCGCAAGTTTTCCGTGTTTTTTTCCCTGGATTTTCGCTCAGTCCCCCCCCTGTCTATTCGGTCCAACGTCGGGATGATTTTTTCGGCTTTCAGGCCTTGCCCGTCCCCTAACTGATCTTTTCTTGTCTCGATTTCCTCACCCCTCCCAGAGACCTCCGAAACAAACTCTTGTGGACCCTTCGTTTGTCATTGTCTCTTCGGTTGAGCATCGGGCGCTCCTTTGGCCTTGGGAGCACTCCCCCTTTTCCCTTCTCCTCCGATTTTTCTTTTTTTCTCTGCCCGTCTTTTCCTTTTTTTTTCTTGACTAATCCCACGGTTTTCATGCGACCCTTCCCCTTATTCCCCCTCACCACCTTTCTTCCCATTTTCTTTCCCGGCCGGGGCCGCTCCCCACCGGGCATTCAGTCCCCGGGTCCTTTATCCTTGGCGCACCCTCCCTCGCCTGGCCAAAAACTCGTCTGCCGTTTTTTTTTTTTCACCAAAACCCTTCTGTTGTACCTAGGGTTGTTTTTTTTTTCGGCAAATTTTTTTTTTCGACGCCGCCAAGGACTTAATCAGGATGATACCTCGGGTCTCATCCCTTTTTTGTATCATGTCCTTTTAAATAGTCGGTCATGGCCATGCTACATACTAAAGTTTCCCATGGCGCCTACCAACCGCCCTTTTTTTTTTTTTCCCCGGGCACTCATGACCCGAACGGCTTTCAGATTACTTGGGACCGATTTTACGCATTCATATTCTTCTTCTAGGATCGATTTCTTGCAGGAAGGAAGTGACTCTTGGAAGTTGGCGTCTTCTCGAGCCCCTCGGATCTTTCTTGACAGCGTTCCCAGTGTCTTTCGCTCTTTTTGTAAAAACCTCGCCGGTTTGCCGATTTCTCTGGTGTGTGCGTCCACAACCCCCCTCTTTGGTCACACCTTGTCACCCTGCAGCCGAGAACCCTCCCCTTTCTTTTTTTTTTAGTCGTTATTAGCCCCCGCTTTCCGTGGATGGGGCACACGGTTGGGTTTTTTCCCCCGTTCTTGTGATAATCCCTTTTTTTTCGTTGATCCCCCCCTCTCCCCGATCTTGCTTTCCTCCACAACCCCCCCCCCCCCTTTCGTCCAATCTCCAGAGACCCTTCCTTCTCTGTCGCCCGATTCTGATGTCTTGGAAAAGTAAAACCCGCTTCTTTATCCCCTTAGGGATCAGCTCGTTTGCTCATGATTTTTTTATTGAAGGGAGAATTGTTCTGGTTTTTCCAATTCTCCTGGGCAAATCTTTGATCCCCCTGAAGGTCCTCCCCCTGGGTGCTGGGTTTTGGCGCCTCCTCCTTCGGTGACTACTTTGATTCATCATGAAGCTTGCACCTTGCTTTTGAATAATTTTTTCCTGGACACCCTTTTCCACGAACTTTCCCCCTTGTTCATTACCCCCCCTTCCCTCCTAGCGTCTTTTCCTTTTTTCACGAACGCCCTCCTGGCCGTTTTCTGCTATTATCCCCTCGGGCGTTTAAATTTTTTTCCTGACTTTTCGTGTTTCCTTGATTTGGCAGGTATCAGTTTTTGTGTCATTGATGCCTTTGACGCACTCATGGATTGGCTTTCTTTGTTGTTACCGCCGGGAATCCCCGCGCTTTTTTTTCAAAGCCGGGCCTTCCGATCTGACATGGTTACAGTTTTCAATTTTTGACACTGTGGTTGCGTGGTACACCTTTTTTGAGTTTGCGTTGTCCCTTTGAGTCTTTGAGTCATTTTGGGCGTGTGCCGGGCGCTTTGCTTTCACCCCGCAGCCCCCAGTGTCTTGGCTGGCTCTTTTGACAGGGTCCCGCCGCATTAACACAACGGCCTTTTGATCACAACGGTGCTTGGTACCCCCCCGATGGGTGAGGGCTGTTTGGACCGATTTCCGGGCTTGGACGTTTGGGGATGGGCTCTTTGGTCTCCATAGTCCTGGCGTTCCCCTCTTAATCAGTTAAAGTTAAACAAGCCCGCCCTTTAGCCACCCTGTCTCCGGGCCGACGCTGCCATGGTCTCTTTTTTTCCTACGATGCCGATTCCTCCTTCCCACTACGAAGTTCTTTTTTCCCATCCGTCTTTTTTTCCCCCCTTTCTTCGCGGCTTTTTTGTCCCTCCCTCTTCTTCTCCCCCCTTTTTTTGTCTGCGCCCGCTGTTGCAATCCCAAAACTCTGTCACCTCCACAAGCATCTCCCCGGCGCCTTTCTTCTTCTAATTGGCACCTTTGATGTTCCATTCCCCTTTCAACCTCCCTTGGGCGACCCTGACCTCACCGTTTTGTCCTCTTTTTTGTGGCATCAGGGTTTTCTGGTGTTCTGTTTTTCCCCTTGCGTTGGCTACTTTTGGCTTTGGAACATTACTTTCTGTTTTGCATTCCGTCCTCCCCTTATTCGTTTACCTTTGCATTCCCGGCTCTGCCTCACCGGCCCTGGTTTTGTTGCACCAGGCCTGTTCTGTTCCTTGGGCCTGTGGTTAGGGCCGTGTTTTTTCAGGCTTGATCTTGACTATTTTTTGCTCATGGGTTTTGTCCTTTTTGACTTTTCTTGCCCCAAAGGACGTCGTTCGACCGCGCGGATCCATCCCTTTTGGGGGCGGGCCCTGCCATTTAGTCACTTTCTGACGCAATTTTTTCCTCGGTCCCCCCCGACTCAACAACCTTAAATATGGAGTTTGTAACCCACAAAGGTCATTACGTCTCCTGGCTTGCTTGGTTCTCTTCCCCCCTGCGTTTTCCGTTCGGCTTTGGGGTTTTTGTGTATCTTTTCCCCGGTCTTTGCCCTTTTTCCGTTGCCGCATCCGGTTGACGAAGGCATTTTTCTGGGACTGTTTTTCCGGTGAACGACTGGGTTCCATGGTCCCCCTTTTCCCATCCCACCTCCATTCCGCCCAACGCCCCAGAACCCGTCCTCCTATAGGAACCGACCACGACCCGCCGCCCATAGTTTTTTGCGAACCTTGTTTTCGATCCGGCCACTGGTGTGATTTTTGTCCCCCGCCTTCGCTTAATTACCCCTCAGGGTTGAGTCTGCGCCCTGAATAGCCGCTGGAGTCCCGGGGGGTAACCTCCCGACATCCCCCCTGACAGTGGCTATGCGGCACTTTTTTGTGGACCTGCATTTCGCCCCCGTGCGCCGGCCGTGCGTCTCTTGTATTGCCCATCAAACCGCGCACTCTTGATCGTCCTCTCCCCAACACCCTTCCTGGACCGTTTCAATCGGGGATAGCGCCCCCACTGCGTCCGCTTGGCTCCAGGGTGACCAACCCTTGCTCCCCGACACTGTCGAGTAAGGGCGGACCCTTGGGGTTTGGCCGCCCACTGCCGGTTTCCAAACCTGCTCCCCCGTTTAGTGGAGTTGTTTTCCCCTTTCTCCGTATGGCTGGCCTTTCCGCACCATTTGTACTCCTGTCTCAGGAGTCGAATCTTATCGGCTGTTTATGGTCTTTCCTTTTTTTCAGCTACGCATCCCCTGCCTCCTTGCCCCCACCTTCGTAGCGCGTGGTCCGCCGAACCAGGGGCTTTTTTTTTGCCACGCTCCGCAAATGTTTTTCCGCGGACAGTACCATTCCAAAGGCAACCTCCTTTTTTTCCCCTCGTTGTTCTGTTTATCCTTTCCCCCTTTCGTTTCTATTTCCTGAAGGGTTTTTTCCCCCTATTTTGGCCTCACCTTTTTCAGGACCCCTTTTAACCTTCTTCGGAGGGCTACGCCCTATCTTTTTTTCCTTGACCTCCGGTGTTCAAGTTGTTTGCATTTTTCCGAGGCCCCCGTTTCCCTGCTCCTGGGGTCCCTCCCCCCCGCACTTTTTGTGCTAGCTTAATTTCTTCTTTCTTTTTTCACGCATATTCCCTTTTTCTCTCCTCCGTTTTTTTGGTAGTTTTTTTTTTTTTCTGAGTCTTAAGGGCTACCTTTATCGGAAGATCTTCTTCCCTCTTCCCCTCTCAGGAGGCCTGCCAGCCTCCGTGCACCCCTCTTCGCCCCCCCCCGGCGCGCGAAGTCGCTTTCTTCATCTCTTGTCGTCGCATTTCCGCCCTTTTCTTCAGTTTTCCCCCCTCTTTGTTCTCGATCATGGACGTTTGTGTTTTTCTGACTTTCCGGTCCGATTTTTTTCCCCTTGGGGGCGGGTGATATTTCTCCTCTCTTTTTGAGTAGCGTTGCCCCCTCGCTCCCCTTGGGTTTCGGAGGACCGCTTGCTCGGGTCGGCGGCTCATCCCCCTCCCTTTCCAAGCTCGACAGGCCTGGGATCTCTTTCTGATTTTTTTTTATAGGTTGCCCCCCTTCCGGAAGATTTCCCCGGCTCCCTCTTTTGGGTACATCCGTTCTCCCGCCAGGGCAGCCACTGCCTCCTGTTTTTCTTCACGTTGTCCCGTTTTGCGGCCACGGCTGAAGTGTTTTTTCTCCCCGATTCTTGTTTTCCCCCTTTCAAGGGTAGGCTGGGGTCTGTCTTTCCCCCTCTTTACGCAGACCAGGCCGCCGTTTTTTCGTCTCTTAACATGGCCCCCGAAGTTCCCCTGCGCCCCATGCACAGCAGAACGCCCTTGGGTTTTCGTTTTTGGGGAGGTGCTTTTGTTTCCCCCCTTTTTTGCTCGGCAGCCCACTCTTTAACTAATCCCTTCCGGGTCTTTCCTTTCCTCCCCCGTGCCGGTCGAACCAGGGGCGGTCAGTTTTTTTTTAACTTTTTTGCTTCTTCGTGGACGGTGTCGGTTTGGTGCCATCGGCGGTGGGGTCCCCTCCCCAAACATTGGCCTTTGACAACAACTTGTCGACCAATTAGCACGACCCTGTTTCGGAGTGGTCCGCCCCCCCGGGCGAACTCTTTTTTGACCTACCAGACAGCCGGTCCGTTGGGGATCTTCCTTTTCTACACTTCCGCCACGTCAGGTGTTGCCCGTTGTATCTTCCTCCTTTTTTTTCCCCCCCATGATTTCTGGTAGTTTTGCCCTTTCCTTTTGCTTTAGCAGTTTTGACCTTTTTCCCCTATGTTGGCCCGTCCTGCTTTATTTGCTCCTTTTTTGAGTCCTTTCTTCGACGTTTTACTCTAAAAGTAAGCCGACGGACCTTAGTTTTTTTGACTCGTACAATTCCCTTCCAATGCCCCTTGGCGTCCTGTCCAAAGAGAACTTTCTCTTTCACACACCCCCCATCCATTCAGGTTTTCTTTTTCTAACTAGCGGCCCGCCTTCACTATTCTCTTTTAACCCCCCCCAGCCTCCGAAAGGAATTATTCCTCCGCCCCCCTTCTCCTCCCCCCCA
>Ga0179593_1405163_pt1 | contig 12165 bp, 12 predicted proteins | sample CZODoug2_1_08_16_FD_185931 | JGI IMG/M metagenome (GOLD analysis project Ga0179593, IMG submission 185931) | Vadose zone soil fungal communities from Angelo Coast Range Reserve, California, USA - CZODoug2_1_08_16fungal (PacBio error correction) | ecosystem: Environmental > Terrestrial > Soil >... | reverse complement strand
CCGCCCACAAAATTCCAATCGACGTGCAATGCACTTTCTTTGCCCTCCGAACAAGCCACCCTCCCGACATATTCCTGAATAGACTTCATGGCCTTTAAACCCACAGGCATTTTTCCTTATTGATATTATTCCCCCCCCCATCATCCACCTATCTGCCCGATATTTCCCCCACGCAGTTCTCCGTTGCTGTAAGACTTTTCTCGCTTGGCTACCTTAAGTCTCCGCAACCTGACCGCAACCCTACTCATCGAAGCCCCGGGGACTTTGGCACTTCCCACTTGCTCGTTCGTCGGCGTCTCCATCAAGTTATATCCTTGGATGCTGAGCCGTCGGACCTTGAAGTCCCCCGCTTTCCTTTCTTGCGACACAAACGCTTTGTCCTCCCCCCAACCCGACTTGACTGAAACCTTCTGGCGTCATTTTCCGGGTTGCATTTTGGAAATTATTTTCCGAATGCCGCATCGTTGCTTCCCTAAACGCCTAATGCCCTTTCCCCCCCCACGAGATGGGATTCCCAAATTGTTTCCCCCCTGCTGTTTTGGTCTTAAGGCCCTTCCCGGGCAAGACTTCCCACTCCCCTTCATTAAGACTTCCACACCCCCTGACCTGACTCCCCCAAACACACACCTCCGAAGTTTTCGCTTTCCCATCTGGCGCGCCCGAATAGCCATCTTTTTCTCGTGCCCCGCCCCCCCCCTTATGCGCATAATTTTCTCTTGCCCCAGATTTTGAAGAGAATTTCCTTGAATTTTTCCGTTGAGTAGCGCCTCTCCCCCTGCGCTCACGAGTAACCTTTTCAGATGTCATTTCTTTCCCTCTTTTAGGAAGAAGTCCTTGATTGCTCGTTATATTTAGTCTCTGTCGCGTGAAAACCCCATCCCCCAGCCCCCCTTACGGAACGAGGGTAGGGTCGTTTCTTTTTTTTTCTGCTCTCACACCCATAGATGAATGCCTGTACTAAGGTTCTCCCCGATCCTCTCTCCGATTTTTGCGGACTTTCTTTCTACATAATTTGCTGACCCTCAAAGTGTACACGGTCTGCGCGGGGGTAATACCTGCTCCCTTGGACGGACAAGCATTTAGCCCGTTTTAAATCTTTGTTGTGCCCCAACCAAGATCAGGAGAACATTCCTCCCAAATACGAGATATGAGCGTTTAAGCCAGATACTCAGTACCCCTTCACTACGACAATCCCACGCGCATCGTTTCGTTGCCAATGTCCTGGTATTCGGAAGATCACGCGCTCGCTCTGTCTCCATCCAATCAATCCGCAAGGAGTCGCCGTTTTCTTCCAATCGAAAGGGAGCACTTTCCGTAGCACATGCTGATTGTGTGTCTTGAGGTCTTGTCGGTTTTTTCTTAAATTAATCGCTAAAGTCCGTCATCCGCGCCCCGGCAAAGGTTCTCCTTTTTCCCTTGGTTCTTTTTGGAGCGTCCTCCGGAATGGGCTTTACAGTTTGACTTTTTCGAGGAATCTTAACGTGGTTTCGTTGGCCCGAAGTAAAACTCTTCTTCGTGCTTACTCATTTTTTTTTTGTATGAATAGTCCTCTCCTCACCTGCCGTTATTCCGTGATCAACCTCACTCTTTTATAATGGACCCTCTTTAAGACCTTTCTGCCTTAGTTCAGTCTTGACGAAAAAGCTCGCTCATCCTATCTTGCCAACGCTTACCTACGAGTTCCCAGGTTTTTTTCCCCTTCGGGTCTTCCCCTAACTCCCTATCCGTTCCATCTACCGTTTTTATGTCTGCAGACGCGACATTCAAGCCGAATCTTGGCTTCCCCCTTTCGCGATCCGTACCCTTCTGTGTTGCCCCCCGGCTTTTTTCATGAGCATCCTCCTGGACTCTTCCCCCCCATTTCGGCGATTGACGCCCTCATCATTGATATCTCTTTCCGCCATGGAGGATCGAATTTCCTCCCCTGCCCACGGTCAACCCCACTGTTCCCGACTCTGGCGCCAGTTTTAAATATGCGGCCTTCTCCCCGTTTCATGTCTCCTCTCCCTTCACAGATGCGGTATTTTTGACCCCCGTTTCAAAAAGCAGCCCTCCCTCCTCCCTTGACGAAATCCCTCCCCCGCGCCAAGAGAGGTCCTTTTTTCGAAGAACTCGGTATCCGTCGACGATGTTTTTTGCTTGCTCAAAATAGTTTATGCGCCTCTCCTCCGTTTGGATAGATAGCGCCCCCTTTTCCCCCCCATCCAGCCTAGCGACTTCTTCCGTTTCCCACGGCTTTTTCGGAGTTAATAGATGATTTTTCTCACGGCCAGTCCGGCTGCGGTTTTTTAAAGGCAGCGCGCCGCCGCCTCCAGTTTTTTCCCCTAACTTTTTCGATCGATTTCTTCACGCTTCTTGCCTACTGTGACGATGAGCCTCCCTTTTGCCTATAAAGCCTCTGACATATTTTCCTTTGTTTTGCTCCTGCCTATGCTCGATTTTTTCTTGAAGAAAGCCCTTGGCATCGCCGGAGCAGGTGTGGTCGCGATCCCCCGTCTGTCCTTATAACCTCCCCCTTTCACCCTCCTTGTCCTTATCCGGATCCTTTTTTCCGCAAATGATAGAATTAGGACTCTTTGAAGTCCTCACCGGAACCGTCCTTTTTCTGGCGATCCTCTCTTTTCTTGTAGCCGACCCTTTTCCCTCCTTATCTAGGCAAATCGCTTGGTGCCCCCCCACTTAAGCTTCTCTTTCGACCCCGGCGCGCGACGTTAAAGTTTCGCGGCGGCCCTGAGACGAGTGCCTTTGGTTTCTGGGTCAATATACTATTTTTTTCGGGACGGCTTGTTTTTTCAGATGTAGAACATTCCAACCACTCAATCACAAATTTATAAGACCGATATTGGCCCGAACGTAAACCCCCATTCCGTCTCCTAAGGAGAAGCCTCGGGCCTACGGCCGCTCCGCTGAATTAGATGCTCGCCCGCTCCCATCCGACAACTTCCCTCACCTTTTTAGCGGGATGTACGTCCCTCCTCCTTCATTTCGCAAGACATCGCCACAAAGACCAGTCCATTTGCGACCAGCCTTACCGGCGTGAAGTTCCTTTTCAGATTCTCCTTTTTGCGACTGAGAGCAATTTCGACGTATTTAACGTGACCTATAGATTATCATACACGACTCCCCCTGCAACTTTTTCATGACTCGCCTATTTTGGTAGAGTGTCCTTGTTCCTTCGAGTGGTCTCGGTCTCCCTCTCCCTTTTCCCCGCTTTGAGAAACGTGGATTGGCGCCGGAGGCTTTTTGGTTGGGGAGCAAATACATCCGATTCCGCAGCTGGATCGCCTCCCTCCTTCCCCAGGGGCTTCACCCCTCTAGGAACGGTGTCAACCACCCCCCCCCTGGCTTAAGCCAAAGATCCCCCCCTGTCCGCTGCCGTGTATGAGCGCATGGTAGCAGGATCGCTCCCGTTCGCGAACCAATTTTTCTTTTCTCCCAGAAGTATTGCTTCCTCCGCTCCGCGAGACATTCCACTGCGGCAATCGCGGTCCCCTTGGTCGAACGGTTTCTTTTTCAGTCACCCAGTTTCCCTTTGGATCGCATTTTTGGTATCGAAATGGGTTGCCCCCCTGCAACACCTATATTGCGCGCAATCGCCGGTTCGTGGAGCATGACTTTCGGCAATCTTTAGGCGGTGCCCCTTTCAAGAGCCCCCTTGGGAGAGGAACCCGTTTTTTTTTCCGATGGCAGTGCCCGTACCCGGCGGATGTGGTTTCGGCGTTTCTTAGCTTTTGTCCGTTTCCTCCTTTTCCTGCGCCTATTATGTTTGAATCTCCAGGGTAAATGCCCAGCACAGGCCGCCTAGTGTGGGCCGGCATTCTGCTTTTCCTTCGCCCGCTTTACCTGACAGTCACAAAGTGTCCCCTCACCCCTTCACGCGCGCCTTTTGACGACTACGAACGTCGATTTTTCTGACAAAGCTTGTGTCCTCATCACTCAAGAGGCGGAGTTGCTCTTCCTCGCCCCCCTTTCGTCTCAAGCCGTCTCTTTGAGATTTCGGCGCCCCTAACCCCTTTCGCCATTTGTAATGATGTGTCACCCGGAAAATTTCTGCGAGTTTCCCCCTTCTTTGATCCCGGGTTTTTCGGCAATGACTTCGGCAAAGCGCTGATGCGCAGCTACCTGTACGCGCGGCCTTGAGTATTTGCCGGATGGTCGAAATGGTTCCCCCCCGCCTCAATCCTCCCATCAGGGACCTCCGGATTGTAAAGTCATGTCTTCTCCTCCTGAGGATGGTACCCGCAGGAGTAAATTTTTAACCTTCCCCGCGGACTGCTTTTTGCGGATCCTCTCTTAGTAAGTTGTGTTGCCCTTCCGCCACCCCCGCAGCAGGCCCCGCGTTGCAATGGCTCCGAGCCCATTCGATGGAACTGACCAGCGAACGGGAATGCCTTTTTTCCAACCTCCCCGGCCTTTCATCGTTCTTCGCGGCTCACACATTTAACGGAATTCCCCCCCCTTCAGTTCTTGAGTTTCCCTGACGCTATTACAGCTTTTTTCCCCGCGCTGCCGGGAAAAACCCTGACCCGCCCCCTTCCCTTAAAACCCTTTTTTCCCCGGTGCCCCCCTTCGAAATGGAGATCTCGTCTTTTTGGCGGGTCTCCAGCAAGTTTGCCCCTCCTTCAACGTAGGACGATCAGCCTCACTCGCCCGCTTGCCCCTTTCGACAAAAAAGATTGTACAAAATGGTTCCCCTAATACTCTTGCTTTTCAATTCTTTGCTTTCTTCGCTGCCCGGTTGCGGTCCCCTTTGGAATTCTTTTCTGTTTTCCTGAAACTTGGCCCCCGCGCCGTCGGCAAACGCGCCATTTATGGCAAGTTAACTCCCATCCGTACCGGTTTTCCCCCTTAAGTCACAGACGGAATTTTCCCAACGACGACCCCCACATCATACCAACCATCCTCTGTTCGGGGCCTTCCCCTCCGCAAACGGTTTTGACCTCCCCCCCCCCGTCGGAATGTACGCAGTCTCTTTTGCGTTTTGCGTCCCGGGCCCGTCCCCCCTACCTCCCCTCCGTATGGCTTTTGACAGATATTGGGTGTGGCTCTCCTGTCGCATACACCTCCCGTCTCCTCTCCAACCTTTTCCTTCCCCGGAAATTTCCGTTCGCGCCGCCGCAGGGGACCGCCTCTTCTTTTTGAGTCTTTAGAGACCCCCCCTCCTTTTTTTGGCGCCCCTGAAGTCGAGGCGGCACGCCGTTTCTTCGCGCGTGTTGGACATCGGCTGCGTCCGGTCCATTTTTTCTCCTCCGCCTGTGAGCGGACTTTGCGACATTGGGCTTACGGATTTTTCAATTTTAGAGCTCCTGCCTCAGCATTTTAGTTCTTGTCAGCAAAGGGAAATGTTTACGGTAGTTTCCCCCCGCCAACCTCCGGCCCTCCTGATCCATCGCGTTTCCTCTTATCTGGTTCCAGAGACCTCCGCTTTTCTCTAGCTTTCCCGAAAGTCGCGCCGCAGTCGTTGCCACTTCCCTTCATATGGAGTACTGGCTTCCCCGAGATCGCTCGGGCTCCCTTCCCCTCCCTCTACGAGCAGAACGTCAGTGAGCCCTTTCCAACTCGAACTCGGCCTTCCCCCAGAAATTACGCCGGTCCGGAGCCCATTGGTCTCGCCCTGATGGTCTTGTTGTTGGCGTATTTTTTTCGATGATAGGAAAGCCGTTCCGTCGCAAGATTCGCCGTTTTTTACGCTCGGCGTCTTCGCAGAGATCTATACTAGTTTCGGGGCCCCTTTGTCCATTCCCCCCCTTCCGCGTTCTTCATATCAGCTTTCTTCCTCTTCAGTGTCCGCTTCCGTTTTACAGATCGTTATGCTCGGAGTTCATGTTACCACGATTTGAAGCTTCCGTCGACTTCCGTCTCACCGAAATCGTGTCTTTTTCATGCCGACGAATAGGTCTAATGGCCTCTTTCTTTAGCCTTTCTCTCGGATTTGCCCAATTTTAGAGACCCAACTCCTCCCTTCGCGAGGTCTTTGAAAAAGCGATTCCCTTTCACGGTCGGACATTCGTCCTACAAGACCCGTCCCCCTTTCCAGGCGAAAAGGATCTTTCCCTTTTCGCTCTTCTGCCGCCTCGAATTCCCCCTCTTCCCGTCATTCCCTTGTGGCCAACCGGCGTGGTCACTACTGCCCCAGGATGTGTTCACCGTGGATTGTAAGTCCATCTGCCCTCCCCTTCCTTCGCGACCCCCCCCCTCTCTCTTCGATCGTCCGGCTTTAGGTATCAGTGTCGCGCGCCCGACGTTCCCCACCTCATAAATATGTCGATCTTTTCCACCCAGGCAAACCGCTGACAGTTCCCCCGTCGGCTTTTTGACAGTTATGGCCAATTCGCCGAAAGAGTGAGAGATTTTTTTCTAACGGCTTCGGCGCCTTCTCGGAGGTTTTGTTTTTTCCCCCCCCCGTCTCCCAGGCGGTGCCGCCCATCTGACCCGTTACGAATCATTTCTTCCCCCATCAGAGAATAGCTTTTCTTGTTTCCGCCGAACTCGGTCAAGCGTTCCTTCATGTGGGATTGTCTCCCCGGGTTCGCTTTTCTCTTTCTTCCTCATCCCCCTTGTTGTTGATCTCTCCTCTCCTCTGACTACCACCCTCCCTCAGCTTGCGAGTTCCTTAGCCCCCCAGGCCGTCTTTTTTTCTAGGATGATGTTTTGCTTTGTAAATTGGCGGAGTAGCCACCAGTTCCTGTTTTGCTCCGCTTCCTACGCTCGCCGCGCCTCTTTGGAGTCCTCCCCTATCTGCCTCTGTGGCGCTTCTGGCCTTCGGTCAGCCAGCTTTTTTCGCCGCAACTGGCGCGGTTGCGATGCAGACCAGATGAGACACCGAGTGCGCGGCGCGCCTTCCCTCCTTCACTCCTGATGACCATCCTGCCCACCGCGTCTCCGTGGTGCCCCTGGGTTCCGTTTGGCCCCCTCCCCCGGCAACCCTTTGCCTCTTTCCATTTCTTTTTCTTGGGTATCTCCTGTCTCCTTGATCGTCTTCCTCTAGGCATCCTCCCTTTCGGCCTTGATCGTGCCGCGCTTCCAGCTCGTCGCCCCCGCTTTGGTGCACCCTCCTCTTCGTGGGTCCGACGCCCCTCGTCCTGTCAGCTAGCGGCCGCTCCCGTTGGGGTGGGGGGTTCGCGGGTTAGCCCTGTACCGTCGCTTTGCCTCCGCCCGCGTCCCCTGCACACTGGGCGGTGCCGCTGGCTTCCCCCCTCTTTGCCTGAGGCTGGCTCCTTCTGGTTTCTGGGGGGCCCCTCATCTGTGGGCTCTCCCCTGCCGTCTTGCTGGGCCCGCCTCCGTGGTCCGTCCTCGGTGCGTCGCCCGCTTGTCTGATGCGTCTCTGGGAGCTATCGCACCCGAATTGTCCCCGTCGTCCTCACCGTCGTGGTTCGGCTGCCTTGTCCCCGGCCCTCGTGGCCCCCCTCGCGCTCACCACCCGGTGTGGCGGCCTCGGGGCCCGCGGGTGGTGCCGCGCCGTGCGCGCTCTCTTTTGTCCGCGGGATAACCCCCTGTCCTGCTGCTCCCCTCGGCCCCTTCTCCCAGTTCGCGGCGGGGCTCGTTACGCAGAGCCGTCACCGTTGCATTCGTCGGGGGGAGCTCTTCCTTTTCCTCCACTTCCGCTCGGCGTTCTGAGTGGTGCCCGATTTCCCTGCCCCTTTTCCCTCTCGGGCCTCCCCCAGTCGATCCCCCTCGCCTTTCGTTGTCCTTCGGGCCCGGCCCTTGCGTGCCACGCGCGTCCCGCTCCGGCCGCTCGTTTCCCGCCGGTTGCGCCTGCTGGGTTACCCCTACCCTTGGGCGGGTACTGCCGTCGGCCCCTCGGCTCCCTCGGGGTTGTTATTTCGGGGGCGCGCGTTCGGCGCGGTCGTGTGGAGTGGCCCCCTTCAGCGGGGGTGCGCGAGCTGTACGGACGTCCGGCTTTCGGCGTGGGTTCCCTCCCCCCCCTGCCCCTCTCCTCATCGCCGCTCTCCCACTCCCCCGGCCGCCTGTTTTGCATTTTCTCCGGGTCCTCCCCACCCTCCCTTCACCGGACGGGGGTTTGTGGCCCCCCCTGACCCTTTCTGGCCCTCTGCTGGTACCACTGTTGCTGGGTCCTCCGGGTGCTCCGTTCCCCCTCACGTCTGCGTTTCTGGCGACCCGACGGCCGTCTCGCTGTGGACCGGGCTGTGCGGTCCCCTGCTGATCGCGTTGCTCGGCGTCTGCTCCCTGTGGTACCCTCTCTGTGGTCGGCGCATTCGGTGGCTGGCGGGTCTGGTGGGTGGGGCTCCGGGGGGCCCCGCCTGTGTGTGCGTCACGGAGGTGTGGTTGCGCTGCGTGGGGCGGCCGGTGTGGGGCGCATGACTGAACTCTGAGGAGAGATTCCTGATGACCCCCCCCCCTCCTCTTCGGCAATTTTAGTCTTGGTGTGTGCGACCTTCTTCCTCTTCTTCCCTGACAACGCCTGTCCCATGTCCAACATCCTTGCCGGTTTTCTGCCCTTGATCGAATCGGACTTAAGTTTAGGCCCCCAGGAACTTGTCTCTTTCTTCCCCTCTCTCTTGGTCGTTTCTCCCTCGCCCTGTCACTGAAAGTTTGTGGCAAATCGCTTGCAGATCTCGTTCCTTTTTCTAGTGCTGGGGCGCGTCTGGCCCCCGGCGCGACGGCAAAGTTTCCTTTTTCCTTCCTTAAGAGACCGAGTGCATGTCGGTTTCCAACCTCTGCATGTGAGGAGAATGGACGATGCATCTTCTCGGGAAAACAATGACATCTCGCTTCGACAATACCCTACTTGGGACTAATTCCCCCAATGAACCCCTTTCTTAACAGAAACGAGGCTACTCCGTCCCCGCCCGCAGCCCCCGAGGTTCCTTCGAGGCTCATCCTCCTCTCCCCTCGCGAACCTTTGAGAAGAGTGGCCGGGGATTCCGTCCTCCTTCCCCCAGAAGCGCAACCCCCCGACTCCTTAGTAAGCATGTCCTGTCGAAATTTCGTCAGACTTGTTTTCATTGCTACTGATCTCCTCTTTCTTTCGATGGGATGTCACCCGTGCCTGCTGATCTTCTCACCGATCTTCCTGTCAACTTTTTCCCCCGCTGGCGACTTTCTTTAGTGGGGCGCCGGCGAGATTTTGTTTTTCCTTTCCTTTCTATAGCTATTGTCGAAAGTCCGGCGGGAGCTTGCGCGTTTCTTGGGCACCATACCGTCACTTTTTCGCTCGGCATCTGTTTTTCGAACAGCGCCTTTGAGGTCCGTTGGCAGCCGTAGTCACGCGTGCAGTTCCGTCTTCGCACCCTTGCTGAGCGCTTCCCCGCGTTGACCGACCGGGCCGCGAAAAAAACGCGCCGCCAGACCCGTCTTGCCTTCCTTAGATGTTCCGCGCCGTCTTGCCCACTAGAAAAATGATTTTTTCAATCCCCGTAAAATACTATCGCGCGGGCTTGAACCACGTTGTACTCTTGTCGAGACGTGCCTGGCCATTTGGCGGAAGACGCCGCACAACTATCTGCGCGTCCTTATCTTCGCCGGTGTAGCCTGAGTCAATGATGCGCAATTGTGCTTTCTTCACTTGACCGATGGAGAGTTACCCCCCTTTTTTGAAATGCGCGGGCCCCTTTACTTTTTTTGTGTTTGTCTGGCCGGGCTTATCTTTGTGTCGTTTCCTTCCATCGGTTCGGCTTTCCGTGCCGTTCCGTTACCTCATGCGCGGTCCCCCCTTTGTTGTCCCACCCGCCGCTTTTGAGGAACTTTTTTCGCTCTATGCCGGACACTTTCCCTTTTACATTTCCTCGCAACCGGCGCTTTTTCTCAAGAATTTCCCTACGTCGATTCTTGAGACAGGCTTAAGCGTTTTCGTTCCCGAAGGCGTCGGATTACCTTCCTCTTCAGATCTCACAGCGCTGGCGAGACCGGTCGCTAGAACCCCCTAACTCTCTCTATCCCCCTTGTTTTTTCCATTGGCGTACCCCCTCCCCCAAAATTGACACGGCCGCTTGTGAGGGTTTTGCAGCGGCGTTTTTCACCGAGGACCTAATGTTTTCCCCTCCGCACGATCCTTTCCGTCCTTATCTCGTGTTTGATGCATGGTTTCCTACGCCCTCTTTAAGACTCAGGACAAACCGTCCTTGCATTAATCTGCAGTCCCTCCTGGTGATGAGGCTGGTGCGCTAGCACTTTCATCGGTTTCCTTTTTGGAGGATATATCCCTCATTAGGACTGGTTGTTTGTTTTGATTCTCCCCTCCCCACCTTCAGCAGGCCGCTATTTTTTTCAAAGTGTTGCGCAGCCAGATCTTTCCCTGAGAATAGAAGTCCGTTTGAAGTGCCTTTCCAAAACATACAACTTTCTTTCTTCGCTGGCCCTCGGTTTTCCCCCCTTAATACCCCCAAGCCGGTTCCCCTCCTCACTCGTTCGTCCCCCCGATTGCTGATTCTTTCGATTTGCTGAACACCGCAGATTCCCCAGCGAAAAACCCTTAATCCCCTCTAAGGCACTCGTCTCACCCGTTTTTGATCTCCATTTTCATGCCCCCCCCTTTCTTGAGAGCGTGGGGCCCTTATCCCCCGGCTACGCCCAGCGGCTTTTGCTCGTCGGCCGCTGATGAACCCACCCGTTCCTGTGCTGCGACACACAGTTCTTTGGTTCCCGACATTCAGTGCGGGAAATTATCTCCCTGCAGGCGCTTTCCCCCTTGGAGGAGTACCTTTGTGGACAGGTTGTAATTTTCCTTCTTTTCCCCTTCCCCCGATTGCCGGCCCACGCGGCGCTGCATTGCTGCAGGTTCGGAAAGTTTCCACCTGAACCTCTTAACGATCCCTGACTTTCCCTCCCTGACCCTCTGACCACAAACGACGTTTCAGTACATTCCCCGAAAACCACCTCCGCCGTCTTTCACTTTTCGCAACCTTTCTCACTTTTCGACGACCGCAGCCTCCCAAACAGTATTCTAATCATTTTTCAGGTTCCCTGAAGAAAGACTCCGAAGAGAGTGCCGTTTTTGCGTTTTTTCGTGACCATGTTTCGGTTCCCTCTCCCACGTATAGATTCCCTTGAGGAAAGGAATTTATTAACCATTCTAAGCCGAAGGTTATCGATGTTTTCTTGTTTTTATTTGCTAGAGAAGGAGGACCCTTTCTGACCAGCCTGAAGCGACTAGACGATTATTCCCCCCAGCCGGGATTTTGGGACTTGGTTTTCTCTCTTCATCGGTATAATTTTTGACTTTATTCCTAGTAGGTTTCGTTAGGTCCACTATGGAGGACCCCCTCTGCCGTAACTTCTCCTGTAAGCCGCCCCCCTCTATTCTTAAAGGCCGTTTTCCCCCCCCTTCTACTTTTTGCTTTTATTTTGCGACCCGACCCCCCGTTTTTACTGACATTCTCAATGCGCGCCCGAGGTTCCTCCCGAGAGATTTTCGCCCGTCACTACTACTCAATTCTAGACCGAGATTTCCGTTGCCAAGGCTTTTTTTTCTATAGAAGATCATCGAATTCGGGTTAATGACTCCTTCTTAGAAAGACCGTATTGACGGTTATTTACCCTCGACCCTCTAGACGACCTGGGTATTTTACAAGGCTGTTTTTGCCGCTTTCTTTTCTGTGTGTTTGGGTCCGCTGATACTCAAGTCCTTCCCCTTCCCCGACTTTCCTCCTTTTTCCGATGTGGCTTCTTTTTTTGTGAGCTCGAAGGACGCATGCGTTTCCCGTCGTCTTGTCCCTTCGAGGTGCTGCCTATTGAATTCTTTCTTCGAGGGTTGCTTTCCTTTCTTACAAAGCTCTTTATTGCTCAGTTTCTGTAATTGTTTTAACATATTTTCCTCTTCTTTTCGTCCGCCGTCTCCCCCCGTAATTCGATATTGACCTTCTCTCGCCATGAACTCCCCTTTGCTCCCTCCAGGCATCTTTTTTTTTTTTTTTTCCCACGTCGCGCCAGCTCATGAGCCGCGAGGCCCTTTTCAAAGCGATTTCCGAAGGTGTTCCTTTCCCCCTCCTTACCAGACGACCCCAACCTCTCTACGTCCCCTTTTTCATCGGTGAGGCGCTTCGCCTCTCCCCCTTCACCAGATCCGAACCTTCTGTTAACCGGCGTTTGGTTCGGCCCCATTTTAAAGTCATGTTTTACTTTTACCCTTCGAAGCTCGGCCCTGCCCTTTTACACCATTGCGCTCTTCCTTTCCCTTGCCTCCCGGCTTGCAGTTTTCTATAAGTG
>Ga0179593_1332027_pt1 | contig 12165 bp, 17 predicted proteins | sample CZODoug2_1_08_16_FD_185931 | JGI IMG/M metagenome (GOLD analysis project Ga0179593, IMG submission 185931) | Vadose zone soil fungal communities from Angelo Coast Range Reserve, California, USA - CZODoug2_1_08_16fungal (PacBio error correction) | ecosystem: Environmental > Terrestrial > Soil >... | reverse complement strand
TTTTTTCCTGCGCGGTTCCCCCCATTTTTTTTGTCTCCCGCCTCTTTTTAAACCCTCCCTCGGGTGGGACAGCCTGCAAAAAAGCGTGCAGCAGTTTGGGAACGCACACGCTTCTTTCGGTCAATTTTTGTCCAGCAGGTTTTTGACCAACACTTTTCTTGTATGGCGGCCTTGAACACGCCACCCCCCTCTCGGGACCCGGGCTGGCATCCCCCTCTGTTCCCCCAGTTTGTCTTAGGTCAACCCACCCTTCGACCATTAGCCCCCCCCGATGTAGGCCCTGCACCCCCTTCCCCTCCCCCCTATCCCACCCCAGGTCGTTTTCCCGTGATTTTTGTTGCCGTGGCTAACCCTTTCTTTTCTCAGTCCCCGGCTGGGTGTGCAGGTTTTTTTTACCCCCGAACCCTTTTTTCGAGTTTGTTCAATTCCCTCCTGGCACTTCCACACCGTTGTTTCTCCCCCCTTTTTTTTCGGTCCAACCCATTCCTTGACCACGGTTTTTTCCCCAAGGTGGCAATTTTTAAAAACCCCCCAAATTTTCCTTTGGATGTTGAGACCCAAATCGGCCGGTCGTTCCCCCCTTCCCCCAGTCACTCCCTCTTACAGCAGGAGTCTGTTTTTTCCCCCCACGCCCCCCTATGGATTTTTTTGTTTTTGCTGAACCACCCTCATGTCCCCTGAGTGCTTTCAGAATCGATTTTTTTTCTTGACCGTTAAGAATTCACCCCATTAGTGAGCTTCCCAGTCTTAACCTCAGGCTTTTTTAGGGTTAATTTCTTACCAGTGGCCCCTAAAAAGACTCCCCCCCCCAAACTGCTTGTGGCCCTTTTCCCCCGGGGTTTTCTTTAGTTACCATGGCTTTCTTTTTTGCCTCCTCTACAGTCACTTTGTACAACAAGTGTAGGGTTACCATTCGGGGTTTTTTTTCCAGTGTTCTTTGAGTGGGTTATTTCTGGCACCCGTTTTGGTAAGTTTTTTTAGGACAGATGACCGGAAACTATGCGTTAGTAGTTTTTTTTTTCTAAGGCTGCTCCCTGTTGTGGCGGAGCTGTTAGGTGTTTAAAAATAGGTTTTGCTTGCTTGTTTTTGTTGCCCTTTTTTGTCTTACAGCACCCAGTAGTTCCGTTGGGGGTTCGCGGACTTGAACCTCTTACCAACTTTTTTTTGACACGCGTTGTTGCTTTTTGCCGTTGCAACCGTGGTGTTCTTAGGTGGTTTCTTGGGGGGGTCCCCTACCCCTGGTGGCGGGTGGCCCCCCCTTGTTCTTTTTGGTTCTAATTGCCGCTGGCCCCCCTTCTTTTTTGTCTCGTTTTGTTTTTTCTTGCTGACCCGGACTTTTGTTCCGGCGCCGCGTGGCTTTTTTTTGTTTTTTTTCCCTTTGGTTGCCCTTTGCCATTTGATACTTCTTTTTCCGTGCCCATTTTTTGTTTTGTTTTTTTTCTTTTTTTTATGCACCTGATTAGGGGCTTTCTATTTTTGTTTTTTTTTGTTTAGTTGTGCTTCCTAGGACCGTCGCTTTCGTCCCCCTGCCTTCCCAGATGTGTTTTTTTCTCCTTTTTTTTCTGTGGCCCGTTTTTTCCCCCAGCATTGTGCACTGTACTCCGCTTTGTTCCCTTTGGTTCCTCACCAGGGACCCTGTAGGTCCTATCTCGTCCCCCTCAGTGTTGTTGTTTCCCTCATGGAGATACCAGTGACCCAGTTCATTTGATCACCGGGTTGGTTCTCCCCCTGCGGGCCCCGGCGGTTTTGGCCATTTTCCAACCTTGGTTTTTGCCCCCCTGACCCCCCCCTTCTACCCAAGAAAAAACCCACTTTTTCAACCTCTTTGACTTCCCGACATCGTTAAAAACTGTCCCCCATGTTTTACTTTCCCCCCACCTACCCCCCCACCCCCAGTCCTTTTTTTTCCACACCCTCTTCGGCCCCTTCGTATTCTTCCAATTTGGCCCAAAACCACCTGCAACCCCCACCACTTGCACGGACGATGATTTTCCTTTCCACCTCTGCCGTTCCCCCCGTGTTCCCTTCCCCCCCTTAGTTAGCTTGGGCAAAACTTTCTTGAGCACACATTCCCATTTTTGCGGCCCCCCGCTTACCCCCCCCAAGGAACAGTGTTTTCCCACCCACCCCCCCTTTTCAAAGTCTTACCCCCGTTTTCCCAGGTTTTGAGGTTTACCCACCACACCTTTGAATTTTTGAAACCCCCCTTTTTTCCCGGCCCACCCCACATTGGCCCCCCCCCTCTGTTCTTAAACGGAAGGCCCGGGTTTTACACCCCCCTCCGTTTCCCCGGGTTCGGTTTCCCCCCTTTCCTTCTCCCCTTTTCCCCCCCACAGAGTCACGCCCACCCCCTTCCGCTTTTCTGTGTCTACGGATTTACCTGTAAGCACCCAGTTTAATGTCAAGCTCGGTTTTCCCCCCGGGCTGCCACTGGACCCCCCCCACACACCCCTTTCAAACTTATCAGCCCCACCCCTGTTCTTCCGCTCACCCTGGGCCTGACACCTTTTGCCCCCCCTGGAAAGGTTTTTCCACGCTCCCGCGACTTTTTTTTCAAGTAATGTCCCCGTCACAGGCCGTTGAACTCTAGGAACCCCATTGGTGCCGTTAGGTTCTGTAACTCCCGGGACCCAGAAACGGCATTTTCCTTTTCGCCTGTGATGCTGTCTTCTTTTGAGCGATCCCTCTTCACCCCGTGCCCTGGGTTCACTCTTTCGATTCGACGTAATGTTTTTTTTTTTCCCCCCTGCACCTATTTTCGTAATTGCATGGGACCCGATCCCCCTGTTTTGATGTCCAATCCTGGCCTTCTGGGCGCCTGGCCTTTTTTCCCGACTGTTGTTTCCCCTTTCCGCAGCATCCCCCTTTGGTTGTTTGGGTTTTGGCGTGGCCCCCACTTTTCCTGTTTTTTTTTTTCGTTTTGGTTTTTTTCGGTGTGTGCCCCACCTGACAATTTTTTTTTGGGTCCATGGCGCGTCTTCACCCCCCCCCCGTTCTTTTTTTTTTTTTCCACCCCTTGCACTTTGAGGCCCGGACTTTCTTTTCCGTTTTCACAGCTCCGTCCGAACCTCGTCTTTTTTTTTAGTTAGCAACCCTTTGTAAGATTTTTTCCCCTTGATCGTGATTGAGCCCGAGTTTGGGCCCACGGTCCCTGGTACCAACCTTAGCAGACCCCGTCTGCCGTCTAGTTGGATTTCCCTTTTTGGTTTCCCAGTGATTTTTCCGTGCTTTCCCCTGCCTTTTTTTTCCCCTCGGCCCCATCCGTTTTACCCTGTCTCCCCTCTTTATTTTTCGTTTTTTTTGCTGTGCACCCCCCCTCCGCGGGTTTCCCGGCGTGCTGAGTTTTTTTTTGGCGATATGTTCCGCGACTTCCCCCCCCTCCTCATTTCAAGCTTTCGCGGTTTTTACTTAAGGTCGGTGCTAACCCCCTCTCTTACCCGTGTTTTTTATGAGCAGGTCCCCCGTCACGTTTTTTTTTTTCATTGTCCGCCCCCGCCGCCCTTTTGTACACTTTTTCATGGGAGGCGATGGATGCGCATCCTTAGACAACCCGACCGGATTTAGAGCCAGCATGCCTTAGGAAATGAGGGTTGTGTCCTTCGGTTTTCTTCGGCAGGATCCTTTCCTGCGGTTTTTTGATTTTTTTTTGATATAATGAAGGCCGACCTGCCCCCCCCCTTCGCGAGTTTTTTTTTGATTCCTACCTAATGGTTGTTAAGATTCTTTTCCAGTCCTATTTTTTTCCACCTCCCTATTCTTCCAAGTCCCCCCCCCTGCTTACTTGAAAGTGGAGGAGGATCGTCGATTGTTCAGGCACAAAAAACCCAACCTGATGAAAACGTCCAAGTTAGCCTTTGTTAACACCCCCCTTTATGTCAATCAACTGTTTCCTTGGTGTGATGAGGTTCTTTTTTCCAGTTTCCCCTCGCCGGATATCTCAGACCAACTTGCGTCCCCCTGTGGGCTGGGTCTTTTTTCTTTTATCGTACGTTTATCCTTTTTGAGTTCGATACTTGTCCCGAGAGGGGATCGTTTTTCCCTCAAGGCTTTTTTTTTTGCCCCCCCGTGTCACCCAGCCCCCCTGTGGAGAGGATCCCCTTTTTTCCCCCTCACGTCGACTCGCCCGTCCACCAACCCCCTCTGTTTTCACCACTTCTTCCCATTTTGCTCCAGTTCGGTTCACCATCGCTGTGGAGACGTTGTGTTCTCAACCGTCAGTGGCAATACGAACCAACGTTGGCTCAGACCCGAGGAGGCACACTCTTGCGTGCTTTTCTTCCCCCCGGGTCTAAAGAGGTTCTTCCTTATCCCCAGAGTGAGATGGCCCCATGCCCGTCCCGCTTGGGTCCCCCGGACGGGGTTTTTCCCCTATGTCAGTCCGGGAACCCAGTCCCAGTTGAGTCTTTTTCTCTTTTGCTGGGCAATGTTTGTCGGCCTCTGTCCCCTCGACTTACCTGTTTCTTTTTTTTGCTGGATTTCACCCCCCCCCCCCCAAATGGTGTTTCCCTTTCCCTTTTTTGGGTTCTACGTACACACCGCTCCTTGAACGCTCCACCGAGCCATGGCCCGGGCATTCCCCCTTGTGTTATCTTCCCCAGGACTCCCTAGTCGCCCGATTCCAGCCCCCCCCCCGTGATCCCCCCCACCCTTTTTTGACTGATGGCGGCTCGTCGGTTTGAAATTTTTCCCAAGTTCGTTTTCCCCCCCAACAGCGATCCCCATTTTTCCTTTTTCTTTTTTTAGACTTCATCCTTATCTAAAATACTTTTTTTTTTTTTTTTCCCCCAACCCTTTCACCCACCCCGTTTTTTTTGCCGTAGACCCTGACGATTGCAACAAACGACGATCTCCCCCAGGCCCTGTCTTCTTTTTGACATAATTGTTTTTCCCCCCCTTGTCCTGACCTTAATATGAATCCTCATTTTTCATCTTAGGTTCTACCCCCACCAGAGACCAAGCCACGGCTTGGCCTCTGCTGATACTTGAGAAATTCAACATTCGCCTAGTTTTTGGCTTGCCACAGGAGGGGTTTCCTGTTTTTGTTTTTTTTTTTTTTTTTGCCCACAGGACTCCTTCCTTGTCGACCTGTGCATGTAGGTGCCCGTCTTTTGGGACCCCCCCGTGCGATGGTCGGTCGCGCTTTTCTCTTTTTCTTTCCACTTGACCCCCCCTTGGCAATACCCCTCGCCCCCTTCAGGAAAACTTTCTGACCCCCCCTCCCCGGATCGTGGCGGGCCGTATTTTCTTTCCTTTTGCCAAGCCCCCCAGGATTCCCCACTGGACTTTGCACAACGGACAATCAACCGGTAACCTTACCGTCATTTTTCGCACCTTCTCTAACAGTGTGGAACTTTTTTAGTGTTTTGGGATTATGCTGTTGCTCTTTACGAGAAGTTTTTTTTCTTCGCCAGTTCCTAGGGACTGGCGCACACCTGACAACCCGAGAAATCTACTTGCCCCATTTTTTTGACACGACCCAGCTCGATTGTCCCTGGCTTTCCGGACCCCCCAGGAGACTATTACCTTTTTGTTGCTTGATGGATCACTTTCTTAATTTTGAATGGAGCGTTTTATATGGCTTGACCACAACTTACGGCTTGGAGCTTCCTTTATTCAGACCGTTGTCAAACGTATAACCTTTTCCTCTAAGTTCAGTTTTTTTTTTTGAAGGAATGCACACTCGCCGGAAACTTATTAGCCCTTCATCCACCTGGCCGTTGAGTCCTGTTTTTTTTCCGATACGTTTCTGCTTGTATTTCCTTTCAACCACGGGTGAGTCATAGAGGGGTTTTTTTCGCCCCTTTTCCAGTCCCTGACCTTTTCCCGCTCTGATGAGGTTTCGCTTTTTTTTTTTTTTCGCTACCTCCCGCCCCTCCGTCGTCGTTGCCAAAAAAAAAACCCCAACCCCAACTAAACCACACCCCCCCACACCCTCCAACCCACACAAAACCCGAACCACAACCAAAAACTCTCACCAGTTAGACCCCCCTTTCCCCCAACCTACGAACCAAAACTCCCCCTCCCTTTTTTGGGTGTGTGTTTCCCTTTATACTAAAACCTCATTTATTTTAAGTCCCCCGGTTGGGCAAGAGGTCTTGTCGAGCCTTTGGAGACAGTTCAGTAACGATCCGTCTCTTCAAGATTTACGGGGGCGCGGAGTAAACCCACTCCCCCCTCGCCTTCATAAACCTTCTCTCCTACTCGTCAACGTCACTCTTTCGCCGTGAGGAGCGGAGCGAAGTCATATCCCCGACCTCTACCCACCCCGCCCCCCACCCCTCGACCCCCCCCTCCCCCCCCTCCCTCCAACCCCTCATCTACCCCCTCCACCCCCCCCCACCTCCCTCACCCCCTCTTACCCCCCCCATCCACCCTACACCCTCATCCACCCACAACTCACCCCCTTCACCGGATGGCTCATTCCGCTTCACCACCTACCGCATTTCCCCAATCCCATCCCATACCCCCTTTCCTGAGGATCCGGAGAAAGGAGTTGGCAGGAAGGAGCGGTCTTCCCCGAGCCAACAGAACCCCCCACCCCTCCCTTCGGCCCAATCACTCCAGATTTTTTACACCCCACTGAATAGGACCAGGAATTTGGTCGGGAAAAGTGAAGTCGGGCCAAGTTTCTGCTTCATTGGGCAGTGGTTCGGGTTTAAAGTATTTGTCGAATTTTTTACTTTTCACCCTATAACCCCACGCCTCCTTCTTTCGCCTCCCCCCCCCTCGTCCCCTAACCCCCAATCCTCCCCTCTGCCTCCCCCCTCCCCCAGGAGTCTTTGCACCTTCTCATTCCTTCTATCCGTCCCAGAGTAGTCGCTCTTCGTACAAAACTTGGGGTCATTTTTCTGTCTTCCCGGACACCGTGTCGGCGGCAGCCGCTATAAAGTGACCCGCTCACCCACTCGGCGGAGTACTCGATGTGCACACTCGGCCTGAGAGCCCCATTCCGCGACATTCTAAGTACTGATCGGTAACACCCCCCCCGCCTCCCCCCCAACACTCCCTCCTTATCGGCACCGCCCCAACCGCCCCACATCCCCCTGACGCAACCCCCCGGCCCCCCATTTACCCCACCCGGCGCATACAGTTTCTCTCCCCCTACCCTCCCTGTCTCACCCTCTTGCCCCCCCTGTCGCCTCCAACCACCCCCCCTCTCCCCCGTTCTCCCTCACCTACCACGTCCCCTCCACCCACACCCCCCCTCACCTTCCCTTCACTCATCCCCCCTCCACCCCCTCTCCCCCACCTCTTCCACCACCCCCCCCCTGACCTCTCTGCCCCTCACCACCCTTTTTTCTCTCCCCCCCCCACCCTTCCCCTTCTCCCCTCCCCCCCCCCCTCTATATCTTTCCCCCCTGTCGTGTCCCGCCCCTCACCCGCCTCCCCTCGCCGCCCCGTTCCCTACCCCCATCCGGCACCCCCCCCCCCACTCCCCCCCACTTGCGTCACCCCCCGGCGACTCTCCCCTCCGCCCCCGCTCCCCCTATAATCCCCCGCCCCAACCCCTCCCCTGCACGCACGTCGTCACCCCTTCTGCCCCTCCCCTCCCTCCACCCCCCCCCCAGCCCCCCCAACCCCCCCCCCCCCCTCTCCCCTCCGCTCACTCCCCCCCCCGCCTCCTCCCCCCCCCTGTCGCCCCCCCCCCCCACTCGCCCCTCTCCCCCGCTTAACCTCCACCCCTCTCGTCCCCCACTTCTCCCCCCTCCCACTTCCCTCCCGTTCTTCTCCCTCTCCCCCCCACCCCCCCCCCCCCCCCTCTCCTTCCCACCCCAAACCCCCCACCAACCCCCCATTCATTACTCCCCGTCCCTTCTCCCCCTACTCCTCCCGGACCCTCCCTCTCCCGCAGCCCCCCCCTCTCCTCTCGCTTCCTATGCCCCCTCCACTCCCCCCGTGCTCCTCCCCTGCGGTTGCTTTGTTTTGCCGCAGCTTGGCTTTTTTCTTTCGCCGGGTCTCGGGGACCGGTTTTATCCTCTGATTTTTAAAACCCCGCCGACCCCCCGTCCGCGTTTTTTTTGAAACTCCTTCTCGTTTTTCCAGTCCCCTTTGTTGCCCCATTCCAACATCCGGTTTGCGGGCATGCGTTTTTCCCCTAACCCCTGATCGTTTTCTGTTTAAGCTTTTTTTTTTTTGACCGAGCTTCCCCTCATTTACCCTTTCCACAGGCGGGTTTGCCGTCCTCGTCTTATCTGCTTTTTGATCATGTTTTTCCCTTATTTTGCCGGTCCGCCCCGTTTTTTCGTTCGTTTGCTGTAGGGTTGGTCCTGGAAACATCCGTCCCACTCCTTGTGTTGTTATTGTCATATTTTTTGGTTTTTTATGGTTTGGCCTGCTCTCCCAGCTAGACTTTTTTTGCTTTTTTTTTAAGCGTTTTTGCAGGAACAACAGTTTTGAGCTGTAACGCTTTTTTTGGTTTCGGCGTTCCTGTGTTTTCCACAACAACCCCCCCCCCCTCTATTTTCTTGTTTTTTTGTTGTTTGAAGTTTTGAGCTCCTTTTGTTTTCTTTCGTTTGTTACACGCGTCCCAGCGCCCGTGACTGTTTTCCGCTTCAATTTTTCGACGAGCGGGGCTTTTGTTCGCCATCCTTCTCGTTCTCCTCTCAGTCACCCTTGACTTTTTTTTTTTCCCGTCCGAATCTATTTCCCCCTTGCGCCCCCGTTTTGTTGCCCGCTTTTTTTTTTTACGAAAACGTGGAGGGCCTTGCCTTACCCCTTGGTTGCCTGTTCTTCCAGAGTCTTAGACGAACTGTGATTGCGCCTGTTTTATCACCTGTCGGGAAAGCTAGGTGTCAGGTTTTCCTTTTTCCCCAAATGCTTCATCTTATTCCCCCACCTCTCCCCCCGGCTCTTTTTCTGGGCCCTCCCCCACTTTGCTTGCGCCGGTACCGGCATTTTCCTCCCTTTGTGACCAACAAGGCGTATCCCTTTGCCCTTAAGCGTCTACGAGCCTCTAAGGGAGTTTGGTCCTCCCTTCACGCGCGTTCCGTCGTTCCGCCCGCTTCGTCCGATTGTCGTCTCGATGTTTTTTGGTTCCGCAACTGTTTTCCTTTTTTGCGTCCCCCTCTGTGCCCCCCTTGGTGCCGCCTTTTCCCCCCTAGTCTCTTTACTCGCTTGCTGCCTTTCCTTAAGTAAGGGTCCCTCCACCACCACCAACCATTTTTTTGTCTTGAAGTCCCGTTTTTTTTTTCCTTCCCCCCGAGTCGGTCCCACTCCTCTGTCTCTACCTTTTCTTCGTTCCGCTTCACAACCAGTTTTTTTTGTCCCCAAGAGAAATTTACCTTCCTCCCCGTATTGTTTCTTTTGCCTCCCCCTACAACCTGTTCAAACTCAGGTTTATTTTGGTGGCCGTACTCTTTTTTCCCTGCCCTCTGTTTTTCCGATTCTCGACCCCCATTGATCCTTAAGGGCAAACCACCCTTTCCCGCCTGACATTCTTCCGTACTAAGGAAGTTACCTCCGTGGCCCCACCATCCGCCTGCGAGATGGCCGTTCTAGGGCTCGCGTGCAAGGGTGATACTTCTCTAACTACTTAGCCCCCCCCCCCCAGTCGCAGGCCCATATCTCTGGCCCCGAACCCCTCCACCCCCCCTGAAGGATGGTCTTTTTTTCTGATTTTTTTTTTCTTTCTTGGTGAGCCTTTTTTCCCCTAAGTTCCCTGTCTTGTTCCCCTGAATCTTTCACTGACCCAAAACTCAAACACCCCTTCACCTCCTCTTTTTTTCTCTTTGGTTTCACCCAGGTGAATGTCCCCCGCGCCCCGGTCCCTCCTATTTTTCCTCGAACTCCCCCGAAATTTAAGGGAGCCTCCCACATCTTTAAGTAGCTTGCCTGCACAAGTTCTTGTCTTGCACTTTTTTTCATAACCGGCTATCTTTTCTAATTTTCTTTCCCTGTGTACTTTTTAGTGCTGACCTCGCCTGAATGAGAGACCGTCAAGGTTTTTTTTTTTTCACCTCCAACCCCTCTTCTTTTTCACAGTAGCATCACCTTGAAATATAGCCCCAAGATGTTCGCTGTACTTGTCGGGTCCTTCATCCAGTAATTCCAGTCATTTTCGGTTGGCGCACAAACCATGGTTTTCCCCTCTTGTTGGAACCCCTTTTGTGCGCTGGTTGCCTGGCCCGATCTGTCTTCTTCTAAATTTACGGGTGCTAGAACTCCTTCCCCCAAGTAAATACCTCTTCTTTTCTCTTTTTGATTTTGTCTCTTTTTTTTCTTCCTTATTGTTTCCGTTGAACCTATGACTATCCTGCTTAATGTATTTTTTTCCCCCTTTTTATCCAGGGAAGCCATTCTAATTTTTGTGACAAACGCAATTGTGTTGCCGATAACGTATTTCCCCCTGGAACTTCCTTTATAAAGAGCGACCAATCAAGATTCTCTTTTTTTCTTCTTCTACATTTATGGAGACCCTTACATGTCCTTCGAATGCGTCGCTGTCCACAAAGGCATAAGGGGGCATTTCCCCCAAGCAGGCCCATTGCATTATGGGCTTCGGCCTTTCTCCATCTTTAGCACTATGTGAATAGTGCTTGAACTCGGTCGGTGCCGTTGACCTTTCATTTAATTTGGTAGAAAAGGACGGTTGTAGACTAATATTTTTTTTTTTTTCCCCCTTTTGCCCGAGCAAGGCTGGGTATCTTATCCTTCGCTACGTCTGTGGGGTTTTTTTGCTTTTGTTTTCGGCACTTTCCCCCCCCCCTCGAGAATGGACCGAAATTTTGGGGTTCTTTGCGTGGATCCCGTTGTGCCGGCGTAGCGGTTCTGAGGGCGGGTTCCCTCTCTGCTGCTTTTTTCCTCTTTTGCGCGCCAAGTCCCCCTTTTTCGTTTTGGCGCGGCCGGGGTCCCGAGTTTTTAAGGAGACCTGACGTACAACCCCCCCGGTGGTGGTTCTTTCCCCAGGCACTCTTTTTCTCGTGGGAGTTTTCTTCGTGAAAGTACCCTCTTTTTTTCCTTCTTGCCCCTTTCGTCTTTTTTTAAGTCATTTCCCCTTTTTTTGCCTTTTTTTCTAGGGCCCACACTTTTTTCGCGGGTACTTTTGCTGCCTGTTTTTTTTTTCCCCGCTTTTTTTTTTTTTTGGCGTGCTGTCCCCCCTCTGCTCCTGCCTTCCTCGTTTTTCAGTTTTTGCCTTCGGCGATTCCTTCTTCCGGGGTGGTCGTTGCTGGGTTTGCTGCCGTCGGTCTCTTCTCGGTTCTTTTCCACCCCCCCCTTTCCCGGTCGGATTTTTTTTTTCAACCCTCCGCCCCCCGTTTTTTTTTTGCTTGCTCATGGTTTCCGCCTTTTCTTGCCCTGTTTGTTCGCGTTTGGCCTTTTTCTCGCCCCTTCCCGGTGTCGTGTTGCCCCCCTGATTCTGGTTAGTGAGCCAAGGCAAGCTTTTTTTTCTTTCCGATTGCCGGCTCCCTCTGTTACGGTTTCTCCCTCACCCAGGATGCCCCCTTCTGGGGTGTTGGGCCCGTGCCACGTTTTTTTGAACGAGACTCCGCCCTCGCCTCCCGTGGCTCCGTCTGTTGGGGCGACTCGTCTGACAATGACGGAACCTTGGTTGTCAAGTGCTTTCCACCCTTTTTGCGCCTGGGCCCCTGAGGTTTTCATCGGTGCGTGTATCTCCCTCCCTGCCTAAGTGTGAGTCCTCTTTCCCTTCGTCTCGTTTTGTGGGGGACTTGTCAGTTAGAGGTATTCGCATTCTTTGACTTGAAGTCCCCTTAATCCGTTTTTCTTTTTCTTTGGGCACGCTGAACCCTTTCTGTATTCTTTCCTTGAGATCAACGGGAGTCCCTGCACTAGAAGCAGCTAAAAGAGTTCCGTCTCCCTTCCTTTCCCCTCGCGGTTTATCCGACTGGAGAGAATTTTTTTTTCCGGGTCGATCCTTGTCCCTCCCCTCCGCCCCTCCGTTGCAGGTTTTTCGGCGTTTTGATGAGTTTGCCGTTTGCGGCTTCTCTCCCCAGGTAGCCTATCCTCATAACAGACGGTTGAGTTTGTAAGTTTCGGTTTTTTGTTTTTTTTTCGAGTTTTTTTCCCTGACTGTCCCCAGTTTTTTTTCCCCTGTCCCCGGGACATTTTTCCGGCCCTTGTGTAAATTGTTTCTTCATTTTGCCCTTCTTCATTGCACCCGTGCGTCGCCCAGGCTTGCTTCTCCCAATCTGCCAAGACAGGTACACGGCT
>Ga0179593_1320849_pt1 | contig 12165 bp, 15 predicted proteins | sample CZODoug2_1_08_16_FD_185931 | JGI IMG/M metagenome (GOLD analysis project Ga0179593, IMG submission 185931) | Vadose zone soil fungal communities from Angelo Coast Range Reserve, California, USA - CZODoug2_1_08_16fungal (PacBio error correction) | ecosystem: Environmental > Terrestrial > Soil >... | reverse complement strand
GGTCACTTTGCTGCCAGTCCACACTTCCTCCCTTGCGTCGAGTCCGCGGGTTTCTTTGAGCCCTCTTTTTTTTTAACAGAAGGACTTTAACGGAGCTGGCTTTGTGATCCTCCCTTTCTCTCTTCCCCCGCCCCACACACGCGCTTAATGCCATTGACACACCCAATACCCATTTTTCTTGTGACTTCTCGCCTTTCGGGCTTGATCTGCCGACCCCACACGTCCTTGTTCTCGACAGCATGACGCCCACCCACCCCGCTAACTATTCCTGTTCTTCTTTCGGACTCCCTTGCGGCCCGTTTGCCCCCTCCCCCGATCAACATTTTTGCGTGTTCCTCGTAAACTATCATTTACGGGACAAACAATCTCGGAAATCGTACTTTGTACTTTCGGTTTAAGCTCTTTCGTCCCTCCCCACCCCATCAGAGCATGATTTTCTTCATTAGATGAACCACGGTGCAATTGACGCCGTGTATCCCCCTCTTTTGGAGACAAGGACCACGTTCGGTTCCTTACGCACACACTAATTGTCTCTAGTGGTGCTTCCATAAACTTAGCCGCCACTATATAGGCCTTATTTCAGGTACAACGGCTAGCCCAACTCACTGCTAACTCCGATTGGATACCTACTTTTTTTGACACTTCTCTTCTGATCGACCAATCTTGTTCCTTGCCTTCTTCCTAGGCCTCTTCCCCAACGGTCAATCCACCCCCCTGCAACTTTCCGGCCCTAACCGCTCAACCCCCCCGCAATTTTTTTTTCCGCTTCTTTTTGCATGTTCTCATCGCTCTTTTGGACATTTTAACTACTCATTCGTTATGTTCAGGTCCTCTGCACAGAATGAACGATACTTTTTTTTTTGAAAGCGACACCGCCGCTCTGCTACAATATTCCCTTGGTTTTCCTGCCCTTCGTCTCTTCCATATCATTTTTTTCCCCCTTTTAATGCGCTATCTAACGAACCTGTCTTGTGCGCATTGCCATTCCATTGACTCAGTAAGTCTACCCGCGACCGTAGAACACCCCGGCCCGCGGTTTTGTTTTCACCCCTTCCCCCTTTCTCTCTTTTTTTAAGCCATGGTTGCGCGTCTAAAGAGTGCAGAACCCTATTGCAACATTCTGTTCTCCCCTTCCCAAAAATCCTTGATTGCTACCGCCCTGTGCCCCTATTCTTCCCCGTGCCACGCCTCCGAGCTCCTAGCCCTCGGTTTTCTTTTTTTGGGACAGTGACCCCGGACAAAGCACTCTTCATTGTTTGAGGCGGATTCCCTGTCTTGTCTTTCCGGGCACTTTCCCATCTCATCCTGATTGCTCCGGTATCGTATTGTCCCTTAAAAATGATGCCGCCCACTCTTTAAGTTTCTGGTCTGATGCACAAACGTTACTTCAACGTTTCTCCACTCCCGTTGGTGTTGGAACCCCCCCCACGTATCATGCTGGCTTTTCCAAAGGTGTCTTGGGAGCTTTCTTTTCTCCTTTCCTGGTCCGGTGTCATTCCCCCCAGTCAAGAGGTTTGGTTTTTTTTCTATGCGTTTGCCGGTACTGTTTACGGCCTATTGCCACTTATTCCGCTGTCCCTATGGACTGCCAGAACCTTGTCAGCGCCCTGACTCTTCGTAGTCTTGGAGGACTCAATACCATGCCTTATCCCCCGTTTCATTGTTTCCCAATTAACATTTTCTCGGATTCTTTTAACGCATACAACGTTATCGATCTACTCCTCTCTGGAGAGAGCTTTGACGTTGGAGCGTTGCCGAATCCCCACACGTTTCTTCTTGGGAGCCTTCAGGCTGGGTTACTTTCCGAGAGTTTGTCCCCCCCCCCGCGTTTCTCCCCTTTGTTTCCGCATACGCTTTTTTTTTCGGTTCTGATTCCTTAAGCAATAGGTTTGGCGCGCCCACGCTTTTTACTGCACCAAGTCTTTCTGGATGCTGATATTCCCCTTTTCCCAATTCCCTCATGTCTTAACCAGCTCCCTAACGATGGTTGCAGATCAAACCCTCCTTTGTACAGGCCCACCACGTTTTCATAAAGGCGTTTGCCCTTAAACTTTGCTCCTTTTACCGCATTTCTTTTTTTCGCTCCTCTCTCCCCTACCCTGCCTTTCTGGATGAGCCGCATGTAGTTTTTCCGGCCTTCATTGCCTTTCGAGGATAGAAACCCTCATTATAGTTGTGTACGGTGTCATTGTAGTCTCTTCCATAAGGATCGCTTGGACAGCTATGCATTCGGGGGTTTTTGAAGACGGTAGCCCCTTTTTTCTTGTGGGGTCCGCTTCTTCATTCGGCTAACGAGTGAGACCGCTCTTTTATCTCATTTGTCTTTTCAACAAGGGGTCTTTTTTTTTCCTACGGTCAAGCCCCAGGCGCGTAATGCGCTGGCCAGGGTGTGCAGTTTCTTCACCACCCGCCCCTTCTATCACGACCGCTAGATGGAATGGTGAATCCTTTTCAAGTTCGTTGGAGAGATCTTGATTTGCGTTTCACTCTCCCCCCCCGTCTCGCGGGCCATTTTTGCTTTTGACCTTCGTATTCTGTGCATGCCGCGCTGATCTAGCCGAATCTTTTCAGCGTGTTTTCCTTTCTAAAATTAGCATACTTGGTATTAATTCTCTCTCTTTTTCCCCTCCTCGCATGCGATCGTCGCCGTCCCCTCTTCAGTGACCTCGAATTGTCGTTTTGTTCGTCTTTATCCACTTTGCCTGCGTGCCGCTGGTTTATGGGTGACTTTCCGGGAGTGTTGTCCGTCTTTTCCAGCCTTGGAAATATTGGTCGTTTCCTTCTTGCCGGTTTTTGGACGTTTCCACTCCGTTTTACAACGGAATGGAGGTTGTCAGTGGGTGGTCTTCCTTCCATCGTCCCATTCCTTCCGTCCTCCCCCTAGTTGCTTGTTTTTTTTTGCGGCGCGTGTCCCCTTCGTGACGCAGCCTCTACCTGTTATGGTTTTCTCTCTTTCTCTTGCTGTCGATCCGTGCTATGTTATTAATGAGTACACCTTTAGTTATTTTTCTCTCGGTCTCAGTTCGATTGTAGTTGACGGCGAATCCATCCTAGCAGGTTTTGTGTGAGTCCCGGAGATGTTTTGAAACCGTATGGTACGTTCGGTTCCCTTTTCCTCATTTCTCTTCTTCGTGTTGTGAGGGCTTACGTCTGCGTGAAAGTCCTCTCTTGTTTTGCAGTGCCCTACCTGTATAGTGTATAGGCTACAGCTGTACGTCGATCTGTACCCTTGTGCTATGTTCGCTTGAGAGTTGTTGTCCTCCTGATCTTCTGACCTCGTTCGACCCCTCTTTTCTTGCAGCGAACATTGAAGCGCTTTATCTTAGCCGTTTGTGGTGCCGATTTGTTTTCGACCCAGATTTTAGGGTTTGGAAGTTCCCCCCTATCCCCGCTCGTCCGCGTCTAGAGCGTGTCTTTTTTGCAAATTTTTGTTCATGGGATTTATGACGCTTTTTTCTTGAATGCGTTTGATTCGGGTGTTAAACTTTTTTCGGCGCACGTTGCTTTCCCTTCTCCCCTTTTCTTTGTTACCAGCGTTCCTTTTCTCTCCGCTTTTCATAGCACATTCCCTTGCGGAGGTGCCATTTGCGGATCTTGACCATCCTAATGCCCGAGGATATCGGATGAGCCTTTTGCAGTCCCTCTACTGACTGTTCTCCTCACTTTCGCCCGTAGCTGAGAATAGATATTTTTTTTTTTGACGGCCCGACCTTTACTTTTCGCTTTCGCTTCCAAGGGCGGCCGTTTTTCCTTCCATTCCCAAGGTTTTCTTGACCGGGATGGCAGAATTCAGAGTTTGTAACCCGCAAGAAGTGCAGGTCACTGTACCCGAATTGGTGAGACAGCTGAACCATTTCTATTCGGCTCATTTAAAGAGCGGTTAGGTCCTCCTCCCTGACTGCCCCTTTGCAATATTCTGGTTTTTTTTTTTTTGTTTGGTTGTGGGGTGTTCTGCGCCTGTTCCTCCTTCTCTCCTCCCCACCCATCACTTCAAATTTTTCTTTTTTGGCCCATGAGTGTGAGATGATGTTCATCCTGCCATAATTTGACCCCCGTTTTTTCCAATCGGACCAGTCGCGCCTTGACCGTTTTGGCGATCTTTTTTTAGACTCTTTTCTTTTTTTCCCGCTTGCCCAGGTTCCCTCCCGCTACCCCTCCGTATTGTCGATTTGGCGCCATCTCGCTTTACACCAAGCACCTTCTGCAATTACTTCTCCGGTTTTCATTTGACCCCTTCCCGGTTACCATTGGCGATTCCTGACGGACTGCCTCTTGGTTTGGTTTCTGCGTTTTTGGCTCAGGCTCATTGCCTGAAACGTTCCGATTCGCGCTTGCTCGAGTTTGGTCCGCCCCTTTGCCTCAATCGGATTGGTTTTCCTTAAGGTCACAGACTTGTTGTCACTCCCATTTTTCTCCAACACCATTTCCTTCCATTCTTTAGACAATTGACACTGCAACCTTAGGTTTCCGTCTGGCGTTTATGGATATTAATACTCCCTCCACGTCGCCCGTGAAAATTTTTCTTTTAGGTAATCGTTTATGTCGTTCTTTTAGTGTTGCCGAATCCCCCCCCTGTTCCCACCTCTCGGGGCACTCATTGCACTGTTGTATCCCCCCCCAGGGTTCGACGTTATGGTTGTGGATTTAAACATGAGGCTTTTCCCCTCTCTTCGGCTTATCGACGAGCGAGGGTTTTCGTTAATCTTATCAAATCAAGTCATGAGAGAGCGATGATCTGCCACTAGGGACAACTCCCTCCGCTGCGGAAAACTTCGTATCCAGAAGTACTCTTTTTTTTTTTCGAGCCACTCCTTGTTGATTCTGCTTAGGCGTATCTGGGGCGTGTCCTTGAAAAAATAAGCCCCCCTTTAGACTGGTGACTTTTCGTTCCCCCTTGCGAATTTTTTTTTTTGGTCCCGAACCACGAAGTTTAAGTGCGGAGTCTTACGCAGAGTCTGCCTTGTCCACGCCCAACTTTTGGGGCTTCACTTCGTTGTCTCTCTTCTTTTTTCCCCCCTTTTTTGTTGACTCCCCTCCCAACCCTGCGGCCATCTTCCCTTTCTAAAATTTCGTCGCCGGCTCTCCTGCTCCTGGAGGACCCCTCGGCTTTTTTCGACCCCGCACCTTTTGGTAGGGGAGTTTCAATTTCGGGATGTTGTTTTCTTTTTCCTCCAAATTTTTCTCTCCCGCCTTCGCGAGAATGGAGCTCGCAAAGGCTGTGCTCGAGAAACAAGATCTTCGTCCTTGGAGGATCGTTCTGTCTTTCCTCCCCCCCTGTTGCTGTCCTTCCCAGATCCCTGGTGTAACTAGATTCAGAAGGCTCTCGACTTTCTGCCCATTTATTTATTGTTTTAAGATGAGTTTCTCCTCGCCTCTGTCCTTGGCATTCCTTTCGCATCGTTCTTCCCGACCCCCCCCTTTTTTTTTTCCAGTTGACCACTTTTGACTATTTGCTTTCTCCCGCAGTTCCAGTGCGTTTTCATACCTGTAAACGCATTCTCTTCTCCCCCACGCCTCGTTTTACATCATGTTTTTCCTTTCTTCTCTTTATACCCTTCCGGACGGACAACCATATTGCTTCTCCCTTCGTTTTCAAGTGTCTTTTTTAGTGACCGATATTTTCGATCGGCTCCGACTTTACCCTCAATAATAGGGTGTTCATGGGCAATAGTTTATTCTAAAAAACACTGCCGTTCTATAGACCTTTTTTTGTGTGTCGTTCTCGTATTTTCCCCCTTTTTGCTTTTCGTTTTAACTCCAGACCTTCGCGATGGGGAGTTACGTTTTATTCCCCAGGCAGGCCCCCCGATTGCGCATCCTTTCCGGCCTTGGCGCTCCCCCCCTCTTCGATCCTCCCCCTAGACCATCAAAAACAGCGGGGAGTTCGTTTTCGGACCTAGCCTTGTACAATTTCTGTGTTTCTTCCGGTCTTTCTCTCCTCGACGGTTTTTGAAGGGGGGAAAACCGCATCCCCTCCTTCTGCTTTCTCCCCAAATTTCTTCTCTCCAAGTGACGGTAAGGGGTTGGCATTTAGCGAAGCCATTGTTTCCTACGCCATGTCATTCACACCATGTCGCACTCTACCTTAAGGCCTGGGATTTTACTTTTTTTTCGCCCAGGCTGCTTTCGGTTTCAAGCGAAGTGCTTTGCGGGGATGCTCGTCACCATTGACGATAGAATCCCTTCTTTTAATTTTTAAGAGGTATTCTGTTTCACTCTGTGGATGGTCAAAGGACTTTGGCTTCGGGTAGGAGATAGAAATTGCCCCTTGCGGATTTCCTTTCCTACCTCATTGGCTGTCTCGGGCACTGCCTCTCCCATCGATTTTATGTTTTCTTCTCCCTTTTGAGAGTCCACAACCGCATTGTGCTCTAAATCGCGAACTGTCGCAGATTCAATCGTCAAGTCGGACTCTTTGTTCCACCCATCCCCTGCATCGGTGCTTATCGCTTTGCTTCATGACTATTCTTTCTGATTTTCTCACTGTAGGCCCTATGACGTCCTTGTGCATTAGCCATGGAGCGTCCGCCGTCGACACCCCTCTACTACTTTCTTAACACGGAGCAATCTACATTTGACTGTGGTTCGGCGTCTCCGTCTTTAGAGCCCGTATCGGGCCGCTCTACTTTTTTTTCCCTCTATTCCAAGATTGGATCAGTCGAAATATCGCTCCCAATACAAGATTTCTTTTGTTTCCCGCTATTACTTTGTCGTTTCTCCCCCTGCCAACTGGCATTTCTCGCCTCCCCCGGCCTCCTGCTTCTTGCTCCTTGAGTTCCCCTCTAATTTACGGCCGATATCTGTGCAGGAATTTTGAAATGTTTCCCCGTCCATGTGTCCCTCCATAGCAAGGGCCTTGCGCTCTACAAGGCCCGCTAGGCTTGGCCCTGTTTTTCCATTTTAGACGGACTGACGAAGTGAGGCTGCTGGTGTTCCGGTCCTTCCCCTTACTTGTTATTCTTCCCGCGCTACTTTCAGACAACTTTTTTTTTTTTGACCCTTACGCTCGTGGCAACTGCGTGCCTGGGAGATCGTGTTTTCTAACCATATCATTCTGTTCTGCCTCACACCTGTTAAACCTTCTTTTATACTCTTCTTTGCGCCTTGTTTTCATGGTTCGGCTGTCCCATTTGTACGACGGTAGGGTCTTCCCTGCTCCCTAATCTCTTCCTTCCATTCTTTGTTTCTTGCAGTCACCCCATACACAGGGCAAAAAAAGACATTCTGTTTTCTTTACGTGTACCATATTGTTTGTCACGACACTTCTTCCTTGGACCATCTACCCCATTCTTCCTTTTCCCTTGATTTATGGAGCTTCTTCCCCCTACCCACAGGGCTCCGGCTACAATCCACAGGCTGTTCCCCGAAACTTTCTTTGTCTCCGTCGCCCACTAAGTTTTTTTTGCTCCCTCTTGCTTTGGTGGCTACCCCCGCCACCTTATCGCTAGCTAAGGACGAATGTTACTTGTGATCCCCACCCTATTCGAGGGTTGGCAAATTCTTTTGATCATTTTAACGTTCCGGCCCGCTGTCTCCTGCCTATTTCCTACAGTTCCCTTTTTTCCTTTTATCCGCCATTACACAGGTACCTTACCCACTTCCCTTCACGTCCGCGACCTCTCTATTTTCCTCGAAACTCACACTTCTCCTTTGGGATTGCATGGTTTTCCCCTCTCTATGTCAGGAACGTCCCGGGTGGAATTAGTATTTTCGCTCTTCCCGCATGACTCTCTTCAACGCGGGGCCTCGTAAGCTCGAACTTTGCTGTATACTCGGTGTTTTCTTCCAATCGTGACCTTATCTAATCATTTTGCCCCTACCGCGATCACCTTTTGCGGCATTTTTTAGTAAAGACAGTAAGTCCTCCCCTGTAGTCTTTGTCTAGAAAACTTTCTGGGTCTTTTTTGTTCCCTCCTTGGCATGATGTTGCTTTTTCTCGGTGCCTTACCATCCCACTTCTTTCCCCCCCCCCCCCTTTTTGTCGTTATTCCCAACAATTTCATATGTCCCTCCTTGGACCAATTTTCCCCTTTTTTTCCTATCTCCTAGTCCAGATCATCTCTTTGTCCTGTGACGTTCTTTCCTTCCAACAGTCACGATTAAAATTTTCCCTCGATTTTTGGCGGCGTTGCCAGGCTGTATGGAAACTTTCTGCGACGGGGGCTTTCTTTGATTTTATGGCCAGGACCCCGACGTCCCTCGGTTTTCCGGTACGGATCCTTCGTCCAGAATCTCGTCACGTAGGTTAACCTTTTTGAACTCCCGTTGTGCGGCCAAACCGTTTTCATGATCCCCCCTTTCTTGTTTCCCTTTCCTTTGGTTCTTCATGGAACATGCATGTTGAATCCAACCAGTCATATGGGTCTTTTTGGTGATCGTCGCGCCGGTCCCCGTTTTTGGTCCTCGACACTGATTCCCCCTCTTTCTGATCACGCATTCCCCTGACTCGCCCTTTTGCCTCCTTCTCCCCGGACTAAAAAACTGCCTCTTACAGATGTTAAGGCCTCTCCCGTCCCGATAGAACTGCTTTAACTTCTCGGACGCTCCCACTCGATCTCTCTCTTTTCCTCCTCATGTTGTTTCTCTCTCTTCTCTCCTTTTTTCGCAGTTTGATTCCCTTTTCCTTTCTCGATGCTTTTGAAAAGAGGGGGGTTCTCAGAGTTTCTTTTGTACTCTTGTGTGAATGGACTCCAGGACTATTGTCCTGGCGCTGATCTTCTGCTCCGGGACCTCTTTCTGAGGCGACTCTACCCCGGTCGGTAATGCCCCCCATACCCTCCATTTCGGGCGGTTTTCCCGGTACTCCAGGTCAATGTCAGAGCCCACTCCCCAATGAGGGATTTTCCAATACGTTTTGCCCGGCACCTTTTTTTTTTATAAACGGCGCACCGTTTTTCTCCTCTCGCGTCCTTTTTCCCTCTTGGCCTTCATTTCTTTTCTCCTTTCGCCGCAACACCGATAAGTCTTGATGAATCCGTGTGTATCACCGGTACATCCCAGCCATTGCGATCCTTTCTCTTTTTCTGAACCCACAAGGAATTCAGTTTTCTCGTCCTGCACCCCTTACGGATGGCGAAGCAGGCTCTCGTGCCTGTTCGTTTCTCCCCTACCTTCTGTCCAGGGGGAGAATCCGGATTGTGTTAATCACTCTTTTGATATTTCCGGAACTCGTGAGCCAGTTCACTTTTTCATTGCCCCGACGGTCAACTCCCCCTTCTTTTGGACGTTTTTTACGGTCACCCTCCAGCTCTGCTGTCGTTGACCATATGGTTTTTCTTTCCTCAATGCCGATTTTTCTTCTCTTTTAGCGAAACTCCGCCGGTCTTCCTTTTTGAATCTTTTTTAATGGCCACTGGAGCTTCTCTTCTTTTGTCCAGGGGTCTCTTTTGGCCGCGTTGCTAGCTTCTGAAGCTACGGTAGATTCCGAACGCTGAATAATCTTGACTGGAGCCTTCTTTGGAGCCACCTCCAGCCTGCTTCCCGTCATTCGTAGTTGTGCTATGTTCCTTGTTCTTCTGGTGAGTAGTGTTATGGGGTCTTCGGTTGTGACTGTCTTGAGACCCGAACTGATTTTGAGATGCTCTTCCGGTTGGCGGAACGTGGACCACTTCTCTTCGAATCCAACTCTTTCTGCGCTTTTTTGCTGTCCTTTTTGTTCCCTTCCGTCCTTTCCGCCTTCTCTCACATAGCCTCTGTTCCCAGGCTTCCTTTTTTCTCTGACGCTTCCGGGCTGTACTTCGTTCCCTAAGGTGAGAACGTGTCCGTTTTATGCCCGGTTTCGCCTACTGCTTGCGAATCTCATGCTTGGCCCCATGGTTTTGATTCTTCCCCCCTCTGTTGAGATGACCAACCCCGTCCATTTGGTTTACCTTCTTTTTCGCTGTTCGTTTTGGGGATGCCCGTCCAAGTATCCCCTCCAGGGGAATGTTCCTCTTCCCACCCCGCTTGGCCTTTCATTGATGTGACGCGGTTGACGACCCACCTTGACCTGTGAACAGCTTGCCGAATACCCCCTCCCATTTTCTATCCACTTACTTCCCTTTCCCGGACACCCCGTTTGGTTTTTTTTTTTGTCCACAGAGGGTGTTTATTTGCTGCAAGATATCCTTGCTTTCCGGCGTTCCAGTCGGTTTCGCTACCTTTTTTTTTCAATGATATTTAGCCTTTTTCCTTCTTCATTTGTGTCCTTCGTGGTTGTAAAATTGATCCGGTATCCGTATTTTTCAACTCGCCCCTTCCGCCTTTTTGGTCCACCGTCGTATGGGCGGCCGCTGCCACGTTGTCCCTCCTTCCTTGACCGCCTGGTTCTTTACTACATTTGCTCCGTTTTACTGACCCTTTCTCGGAAATCGGCCTCTTCTTGAGTATATTAGTCGCTCCTTCGAGGTTATTCCCCTCCCAATCATCGTCGCCTTGATAAGTATTTCTTGGTTTTTGGCCCGCCCGGTAAGACACGAGACGACCCGGATATAGTTCTCCCTCACAAACCGGTGAGTTTCTGGAGAATGACACCTCCTTTTCTTCCCTGCCAACCATTCCTGAGGTCCTTTTTCATGCACTTGGTTTTTACGGACATGATGAAATAATTGAGCATATTCGGTTTCTATACCAAATCCTAACGTCCGACGCTTCACCGCCAGCATCTGGTTAAACAACGGGATCTTTCTCTCTTTTCCTCCTGTCATCCCCGCCTTCCTCACGCCTTTCCCCACCTTATTATTCGTCGTCAATGGCGCCTCTTTCCTTGAATTGTGTCGCTGATTGTTTATCCCCTTCCTGAGCGACTTACAATTTTTTCAATTCGGTCTTCCATCTTGACTTTGCTTTTCCTCTTTTTTCTTTTGATTTTTTTCCTTTGACTTCCTGGCTGGTTTTATTTGCCTGTGTGATTGCCGGTTGCCCCGCCCGTTTTGTAGCTGGCTTTTCTTAGTTGAGCCATTTCTAGCCTTCCCTCATAAAAACTTCCTTTTCACTTCATTTTGCTCTTCTTGACTAATCGATTGTCTTTTTATCACATTTGCGCTTCGGACGCTCACGCAGGTTGGTGCTTGCTCTTTTTTTCTCAGGTATTCTTAATACGGTCACTTTTTGCCTGCACGATGACGTTTCTTCTCTTTTTTTTGTTCAATACTTGCCCTACCCGCCTCTTTGCTTTGTTTCCACGGTTGCGCCTACCTTGATTTGCCTTTCACGTTTCGGAACGTACTATACAACTCCTTCAATGCTAATGTCTTCCCAAATTTTGGCAATGGCCACACCCCCTCTTAGGTTTTTTCTTCTGTGAGCAGGGAGGCTTGACGATGTTCTTACTCCTCCCTACACGTCGCCCGTCTTCCACTCTTTTGCTCTTTGCCTTGTTTTTTACGTTTTATTCGCCTGTGTACGGCCTTTTGGTTTTGACGCATTTTACACATTTACCTGTAGGCCAAAACGGTAAGCTCCTTCTTTCTTGTTCCCCATGGTCGAGTTCTTTTTTTTGACTGAACATGTTGCAAGGCGCGGTCTTTGTTTTTATTGCCTCCCTGAATTACTTGAACCTCACTTTTGGCCCGTTTCTTCTTCTTTGATCTGCTGTCGTTTTTAGTCCTTTTTTAGTAGAAGGAGCTCCCTCTGCCTCACACCCTTTTCCTTCGTGGCCCATAGGGGCCCGTCCCTCCGTTTTCAACGCTTCATTGGTCCTTTCCTCTTGCATTTTTTTGGAGCCTTGAAACCGTTGTTGACGTCTAGAGGCGTATGCGCGTGAATTGCTGAAACTGCTTAATCAGAGCGGAATGGTGTTTTCTGGCAGTTTTTTTTCTCAACCTTCCCCCGTAAAAAAGGTGGTGTTCACTCGACACTACGCCTTTTTGTTTAAAGTATCTGTGGGTGGTTTTTTTGGATGCCGGGTCAAAGCGTACAGGTCACAGAAAAGTTTTGCTTCCGGTGTTGGCCAAAAACCATATTCAGTCACGGGGATCGATGGACATTTTTAATGGTCATCCTTTCCCTTTTCATATTTTCTTTGTTCGTGTCGAGAAGCGACACCCCCCCCCCCTCGTCAAATTTCCCAATGAGCTGCACCACAATTTTTTTTAAATGTGATCTGCGATAGCCGGAAGGTTTTTGTATTATTCCCGTTTTGTTGCATGCCACCGTATCGGGTTGATTATTTACGTCGTCCTTCGC
>Ga0179593_1657147_pt1 | contig 12166 bp, 24 predicted proteins | sample CZODoug2_1_08_16_FD_185931 | JGI IMG/M metagenome (GOLD analysis project Ga0179593, IMG submission 185931) | Vadose zone soil fungal communities from Angelo Coast Range Reserve, California, USA - CZODoug2_1_08_16fungal (PacBio error correction) | ecosystem: Environmental > Terrestrial > Soil >... | reverse complement strand
GGAAATGACCCTGTCAGACCCATGCCAAGGGTAAGCCCCCCCTCTTTTTTCCTTCTTTCTTTTTTCCCCCCGGTGGGGTTACCTGTTGTCCTTCCCAAAGGTGACACAAATGCTTGCAATCTATTTGGATTTTCTTTCTCCCCCTTCCCCCCTTCCTTTCTGGAAGCATTCCCCTTTTTCCCCTTTCCCCTTTTCGCCCTGCCCCCCTTAATATCACCTGTGGATAATATGTAGGCAGGATCACAAACAAGCTGGAGACACAGATAGCAAGCCCTCTTCCCTTCCTTTCCCCCCCTTTTATTGACCTTTTTACCCCCCCTCAGTCCCTGTTCCATGAAAGCACTATAAGGTAAGAATGACAATGGAGTATCCTTGTTCTTCTCCCTTCCCCTTTCCTCTCTTTTCCCATTCGCCCTCAAAGTAAAGATTTCCTTCCCCTTTTTTTCCTTTGTACGGTACACACTGATTGGGATTTGGCTAATATATATTTAAATATATTGTTGTTTCTTTCTTTTACCCCATGACTCCTTACCCCTCCCCTCCCTTTCCCCACAGGACATCCACCACTAAGGCACATCTCAACCTCTACCCATCAGAACTCCTCTTTCCCCCCCCTCTCCCCCCTCCCCTTTCCCCCCAATACCCTTTCCCCCCCCTCCTTTGAGTCTACAGCGTGCTGTATAGGCATGTAGTGAGAAGAGGCAAGCTGTAGTGGCTGTAGAAAAGAAACCATTCTCTTTCTTATTTCCCCTTTTTTTTTTTTCCCCCCCGTAGTCTGGTCCCCCTTCTTTTTCTTCTCCTTTTCCTCTTTTTTCCAGCACTACTTGAGTCTACAATAGCACTTTAGTCTACCAATACCACAAAGGCAGGCTGCAGTTGCCACAGATTTTTTTTTCCTCCCCCTTTTTTCCTTCTCCCTTTCCAAGTAATTTTTTCTTTCCCCCCCCCCCCCCCCTTTCTCCCTTTCTCCCCAAGTTGCCTAGATAGATATATCTATTACAAAGAATCTACAGTATTTCAGAACACAGTAGATTAATATGTAGATACTACATCTTCTTCCTCCTTGTTTCTTCCCCCTTTTCCCCCCTCCTTCCAGGATGTGTTTTTTTTTTTTCTTTTCCCCCCTCCTGTCCTTTCTTCCCCCGGACTCCCCAGTCCGGTTCTGAACCTCACTATACCCCAGACGGCTTGGCCATTTCCAATCCTTTTTCTCTTCTCCCCCCTTTTTGTTGGCTCCTCCTCCCCCCCCCTGTACACTTGATCCTCCGACCATCAATTCCTGACGTCGGTTAGGTATCACAGTTGCAGACTCCATCCCTTCCTCTCTTTCTTTCTTTTTCCCCTTTTTTTTTCCTTTTTTCCCTTCCCTCTTATCTCTGAGGTCTTTTCTTCTTCTTTCCCCCCTTTTTCAGTGTGTCAATCGTTCAGGCTTGACCATGTCTGGAGAGTATCTTCATATATGAGTGGCCTGGTCTCAGAGTCGCCCTCACAGCTCTCACGTTTCCCCTTCTCCCCCACATAGAACCCCTCTCTTTTTTCCTCCCCCCTTTTTTCCCTGGTCCAGTCCTACACGATCACTCTAAAAGGCCAACACGAACACCTTTCCCCCCCCCTTCTTTTTTTTCTCCCCCCCCCCTTCTCCAAACTTTCCTCTTCCCTTTTTTTTTTTTCGTATCGTCTATCATCCCTGTGTGTCTTTACTCAAGTTTGGAGGGAGAAGTATTGATGCACTGAGTTGTTTGCCTTTTTTTTTTTTTCCCTTCCTCTCTAGGAATGCTCTCTTTTTTCTCTTTCCCTTTTTTTTTTGTCTTCATTCTATTAGAGCTTGATTTCTGTGAGGCGACTCTGAGGACCAGGCCACTCATATATGAAGATAAGCTAGGACAGGGCAAGCGACCCTATTTTCCCCTTCCCCTTTTTCCTTCTTTTTTCTTCTCACATTTAATTTCTTTTCCTCTTCCCTCTTTCTTCTCCCCCCCCCATTCACAAGCAACTAATAGCTAGTCAGGATGAGATGTATGAAAACTGGGATAACTAACCGACGTCAGATTTCTTTTCCTTTTCCCCTTCCCCGTTTTTCTTTTCTCTCTCCGGGTAAGAAAGAGAATAGGAACCATATGAGAAGTCCGTGAGAAGAGAATAAGAAGTAGGCCAACAACCCAGATGGGTGGGAGGCCCTCCCCCCCTTCTTTTTCCCTTTTCTCTTTTAGAGGGAGGTGTCTTCCTCCTTTTTTCGCCTCCCCCCCCTTTCTTCTACCTTCCTTCCACATTGCTGATTTTTCAGGGGCCTACACAATAGAGTAAATTAGATTAGTATCTACATATTATTCTACCTGTGTTCGGACCTCCTTTCTCTTTTCTTTTTTTTCCTTTCTTTCTCCTCTTCTTGCAACTGTTCTTTTCCCCCCTTTTTCCTCCTCCTATGTTGCCCCTATGATTTACTGCAACTGAAACTACATGGATAAAAAATCTGTGGCAAATGCAGCCTGGCAAGTGTGGTTCTTTCTCCTTTCCCCTTTCCTTTTTCCTCCTTCAAGTAGGGATGTTCTTTCCCCTCTCCCTCCTTTTACGCAGGCTGCAGCCAGACTACTGTAGGTCTCAAAGCACTGCACAGAGAATTATACTGTTTCTACAGCCACTACCTTTTTTTCTTTCTTTTTCCCCTTCTCCCCCCTCCCCCCTTCTTTAGAATACCTTTTTCCCTTTTTTCCCTCTTTCCTTTTTCTCCTATGGAACTCTGAGATGGTCTGATGGGGAGAGGTATGAGAGGTGCCGAGTGGGTGGATGTCTGTGTATTTTCTTTCCCCCCCCTTTTTTCCCCCCCGGTCACAACCTTTTCCTCCTCCCCTCCTTCCCCTCTATGTAAATATTAATTAGACAAATCCACAATCAGTGTGTCCCTTCCCTTCTCCCCCCCTTTCCCCTCCCTAGTGGTGTTCTTCCTTTTTTCCCCTTTTGTCCTCTCTTACATTATATAGTCCTATATACCAATGAGTACTCCATATTGTCATTCTTACATGTATAGTGCATTTCATGGACATTTCTTCCCCCTTTTTTCCCCCCCCCCCCAAATGTGTCCCCCCCCCTTTCTCTTTCTAACTACAGTTCACATAAAAGGTCAGACATTTGACGTGCCAGGCCATTTTTCCTTTCTTTTCCCCCTCCCCTCTTTTTCTCCCTAAATATTCTTTTTCCCTTTTTCCACCCCTTCTTCCTTTTTTTTTGGCTTGTTTTGGAAATGCATACGGTAGTCCCAACTTATGATGTCCTCAGGGTCCTGGTATTGCTCCCCCCCCTCCCCCCAATAGATTTTTTTCTTTTTCCCCCCCCCCCTTGTTGCCACACAGCCATATACCAATACCCTAAACCTCGGGGGTCTTACCTTGGGCATGGGTTTTCCATTCCCCTTTCCCCCTCCCCCCGTTTTGTCCTTCCCCCCCCGCCCCTTTTCCTACCCCCGAGGGGGTATGGGATGGGGAGGGGATGGTGGCACCCGGGGGTTTACCTTTTTTCCCCCCTTCTAAAGGTGACCTTTCTTTTTTCCCCCTTTCCCCCTTCTTTCATGCCATGTTGGGGACGACCTGTATGCATTTCCAAAACAAGCAAAAAAAATGCGCCTTGGGACAAGGTTTTCCAGAAACCCTGTCTTTCCCTTTTCTTCTTTTCCCTTCCCCACACAAGATGTTTTCTTTTCCCTCTTCTCCCCCTTTTCGTGAAATGGTATTGAGAGATCCATGGTTACACATTTTTGCGGTTTTCCCCATCCCCCTTTCCCCCTTTTCCATGAAATTTTCTTTCTTCTCTTCCTCTCTCTTCACGTCAGCATAAGGAAAAGTGACTGGCAGATGAGTGTGTGCTTGGTAACACATCTTACCTTTCCATTTTCCCCTTCCTTTTCCCCCCTTTCTTTTTTGTCTTCTTTCTCCTTTCCCCCGCATAATATGGGGACTGTCCATGGGTTGTGAACTGTTGTAAAACTTATGCACAGGTCCAGCTTCCCCCCCCTCCCTCCCCCCCCCCCCTTTCCCTCCTCCCTTCCCCCCATCAGTCCCTCTTTTTTTTCCCCCCCTTCTTTCCTTCTTCCCCCCTTCTCATCAGGAACTCTAGAACCTACATACGGGAGTCTACAGAAGTGCTGTTATAGAGCCGTAGTGAGGCATCGTCCCCCTCTTCTTATTATTCTTCACAGTATCTTTTCTTCCATTTTTTCTTTTTCTCCCCTCCTTCCCCGTAGTAAACACTTATTAGTAAGACATAGTTGATGTAGAAGAGGGTTACTATGGGGTACAGCACTCCTTTTCTCCCCTCTCCCCTTTTTTTCCCCCCCCCTCCCACACATTTCCCTTTTTTTCCTTTTTTTCCTTTTTTCCCTTTCTTTACCACTAGTAAAAGTATTCAAAATGGGTGAATAGGTACTGGTAAACACCCACCTCACACATGCTCACTGTTCACACGGTTGCCCCTCTCTCTTTCTCTCCCCCCTTTCCCTCTCTTTTTCGAAACCCCCCTCCTTCCTTTTCCTCTTTTTCTTCCCCATTTTTCAAAATTCAGCAGATGTGGAAAGATTATAAACCTTTTTGCTGTTGAAGGGCAAGACTGTCATGGTTAGTCCCGACTCCCCATGTATCTGACACCTTTTTCCCCTCCCCCCTCCCTTTCCCCCTCCAAATACTTTGTCTCCCCCCCCCCCCCACCCCCCCCCATCTGGGTTGTGGGCTACTTATTATATATATCACGGACTATCATATGGTTCTATTCTCTTTCTGTACCTGCTACTTTTTTCCCTCCCTTCCCCCCTTCCCGTGTCTTCCCCCTCCCCTCAAGATTGTTTTTCCCTCCCCCCTTTCTCCCTCTCTTCGTTGCTGCATGGGGGAACTCATCAGCTTGATATATGAGGATACCACGTGTCAGGTATGTTCTTCCCCCCTTCCCCCTTCCTTTTCCAGTCTTCCCCTTTTCTTTTTTCTCTTTTTTTCTTTCATTATGAGTGCCTGGTCCAGAGTCGCCCTCACAGAAGATCAAGCTCTACATAGAGGACTCACCACCCCTCTCCCCCCCTCCCCTTTCCTTCCCTTAAACCTTTTTGGAATTAACTTGGTCAAAAAGGGGGCATTCATACGATCACTCTCAAAGGCCAACATCCACCCCCCCTTTCCCCCCCCCTTCTTCCCCCCCCCCTTTCCCCCCCCCTGAGGGACCCCTTTTTTTTTTTTTGTGGTCTGCTCGCTAATGATCATCCTGTGTGTGGCTGTTAATCAAGTTTGGAGAAAGGTATTTGATTCCTTCTTTTTTTCTTTTTTAGTGTGTTTTTTCTCTTTTCCCCTTTTCTTCCCCCCATACTCATTGGGGAGTCAGTGTGGACATGATTTGCAGGTTTCTATGGTGTGGAGTCATTATGTATAGCTTGATCTTCTTTCTTTTCTTTTTCCCCCTTTCCTAATCTTTCTTTCTTTCCCCTTCCCCATTTTTACTCCTTTCCGGTCTATAGCACATCAATGGAAAAGAGATGACAGGAACATACCTGACACAGTGGTATCTCATCTCTCCCCCCCCCTTTCTTTTTTCCCCCCTCCTTTCCTCTAAGTAGTCAGGGATGGTTTTCCTTTTTCCTTCTCTTTTTTCCCCTTTTTCCCCTTTTTATTGCGGATTATAGGTTAAGAAAGAGAATAGGAACCATATGAGAGTCCGTGAGAGCGCCTCCTCCTTAGGCATTCTTCCCCCCCCCCCCCCTGTTTGAATGAGCAAAGCCGTGCGGGGGTAGAGGTGAGGATGTCAGAAGGACCTTTTTTTCTTTTTCTTCCCCCCTGACAGTTCCCCCCCTTCCTTCCCCCTTTCTTCTTTTTTTTCCTGGGCCTACCATAGAGTAATTGATTAGGATATTACATATAAATTCTACCTGTGTCTGAAAAATACTGTAGATTATTATGTATCTTCTCTCCCTCTCGTCCCCCTTTTTCTCCTTCGAATGTTCCCCCTTTCCCCCCCCCCTTCCTCTGTGCCCCCCCTCTTCTTTACTGACCTGCAAAACTAAGGGATTACAAAAAATCTGTGGCAAACTGCGCCTGCAATGTGTGTCTTTTTTTTTCTCCCCCTTCCTCTTCTCCTTTCCAGTAGTGCTTCCTTTCCCCCCCTCCTTTTTTCCTCCCTTCCTCCGTGCCAGACACTGTAGGTCTCCAAAGAAAGGCACAGAGAATATACTGTTTCTACAGCACTCCAGCTTTTTTCCTTCCCCTTTCCCCTCCATTCTCCTCTGTAGACGACAGTCTTTTCATCCCCTGGAGATGGGGGCAGAGGTTATGGGGCAGGCTATGGAAATCGGAGGATGGTCGATGGGGAGAGTCTCTCTTTTCTTCTCTTTTTTTTTTCTTCTTGTGTGGAGATGGAGCTCTTTTCCACCCCCTTTCCCTTTTCCCCCCCATATTCATGTGGTGCCAGACTAACATCAGTTCCAATATATTTAAATATTAATCCCCCCCCCCCCCTTTTTCCTTCCCAATGAACCCTTTTTTTTTCCCCCCCAATTAACATCATCTGCCAGTCATCTTTAATTAGCTGACCCTTGAATAGATCTTACCCTTCCTTTTTTCCCCCCCCTGAGTACTTCTTTTCTTTCCACCAGTGACCTGACTTTTCCAACCAAAAATGTGGTAAAACCATGGATCATATAAATACATTTCCCCCTTCCTTTCCTCTTCCCCTTCTTTGCTTATTCCCCCCTTCCTTCCCTTTTTTTTTTTTTTTCCCCCCTGTCAAGGCATATTTTTTTTGCTTGGTTTGAGAAAGTTGCATTAAGGTAGTCCCAACTTGCTGTCCACCTTTTCCCTTTTTTCTTCTTCCCCTCCCCCCAAATAGCTTTTTTTTCCCTTTTCACCCCCCCTTTTCCCCCGCCTACCCATACAAATACCCCTTTTTCCCCCCCCTTTTTTTTTTGACATCTTTTTTTTTTCTCTTTTCCCATTGCCGTAGGACCAATGAAAAGGGTAAGAACACCGAGGGGTATGGGTATGGGTAGGGCTGGTGTCCCTTTTTTTCCTTTCCCTTCCCCTTTCCCCCCCTTCTTGCACCTTTTCCTTTTCCCCCCCCCTTCTTTCCCCTCCTAGTGGGACTACCTGTATGCTTTCAAAAAAAGCAAAAAAAATGAGCCTTGGACAGGTTTCCAGTGGCACCTCCCCCCCTTTCTTCCTTTTTCCTTTTCTTTATGAAGGACTCCCCCTTTTCCCCTTTTTTCTTCCCCCTTTTTTCTTTTCCACTGTATTATAGATCCATGGTTACCACATTTTGGGATGGCAAAAGTACAGTCCCCGTCCATGAATGCACATACATGTAAGATTCCCTCTTCTTCCCCCCCCTTTCCTCTCCCCCTCCCCTTCCCACAGGTAACCTCTTTTTCCCCCCCCCCTCCTGAAGTACAATTGGTCATTGGAAGGTACACAATGATTGTGGATTTGTCTAATATATATTTTCCCCTTTTTTTCTTCTCTTTTCTTTCCCATCTTTCTCTTTTCCCCCCCTCTCCCTTCACCCCCAGACAATAAAAAAATTAAGGAAAATCTCAGACCGCTCCCCATCAGGACCATCTTCCTCTCCCCCCCCTCCTCCCCCCTCCCTTCCCCCCCCTCTCAGGTAGTGACTTTTTCCTCTTTTTCTTCCTCCCCTCCCCTTTCTTTATAGACGTAGTGAGGAATAGCAAGATGTAGTGGCTGTAGAAACAGTAATATTCTCTTTCCTTTTTTTCTCCCCCCTACAGTAGCCCTTTCTAATCCTTCGTTGATTGTAGAAGAGTGTGTAATATGGGTAAAGAACTAATTGAGTCTACAATAGCAAACATTGTATATCTACCCATCCCCCCCCTTCTTTTTCAGTTTGACTTCCCTCTTTCCCCACCTCTTACACTTATTTTTATTCCAAAATGGGTGATAGTACTGGTTTTGGGTACACACACTCACACATTGCTCCACTTTTCCCCCTTTCTCCTCTCTCTCCCCTTCCTCCTTCACAGTATGTTCCTCTTTTTTTTTTTCCTCCCCCTCCTCCTCTGTTGGAAAGCTTATATACCTTTTTGATTTGAATGCACCGAATGTCATGGTTCGTTTTCCCCCCCCCCCTCCTTCCCCCTTTTTTCCACTAATCGTTTTTTTTTTCCCTTTTTCACACATCTTTGGATTCGGAATAACCACCCATTGAGGTTGTTGGCCTCCCTTCTTTTCCTCCTTCCTTTCCTCCTCCTGGGGCTTCTTCCCCCTTTTCTCCTCCTCCCTTTCCCCTCCTGCCTCGGTTAGGTAGCCCCAGTTTAAGACTGCCATGAAATGACTAGTAAAGTTGCTGGCATGGGGGAACGCCTCTTCCTTTTCTCCCCCCCTTTTTTCTCCCTGTCAGAGCTTTTTTTTTTTTTTTTCCTTTTGTTTTTCCCTTTTCTGTTTCTTCTTGCCCTGTCTTAGAGGATCTTCATATATGAGTGGCCGGTATAAGAGTCGCAATCACAGAAGATCAAGCTCTTTTATACATCGCTTCTCCCCCCCCCCCTTCTCCCCTTCCCCTTTCCCCCCCAATGAAGTGTATCTCTCCCCCCTCCCCTGCACCCCCTCAGTGAATCAAATACCTGTCTCAACTTAGTAACAGAAACACAGGATGATATTATCTCTCTCTTTCCTATGCTCCTTTGTTTTTTTTTTCCTCTTCCCTCCCTTTTTTTCTCTTCAAGTGTTTTTTTTTTTTTTCCCTTTTTCCTTTTTCCTCTTTCTCTAGGACTGGACATTTTGACAAGGGGATTACCAATACTAATTGGGGATCAGTTGGACAAGATTTTCAGGTTTCTATGTGTGTGGAGTCTTTCATTTCTCTTTTCCTCTCCCTTTTTTTTCTTTTTTTTTTCTTCTCCTCCCCCCCACTCAGATCTTTCCCTCCCCCTCTGTGCCCCCCCCCCTTTCCCAGTGGTAATCATCAGGTTATAGCAAATACATGGAAAAGAGAAAGAGATGACGGGAACATACCTGACAACCTTTCCTCCCTTTCCCCCCTCTTCCGCCCTTTTTTTCTTTTTCCTTTTCTTCCCTGTTTCTTTCCCTACCCCGAAGTCAGGATGAGGGTCGGAGATACAAAGTGTAAAAAGGGGGATTGAGAGTATCAGGTAAAGAAGAGATAGGCAACCCCCTTCTCTTTCCCTTTTTTCTTCTGAGAATCCCCTTTTTTTTTTTTTTTCTTTTCTTCTTCCCTTTCCCCTCCCTTCCTGTTGTAGAGGTGAGTGTAAGAAGGACAGGGGAGTAGGGGGAAGAACAATGACAAGTCTGTGCATGCAAGCAAAAACAGTCCTTCCCCCCTTCTTTTTTCCTACCCAATAGAGTCCCTTTTCTCTATTCTTACTCTCTATATATATCTCTAGGCAAACTTGTGATAACAGTGAGCAATTTGGGAGGGTGTGGACCAGTACCTATGCACCCATTTTGAATACTTGACTGTTTCCTCGCCTTCCTCCCCCCCTTCCCCCCCCTTCTTTCCAAACCTTCCTTTTTTTTTTTTTTTTTTCTCTCCCCCCCTTTTCTCTTCTACTCAAGTAGTGTTGTTACCCATAGTACAAATAGTCTACAATTCAACTATGGTACTAAGAAGTGTTCCTCCCTCTTCCCTCTCCCTCTCTCCCCTCCCCTTCACATTCCTCCTTCCCCCCTCCTCCAGGCCTATACCGGCCTGCTGTAGAATTACAGTAGGTGGGTAACAGAGTTCCGGATGAGAGGGCATAACCTTTCTCTTTTTCCCTTTTTCCCTGGGGCAGGCTTTTCTTTTTTCTTCTTTTCCCCCCTTCTTTTTTTCTTTCTGTGAGCTGGAGCTGGGACATAAGTTGTAACAACAGGTCAAACCAATGGAACAGTCCCAATTCATGTGGGGATGCCAACTCCCCTCCCCCCTTTCTCCCCCCTTCTCTCACAAATCACAACCTTCCCCTTTCCTTTCCTTTTTTTTTTCCCACTACACTATCGCAGTAATCTTTACTGAGGATGAACTGAATAGATCTTACATATATAGTCTACCTCCCCTTCCTCCCTTCTCCCCCTTACATGTATAGTTTCCCCCCCTTTTTCCCCCCTTCCTTCCCCCTCTAAAACATGTCACATAAAGGGTAGACATGAATTGAAGGAATTTATTGCTTATGTGTCTCAGCTTGTGTTGTATCCTTCCCTCTTTCCCATTTTTCCCCCTTTTTTTTCAAAACCGTTTTTTTTTTTTTCCCTTTTCCTACAGGTTAGTAAAAACTATGCTGTACATAAGGGGTACTGATTGCATAGTATACATCCAAATAGATTCAAGCCTTTTTTTTCCCTCGGGAAGGACCTTCCCTCCCCACCCCTCCCTCCCCTCTTTGGTCTCCATTGGAATGGGTTTTGAAGGTCCATGTCCATCTCTCTCTTTCCTCTCCTCCTTTTTTTTTCTCTCTTTATTTTCTTCTTTCCCCCCCATGCTTTTTTCTTTTTTTTCTTTTTTTTCCCCCGGGGGTGAACGTGTACTTCCTAAAGGTGACACAAATGGCTTGCAATTATTTGGATGTATAAGCCTTCTCCCCCCCTTTCCCCATGTTTTCCCTCCCCCCCCCCCCCTGCAAAAAAAATGGCCTGGACAAGGTTTTACAAGAAACCCTGTAATTTCACCTTGGAAATATTTATTCCTTCTTTCCCCCCCTCTTTTCCCCCCCCTCCCTCCCCCTCTTTCCTGACAAGTTCCTTTTTACCCCCCCCTTTTTTTCCACCCATGTACAGTCCCTGTTCCATGAAATGCACTCCCCTTTCCTTCCATATGTTTCTTCCTCTCTCCTTTCAGCCCCTTCTTCAAGTTCAGCCTAAGTAAAAAGATGACTGGAAGATGATGTGATTGTAAACACCACTCTGACTTTCCTTTTTTTTTTCCACAGGTTTTTCTTTCCTTTATTTTTAGTCTGGAAAAACATGAATATGGGGACTGTCAATGGGTTGTGACCTGTTTTTTCCCCCCCCTCCTTTCCCCCCCTTCCCCCCCCAGCCCTTTTCCCTCTTCCTCCCTCCTCCCCATCAGAAATCTAAGAGTGCAATAGATGAACCAGGAAGTTGGAACCCCCCCCCATATCAGGTTCTTCCCTTTTCTTCCCTTTTCTTTTTCCCCCCCTGAATTTTTTTTTTTTTCTTCTTCCCTTATCCGCTTGTGTGCTTGTAGAAGAGGTAGAAAAACAGTATCTGCTCTGTGCAGTTCCTTTGTCTCCCCCTCTTTTCTCCCTCTTCTTTTTCCCCCCCTCTAGTAAGCCTACTCTGGGTACAGAACTACTGAGTCTACAATAGCAACATTGTAGTATACCCATACCACACATGTGCAGGCTCCCCCCCTTTCCCCCTCTTTTTTGTAATTTCTTTCCCCTTTTCCCCCCTTTTCGTTCCTTTTCTCCCCCCAAACTGGGTGCATAAGGTACTGGGACAAACACATAACAAAATTGCTCACTGTATCACAAGTGTGCCTAGCTAGATTCCCTACATTAATACTTCTCCCCCCCTTTTCTCCTTCCTTTTTCTTTATCCTCCTTTTCCTCTATTTACTCTAATTGGGTAGGCCCATGAAAAAATTAAGGAAGAGTGGAAAGGCCTTATATACATTTTTGCTGCATGCAAGACTGTCTTTTTTCCCCCCCTCCTTCCCCCCTTTTCCCCCTTAAAACCTCTTTCTTTTTTTTTTTTTTTGTCCCCCCTCCCTTCTTCTTCCCCTCTCTCAGGACTATAAGATGGTTCCTATTCTCTTGCTTTACCTGATAATATCAACCCCCTTGTTCACTCTCTTTCCCTCCCCCCTTTCTCTTTCCTTTATCCCAGTTCCTTTTTTTCCTTTTTTTTGAACACTAATCAAGACTTGATATCTGAGGATTACCACTGTGTCATTCTTTCCCCTTCTTCCCTCTTTCTATAGACTTCTTTTTCCCCTGATTAGGTATATTCATATATGAGTGGCCTGGTCTCAGAGTCGCCATCACCTGTCCTTTTTTCCTCCTTTTCTTCCCCTTTCCCCCCCCTCAACCTGACCTCCTTCTCTTTCCTCCCCTTTTTCCCCACCCCCTGGTCCATCCTACGATCCACTCTTAAAAGGCACAAAACGAACAACTGCAACAACTCAGTGACCAAATCCCTTCTCCCCCCTTCTCCTTCCCCTTTCTTTTCTT
>Ga0179593_1622791_pt1 | contig 12166 bp, 21 predicted proteins | sample CZODoug2_1_08_16_FD_185931 | JGI IMG/M metagenome (GOLD analysis project Ga0179593, IMG submission 185931) | Vadose zone soil fungal communities from Angelo Coast Range Reserve, California, USA - CZODoug2_1_08_16fungal (PacBio error correction) | ecosystem: Environmental > Terrestrial > Soil >... | reverse complement strand
TCGTCTCACCGTCCTACCTAGTTATGAATGCCTTTCCTCCCTTGAGTGGGATTTGATCCCCTACTTCCCGTACACCTTCCCGAGAAGGTCAGATTCGTCCTATCAGAAGGACCCCGGATCTCCCCGAGGCCAAAGCAGAATAACCCGACCTATCGACTCCGATTATGTGGTCTTAATTGAGAGAGTCCGTGAAGGTCCGATATTTGTTTCCAGGTTCGCTCCTTCTGATGATCACTTGGAACTTCTTTATATTTGGCCTCTATTGAGAAGGCATGGAAATACTCAGCTTTAACTTGGCGATGGGCAATATCCCTAGTTCCTTTTTTCCTTCAAGTCCACTGTTGCATCACGATTTCCTTTTTTGGAGGGCCGTGTGCCGTATTAGCGATCTTTGTCGGCTAAGACTAAGCGGGTACCCTTCTGGGAGGGAAGATACGGCACTTAGGAAGGAGTCTAAACAAGGCCGTTTCCGAGATGGTTTCCATCCGAGGGAATATTAATCTTTTAAGCGAGGGTACCAGAGAAAGATTCAGGCAAATCTCGCATTGGCCGAGTAAACCTAGAGTGTAAAGAAGTGGAGGCCCATGTCAAATTCCCGTTTATGTAATTAGGTATTTTCAGAAAGCGTTGTGGGAAGATATAGGCTTATTCTTGCTGACGGTTACATTTCTCCTGCGGGTGGCGAGGTTTGTTTTTTTGGCGACGAGAAGGAGTCCCATCTGTTCTCTGAAGGTACCGGACTTCCGTCATTTCGTTCCCATACGTACATAAGAGGGTGGGATTCCCACCTGCTGCTTCGAAATTTTTAGCGCTTTTTCCTTTTTTTGAACCTCACCCTCTTACAGGAAGTTACCTTGTAGTTCGTTTTCAGAGCGATTTTTTTTTTTTCCCTATCAAGGTAGGCTCGAATGTCTTGCAAGAAGGGAGGAGATGCTCTTGGCCGTATTTCACGTTAATTCGTTCCCCGTGTCTCTGCCAGTCCGGGTTAGACGCCCCACGAATCGGGGGCGACAATTGGCCATGACCCTAACCGCTTGGTCCAACAGCTCTCCCCCCTTAGTGGCCTCGGTGGCGAGCCTGCAAGGAATTAGGCGAGCCAGGTGGATGGGGAGGCGGGTGCCTTCCCGTTAGCACGCCCCTTTTTGAATGCCTTCCCCCCTCAAGTTTTAAGCGCCCAGGCGGGTCTACCGAACGTCCTTGACCCCCTTTTTACGTTTCCTTCGCTTGGGACTGAATGGAAATTGCCCATCGGATCACCCTTGCTTTCCTTTTCGCTTCAGTTGATTGCGCCGGGCTTTTTCCCTTTAGTGTCTTAACTATCCATGTCTTCCCTCAATAGCTAACGATTGCTTATGGCGACTTCACCCCGTGACCTCCGCGAGCTCAGAAAGGACTCTCTGGAGATGCTTTAGTGGGGCAGGCTTCATCCCAATTTTTTTCATCTTCTTCCAATCCAAAGTCGGCACCCCTCGTGAACCCCACGTAATACCGTAGGAGTCGCTGGCGCTGTTTTCTACTCTTTTCCTTTGTGTTTTGATAGAGTGGGAGAGAGCCGAGGTGTCACTTCGTTTGCTTATCCGTTTTTGCGATTTTCTGCGGTTCGATTGCCGGCCGGCTTGCCTTTTTCGGTTATGTCACCCCGCGCTTTTTGCCCGGACAGGGAGACGTGTGGGGTTTCCCATGCGTCGGCTTATCTACCACAGGCTTCTTGTTGGCTCCTGTCTTAACAAGCGCCAGGCCCGCGCGGCTTTAGTCATCCCCGCCCCTTTCAGAGAGTGTCCGGGTTATCCTCCGTCCTAACCTTGAGAATGTAAAGTTTTTACGGATGGCCCGAGGTAAGGTTTCGAAGGAGAACCTTCGCCACCGGAGTCAATTGAAAGTTTCGCTCATACCGTTGTGCCCCGGTTGGGTGGGCCGAGGGAGTCCCTCCTGATAGTCTCCTTTCGATGACGACCCCTCCTTCCGGTGGCTAGAAAATCCTTGCAGGTCGGTAGGCCTCGTCCAGTCCCTGATTTATTTTGCACTATTCCGTGCTGCAGGCCTCCCAGCGGTCGAACAGCTCTCAACCCGGAACTCTCTTCCCGAGGTCCTATTTGGTGCATTCTCCGAGTCCCGTTCCGCACTGGTATAAGGGAGGCCGAATGGGAAGGTGCGCGTTTTCACTTCGACCAACCCTTTCAAGCCTTCTGTTTACTTTGATTCGAAAAAGACGCGGCTACAGGTTTCTGAGAGCAGGTGTGTCCACAAGATTCGGGTTAAGCGCCCCTAATGGTTGTTAACAATCAACTTCTCGCCAGGTCCGGATCAGTAATCTTACCTTCCCCCCAGCACTCCCGAGTCTCTTTGAACTGCACAAAAGAAGAACACCAATTTAGTGAAGAAACGTAACTCGACCCGACCTCGATGAAGTGCCCAAAAATGCTTCCTCCGGCCACCCCACGTACAAGGGTCCAATCGGGTCTGAGCCATTTGAAAGTTGGGCCGGAACAACGTCTGTCTGAGGGAGAGAAGACCTTATCCCAAGATTTTGTTTAATCTAAATTGCTTGAAAAGAAGTGAAAGGGTTATTCCTTTCCGATGAAATTTCCGACCGTTTTTTTACACTATTCGTTTAAAGCATATATAAGCCTCGGAAGCACAGCACCAGAAGAAAGTGGTAGGAAAATTCACACACTCCTGCGCCCCCTCGAAAATCCTCTTTGACCCCACTACGGCCCGCTCTCTCACTTCCCCCCCCCTCCTCACACCCCCTACGTGGGAAAACCTAGACCCTTCTCCACCCCCTACCCCCCCCCTCCACCCCCCCCCACCCATTCCTCCGCATTGCTCCCCACACAGTCACTCTCCTCCTCTCTTACGCCCCACCCCCCCGCCCCACACCCACTATCCCACCCCTGCCCCTGCACCACCCCCCCCACACTTTCCACCTCCAATCTATTTGAGTAATCCACCCTCCTGTGCCCAATACCCCCCCTCGCGCTTATCTAGTAACATCCCCCTCTCTCCTAGCGTGTCCCCCTTCTTACGCTCCCCACTCCTCGTCCCGCCCCCCTTTTATAACGGCCAGTATCCCCCCCTCTGTATACGCTTCACCTAACCCCTATTCCACTCCCTCTCCCTCCATCACCCCCCCCCCACCCCCCTCCCCCGTTCCCACCTCCGCGCCGTACCTTCCCACCTCTCCCCGCCCTCCCAAACCTACCTTTCCCCCCCCCCCCCGTTAAATTTCCCCCCCACCCTCCCCCCCGTCTCCCGACCCCCATAATCTTTCACACATCATCCCTCCCCCTATGCTCGGCTCCCCCCGTCCCCCCCCACCTCCATCACCCTTCTCCCCCCCCCCACTACCTCGTCCGCCGAAACTTCCACTACAGTCTCCATACCCTCTCCTCATAGCCTCTCCCCCAGGTCCACCCCCCAACCGTACCCCGGCGATACCCTCCTAACTCCCCCCACCCCCCCCCCACCCCCCCCACAAATGCTCTCACACCCCGCGATCCCCATCTCCACCCCTCTCCCCTGCACCCTCCCCTCCTCGCCTTGAACCTGTCCCCCCCGCGCCCCTCCACACCCACTCCACTTTAGACCAGCACCCCACTTCTACCGTCACTCTGTACAGTCTCCCTAATTCACTCTTAGCCCAGGCCCTACCACCCCCCCTACCCCCCCTCCCCCGTTACGCCACCCCCTTTACCCCCCCGTCGTACACCCTCTTACCCGCCACCATGCTCTAAGGTCCTATATCCCCCCTTCCTCTTTCCCCCCGACCCAGAACCCCCTACTTATCTCCAGCCCAACATCTCCTCCCCTCTCGAACTCCAATTCGTCATATTATTCTTTTTAATATTAAAACTCTCCTTCACCCCCCTCCTTTTACCCCCCCACCCGCTCCCAGCGCGACTTCACTGTCACTTCCTGATTCACCTCTCCCTCCCATCTCCCCTACCTCCTACCCCCCCCCCAATCTATCCTCCTTCCTTTCCCCTCTCCTCACACACCACCCCCTCATTCTGTCCCTCATTCTCCATCTTCCCGTCCCTTCCTTCCCCCCCCTTCATCTCCGCGCCGATCTGCCCTTCATTTTCCCTGCTTACCCCCCCACCCCCTCAGCCACCCTTCCCCTTATGTCCACCTTCCCTCTCCCCCCTCCCCTCCCCTCCCTCTCTCCCGATCCCCCCCCCCCCTGCCCTCCCCCCCTCATCAACCCCCCCCCCCTTACCCCCCATCCCCCCCCCCCTTCAGCCCCGCTCCCGCCCTCCCCCCCCGCACCCTGTTGAACCCCCAACACTCACACCCCCCCGTTCTCCTACCCTCCTACCCCCGACGCCCCCCAAAGAATTTCTCTCCGCCTCCCCCCCCACCCCCTATACTGGTCCATCTTCCGTTATCCCTCCCCCTTCCTCCTCCTCTCCCCCCCCCCCACTTACTCACCGCACCTCCTGCACCTCACCCCCCCTGTGTCGAACCTTTCCCCTCCTTTCACCCTCCCCCGTAAGGTCCACCCCCCCCTCCCATGTTTCCCCTCTTTCTCCCGCCCACTAATTATAATGCCTCTGCTTCTCTCCTTCCTTCCCGTCCTACCTCTTGCATCTCCCCGAGCCCCACCCACTTCCACCTCCCTCCCTCCCCCCCCACCCCCCATCCCCCGCAACCCCGCCCTTCCCCTTGCTTTCCCACCCTCCCCAGCCCCCCCCTGTCTTTTGCCCACCCACCAGCATACCCCCATTCCACGGAATCCTCCCTCCCCCAGAAGCCTCACAAATCCAAACCCCCCCCTCCGGCGAACCTCATCCCCAACACAAGTGCTTATCTCTCTCGCTCATCCTCCCCTTTCCCCCGCCCTCCACCCCCACCCCCCCTAACCCTCTTTTCCACTCGACCTCCCCCCCTTTCCGACCCCTCGCCCCCACCCTTCCCCCTCAGTACTCTTCGCCTCTTGCCGACACACTCTTTGTATATCGACCGCTCGCGCCATCTCCCCCCTTATTCCCAGCCCCCTCAATACCCCCACCCCCCCCCCTTTTCCCCCCCCGCCTCCCCCGCTAGGACCCACTCCAAACTGCAAGCGGCTTTACTCCTTACGCCACCTCCCCCCCCCCCCCGCTTTCGCCCCGTTCAACCCTCACACCTAAGGAACCTACCCCCCCGCTGTTCCCGCCCTCCAAGCCCCTCATCCTCCCTTCCCCCTCTCCTACATCCCACTTCCCCCCCTCCACCACCCACTCAGCCTCCCACTTATCCCCCCCCCTCCTCCCCTCCGCCCCCCCTCATCCCTCCCTCTTTATCCCTCACATTCCTTACCCACGCCCCATCCCCCCCACCGCCATTCCCACCCTCCCCCCCCCCTTTCCCACCCCTCCCTAACCACCTCTCACCCCCTCTATCACTCGTCACCATCCCCCTCCTCTCCTTACTCTCCCCCCCTCTGCCCCCTTTCTCCACTTCACCTTCTCCCCCTCCTAACCCTAGACTCCTTCTCCTCCCTACCCACCCCCTTCCAACTTCCCACACCGCTCCCACCTCACCCTACCTCCTCCCACCACTCCCTCCCCCCCCCCTCCTCCCCCCCCCTTAACTCCACCCTCTCCCCCCCCACCACCCTAAATCCACCTCTCCCCTAACCTCTATACCCCCCTCTCCCATACATCCCACCCTTTTCCCCCCCCTCACCCCCATTCCCGCACTCCCTCCTCCGCATCACCTCCCTCTTCAACCATTCATCCTCTCGCCCTCCCCCTCCCTCCCCACCCCCCAACATCCCCTTTCCTTCCGCACCACGCGCCCCTATTCCCCTCGCCACATCCATACCTGCCTGACCCCCATTTTCTCCCTCACTCGCTCGCCATCTTTTCCACCGCCTTCCACCCCCCTCCCCCCACCCCCCCCCCCCCGACTTCCCCCACCTCCCTGCCCCCCTCCCTCTCTTGCCGCCCCCACCCCCCGCCCCCTCCCCCCACACCCCCCCTCCACCCACTACACGGTCATCCAGACCCACCGCACCGACCAGCACCCTCCAGCACTACCCCACCCGCCCCCCAGGGCACCACCCCCCGGGAAGGACCTAGGAGTCCCTGGAAAGCCACCATAACCCCCCCCCCCCCCCGGCCCGCCCCCCCCACCCACAAGCCTGACGGGGAACGGACCTGTTGGGTTGTTTTTTGTTTTTTTTTTTTTTGGTGTCCCTGTTGGGGTTTGTGTTTTTTGGTTTTTGGTGGGGCCAACTCTCCCTAGGTCCCCGATACCCCTTCTCTTTTCATCCTCCCTTTTGGTGATCTTAGCTGTTAAGGCGATTTTTATCACCTATTTCGATCGTCTGATCTCCTTTTCTTTCCCTTTCTGGAACCGGCTTTTGTTACCCCCGTCATACGAGACAGTAGAAGGGATTACTTGCCCACGTCTGGAAGTTCCAAAATGCCAGTTCGGCCCCTCAGAGAAGTTACTACTTTCCCCCCAGGACTAAGTATAGAAGCACCGACTCCAGTTGCGCCTAGTCTTCAGAGCGGAATTGGAGTCGGTCTTGTCCAGGTTGCTCGGCTGGGCATGGTCGATTAGGGCCCCGGCGGTGCCATTTTGTTCAGGACCAGTGACTTTTTTTTTTTTTTTTTCGGGTGCCAGCAGTTTTCTTGTGGCGCCGTCGCCGGTGCCCAGTTTTATCTGTCGTCGACTCACGGGCCACGTTGTTTCTTCCTGCTAGATTTTCTTTTCTTGGGTTGAGTTTTTCCGAGGAAGAGCAGATCGGGTGTTTTCGACGAAATCTTCTGAACATGGACTTCCCTCCCTGGGGACTTCATACGGTAGTCCCGTTTTGTGTTGGGGGCAGTCTCCCGATTTCGGTATGATTCGGGCGAAGCTCTTGGGCCCTTTTCGACGATCGTTCTGTTTTCTGTTCGGATTGCGGTTGTTTCCCTTCATACCCCGCCGGAAGACCATTTCTCTCCATTCGGGCCTCTCCCTTCCGTCTCCTTTTAACCCTCTCTCGATGATTTCCAACAAATGCTGGCGTCAACTCCTGGCAGACATTCTTTGATGCAGCACCTCAACATAGGAAGGGTATCGCTTGAGCCCCCCCCCCCCGGTAGGATCCCATCGGGCAAGGGCCAGAGCGGGGCTTTCCCTTTCTTTGGTAGACCCGTGCACAGGTGCCCGCAGATTGTACCCGGTGTAGCCTCAGTTATTTTTCTCCCCCTGATTTTGGCAGTCCAATAGACCGGAGCAGAATTCCGGACGGGCTCCTCTGGTTCCCCCTCAAACCGGAAAGCTATTTTGTTTTTCCTTGGCCGTGGAGAGGTGTTGCCCGTTCTTTTTCCCGCGCACGACGTCCCCGGCCCATGTGTTCACCGCGCTGCTTCTCGTTTTTAGTGCACGACAGAATCAGTGTGTCCACGTCTTTAGTGAACCGCCTCATCATTTTGGCCATCCGGTCCCGCAATTGGAATTCGAAAACCCCCCTTACCACCGTGCTTTTCGGGGGCTGTGGACTCTCCCGATTGGGGGATTGTTCGGACTGACGTACCCCCGCAATACCTGTCATCTTGAATCGAATTCTCTCCCTCCTCCGGCGAAAGGTACCCCTACCGTTAGCCTCTTGAAGCGGACGATGGAAGTGCTTCGGTCTCTTAATAGAGTCCAATCGGAGGCAGGAAATCACTAAAGTCAATCTTCTCTGCCACGGAATTGCCGGAGCGCTTCTTCCTCGGTGTTTTTCTATATGATCTTTCTCCCCTCCTTGTTTCTTTTTTTTCTATTTTTACCACTCTCCCTCTAGAGCCGGAGGGGGAGTGTTTCTTATCTCCTATGTGAGTTATCCTCTATCCGGCACAATTTCCCTAGAGGGAGAATATAAGCAGCTTCCCCTACGATTTCTCTTCCCATGGTTAGCAGTACTCCTATGGTTTAGACTCGCGACCCCTGCCCTTCCCTTTTTCCTAAGAGGGGCTCTATCATGGTCCTTTCATTTCAGTACGCACCCTCCCGAGAGACTTTTACCAGAACCGCGAATCGCTGCCTGTTGTTGATAGAAGTTTTACTGGGCATAAATGTCATTCCCCTCCCCCTGGCTCACAAAATTTTTAATTGTGGCTGGGGATTCCTAACTCTTCCCCAACGTATTAAAGGGGGAGGAAGGGTTTAAGGGAACAATCCACGCGCATCGCTGTCCCCCACCTTTTGGTTTCTTTCGCGGGCTTCTAGGGGGCTTTATCCCTTTCTCCTGTGATACCCCCCCAAGCTCTGCCCCAGAACTGGTAGAGCAATCTTCCTTTTCCGACAAAAGCCTAGACTAGCTGGCGGCCCATGTCCCTGTAGTGGTAACGCCCAGCCGAAGAACCCCGACGAGGAGGCTCCCCCTAAGCATCATTTCACACCGGTTTAAAAGCATAACTTGAAAATATAAATCCCGGGAAAGGCCCCGATTGAATTTTCCCTCCCCCCCCACCCCAAGGGTCTTGCACGGGAGTGTCCTCCCAGATTGCTCATGCAACCTTTGTTCGGCATCACTTCCACGCTTTGATTTGGGCCACAGTCCCTGGTCCCCCAGTTTTTCCCCGCATAGTTGAAGGTGGTTGGCCCAGATCCGACACAAGTCTTCGGTTTAGCGTTTGAAGTCATGGCTCCAAACCCCCCCGTATGGTGCTACCCCCAGTCCCAGTCTAAGGGCCTCGCCATTGCGCGCCCCAACCTTACACTCGGTAGGTTCGTATTGACCCCCTACCCCGAGCATAAGACCCCCCCCCCTCTCATACCTGTTCATTTGCGCCCTCCGTCCTCTTTAGCCGTGAAACAATTTTTTTTTTTCCCTCTCCATACGGACGCCAAGTCTGTTCCTGAGTGACTCCGCCCTTCCTATGTTCCATTTCCTCCCATGGGACACCACCCCACGGCCTTATGGACCCCTGGTTAGACCATTATATTTGATTCCCGAGAGCTAACAAAAACTATTGCCTCTTACTCGCCGTCCCCAGGAATACTCAACCAGGCCAGCTTTATACCCCCTTCCTTTTGTTACAAGGTCATAAGAGTTTAAATCCACACCCGTTAAGGTCTTCCCCTCCCCATGCACCCCGCCTCCCCCGTCCACTCAAGAAGGCTCCCCGCCCCAATTCACAAGCTTTTTTTCTTCAACAGTGTGTTCTTTCCTGACCCCCTGTTTTGATGAGGGCTGGCCAATTCCCAGAATCTGTTCGCTTTCCAGCCTTCTGTTAAGGCGTCTTTCGGTTTCAAATCCCCCCTCAAGGCCAGGCAGACTCGATCTATTCCTCCAAAGGAGACTTCGGCTTTCCGTCACGAGGCGCTTCCCGCTTCATTTACCTCCCCATCGTATACTCCGGTTTCGCTTCCTTGACCGCCTTTTAGAAGAGTTCGCGGTCTTCTTAGAATTGTCACGCCGTTTGCCTTTAAGTTATGTTTTCTCAGTACCTTTCGTCCTACGACCCTCTAATTATCCGTTTTTTGTACCTCCGTTCCCCTCCGCCCTGTGAAGAGATGACCGTTGGATCAGCCCCTCTCCGGGGCCCTTTTCTTTTGGCCGCCGTCCTCGTACCCTTTCCTTCCTTTTCCCCTTCCCTGTGGTTTTCTTTTCGAATAGAGTTCCGGCGTCGTTCTTCACCGACAGGTCCCGTTCTCGGGCTGCTCTGCTGCCAGCTCTAACCGGCGTCTGGTCTCGTGGTAAAACCCTACCCGTACCGACACGTGAAGAATCACTTTTCCTTCGAAGCTGGCGAAGATTCGCCGCAACCTCCCTCCCGGCGTCCCCTTTCCTGCCCTTTAGGAAATCATTTCCCCTAGTTCGGAACTTTCTCTCCCTTTCCAACCGACCATCTAATCCAGAACCGATTGCTTGTGGTCACTTCTCGGAGTTTTTCTTCCTGATCAATCTCTGATCCATTTAACTCATGATTATATCCATGGCGCTGTCACTTCGCGGAGGCCCCCTTGTGTTAGCCCTCGACGGCGGTCAAGGAAGGAATTGGACCTGACCCCGTCCCCTTTGGCGCGGTGCCACAGCCTCGGGCGTGAAGGGGGCAGTTTTTTTCCCGGACCCTCTTGCGAAATCTTTCGCTTTGTGGCGGCGCGGTGATTCCGTAGTTCGCGTTCTCCCCCCCCCGTTTTTTCGGCTCCTGGAGGTCAGAATTTTCAGGCTGAGGAGGGGCCTTCTCCCCCTGGCGTCGGCCGGACGACCCCACTGGCCGTTATTCATGCTTTTTCCTTTGGCCCTCTTGTGAGGGCGCGCGAGTCACGATTTTCTTTAGATGTCTCTGCCGACAATCCCCCTTCTCTGGCGCAAATTCTTCCATCGGCCCCTTCGGTTCCTTGAGACCCAGACTCGCCCGGAGACAGGCTGTGGCGGTAACTCCTTGTCTCCGCCACGTGGAATTTTCTTTTCCTTATCGTTCAGCACTAAGTGTTTATTCACGGCTAGGCGGGCGTGCCCCTGGACCTGCCCCCCCTTTATGTCATGCGAGTGTGTTGGCCTTGTCTCGGGTGCGGTAAATGTCCTTGCTACCCCCGGCTTTGTCATTTTTTTCGCGCAGGCGGATAATGACACCGGTAACTCTCCCGAAGTACCTTTTGCAATGGCCCTCTCACCTACTCCCCTTTGTGATGCTTTCCAAAAACCACATGTCTTCGTCAGAAGACATTTTTTTTCTTCCACGATTGGCGCACTCCCCGTTAATGAAGGGTCTTTCGTATTTCCCCCGTGGTTTGCCGCGAATATTCTCACCCATGCACTCCAGGTCGGGGCCCGACCCTTTGGGCCCGCCCCTGTATTTCGGATCCCTGTACCTTTTTCCTGATGCAACGTGCATCGGTGCCCTCTTTAGACGGTTAAGGGGTAGAGCTTTAGAGCTATACCCCTAGGGCGGTGATCATTTCTAGGAAGTGAAATAGAAATGCTCCCTGGTTCCCCTCCCGAGCCGAGTTGCCCGTCTAGTATTTGACCGAGGTGACTCACCTGTCCTAATGCCAGCGGACTTAGGTCTTGCATTCCCAGGTGCCGTCTCTGCGTGTTGGCGGATCAATTATATGCTTACGCTCAGGCGTTGAAGCCCTCGACGGCACTCCCCCTTTTTGGGCACAGTCCTTTTCTGCTTCTCGGGTCATACCCCCTATCCACGTTTCGTCCCGGTTTTTGACCTCCATTGTTTTTTTACTATGGGTTAGCCTTCACAAAGCCTTGCCTCTTTGCCCTTTTTTTTCAATCCGTTTACAGCAATGGACATTCTCTCCCCCCTTTATACTTCGATCAACCCCCGGCATATATAGGGTTTCCAGGGAAAACTTCCCTCGAGGGACTTGGTTTCGTGGACTATGGAAGGATACATACTTATATAATACCTCTTCAGGAGTGCGTTGAGGGACTCTCCTATTATATCCGACTGAGTTTGACCTGAAAATTCAGGTATTCCTCGAAGACCTTCAATCTGATTGAAGGAGCTTCTGTTGACGAGGAAAGATGCTTAAACTTAGGATCCTGCCAGCCATCCCATAACCGTCGCACTCAGCCCTAGTGATCAGCAAAACTCAGGCATTTTGACAAACTGGAGTCTCGGATTTTTTATTTGTGAATTATATTTTACAATAATTTGTTGTTTTTTTTATATTAAACCAGAGAAGGCGCGAACTCTTATGTTTGTTTTTACACTTCCGGAGTTGTCTCTTCCGATGGCGATGTCCCGAATTGTCAATTTAGGGACAGGACTATTTCACGGCATGTACGGGATCCCCCCTCAAGAAGAACAGAAGCGATATGCTGAACCGTCCTCCCTCCCCCACCCCCCCCGGAAGCCCCCTTAGGAAAGGCGATACGGATGTGCAGTCCTACCCGTCGTCGGACCGGCGAGAATTAGAGCGACGAGATAGCTTTAGTAATCAAGCCCTAGTATAGTTACGATTTGTTTTCCCGTAGTAGGCGTTGACCCCAGGTCAGGATACGAGTAAATCAAGAGAGGGCTAGTTTAACTTTCCCAGCAAAAGCGCTAGTAGAGTCCCGGTTGTTGACAGTAGGATTCAAGGATGTGACTTTTCCCACTTGGTCAATTCAAACATAGCATGAGACTATGGGTACGGGAAAATAGTACCACTTCTAGGTGACGACACTGGAGTAGTAAGTGAATCCGCTTCCTCCGAGAGACTGCCAAACCAAGTTTCTTGGCTAGCGAGTACTGAG
>Ga0179593_1608568_pt1 | contig 12166 bp, 11 predicted proteins | sample CZODoug2_1_08_16_FD_185931 | JGI IMG/M metagenome (GOLD analysis project Ga0179593, IMG submission 185931) | Vadose zone soil fungal communities from Angelo Coast Range Reserve, California, USA - CZODoug2_1_08_16fungal (PacBio error correction) | ecosystem: Environmental > Terrestrial > Soil >... | reverse complement strand
GCCCAGACCCCCGAGAAGAGCTTTTTTCTCTGCGATATAATTAGGCTCCGTGAGCAGCCCGATTCACCGTCCCGACGCAGAGTCCTCGTTCCCGTGATCGGTCTGACAGTCGCCGTCCTTGTCACTCTTAGCCCCGTACCGTCCCGGAGCGCCATGAGCCTTTTTTCTGATAATCTATTGCTTTGAACTAGGTCAGTCATGGAGACCGTCCTGCGCTCGTTCTCACTTTGCGGGCACCACGAAAGTCGTGGATGTCGTCATGCCCTCCTGGTGAGGCCTCCTAGTGCTGCCGAGCTGCCTGCGGGACTATTTTTTTTTCCCTCCTCCGGTGATCCGTGTATCGCGAGTCGAGAAAGTTCAAGGCGCGGATCCGTCGCTGGGTCGCCATTGTGCTGCTTGCATTTGCATCGACCCGAGACAACGTCAATCTGCAGGGCGAGAGAATCGACTAATCGCCTCTCCACCGACAGACTACCGCCCCGCGATTAGATCCTTTCTTGCCGTGGGGAAGAAGTGTCTGTACGTCCGAAGGGTCTTGTCCTTGAGACGTCTGGTTGCTTTGGGTTACGAATGTCAGAAGGGAGGGACTCCCGGTCGTGATGAGGGTCCTCTTCCAGTCCCTCCGGCTGCGGTCGTACGTTTCGGACTTCGTCAGTGCTAGAAGCGTAGTAGGCATACTGTATGAAGGTTTCTGAACATAGAATCCTTCTTTCAGGGGTCCCCTATTGGGTAGCTGCAGTGGATTACCTTTCACAGAAAGCATGTACTCGAGATTCCGATGGTTGTAGAGTTGTTGACGCGGTTAGAATGATTAGTTCTATGCTTGCCCCCTTAAGCCGTAGCCTCAATGACGTGTGTGGGTCGAGGTAGGATTCGGGAGAGGTGCGACGGTTTTGATCTTTTTTGCACGCGAATTTCTCCAGATAGTCCAAGGTGCCTATAAAGGGCACCCAATTGAAGCTCCATGCGATCGTTGCCGCTATATCCTCACGTCTTTGGAGTAGGTAAACACCCAGACTTTTTCCAGATTTGGCCCGTCAGTCTATTCCGATTGACAGGTTGACCTAAGCAGTCCCGTTTTCATTTGCTCTCACCCCTTCGTACCGATCAGACGCTGATGACCGAGGTCTCAATATTTGAACTGTGGCCCTGCCCCTATTGCACGAGAAGGAGGGGGGATGGCTTCAAGACCGAGTAATCTTTTCATGCCCTCTTTTTTGGGTGGAAACAAATCACCCCAGACGAGACCCCATGTCACATCCTCGGCCTTTCTCACTCCGTATGGCAAATTCCCTCCTAAATTCCCTGGTGAGCGGAAGGTCTAGGCGCACCTAGACCCTCGACATCTGCCCATCCTATCTCCCCCCCGAGATCCTACAAAAAAATCACGGGCAACCCATTATGGGTCATGTCTACCCATCCTTGATTATCGACGGCTGGCTCCGAAGGATTAGACCCGGCGTAAAGAGGTTTTCTCTTCCAAACCTGGATGGATGCCACATCCTTGCTTCTCTTCGGATCACCTTCACTCAGCCTCTTTTCCCCCCCCCCCCTAGAATGGAAAGGTTGGAGGTTGCATTTTTGCACGGTCTCATCCCCCAGGTTACTTTTATATTCATCCATGAACCTCTTGCCATCAGGTCCAGTTGTCGGGTCCCCTTTTCTCTTCCGTTCTTGCGTTTCTAGCGCACATGCTTCAAGGAACCGCCAAACATGGAGGAAGCGCGATTTAGGCGGCCGCAACTCCCTCTCCCCTTTATACTCAGCAGGAAGACTGAGAAGTGTTTGATTGAGTCGCCAACGAATTCTCTCGCTTGCAGAGAATTTTCAATGACATCTCCACCATGGCTTTTTTTTTCTTTCTATGGCCTGAAAAAGGCGAAGAGGCCCGAAAGAACCCCCCCCCATGAACCCCCAAGCCTTAATTCCCCAACTTCCTTAATTTGTGCATCGACCGAGAGAAGGGTACAAGTGAGGAGCATCCTCTAAATTTTGTGAAGGAACCGGGGTTTTGGGAAGATTTGATAAAGTCATATGCTTGTTATGGGTCTCTTATAGGCTCGGGTCTGTGATGACTAGTGTGCTTTTGTAAGTCCGTTCGCCTCTCGATCCCCTCATTGGTCAAGCAAACGAGGTCCAGTTTTATGCTTCGATCGTTGTTCAAGTCTAACCCCAGCCGGTGGCGGCAAAACAGGCCCAAACTGTGTCCCCGCCAGCCGGACCTAGCGGCCTTTCTCTTCCAATGGTACGCCACTCGTACGACGATCCCCTTATTTGGAGATTCTCTTCAATTTCTTGGACTACTTGTCCTCTAAGGTTTTTCTCGTTTGTGTTTTAAAACGGCGGCCGGCGAGCTATTTGTGTTTCGGGCCGCTGTTTGCACCACGCGCCCATGGTGACCTACAAGTTGCCTTGAAACGTCTTACTTCGGCTAGCGGTTAAAGTGTTTCCCTTTTCCAAGGCTCTTTACGGCGCGATGAGGGGCTGATTTTCGAGTCAATTTTTGAACTCTTTTCAGTTCTGGACCGCTACCAGTAGAGGTTAGAGAGCGCGCACGCTTCTCCCCCCGCCTTATAGCTTGGCGGAAGAGGAGTGATCCTACGGTGTTGTTCTTTTCTCTGGCTTCTGCTGCTGATCGGTTAACTCGATCAATCATAGGGATAGCCCGTGCCCCACCCGGTTGATCTCGCGGCATATTTGCTGTTTTCTTGAGAATGGTATTGTGAGTCTGTGGCGAAGTTTATAGAGGGTCCAACCCTCTGGCGAGTCGACCCTTCTCCCGTTGATTTTTCCCGGTTCTTCTGATTTGTAGCGTACGAATTCTCCTTTCTCCTCTCGGTTGTTGTTGATTTTTTCCATTCGGACGCAAACGATCTCTCCGGACACCTTCGAGACGTTTTCGCCATTCAAACCTGAAAAATGAGGTCCCAAAAGACCCAAAACCTAGCAAACCTCACACGACAAGGGTTATTTTTTTGTGTAATGAAAGAGACGCCAAATTCAGTCTAAAAAGGTGAACACACCAATAGGAGAGAGATCGATGAAAAAGGTGTGGTCCAGCTGAATCCTGATGCCGTCCTCTCCCTCGACCTGCAAATCTTGGGAAAGAGACCTTTTCAAATACCACCCCCTTGTACTTTCTACGACCCGCGTCTAACGGCGTGCTGAGATGTATCTTCAAGAGATGGCTCCCTTTGGGACCCCCCCAACTCTTTAAAAAAGTTTCATGGACAGCCTCCAGCCTGACCCTTTTTCCCCTTTCCCCCGCGGCTTTTTTTTTCCTTCTCGAGAGTGAACCTTGTTCCCTTAGATGAAGAAGCTGAAGAGAGGCACGTCTAAGGCCCCCCCTCTTGGCAGCTTCTGCTGTGCAGCCGCTTACCGAACCACCAACCCCTAAGCTCGCTTCTGTCTTCCCCCCCGCGCCCCTTCCCCATCCTTCTCCACTTTTCCAAGGAAATCGCCAGGCAAATAATCTGGATCGTTCCCCCCCTGACTTCTCGCCCATCTAAGTCTCTGCTCCACAAACGCTTTGGAATATGTGTGTCACATCGCCTGTTTCCGCTCTGGCCCTTTCCTTTCCCACCTTTTTTACATCCCCCCAAACTGAAGGAGTTGTAATGAACTCCCAGTTATCGTCTGCTATGCTTTTTTTCCTTCACCGACCGCGCAAGACTCACCCCCCCCTCCCCAAGTCGAGTAATACCCCAATCCCGACAGCCTGAAGGGCCTCGTGAGCATTATTAAAAAAAACCGGTTACCCAGATTGTACTCTCACCTTCTGTCGTCGTGAACAGTTCCGGGGCGTAGACGTCAAACATGGTCCCCCCCTTTCACTGTATTCATGCGGTGGTTTTTCTTTGGCCTATTCTCTCTTTTTAAGTGCCCCCCCAAAAATAATCCCATCCGATCTGTCTTTTTTTTACTTTCCTCGATCTGCATTGGTCGACCAAGGTCACACGTCGTGGTAAAGCTCTTTCTTATGATGAAACGTATCCCGCCGTAGATCGTCCCCCCCCTTCCCTTTCTCTTATCCTATTCGCCCCCTTGTTGGAGTCTTGCCCTATCTTCAGATATTTCCCCGATTCTGCCCAGCTTGTGACCTCCATACGTTTCTGATGGCAGCTTGGTTTTCTTTCAGTTGCAGTCCCAAGCCATTGCCCCGTTTCGACCATGGAGCCTGCCACCCCGGGAATTAGTCGTTTTGTTCGGAAGAATGTTCGCTATTTCAGCCTCTCGTCCTCTCCCCCCGGCTTTCCCTAACTATTTCGTCCGCGACAAAGCTTTAACTTCGTGGCTCTGCTTCCGCGATTCCCCTTTTTCCCCGTTTCCCCTCCTAGCACTATAGTCTTTTTGTGACCAGCAAATAAGTGCCCGTGTTCAGTCGGGCCCCCTTAGTTCTTTTTAAGATTGTTCTGGTTCGTCTCCCCCGATATGAATTTACGCGCGCTTTGCACCCGAAGCAAGTTTTTCCTACTATTTTATTGACATTTTCTACTTTTTTGCTTTTTTTTTCCACACTTCATCCCGAACTTCCGGCATCACAAAAGATTGTAACCAGTGAAAGCTGGCCCCGCTTTTTTCTACCCCATTTTTTTCAATCCTGTCACCCCGTTGCTGTAGTCGAACGATCGACCCTAGAGATGTGAGAAACCTTTGGCTTCTGCTTCTTCCCCCCCGGATCCCGGATCCATGTCCCCGATGGTTTTTTTTTGTTTGACCTCCCTCCCCCCCCAGTCCCCCCTTCCCAGAGCCCTTACGGCATGACGGGCCTGTATCGGCACCTTTTTCTGCTTCTGGCTCCCCTTTGAACGCAGCCCTCCTCCCTCGTCTCCTCCTGACGCCGTATTGCCCCCCCCAGATCAGAAGCCCAAAACCTTTGCGCCCCACGCGGAGACGTTTTTTCCGCTTGCCCCGATCTCCGCAAAGGCGAAACGAGTCACCCACCAGCCAACCACGCCACACAAAGAAATCCCGGCCTTCTAAGGTCGTCCGTTGCGACCAAATAATGAAATGGAACGATAGATATATCTGCAGACAATTTACTCTCCGCTGCTTTCTTCCCCGAGTCCCCCCGTCGACGATACCGAGAAGACAGAGACCGGCTCTGCTACCCCCCCCTGCCGCCCTTTCATCAATATTGGGCACCTACAACACCCCCAGATCCCCCCCAAGATGCTCAAAGGAATTTAAGTCGAAAAGCTTACAGGAAAGAACCCCTCCCTTCTCCTGCTCTCGGTTATATTAGAAGTGAGGTTTAGAGTAGTCCCTTAGCTCACCGTAGTGTTTTCCGCGCAACTACATGCAGCGAGCAAGGCACCGGAGAAATCCTTTTATTCGCCGGTGAAAGCTGAATCTCCTTGATCTTCCTTCTCCCCCTCCCGGCACGCTTTGAACCCCCTCCTTCTGGACGTCCGAGGCATCCGACGTTTGCAGGACGGAAAGGCCGTGAGGTAGTTCACAGGGCAGCGTCCCCGTCAACTACGGCTAGCGATATCGATTATCCTGCACCTCTGCAGCTCCTCTGCAAGTGCTTAAAGAATCCTCAAAAACCAAACTCCCCTTTTTCTCCCTCTCTTTTTTTTTGTGACTCCTTTTTTTGTTCTGCGGCGGGTCTTGAAAACGTCGGTGGGTTTGTCTCCGGTCTCCCCTTCCGGTTTTCCATTCTAGTGTCGGAACCGCCTCTAGATGAGCGAACAGATTTGCTGGCCCCCTCCTCCTTTTCCAGGGTTTCTTATCTATGCTTCATGTAGGGTCATGCCCAGCAAAGAGAATTCCCGGAACGACCGTTGCCTACCTGAGTTTTTCTACCAATCTCCTAAGATGGCTCTGCTGCATATTTAGTAGACTGTAGGAGTAGACATATCGATGCAGGACGTAGCCTTTGTTCCTCCAGCCCTTTTCATTTCCCCTTTTATGTGCGCCCTCCCTCGAGCACGGGGGCCGAGCATGGTAGTGATAAGACTCACTAGTCGGCCGCGGCCCCATCCCTATCTGCGTTTTGGATTCTCCCCCCCATTGAGGGTAGGACCCCGGCAGTCACGATCCAGCGCCTCCTAGAAGCGCTTTGTCGCTTTTCATCCACTTCCTCATTTTAAGCCCCCCCCTTTTTGGCACCCCTCCTCTCATCCTAGACGCTGGGTCAGACGGCGAGTTTATGAGAGGTGGATCGCTCTTTTCCGAAGTTGCCACTGCTTTCTGCGCAGTTACCTCGTTCCTTTGTTCGCGGGAGTCCTCTGGCAATAGCCTTCAACGGGGACGAGCCAAAACGGCTCGGGCCAGTTGAGGAAGAAAAGCGGTTCCTTCTCTTTTCCCCCCTTTCCCTGGAGGATAGCTTCATGGACCGATTAAGTTGTATCCGCCGGAAGCCCGGCTCGCGACCCTGACCGTGGAGATGCAGATCCTTGAAGAAGGAGAGAACCTCTCACTCCCGCCCAGCCTCTAGTCTCTCTCGGATCTTTAGCGGTCCGGTGGTTAACCGCAGGCGGGATTAAGCTTAGGGACTTTCATTATTTTTTTTAGACGCCGCGTTAGGCTCCTTTTCTAGACCTTCCTAGTCCACCCCCTTGACGCGCGGACTCTAGAGTGATCCATAGCTAGGATAGGGATGGGAGAGGCCACTCTTGAGGCTGATCCGCCCCTTTTCTCGATTCCCCTGTCCTGTCTTTCCCTAGTCGTCTAATTCAAGCAGTCAAGGCCCAGGGATGAAGTCCCCTTACACGCGTCCCTTAATTTTCTTTCCCGGGTTTTCCGAGCCAAGCATTCCTGAGAAGGAGAGCTCCCTTGCCGTTGGTTCTTCGTCTCTTAACTATCTTTTTTGTTTGCAGGACCCAGCGTCCCCTTTCATAGCGAACATGCGCAATTGATTCCGTCGGCGTTTTTTCCGCAGGACGTTCGCTTTTCTCTTTTTCCTTCGGGCGGCCCTCTCTCTTTCCCGGCCTTTTAATCTCCGGCCGGTCGTCCACGAAGGTTAAAGCAGATACTGGATGCGCGCCACGTCGACGCTGGTCTTTCGTACCCTTTCAAAGCTTTTGTTTGCTAGAGAACCTCTCCTAGAGCGAAAGGAGTTGAGAATGATCCTCTTTATACAAATCCCCCTGCCGATCCCCTCTCTTTTCACTAGGTCCGACTGAGCAGATCCTACCGACGCAATGACCCGTGAGAATAAACTCCGTGGATTCGTCTTCCCTTATTTTCTTCCCCGAATTGCTCCTTCAGACGGTCTCCCTTCTTGGCCTGATCGGGCGTCTGTCGGAATCAAACTCAACGGTCGAATACCTTGGAGTAGCCGACGTTTTTCGCTGACACTGGAGTGCTCCCCCTCCAATCTTTCGCGCTCTCTCCGACGCTGTCCGAGCCTCTCCTCACCGCGAGCTCGGCAGACAGTAGATATTTAGTGGAGGACGACGTGGCTTTTCGAATTCCCTTCTTGCCTCTGCGGCTGGTTTTAAAGCTTCCAGGTAGTGATGTTTGGGTAGCAGAAGCAGAAGGCGCTTTCGAGGTCGTTTTCCGCGTCTTGACGTTCTCTCGCTCAGCTCTTCTCCGCTCGAAAAAGGGTGTGCCGAGAGGCTATCTCGTCGTCTGGTTTCACTTTGCGAGTCCCCCTTCAGACAGACGACGTAGAAGTGTACGAGTTCTTGGTTCTTTGTTGGTTTATCGCGATTTTTCTTGATTCGCCTCCGCCGTCTTCGGTGTTGCCGCCAAGGATGTGGGGCGTCGGCTGGTTTCCAGTCGATGTATTCGTCGTTCTTCATTCCTTCCGACCGTGTTTCTTCTCGCGTCCGGTGTTTCCGATCTCCAGTGCCCGTGCCGTCCATGCTTTTGCAGTTTGTCCTTTTTGGTATTTTCCCCAGATCGTTTTCTTCCGTTTGAGAGAGCCAAGGGCAGGTCCACATCTACAGGGTCGTTCGACCCCCCGTCTTCCTTCTGGTTTCCAGTCAATTTTTCCACTTTTGACCCTGACCTTGCACTTATTTACTCTTGCGCCCGCCTAATTCCTTCCTCTCCCTGGTGTGAAACCCTCTATTCCTATCGTGCCATGACATCTCTGCGTCGTGATGGCAAAGGACAGATTACCAATGGGGATCTATCCCCCTTTAGTAGCCCCCCCTCAGTCCCTCCTCCTTCGTAACTACGAGATTCTGCCAGATGCAAAACGCGGGCCCCACCATTATTTTTCTTTTAAACACCCGGCTTTTATTCGAGTGAGCACGAATCGCTTCAGCATTGACAAGACCTTAAGATTTTTGTTCTGGTACCAGTTACCTTTTTCAAACTGGTGCTGACGAAAAATCATTGCTGAGTACATCTCTTACCCATGTACCGAACCCCACCCCTGACCCCGTTGTGCTTCAGCTTGCAGGTGTACTTCTGTCCCCCTAGAAAGGGGTTTTACTTTTATCTTCCCCCCCCAAGATTAAAGTATGGAATGAGTTCACACTCCCGCTAGCTTTCCTAGCAAGGAAGCCTTCTATGACGCAAACCTTTTGATTCTCCTTTCTCTTTTCTAATTCACTTCTATAAGATCCCTTGGTACTTTTGAAGCAACCACTATCAATCTCCTTTTTTTCCTTTTTCTCCCCCGAATCCGACTGGCTTTCAACAGACCAAAGACCCGGCGCTGGTCGAATTTATTTTGCTTATGAAACATTCCGTAAGCGTCCCCCGCCCCAGGTTTTGAAACCCCCCCTCACATTACAGCAGGTACTTGTTTTTTCGGCGCCAGAGGAGACGTACACCAGAGAAGGCGATTTTTTTGTCAACGAACCTTCCCCGGAGGGTCTTTACATCTGAAGATTTTTTTCCATACTGTCGGAATGACCTTATAGGAGAGATACCTTTGGGAATGGTGTTCTCTTTTGTTGATGGCTTCCCCGCGATCCCCCATACAATTCCCGATAAATGTCTTTCAGGAACAAGTAGTCAGTTTTTTTAGGCGTGTTAGGAGGTTTAACCCTTCTACTCTCCCGGACCTTTTGATGCCACAGAGCAAAAACTCAGGTTGGTGGCTCATGTGGGAGCTCCATTGAGCCTCTTGTACCTCTGAGCTCCCGCTCGGGATAAGACAAAGAATTCGAGATTCTCACTTCTATTCTCCTACCATGTTCCTACTTTTCCATTGGCCTCCAGTGCTAGTGAATGGATTGGGGGAACTACTCTTAGTCGTTTTTCGGGCTCTTTCTTGGCCATGCTCCCCCGGATATTATGCCCTTATGCCGCTTGCCCTCTTTCTTCGGTCGAGGAACCCTTCCTTTGTGCCTGCAGACTCTTGTGAGTTCTCAACTCGACGTTCTGAGTCCCTGGCAAATGATGATGGGGATAGTCAAAAAAGCTTAACCCTCGCCCCTGAACTAGTTCCGTGTACTTATGGTCCCGGCATATGGCTAGTGGATTCCTGAAAGGGTTTTTAGGTACCTCCCTTCCTTGCATTCTTTCCAGTTCATCCTTAGGCTGGCGGACAAATAGGTTCCTCCTCTCTCATCTTGGAAACTTTTCTTTTATTTCTTGCATTGTGCGCTGTGGTCGACGTTTCTCGGGTAAAGAATCTGTCGAGTTGAACTCCCCCCGGTTCTTTCCTCTTTAATTCTCCTAGTTGATTTTATCGAGTAAGAGCTCTTTACTCCCCCTACCTTTGTTCTCCGCATTCGGCCTGTCAAATCACTCAGCTATCAGAGACAAAAGGCCTCCACCCTTTTCACCCCCGCCTCCTTTTGTCTTTCCCATCGATTACTCGACCACGTCTCCATAGAAGAAAACTAACGAAATATTCCTCCTAAACTTGCTCCTCCCCCCCTCTCCCAAATTCGATCTTTTTGTTAGGGCTCTCCGATATGTCTGATCGAACTCCGTCCCCTGATCATCCCTCTGGGGAAGCGTCTACTCCCCTTCCCACACGTTCATAAAGCTCCTCAAATCTACAACGGCGTCTCCCTTTTTTGAGATGGATTATTTCGCTCTCGACGTTTTTTTTTCTTTCTTCCCCTTTTGCCCCCACCTAATGCCCTTTTCAATGGACCTCTCCAGCCCGACCACCTAGTCAGTCATGCAGAAAATGGGCGTCCGGTGAAACAATGTCTTCCCATTCGCTCCCCGGTCCTCAATGCCCCTTCCAACCGTGGAATCCTTCTGCGTAATGTTGAACAGGTGAACCTCAGACCGGGACAGAAAAACCCCAATATTCGCCCTCCCTAGTTTCTGACCCCCTCGTCGCCGGAGAGCCGCATACCTTATCGACTTTTATAACAAGTCAACCCTTGACCTCGTCCCTCTTTTACCAATTTGGACCCGATACACAAACTTTATAAGACCCTTGAGCTGACTCGACCTCTCCTTTCTCCTTCCTCAAACGTCTTTTGACTCTCCCTGTGGCTCTCGTCTAATGATAACACCCCCCCGCCGCGAACATTCCCATAAAAACTTCCTCTTTAATTCCGTTGGCAGGCTCTGTTCTCCGAGGCTCCCGTGACTGACCTTCAGACCACTTCCCCCCTTCCCCCATCTCCAACACTTTCTTTCCTGGATGATGCATCCGGCAGAAGCCGCTCAAGATGGAATAGGAGGTGTTTACCCCTCAACACCCCCGTTGGTTCCTTCCCCAGCTCTGGTTCTGTCGCCTTCCCTTTCCTGTCGTCGCCGGACAACACAAAAGACATTGCGTCCGTTCGTTTGGATTAAGATTTTGTTTTTTTTTCCTGGTCCCTCGCCCTTGATCCCCCCAAAATAAAAGACCTACGCCTTTCTCGGTTTCGAGTGTCTCACTTCTGCCCCATTTGCCTCTGACTACCAGGATACCAACCCACTCGTGTAAAGAGTAATTTTCTCATTCCTTTCCCACTTCCCAATGGCGTTGGCTTCTCTTTATATAGAACCAGGGCTCCCCTAAATTGTTTTTGCCTTTCTAAGTGCCCTTGCTAGAACGCTAATGCTCACTATTACCCCATTCTCCCATCCCTAAATCTTTCTTCTTCTTTTCTTTGTGTTCTGAGTAAATTAAAGTTCCGACCCCCTGGCAAAGGACTCCCCGTAGCACCCCTTCCGTCAGACCATTTTCAACTCGAATGGTGGCTCTGTCTTCTCGAGAGCTCAGCCCTTCTTTTTTTCACACTCTTTCTTTTCTTTTCTTGCCCCGACGCTTTAACTTCCTACTCTGCTTTTTTTTCCGATTCTTGCCCCTTCCCTAGCACTCCTTCCTTGTAGACCTTCCCCATAATGGGTCAAGGGATGGTTTTTTTTTTTTTTTTTTTTTTTTTTTTTTCTTTTTTTTTTTTCAGGCTGGCAAAACCTAGTCTTCTTTTTGATCAGTATGGTCTTTCGATGTTCCTTTTTCTTAGTCTTTCCTCTACCACCCCCCCTTTATTTGCTTCCCGGACGTTCGCGTGATGGTCTTCCGCACTACTCTTTTTGGACATTTTCTACCTCTTCTTTGTTCCGGTTTGTTTTCTCCCCCCCCCCTCTTGCGAGAAATAAGAAATTCTATGGGGCCCCCTCACCCCAACAGTTTCCTCCCAAGTTATTTAGCATCCAAATTTCAAATTAATTGCTTGAGCATAAATAGGTTAACAAGGATGCTCGTCTTCCCAGATCTTTTTCCCCCCTCCCCTTTTCTTTTTCTTCTTCACCTGGCTCCCTCGGATAGCTGGCGAATCTGCGTCACCGACTCCTGGTCCCGACTCCACATCCCGTGCAATGAATAGATAGAGGAAGGACTAGGCCCTTTTTCCTTCCGGTATTATTCTTAGGAACTGTTACCGCCGTCCCCCTGGCGCCGTCTCAGCCTTAGTAATTGGAGATACATCCTGCTATGAATAGAAAAGCACTGTGCCACCACTAGCTCCCTCAATTTCTCCCCAGCTAGGTACCTTATCTTCTTTTAAGTGACTCACCGCACCTTCACTCCCAGCACAGTACACACAAAGGTTCGAATTATGTCCCCCCCTCTTCTCATTCCCCCCCCTTGTTTCATTCCCCTTTCGCCCCGCTTGCACGGCGCGCAGAACCCTTCGATCCTTTAGCCATCTCTCTGCCGTCGGCTTTGTCTTTATGCGGAACTCCCCCCTCTTGAGAGAGCTCTGCATCATCACACGGCCCTTTCCTCCAAGAACGGTTTCTATTATTTTATCCGCCCTATTCCTCCCTACTCTCAGTCCCGTTGGTTTCTGCCGGGCTGCCA